>Ga0181533_1001833_pt1 | contig 26275 bp, 18 predicted proteins | sample PEATcosm2014_Bin_45_FD_119772 | JGI IMG/M metagenome (GOLD analysis project Ga0181533, IMG submission 119772) | Peatland microbial communities from MTU Mesocosm Facility, Houghton, MI, USA - PEATcosm2014_Bin11_60_metaG | ecosystem: Environmental > Terrestrial > Soil > Wetlands > Peat | place...
CCTGGCCGGTCGGCACAATGAACAGCACCTGCTTGCCGAACTTCTGATTCAGTTCTGCGACGTGGTCATCAATGCTCTTAAAAAGTAGCGCGTGACGCTCCCGGAGCTCAGCGCCGGTGATGGCGTTGCGATCGAAGGTTTTGGGAATCGCCAAATTGGTGATCGGTTCGTACGTGTCCCGCCACAGCCAGATCTCCTGCACTGTGATCCGAATGTTGGGGTTATGCTCCAGCGCCAACGCGGCGAACTTTTCGATCCCCTCGTCCGGTATGAAGATCGGCGCTAACGTCAGCACGTCGACCTGGCCCGTACGCAACGCCTCTTTGGCCTGGTTATTTGTATCCGGCACATTCCAGTGCTGAATGACCTGCGAACCGCCGATAGAAGAAAGGCCGAGATTCTGCTGGTCTGTAACGCCTGCTGAATCGGCGATGTTTTTCAGAATCGGCGGGATGAACACATGAAAACTATGCCCGGTGAAGAAAATCCGCTGGCCTTGCGTGATCGGCCCCCCTATCTTCGCATCGCCGGTCGGTGAGTTCACAGGTCTTGCCTCCTCAATCCCGCTCGGGGAAGTGTTCGCGGACTCGGCGACGGATTGCGCTCTCGTCGAGTCCGCAAAAGTCAGACTGGCCGCTGCAATCATCACGTACAATTTCATGACACGCTCTCCTCCTTGACAGACGCCAGGGACGTTACTCGGCATTTCAGATGGCCATAATCTACATGACGGTGAACCATCAAACGCGGGATTCTGACTATCGGAATCCCGCTTGTCAAGAAGAATTCGTGCGGCGAAAGAAGGCCTCTGCTCCGGCGACCTGGACTACGGCGAGAACGACATGATCGCGCATTCATTCAATGCGCCGAACTGCTCAGACAGTCGCCGGGACGCTGAGCCTCACTTCTCAAGCACGTCCCATTCTGGAAACTGAAAAAGTTTTCGTTGCTTATAGTCGCTGTATGTCAGGGTCCAGTACTTGCGCGTCATGCGTTCAAAGCCATCCCATATCTTCTCTGTTTCATTCAGGTTGGGCGCAATCCACCCGTCTTTCGGGCGATACTCGGCCAGTAGACCTTTTGCGGAGCTGCAAAGGTTGCGAACTTGCGACTCGACAATCTTCCTGCCGATCTCCTCCGTCGGGCGCAGCAGACCAGTGCTGAAATCAATTCCGGCTGCGTATCGTTCGCCTAATTCTGCGTTCCCCGTACGGTGAGTCAAATCAGTCAGGCCAGGCTTCAGCGCCATGAGTTGGGAGGTTTCGCAAACGCCGGCATGATCGGCGCGATAGGGAAGGTCCTTATCAATACACTCCCAGTCGGCAATCGCATAGAGGCGGATAGGCGATCCCGTGCAGCGCAGATAGTATTCACAGATCTTGCGCATGGTTCTTTCGGGACCGCCGTAGTGGCCCGTTACCAGGATCGCGGCATGAAAGCCGCGCGCATCCACTGCCCGAATTTGATAAAAGACTGTGCGATAGAACAGATCGGAAGGAATAGAACTGCAAAGCGGCTGGCGCACGCCGACATCGCACAGCCAGCCATGTCCCTTTCCATCGTCGTGGAACTCCGGAACTTCCTGAATATGCCATGCGAACGGGGGCGCAACGATGCCGCCTTGCAGTTGGGCGGCAGACTCAACCAGTGCATACGCCTTGAGCCAGTCCAATCCCAACGCATTGTAAGCGCCATGCGGTTCCGCCAGGCCGTAGGCCATATAGCAGACCGGAAACCGATCGCGGGTTTCAAGGAACTCATGAGGGAGCATTTCCTCCCATCGGACTTTGTTTAATCCGGGATTTGCCAATGTCCGCCCTCCACGTGGCCGCGTGGCAAGGGAATTGCCCGGCCTCGCTTGCGTCGAGCGGCTTCTGCCGCCAGGCCGATCTCATTCCCCGCTATAGCTTCATATAATCCGGGATTTCCCAATTTGACCGTCCCTCCGAAGATGGCCATCTCCGAAACGACGTATTGTAGCTTCGAAGCAGCCTGTGTCAACTCCATTCCAAGAGGCTTTCCAGCCTTGGAGACCTCTCGACGACCCTGAACAGGCGAGAATTCGGGCCAAAGGCCACCGTCCAATCGTTCTTGGCGACACGAGCGCACACCTTCCCTCCAGCGCATCGGGCTTGCCCGTCTCTGCGTACCGATTGGCGCGACGCTAGCTCGGCACTGGACATAGCCGACCAATCCTCCTAAGGATCGTCACGAAAAGGCGGCGCGGGATGGCGACCTCCGCCATCTGAAAAACCACGTATCGGGCATGCTTCACGACCTTCTCACTCCGTCTTGTAGCAGCATCAGCCTCCTCTGGTGTAAAGGGCCTCTCATGATTCGAGAATCCGATCACGTGTATCCCAGGGTGTTGCTGTACCTGAGTGCTCTGCCCGCGGTCGTTTGCTTCTGTTCGATTTGGGCCGGCTGCCTGCCGCGGAATCGCGCCTCCGTTTGCGCCTCTCGGATCTCCCGACGCGAGGGTAGTGACGTTGAGCGTGGCGACAGCACTGGAGCACGAGCACAATTCGGGCCTTTAGCTATATCTCGGTGCTTCCCACAGCAAGAACAACCGCGTGGAAATCCATGTGCCCCCGCCAGGCATGACTCTTGACTGAACGATAATGAGCGATTATGATTATATCGCTCATATGGTTTGCGCGGGAGAGAAGGTTCGCCGAGAGAGAGTCTTTTTCAGGCGGTGGCAGGTTGTGAAGCAATTTGAGAAATCGGTACGCGAGGCAATTCATCACGGGGTGGTGATTCCGGCGTCGCCGCTGGCGCTGGACCGCGAGCGGCGCTTCGACGAGCAGCGCCAGCGGGCCCTGTTCCGCTATTACCTCGATGCCGGCGCGGGCGGGATTGCCGTCGGTATGCACTTCACGCAGTTCGAGATTCGCCGGCCGGGCATCGATCTCTACGAACCCGTGCTGCGCATCTGCCTGGAAGAAGTGGACGCCTACGTCAAACGAACGGGGCAGCCGAAGGCGAAGATCGCTGGCATCAACGGCCGGTTGCCCGAAGCCTTGAAGCAGGCGGCGTTGGCCAGGCAACTGGGCTTTGATTACGCGATCGTGTCCATGGCGGCGCTCCAGGGCTGCCTCGAGCCGGAGATGCTCTACCACATGCGCGAACTGGCCAAGGTCATGCCCCTATTTGCCTTTTACCTGCCGGTGGCCATGGGCGGCGTCTCTCTACCCATGTCGTTCTGGCAGCGGCTGATGGAGATCGAGAACATTCACGGCATCAAGATCGCCCCGTTCAACGACTACGCCACGCTCGACGTGGTCCGGGCCCTGGCCGAGTCCGACCGGGCTGATGATATCGTCCTATACACCGGCAACGACAACAGCATCGTGAAGGACCTCGTCACGCCATTCCGCTTCGGCGAGGGCTCGAAAGCCCGGACGGTGCGGATACGAGGCGGGCTGCTGGGCCAGTGGGCCTGCTGGACGCGCCGCGCGGTGGAACTGCTGGAACGGATTCACGGCCTGGTCGACTCCGGGGCGGCGATTCCGAACGAGACGTGGACCCTGGCGGCGCAGATCACCGACGCCAACGGGGCGATTTTCGACGCGGCTCACAATTACGCCGGCAGCATTCCCGGCATCAACGAGATTCTGCGGCGGCAGGGGCTCCTCGCGGGCATCTGGACCCTGAAGCGCGACGAGGTTCTCAGCCCGGGGCAGACGGAGGAGATCGACCGGGTTTGCGCCGCTTATCCGCACCTGAATGATGACGAGTTCGTGAAGCAGAACCTGGACCGGTGGCTGGCGTAGGAAGAATGGCGGTGGCGGGCGCAAGAGTGCGGCGCGAAACCCTCACCCGGCCGATAAAGCGGCCACCCTCCCCCAAAGGGAGGGGTAACAGCAACGGCTTATAAGGAGGATTCGGACGTGAGCAAGGCGAAGATCAAAACGCTCGACGGACAGGCGTTGCCGGAGCGGATCGAGGACGTGACGCACTTGGAGGAGTTGCTGTCGACGCCGACCGATGGGCTGGTGAAGGATTTCGCCAAACTCGACGGCGACATCATGGTCCTCGGCGTCGGCGGCAAGGTCGGCCCGACGCTGGCCATGATGGCCAAGCGCGCCGCCCCCTCGAAGCGCGTCTATGGCGCAGCCCGGTTTTCCGACGCCGCCGTGCGCCGCAGGCTCGAAAAGGCCGGCATTGAGTGCCTCTCGTGCGAACTGCTGGACCGCGCCCAGGTCGAGAAGCTCCCCGAGGTGAAGAACGTCGTCTTCATGGCCGGGAAGAAGTTCGGCACGGCCGGCCTGGAGCCCTACACCTGGGCCATGAACGTGGTGGTGCCGACCTACGTCGGCGAGCGGTTCGCTGCCAGCCGCATCGTCGCCTTTTCCACGCTCTGCGTCTACCCGTTTGCCGATGTGCGCGGCCCGGGCTGCGACGAGCAGAATCCGGCCCTGCCGTTCGGCGACTATGCGAACTCCTGTGTCGGGCGGGAACGCGTCTTCCAGTATTTCAGCGAGAAGAACAAATCTGCCGGCCGGCTGATCCGGTTGAACTACGCCATCGACCTGCGGTACGGCGTCCTGCACGACATCGCTCAATGGGTCTTGAAGGGCGAGCCAGTGCCGCTGGCGACGCCCGTTGTCAACGTGATCTGGCAGGGCGACGCGACGGCCCAGATTCTGCGAGCCCTCTGCCACACCACTCAGCCCACCACGCCGCTCAACATCGGCATGCCACAACCGGCCGTGGTGAAGCACGTGGCCAACCGCTTCGGCGAACTGCTGGGCAAGCGGGTCCACTTCGGCGGCGTCGAGCAGACCACGGCCTGGCACAACGACTGTTCGCAGGCCCGCCGGCTGTTCGGCGACCCGATGGTCGACCTCGATACCATGATCCGCTGGAACGTCGACTGGCTGAAGCGAGGCCGGCCGGTTTATACGAAGCCGACGCACTACGAGGAGCGGCAGGGGACGTTTTAGAGAACAGGGCCGGTTGTCTGGCGACCGCTGTTCGCTGCCATGACGTTTCCGGCAAGGGCAACTTGAACGGAGCTTGACAGCGCAGGCATGCGTCACTAGGCCGTCCCGCGCGTGAAAACGGCACGGTGGGAGCGCGCCGGGCGGTCGCCAGTCGAGCGGCGGATTCCGTCAAGGAGAGGAGCGCGATGACCTCACGCGAGCGAGTGCAGAAGGCCGCTAATTTCAAGTCCCCCGACCGCGTTCCCATGGACCTGGGCGGGATGAAGGCGTCGACGATTGCCTGCGTGAGCTATGACCGCCTGAAGAAGAAACTCCGGCTACCCGGCCCGACGAAGGTCGCCGACGCGCGGTTCATGATCGCCCACGTGGATGAGTCGGTCCGCCAGCGGTTCCACCTGGACGTCGTCCCGCTCGACTGGTCCACCGCTTTCACCCTGGATCGGCCGGATTCGGAGTGGTCCCCGCGGAAGCTCTTCGACGGGACGGAAGTGCTCTTCCCGCCGGATACCAATCTGGGCGAGGATGCGGAAGGAAACTGGCTGTTGCTGAACCGCGACGGCTCCCCGACCAGCTACCGCATGCCGCGCAACGGGTTCTATTTCGATGATTGCGCCTTCAATCTGCCCGGCAGCATTGACCCGAAGTCCTTCAAGCCGGTCAGCGACATCCCGGATGAGAAACTCGAACAGTTCTCCCGCCACGCCAGGCGCCTGTATGACGAGACGGAATACGCCCTGCTCGGATGGGGATTCGGTGTGTGTTTCCTCGGCATGAGCCTGATCACCGAACGGTCGGACAATGTGACGCAGGGGCGCCCGAGCGAATGGCTGATGATGCTGATGACCGAAAAGAAGACCTGCCACGAAATGATGGGCCGGTCGGTGGACGCGAGCATTCGATGCCTCGAACGCGTGCACCAAGCGGTCGGCGACCGGTGCTTTGCGTGGGGCATCGCCGCCGACGACAGTGGTACCCAGCGCGGGGAATTCGTCCGCCCGGAACTCTGGGCGGAGATGATTCAGCCGCACTACCGCAGGCTCTGCGACTGGATTCACACGCATACCGGCTGGAAGACGTTCTTCCATTGCTGCGGTTCGGTGTACAACCTGATCCCGCACTTCATCGAGGCCGGGATTGATATCCTGAACCCCGTACAGACCTCGGCGGTGAACATGGACCCCGCCCGGCTGAAGCGCGAGTTCGGCGACCGGATCGTTTTTTGGGGCGGCGGCTGCGACACGCAGTCCGTGCTGGGCGGCGTGAGCCCGGAGGAAATCCGTCGGCACGTTCAGGAGCGCGTCCGCATCCTAGGGCAAGGCGGCGGATACGTCTTCACCCAGGTGCACAACATCCAGGCCAACGTCCCGGCCGAGAACATCATTGCCATGTTCGACACGGCGTACGAGAGCGGGAAGTCTCCCGCGAGCCGATGAGCTCCGGCCGTCCAGTAGGCACAAACTACTGTCCCCGAAGGGACGGCCAAATGGGAAAGTCGGATGGATAAGGAGCGGAACGATGGCAAAGCAGTTCTCATGCTTCACTCCGGGAGAGATCTGGCCCGACGACAAAGGCGTCCACATCAACGCACATGGCGGCGGCATCCTCTATCACGAGGGCGTTTACTTCTGGTTGGGTGAGCACAAGATCAGCGGCAAGGCCGGGAACCTGGCGCACGTCGGCGTGCACTGCTATTCGTCGCGGGACCTGTACAACTGGAAGGATGAAGGGATTGCTCTCGCTGTCTCGGACGACCCGAGCAGCGATATTGCTGCGGAGTGTATCCTAGAGCGGCCGAAGGTGATCTACAACTCGAAGACCCACAACTTCGTGATGTGGTTCCACCTCGAACTCAAAGGACAGGGCTATAAGACGGCTCGAGCGGGGATAGCGGTGGCGAAACGGCCGGCCGGTCCGTACGCCTACGTTCATTCCATCCGCCCGAACAAGGGCTGCTGGCCGATCAATGCGACACCGGCGCAGAAGGCGGCGATCCATAATCCGGCCTTGATGGCCGAAATGAACGCCAAGGAGTTCAGCCACGCCGCGAATCCCGACACGCCCCGATATCCCCTCCTCGCCCGCGATTACGCGCGGGGCCAGGCGTCCTGGGACATGACGCTGTTCGTTGATAACGATGGCCAAGCTTACCACGTCTGTTCCTCCGAGGAGGACAGCACGTTGCACATCTCGCTACTCAGCGACGACTTCATGGCGTCGTCCGGCGAGTACGTGCGGGTGCTTGAGAATCGTTGGAATGAGGCGCCGGCGCTGTGCAAACGCAAGGGGCGGTACTGGCTGCTCTCCTCGGATTGCACCGGCTGGGCGCCCAATTCGGCTCGTTCCGCCGTGGCGGATTCGATCTGGGGCCGGTGGACGGAACTGGGTAACCCGTGCGAGGGCGTGAATCCGCAGATCGGACTCGGGTCGGAGAAGACGTTCGGTGGGCAGAGCACGTTCATCCTGCCGGTTCACGGGAAGCGGGAGGCGTTCATTGCGATGTTCGACCTCTGGCGTCCGGAGAACGCGATTGACGGCCGGTATCTCTGGCTGCCGATTCGGTTCGAGGATGAGCGGTACAGAATATCCTGGGCGAGCCAATGGGACCTGAGCCACTTCGACCGATAAAAGAAGAGAGCCGCGATCACCCATGCGCAGCCATGGCTGGCGGCGGGAGACAAGTTGATCTGCTTTGGCGGCAGCATTACCGAACCACCGAACGGATACGTGCGGATTCTGCAGGATCGCCTGGAGCCTCGGAATATCGAAGTCATTAACGCCGGGCGCGGCGGCGACAAAACTCCATGGGCGCCGACGCGGCTCGCCTCTACGGATACAAGGCCAAAGCCGTCTTTCAGCATCGAGGCTACACCAGCATGACAGGCGTCCAGTACGTGTCGGCGGTCAACCGTTATGTGCTGACGCAGTGGGCTTGCATGAATCTGGACCTGCCTAACGACGGCGATGATCCCTGGTCGCTGAATACAATTCTGTCTTTACGAAGCGGTGAAGCCGTGGGGCCGTGGAAGCTGTTCCACGTCGAGAAGAAGTGGGGAACGGGCAACTGTGGCCCCTCAATCCCATCTGCGTGGTTCGAGGAGGGCGGCCGCAAGATGTGGATGATCTACGCCGGCTGCTGGACCACGTCCGACTATGCGTTCCTGGTCCGGCCGCTTCGGCCAAAACTGGAATAGGCGTGCAGCTCTCGTTCGAAAGCGCTTTCGAGGCGAAGCGAGTTGAGGACGACGTTGATCGAGCTCAGCACCATCGCCGCTTCGGCGATCAGCGGGTGCAACAGACCGAGCACGGCCAGCGTAATGGCCAGGACGTTGTAGCCCATCGCCCAGAACAGGTTCTGCCGGATCTTCCGGAAGGTCACACGGGAGAGCAGCACAGTTTCCACGACGCCGGAAAGTTCACCTTCATTGTGCTCGGGCTACTGATCGTGGCCGTGCACGCGGCGCGGCTGATGCTCGTCTAATTCGATATCCGCAGTTCATTACGCCTGGCCGAGGAGCCGCGCGGTCAGGAAATCGTAATAGCCTTCCAGGTCAGTCCAATCCGCGGCCACATTGAGGAGAGGCGCGGCCGGGTCTTCAACCATCTTGCCTTCGTCAGTGATCCGAATGCGCAACTTCTCCATCCTCAGTTGAGCTGTGGTAAAAGCGAGGTAGATGGCCACAGTGTCGAAGAGGATGGATGAGTGGCCCTCGTCGGGTTGGCCTCTTAGCCAGATCTGGAAGCTTTCGATGACGGCCCGCATGGCCGGGTCCTGGCTCTGACGGACGGCCTGGTAGCGCCGGCCTTGGAGATTGATGATTCCGCAGGTGTCCAAGGGCGTGATGGTGATATCCTTCCACGGGGCTGTGAAGGCCTTCTTGGCCGCGGGGACGTTAGTCTTGACGTTAGATTCGGCGTCGACTTGATGCAAACCTCCATAGCCGCGCCGCACGCTGCCATGCATGCCGACGAACCGTGTGCGCGGAGCGATGCGAGGCTCGCGGTCGAGCGCCGCCGCCACGTTCGGCAGCGGAGCGATACTGATCAGCGTCACCGGCTCGGGCGAGTTCATCAGGATTTCGATCATGGCCGCGACACCATCCTCGTGGATCGTGCCGGGGAACTTCTTCAAATCGTAATCCTCTACCCAGCCGGCGATGCGGTATTCCCAGTCGGCGGCCGCTGGGTCGTCCGCTTCGCGTATTCCGATTCCGATGGGCACGTCGGTGTGGCCGGCCATCTCCAGTTGCTTGGCCACGAGCGTCGCCCGGTAGGTGGTGTCATGCGTGGCTGTGGTGATGAGTCGGACATTCAACTCCGGGCTGCGCAGCATCATGGCGATGGCCCAAGTGTCGTCGATGTCGCCGCCGACGTCAGTGTCGAGAATCACGGGAATCGGTTTGTTGAGGGCCAGGATGGGCTCCTTGGACGCTTAGCCGGAATTTTCCAGGTGGCCGCCGAGCTCACAGCAGGCAGCCCACACATGACGGATTCTGACCGTCAGCGCACTTCTTGTCAATGAGGTTTTCAGTCGCAGACTGCTTCCGACCTGGTCTCCAGGGCAGCGGTGGGACCGAAGCGGGCCCGACGGCCACCGTCTGATCGTTTTCCGGGGAAGCCAGCGTATGCCTTCTCTCTCCGTCGCCGCGTTCGACCGTCTCTGTCAGTCTCCTGTCCCACCTTCAGACCAGCACCAAACATAACCGGCTGATTCGGCGCAGGATCGTCGCGAAAAGGCGGCGGGGAATGGCGACCTCCGCCAACTGAAAGATCACGTGCCTGGCATGACGCACGACCTTCTCACTCCGTCTTGTAGCAGCATCAGCCTCCTCTGGTGTAAGGGGCCTCTCATGATTCGAGAATCCGATCACGTGTATCCCAGCGGTGTTGCTGTACCTGAGTGCTCTGCCCGCGGTCGTTTGCTTCGGTTCGATTTGGGCCGGCTGCCTGCCGCGGCATCGCGCCTCCGTTTGCGCCTCTCGGATCTCCCGACGCGAGGGTAGTGACGTTGAGCGTGGCGCCAGCACTCGAGCACGAGCACAATTCGGGCCTTTAGCCATATCTCGGTACTTCCCACAGCAAGAACAACCGCGTGGAAATTCATGTGCCCCCCACCAGGCATGACTCTTGACTGAACGATAATGAGCGATTATGATTATATCGCTCATATGGTTTGCGCGGGAGAGAAGCCGTGAAGCAGCTTGGCGTCGCCGTGATCGGGTACGGGTTCATCGGCAAGGTCCACGCCTACGCCTACCGCAACCTTCCCTTCTACTACGATCCGGCGCCCGCTCCGATCCGGCTGGTCGGCGTCTGCACGTCGCGGCCTGAGATGGCGGAAAAAGCGCGATACGAGGGAGGTTTTGAGACAGGAACGGCGAACCCACAGGCGCTCATCGAGCGGCCGGAAGGTGGGCTGTGGCGACGTCCAGGTAGCCCCGGACCGTTTCCGCAGGGCTGGCGGCAAGGTTGATCCTCTACACATGTCACCCGGAGAGCGGTGCAGTATCCTGCAGGAAAAAGCAGCCGCGTCCATATCTTCGCCAGCCGGTGGCGGTACGATACTGTGATGCGAGCGGAGCGTGTAGACAGGTTATGGGAGGATGAGGCCGATGAGCGTTGACCCGGCGGCGCGGCGGAGGATCGAAGACGCGTTGAATTTCCGCGTGCCGGATCGGACACCGATCTGGGAGACGTTGGAGAACCAGGCGGTGTACGATCATCTTGCGCCGGGCGTGCCGTTTCCGCGGTGTGCGGGGATCGCCTGCCACGAACTGGGGATCGATGCCACGTATGGCTGCATGGCGGCCGTGACGGAGGAGAGCTCGAGCGAGGGGTGTGTTCGGGCAGCGCAGACGGTGTGGGCGACGAAACCGATGTTTGCGTCGCTGGAGGATTTGCGGGCCTACAATCCGCCGCCGATCCGCGAGCGGGAATACGAAGAGCGGATGCTCCGGGAGCACGCGGAAGCCGAGGAGCTTTACGGTCCGGGGACGATGTTCCTGCCACAGAACGGGGGCTGGGGTTTTCTGCCGGGTTACGATGCCCAGACGTTCTCCCTGGTCGCGGAGGCGACGGTTGAGGATCTGCCGGTCCTGGAGCGGCACTGGGACATCAGCGTCGAGAGGGCGATCATCACGAACAGCATCACGGCGCGGCATCGGCTGGTGCCGGCGGTACAATGCTGCGAGGACGTGGCCCATAAGACCGGGTTGATGGTAAGCCCGTCACTGCTGCGTGACCACTTCTTCCCGCGCTTTGCGAAGGTGATTGCGCCACTGAAAGCGGCGGGCATCAAGGCGATCTGGCACAGCGACGGAAACATCACATCGGTGCTGGACGAGGCGGTGGCCTGCGGCCTAGACGGCATTGACCCGCTGGACCCTTCGGCGGGGATGGACCTGGGGGCGGTCCGGCGCAAGTATGCGCGGCTGATCCTGGTGGGCAACGTCGGGGTGGACCACGTACTGCGGTTCGGCACGCCCGAGGCGGTCCGGCGGGACGTGCGGCGCTGTCTGGAGGAGGCGGGGCCGACGGGCCACCTGCTCCAGTGTGGCGACGGACAGGTGATGCCGGACTGCCCGCTGGAAAACGTGCTGGCGTATTTTGATGAGGCGCGGGCCGCGCGGCCGGGCGGCAGGGGACGATGATGAGGCCATGGACGTGACGTTGCCCCTCCTGGTCAGCCAGCAGTCCGTGTTGCAGGATGGGGCGTGACTGCCGGTGCCGGATTCCCGGGAGTGGTGAGCCGCGGGGCCAGGGTGGCTGTCACAACGTGACTTGTCATGGCCTGTCTGCGCCGGACCATGCTACTCAGATTACGAGGAGGATGCAGCGATGATTACCGGCGAATATTGGAAGATGCACGATGACGCGACGATCAAGAAGATCGATCAGGTGGCGGTGCGCCTGCTGACCGAGAGCGGCGCCCGCATCGACCACGACGGCCTGCTGGATCTGCTGGAAGGGGTGGGCTGCCGGATCGACCGCGGCGCACGCCGTTGCTATTTCACGGAAAAGCTGATCCGCGAGACGGTGGCCCGGGTGGGCGGCAAGGAGAGCATGGCGGTCGAGCAGCCTGCCGGTTGGAACCCACAGTGGCGACTGCACCACGGGGGAAGTTATCCGCACCTGCTGGAGTGGCCAAGCGGGCGGCGACGGCTGGCGACGCGGCAGGATGTGGTGGAGATGGCCAAGTTGGGCCACGCCATGGACGAGTTCGTGTGCGTGAGTAAGGTGGTGAGCACGGCCGAGGTGGATCCGCGGATCGAGCCACTGTGGTCGACGCTGACGATCGCTCAGATCACTGATAAGCCGCAGGGCAGCGGGGAGATTTTCTACCCGGAGTACATCGAGCCGCTGGTGCGGATGGGCGAGGTGCTCACGGGAGGGAAGGGCGACACGTCGCTCGTGGCCGATTGCGACGCCTTCGTCGCCCCGCTGATTCTCGATCCCGTGCAGGCGGCGTGCTTCCTGGAGAAGCGGCGCTTCGGGTTGCGGAACACGCCGGTGACGATGCCCATCAGCGGGATGAGCGGGCCGGTGACGATCGCGGGGACGGTGACGATTGCGGTGGCGGAGTTGCTGGCGGGGTGGGTGCTGGGGTACGTGGTCAACCCGGAGTTGCCGGCTGGGGGAATCGTGAGCAGCGGGTCAATGGACCTGCGGACCTTGACCGCCTGCTTCGGCAGCCCGGAGGCCATGTTGCAGGATATCTCCGTGGTCAACATCTGCCGCCGCCTGTACGGCATTGGCGTCTGGGCGGCGATCAACTACACCGACTGCAAGCGTCCGGGTCTGGAGGCGGTGTACCTGAAGATGTTCGGTCTGCTGGGCCACGCCCTGGGGGCCGATCGCACGCTGTTGGCCGGGGGGCTCCTTTCGGCCGGACAAGATTACAGCCCGGTGCAGCATTTGCTGGAGTACGACCTAGCCAAGTCGATTGAGCGGTACTGGGGGCACTACGAAGTCAACGATGAAACCATGGCAGTGGAACTGATCGAGAAGATGGTGCGGAGCGGGGCCACGAACTTTCTGGACACAGAGCACACGCTGGAGCATTACCAGGCGGAGCAGTGGTACCCGCGGTGGCTGGACCGCACGGCCTGGCAGGGGACGGAGTACGAGACGCAGGCCGAGCGGAAGATGCTGGAGCGGATCGATCAGACGATCAGGGACGCGATTGCAAACTATCAGCCGCCGGACGTGGACAAGTCGAAGATCGCCGAGTTGAAAAAGATATTCCTGGCGGCGGAAAAGGCTTGTCTGGGCGCCAACGTGACGCCGGCATGATCCACCGGCTTGCCGTCAGGACCCTCTGGTGAGGAGAAGAGCAGGTGTCGTTTCTTGAGGAAGGCGAAATTCGCCGGCGGTTGGAGCGCCATGCCGCGTGGCATCGGTGTGAACTGACGGATGGTCCGCTGGTGCTGATGACTTCGCCGGCGGACAACCAAGCCGCCAAACAATTGGCGGCGAAGCACGCTCCGCCGGAGGACGCCGAGGGCCTGCGGACCTGGTGGACCGATCCGCAAACGGTTGTTGGCCGCTTCGCGGAGCAAACCGAGTTGACAAACTTCTATGGCGACGCCTGGCCCAGCCATTTCGTGGACGTGGGCCCTGACGTTGGGGCGTGCTGCGTAGGCAGCCGGAGTACGCTTCGGCCGGCCACCATCTGGCAGGAACCGCTGATCGAGAATTGGTCGACGATGCCGCCGCTGGTGCTGCACGAGGACAGTTTCATGTGGCGGGCGTGCCAGGCGATCACGCAGGCGTCGGTCAGTGCCGCCGCGGGCCGCTGGGTCACGACGCTGACGGACATCGGCGGGCCGATGGACACCCTCGCGTGTTTGCGCACGGCGGAGAAACTCTGTTTCGACCTGATCGAGCATCCGGCGGAGGTCCAGCAAGCCCAGTCGGCGCTCCTGAAGGTGTGGCTTCAGGTTTACGAGCGTCTGGTGCCGCTGGTGCGGGCCCGCTGGGGCGGCACTTGCGGCTGGAACGGCCTGTGGCATACCGGGCGGAGCTACATAACGCAATGCGATTTTTCGTGCCTGATCAGACGGGAGATGTTCCGTGAATTCGTCCTGCCGAATCTCCAGGAACAGGCCGCGTCACTCGATGTGACGGTCTACCATCTTGATGGCCCCGGGGCCATTCGCCATCTTGACGATCTGTTGACCATCCCGAACCTGCGGGCCGTCCAGTGGATTCCCGGCGACGGGCAGAGCTATGACGTCTCCGCCTGGCTCGACTTGTACCGGAAGATTCTTGACGGCGACCGCGGGATTCAGATGCATTGTCCCCGGCCGGAGGAACTGGACCTGATTTTTGATAAGCTCGATCCGGACCGAATCGCCGTTTGGCTCGGGACGGGCGGCGACGCGGAAAAGACGATGGCCCGGGTCGAGCGGCTGCGCGCCAAGAGGAAGAGGCCGCGGTAGAGGGAAGCCTCACGGCATCAAAACGTCTGAGATTGTGAAAAGGCGCAGCAGGGCCTTGATGCTGGGCCGCTCGAATCTATTTCTGCAGTTTCCCTGCCAGCAGTTCACGAGTTATCTTGACGTCCGGGCTGGTCACAGCCAGATAATCCACGTTGACGCCACGTCCGTTCAGATTCGTTAAACGGAGGACATTCTTCCCCTGCCTGAATTTCAGCAGCAGCGGCTTGTCGTTCGTCGGGTTGGTGGCGGTGAGCAGACGCCAATCGTCTGAGCCGTTGGCCCAGCCGCCGGTCGAGGGGAAGATCATCGGCGCGAACGGCTCCTGGACTTCGTCGTTGACTCTAATTTCCCGTTCGGCCTGGTCCAGTTCGCTACAATAGCACAGGGTCAGGTTGTAGTAACCTTCGGCCGGCACGTCGAAGGTCCACTCGAGCCACTGGCCATGGTCGTTCCACATGTTGACGCACGCGGCACTGGCGATGGCCCGTTTCTTGTCGGAGGTGCCGACTTTGCCGCCGCCCTCGGCCGAGAACTTTTGGGCCTCGACCACGCCCACCGTGTTCGCCGGGACCGGTTTGGCCTGGGCCTCGGCCTGGCGGATTTTGGTCCGGGCCACGCACTCATCATGGGCTTTGCGCAGAGCCGCTTCCTGCTCGGCCTGACGCTTCTGGAGCATGGCCTGCCGCTGGTCGTAGACGCTGGCCACGCCCTTCGGCGCGAACTCCACCTTCGCGCCGGCCTTCAGCGGCACGTCTACCACGAAGAATTTGTCACTCCCCTTGTTCACCACCGCCGGTCCGGTGCGCCGCCCCTGCGGGTCGAGGCTGTACGCCTCCATGTTTTCCAGGGCCTGCAGCGCAACCGTGACCGTCGCTTCGCTCGGTGACGGGTTGGCCACAATGTACGCCCCGGTTTCCTCCCGTTCGATATAGGCCAAACCTGGTTCGCTTCTGGTCAGAATCGCCCCGCCGCCGGCCTGGATCTCTCCGCCAGCCCTCAGCGACTTGCCGCCGCCCAGGTATATGGCCTTCACCTGCCGGCCGTCCATCTGGACGAATGCCTGCTGCGCGTCGGTGCTCAGTCCGTCTGTTCCGTATTCCCCCGGCCGGAAAGACGAGAAGCAGAGGTCGGTGCCTTTGACGGTCTCAACCCGCAACAGGCCGTAACCGGCTTCCAGGCTGCCTTCCTGCTTGACGCTCTTGACGAAAGGCTCCTTGGCATCGGAAATGTCAAGAACGTTGCCGTAAACGGTCGAGCCGTTCTCGCGCCGCTCCAGAATCGTCGGCGGCTTTTCGAGACCGTAAAGCCCGTCGCCGATGATGACTTCCGTCTTGGTTCCGCCGGCCGCCAGGAACCGGGCTGGGTGGCCTTCCGGCGTCGTTATCGTTGCTGTCCAGGCTTGGTCCATCGGCGCCGCCTTGCGAACGTCGGTCATGGCCACATATCCCATTTGACGCGGTTCCGGCAGGGTGGTCGGTTCCAGCTTCAGGTCAGAGGCGAACTGGCCGCGAACGTGCCAGGCCAGATCGTACTTGCGCTGCAGGCTCGCAAACGCGCCGAAGATGTCGGCCACGTACTCCGGCGTCAGGAACGAAGCGCGGTCCATGATGACGCCGGGGTAGGCATCCACGCACGACGCCCGCTGCATGCCCATCGTATCGGCCGGAGCGTAGATCAGTTGCTTCGCCCCGCACATGATCTGGTCCCGTTCGTCCACGACCAGCGTGTTGTGGGCCAGCGTGGTGCGATACCACTGGCGATAGAGCGGCAGTTCATAGTCGACCTCCCCGGGGTCGATCATGAGTTGGGCGTTGAAGGCATAGAGGTCGAGGCAGAGTTTGTCGGGATGGCCGTGCGAGCCGGCGGGGCCGTACTCCAGCAACAGGCCGTTGGTTCCGGCGGGCGTGGTGGTGCGGAGGATGCCGTAGCCGACGTTGAAGAAGTTGACGCTTTTACATTCGATGGCGGCCTGCTTTTCGTTCAGGTCGCGGTCGTAAAGGACGGAGACGACAAACTGCTGGAAGTGGGTGTCGAGGTGGCGCCCCGTCTGCTTCAGGATGAGCAGGTAGGTCGGATCGTGATAGCGACGGTAACCGTATTCGTAGAGGAAAGAGTCGGTGTTCATGATCGAGATGTGAAACGCATCGTGAGTCGCCGGCAGGGTCAAGTCCGGATAGGCGAACCGTAGCTCCGAATCAAACAGTCTCTTCAGGGCGCAATCTCTATAGCGGTACATATCGATGCCGTGGTGCCAGAGTTCCTCGGCATCCATGACCAGGGCTTGCATAGCCATGAACTGGTAGCCTGGCGACCCTTCGGCCCACAGGCCGTCCGGGTTAATGCCCTGGGTGAAGTGCTTCAGGAACAGGCCGCCGGTGGGCTTCTCCTCGGTGCCATCGATGCCGTACATGGCCGTGTTGATCAGCTTCTGGTCGTCCGTGGCGTAGCCGGCGGTCAGCACGGCACAGGTGCCGATCGCCGACCAGTTCGTAACCGACTCGATCATGGCGTGATTCGAGATGACATGCCGCGCTGCCGCCTTGATGATACCGTCTTCAATGTGCTTTCGCTCCTCAGGCGTGATCGACTTCGAATCCTGGATCAGGTCATACCCGTTCGCCAGCGGAATCAGCCAGGTCGCGTCGCCCAGCACCTGGTCGAAAGCTTTGCTCGGAGAGTGCAAGAACCCCGGATGGGCTCCCTCCGCGTAGTTCGGATAGGCATCCGCGTAGGCCAGCAGCAGTTTCTTCGCGAACTCCGCGTACTTCTCCTCGCCCGTCAGCACGTACACCTCGCCCAGGTTCGCGATGTCCAGGCTGAGTTGGGTGTGAATCGCGAAATACGACCGGCCATCGGGAGCGATCTCCGTGTCGCTGATGTGCCGCCACTGGCCATTTGCGTCCTTCTGCGCCGGCGGAACGCCCAGCGGTTGAGTGATCCGGACGTCCATGGCTTTCTTCAGCCCGCCGAATTGGTTCTGAAGTTCGTTGCTGGTCTTCAGCATCTCCTTGTAATGGGCGATGTCCTCGTTGTCCCACATGGTGCAGGGATGCCCTCGGGTCACGCGCGGCTGGCCGGAGACCTCCACCTTACCCTCCGCCGCGGCGCCGGTGGTCGGGCTGATGTCCGCGGGTGAGAGCTTGACATCATACTGGGCCGGCGGTTTCATCTTCTCCGCCACGTTGGTCGTCGTCAGCACCCGCAGCCGCGCCCAGCCGCCGTAAGATGGACCCGTTTTGCCGTCCTTCAGAGTCTCCGGCGGATAGACGTCCGTGACCAGAATCCCGACGTTCTGCCCCTGCGCCTCTAACTCGATCCGCTGCGGTTTACCAGGATTGTGCTCCAGCTCCGCGTGCTTAAGCAACTTGCCCTCGATAAAAATGTCGATGGCCTTCGGCTGCTGCGTGTATCCGTAATACTCCAGCGGAATTACTTCGATGGCTTTGATGTCCACCGGGATGATCAGCCGGATATCGACCCGCCCGCCCTTGAGCGGACTGCCGATCATCGTGCCGCCCCGGCCCATGCCGGTCTGGAGCGTCTCATCCGGCGGCCAGTCCTTGTTGATCGGCGCCCCGCTGCCCTTGGCCGTCGCCCCGAGCTCCAGCAGCGCCGCATTATAGAGCCCTGTCGAGTCCGGCTGATCGGCGGCCGGCACCTGCCCGACCGGTCGCGGCGCCGACGTGGGCCTGGTTGCCGTATTTTGAGCCGTTGCCACAGCCGTCAGGCCGGCTAACGCCAGAATCGCTATGAAGCGTCGCATTCCACTTCTCCTTTTATGCTGATCCACGTGGAGTAAATCTCACAACGGCTTTCGCCGATGCGTAGAAAGCCTACCGACTGGAACTGCCCCTGGTCAATGGGGTATCGGCGGAACCTATCTTCTTCCGAGGAACCTTGCCTTACCGGCGGGCGAGAAAATCCTTCAATTGCGCCAGCGTCGTTGCGTTCTCTTCCGTGGCGATGCTGAATCCGGGGGACAAATTCGGTCGCAGGGTCTCGAGGCACCGCGTCGTCGCCCATTTGACGGCCGACAGTCCGCCTTCGCCGGCGAGGGCCTTCCGGCTCTGGAGGTATGCCAACGAAATCCCCGTGACGCCGGGACTTTGCTTGCCGCCGGCCTGGTTGGCCAGAAGCGACCACGTGAGGCCTCCCGGAGCTTCCCCTTTGTAGCTGCGGTCCATGACCCCGATCCACTCTGTGCCCGGTATTCGAAATGCCAGCGCTCCAAAGCAACCGCAGGAGGTGTGAGGGGCGTCGCAGACGGAGTGAATCCGGACACGCTCGACCTTCCCGCCGGTAAGCGCGCGCGCGGCCTGGTTGACTCCGGCCCACTCGCCGGCGTCAGCGGCAACGGCCTTGCCCTTGAGGATCACGCGCTTCAGCTCCTGACCGCCGACCTCACGCCGGGTCCACGGGCGGTACTCCACGCCCCAGAGCGCGCCAGCCTTGGTCGCATTGCGGTCGGCGCCGCACATGGGCGGACGGTCGGGCGTGATGATGCAGACGTGGGAATGGCTGAACGGCTGGCAGTCAATGCAGGCGTAGAATTCCTCGCTGGACTCTTCGCTCTCGGCGAGGATGGCCGCATCGCGTGTCCGGTCAAAGGATGCGGCAGCGGCCTCTTCCTGCGCTACGGCTTCTTTCCCGAACTGAATGCTTACGCGAATAGGCCCCAGGCGCGGGAAAGTGTGGCGCAGGCCGGCGCGAATCAGTTCTCCGAGCGAATCAGGATTCAGTTTCACATCCTCAGCTAATTCGACTCGGAACATGCCGCCGTCATCCCGACGCGTCTTGACGTCGCTCAGATAACTGCCGTAGCGAAGCGCCTGCTCTTCGAGATAGGCGGAAACGGGGAGGTCCAGCTTCGCGTCGGAAACTTCCACGATGACGGCCACACGATCTGAGGAGATATCCCCGGAGACGGCAACGCCGGCGTCGCACTGCCCCGGACGGAGTTGGAACACGCCCGTTAGAGAGCGGACCGGCTTTATCGGCTCCTCGAAGTGGGCTGGATCGGCGCCCGCCGGGAGCGAGAGCTCCTTGCCGTCCACGATCCGGATGCGCATATTCGGGAAGGAACCCAGCGCTTCCAGAACTTGGGCGTCGCTGTCAGCCACGGCGCGCGGCCCGACATCATACGGGAACTCCGGCCCGACGATCGCCGGGCAACCCATCTTCATGATCGCCAGCAGGAGCAGCCCCTCGACCGGGCCGACTTCGCCCATCACCACCATGGCGCCGGGCATGTCCCGCTCGAGAAGGTGTCCCATCTCATGATCCTCCCCCGGCGGAATCTGACCCCAGATCATCGCATATCGCGCCATCAGTTGCAGGAAGTGGACTGCGCCGGTCTCGCGCGCCGGAAGGGCCTGGGCCCGCAACGCGTCGTGACGGGAGGAGAAGACCATGTATTTGGCATCCTTGAGCTTGGATACGAGCGCGTCGCTGACGCCGTCACCGGCGACGAGAACCCACCCCGCTTGCCATTTCGCCCCCATGAACACGTAGCCCCGGACGCGGTCATCGGCGAGGAAGAATTGGTCGCGGTCCTCACTACGAGATTCGATCACTTCCGCTGCGATCGCAACCGCCTCGAGCGTATCCTTGACCTCATCCTCGGCGACCCGCAGAAGCCACTGACGCAACTCGGGGACGTCCGGCATTTGGCCCAGCAGCGCCTGAGAGACCGGCATCGGGTACTGAGTGCCCGCGAAAGGTTTATAGGAGCTCGGCAGCAACGTGAGAATTCGTTCGATAGCGGCGTTCATCATCGAGCTTCTCCTTGAAAGCCATTGACGTAACCTGCGGATGCCCGGCATTTCGCCCAGGAGCGCCTGAAAGACCGGCACCGGTGCTCAGAACCCGCAAGTGGTCGGTCGAACCATGTTATCCGGAAAATGTCGGTGAGCGTTTGCACGACCTGGGCCTCTGGCTTCGGAAACCTGGCTTCAGGCATGCTGCACCTCAGCTTTCGCGCTGGCCGCTCGGGCGTCCTTAACCGGAAGTTGCCGTTTCTTTCCCGCGCCCGTTCTTACTGCATGTCCACCAGCATGCGCCGGTAACCGCGCTGGAACCAGGGCCGCCTGTCCGTTGGTTTTTTCGGGGTGGACATGCTCACGCCTTCAGGTCAGGATTGCCGGGGCCGAAGTGCTTGAGCATTACAATCGGATCTGTCGCGGAGGGATTGACGATCCTGACACCCTTACGCGCGGCCCTCTCGCTCACAAAATACTCGTCATGAGTGAGCTGGCCGAAGCGGATCAGGGCCGGCGTCTCGATGTCCCATGCTCCCATGCGGCCGTGTCCCTGCATCATGATCAGGCCATAGGCGCCGCCGTCGCGAATGGTCACCGTCTTGCCGGGCAGCACCGTCAGCTCCTTGGCGCTGAAGGCGTCTGACAAGTAGCATATCCAGTTCTCCATGTACCCCTCTGCCGTCATCTGCGCCACGGGGAGAACGGGCTTCGGGAGCATGAAGTTGTGTTCCACGAACCGTTCATCAACGTTCCTCTCCCAGTCGAGGACGTCAATCAGATGATCGAAATCGCCTTTGCGGTCTGCGGGCGTGTTCTTCCAAAGCAGGTCTTCAGAGAGAACCTGATCCCCCACGAGCGACTGGTACATGGCAAAGACATCGGAGGCCTTCTGCGGCTCATAAGTGCACAGGCTGCCCGGGGCGTGAAGAACGCCTGGCGGCACGTTCCAACCGGTGCCCGGCTGGAGGCGGTAGGCCCGCGACAGATTGGTCAGCCTGTTGTCGCCCTTGCTGAAGTCCTTGAGACATTGCCGGACCTGCTCCCTGGTCGTGCCGGGTTCGAGGCCGAAGAAGGTATAGGGGAAATCGCCGCCGTGATTGTTGACCTGCGGGGGAAAATAATAAGCCTCGGGTTTGCCGAGTTGGCCGACCAGCGCCGCGTGCTTGTCTCCATGGTGGACGTGATGCGGCAAAGCGCCTTTGTTGTCGAAGAATTTCGAGTACATCGGCCAGCGCCGGTGCTCGTTCCAGATCCGGTCGCCGATTAGGTCCCCCTTCAGCTCGGCGACCGCATCGCGCAGCAGCACCTTCTCAATCCGGCCGCCGTCCTCGACGACGATGAAACTCAGGCCTTCGTTCGGACTCGTCAGGGGACCGTTGTCCGCCGGCGTCGTGGAAGAGAACCAGCGCTCGTCAATGCCGCCGCGCGCCCCGCCCAGGGCATAATAGTCATCTGGATGCAATTTGATGCGCCGTCCCGGAACACAGAATGACCGGGGCACCCAGGCCGGCGCCAGCCGCACGATCCCTGCCCCTTGTTCCATCGCCTTATCGGCAATTATTCCGGCTGAGGGCGTTTTAGTCATATGATCCCGTTTCTTCCAATGACAACAACCATCGTTTACCTTTCCAAAAAGACGGCGGCGGAGCGCGGGGGAAGAGTGGCGGCGCCGGTGCTCGGGATGGGATCGGGTTTTTCCGGCGTGACGACGGTCGCCACCCGGCCGGAGTCGTCGAGAACAACGTTCACGTCGAGGGATTTTTTCGCGTCAGAATTGACGACGATGACGGCACGCTTACCGCTGCCGCGGTGACGGAAGACGGTGAAAGCCGTGTGCGGCTTACCGTCTGCGGTGACGGCGGCACCGAGGGTGTCGCAGAAATCGGCGTGCCAGAGTCGGTCAGCATACTGCCGGCGCAGGGCGTCGACGAGTTTGCCGTATTCGAGTGTCAGGGGAAATTCTTCGAGGCGGCCTTTGAAGTTTCGCGGCTCGAAGCTGATGATGTAGCGATAGAGCAGACACTGGTTGATGGTGTTGCGGTCGTCGTAGCCGACGACGGCGATCATCCACTCCCCGTCGGGAAAAAGGTAGCGCTGGAGCGGCAGGTGGTTAGGCATGATGCGCGTGTAGCTGACGGTGTAATAATGATGGTCGCTGCATTCGCCGGCGTAGAGAAAGTCGGGAACCTCGGCGTCGGTGATGCGGCGGAAATCTCCCACCAGCAGGGTGTCGCCATGACCGAGGTTGGCGGGAACGTGATGGGCGTGGGTGGGATCCCAGCAGTAGCGGGCCGGACCGTGGTGGGCGGTCTCGTCGTAGAGCATGCCGTTGGCGCCGAGGTCGATGCTCTTCTTGAACTCGCGGCAGGCGATGGCCCGCCACTCGGCGGAAATATGGCACATGGGCACCAGGCGGCGCGTGTTGAGGTCGGCCAGTTGGGTGGGAGTCTGGTAGGTGTAGCCGCCGAAGACATAGTAGTCGCCGTAGGGATCCTTGGCGGCGTAGCGGTGGAGTTCTTCGCGGAACCAGGGGAGCGAGCGGTCGGCCCAGGCGAATTTAGTAAAGAGAATCATTTTAACGCCGAGCTTCTGGATGGCGGCTATGACAGCGCGGAGTTCGTCGGGAGTGCCGAGGCGCGGGTCGGTGTCGTGGGAGGGGTTGCCGCGATCCTGGCCGCCGTTGTTCCAGCCGACGAGTTGGATGGCCGCGACGCCATGCTTAGCACAGTCTTGGCCGTATTTGATGAGGTCGGTGTAACGGCAACGGAGTTCATCCTCGGGCGAGTTGATGTGAATCTGCTGCCAGGAATGAACTTCATGGGCCCACTGCGGAGCGCGCGGCGCAGTGTACCAGGTCTTCTTCCAGCGGCGGTTGAAGTCGGCGCCGTGGTGCCAGGAGCCGACGTAGGGCGCCAGGACGATGGGGGCGAGTTTGGTGCTTTCGCCGGGTCCGACAAACGGAAAATGAGTGGCGTAGAACTCGACGTGGACCGTCTGGCCGGAGATAGCGTCGGCCGCAGGCACCGTGCCGTTAGCCCCAACGACACAGGAGTCGGGCTGGTCCCAGCCGGGCTTGAGTTCAAAGAAGAACAGGACCATGTGGCCAGCGTAAGTGTCATGGCAACCGACATAGAGCCCCTCGCGGCCGGAGTCGAGGAGAGTGGGCCCGCCGCCGGCCATCTGGATCGGATGGTCGAAGCCGAAATAGCCGCTGCTGGAGGCGAACTTGGGGAAGAGCGGCGTGCGGTCGGCGCCGCAGTAGCCGCCACTAATACGTTCGAGATGGTCGGAACCGGGCGGGAGGGACAGGTCGCCCAAACAGGGCATTCCGACAGCTTCGACGACGTGCGGCGAGCGGTTGGTCAGCTCGGCGGTGAAGGCGAGGCCTTCGGGCGTGAGGGTGATGGTTTCGGAAAAAGTGATGTCGAGCGTGCCGCCATGTTCACTGACGAGGCTGTCCCAGGTGAAGGTGAGACGGCGCGCGGCGGCATCTAAAGCGGCACGCAGCGCTGATTGGCGCTCGCCGAAGACCGGGTTGTTGCGACGGCCGGGCAGCGGGACGAGCAGGCGGAACGACCGGCCGAGTTCCGCGCGGCGGTGAATGGGCCAGCCGGTGGCGCGGCTCGTCAGGGCAACGAGCGAGCCGCTTTGCGGATCAAATTCGGCGCGGAGCAGATCGTTTTCGAGAATGAACTGAGACATAAGTAAGACTCCTGATTATTGGCTGGGAACAATATAGCTGGAATGGCGGAAGATGCAAGAGAGAGATCGTCGGTTGTGTCGGCGTCTCTGTCTCGGGCGTTGAATGAGTGCTATAATGCGTGTTAAGGACCGTCCTGTTCAAGAAAGATGTCACACCGCATTTCCACCAGCATCCGCAGGCCAGCCTCCAACACCGTTTCCGAAAGTTTTTCGCTCCTGGAGACACTGCCGCGGCCTCGTTCGCGCCCGATTTCCCCCCGCAGGAGCCTGCCGAATAGTCTTTTGGCAGTAGGAGAGCATGCCATCCCTGTCCCATCGTGTTGAGCAGTCTCTGGTCGCCTCTGGCACCCCGTCAGACCGGCACGGGACATAAGGGCTGCTTCTGCCTTATTCGGGATTTCCCATTCTCCACGCGGCGGTCAGCCATCAAAGCTCGCATTCTGACCCTCAGAAGCCCGCTTGTCAAGGGGAGCCGCGCCGCGAAGAGAATTTCCACGCTCTTTCCACTTTCCATTCCACGGCGTTCTTCTAGCCGTTCGGCTTGCTCCGTTGTAAGAATCACCCGACCGTCTGCGTCCAAGTAAGCTGAGTGTCCGGTCACGAATCTCTGATTCTTACAAGGTATCGGGATCGCTCAGGTCGAGGATGACGAGGCAGAAGGCTCAGGTTTGAGTCATGGGTGGTCGATGCCGCCTTCCCGTCGAACCGGCCCGTCGTGATGGTCAACCTGTTCCTGATCTCCCGTGGCGACCGAAGCCCCTGTCCTGATTTCCCCGGAACGTCATACGCTGTAGACGGTTAGTGAAATCATGGACAAACGGCGAATCCGCCACACGTTTTTACCTGACGTTGCCTGCCGCCCCTGCGTCCCGCACGCCGCTTTGGGGATGTTGCGTGACGGCCTCCCAGGCCACTTCCTGCAGCACACGAACCGTCTCGGCGCCCCACTCGGGCTTGTGGGCCTTGACCAAAATCTCCGGCATCGGCAGGCCTACCGGACTGCGACGGTAAATGACCGCATAATGGCAATACGCCACGAGCACTTGCAGCGGCACCGTGGGGTGCCCGATGCCGTCTGAAAACAATTCGGACTGTGCTTTCAAACCGCCGGCCTTTCCGGCGAGAATCCGCTCGCGCAGAGCAATGACCGCCTGGCCGGTCGGCACAATGAACAGCACCTGCTTGCCGAACTTCTGATTCAGTTCTGCGACGTGGTCATCAATGCTCTTAAAAAGTAGCGCGTGACGCTCCCGGAGCTCCGCACCGGTGATGGCGTTGTAATCGAAGGTCTTGGGAATAGTCAAATTGGCGATCGGTTCGTACGTGTCCCGCCACAACCAGATCTCCTGCACGGTGATCCGAATGTTGGAGTTTTTCTCCAGCGCCAGCGCAGTGAACTTTTCGATCCCGTCATCCGGCATGAAGATCGGCGCCAACGTCAGCACTTCAACCCGGCCCGTACACAACACCTCCTTGGCCTGGTTCTCAGCATCCGGCACGTTCCAGTGCTGAATGACCCGCGATCCGCCGATAGACGAAAGGCCGAGAGTCTTCTGGTCTGAAATGCCTGCGGAATCGGCAATGTTATTCAGAATCGGCGGGATGAACACATGAAAACTGTGCCCGGTGAAGAAAATCCGCTGGCCTTGGGTGATCGGTCCCCCTGTTTTCGCATCGCCGGTTGATGAATCCATAGTTTTGACCTACTCAATTCCACTCTGTGAAGCCTTCAGGGCTTCCGAGCAGGCCCCCCGAGACCGCAAAAGTCAGCCTGGCCGCTACGATCATCACGCATAATTGCATGACTCGCTTCCCTCCCTGACAGACGTCAGGGACATTAGCCGGAATTTCAGATGGCCGTCCTCCATTCGTCTCGCGGGCAAGCCCTCCGCATGACGTTCAGCCATCAAATGCCGGATTCTGAACCTCATAATCCCGCTTGTCAAGGAACATGTCCCGGAGACAATGAGAGGACAGTTTAACCCTCTGTTGACAGGCCGTCAAGCTTCCTTCAGCGCCGCACACGAAGCGGCGCCGATGGCTTGACCGGAGCCTCCGGAGCGTGATAGAAGCATAGTCCCAAGCCCGAACGGGCTTTCCTTCCGGAGGGTCCGGCGGGAACTCGGCTTTGATTGGTTCGTGACCGGCGTGGCGGAAGAAGCTCCTTACAAACGAATTGACTTCCGGCGACTCGACGAGATCCAGCAGGCGGAGCGCCCGACGCTGCGCATTCGCTGGTGGATCGTGCTGCCGCTGGCGGTGCTCCTCTCCGCCGCGCAGGCGGCGCTGAACCTCCACCTGGAGAACCGCCCCACAGGAGTCGCCCTGATCGCCACGCAGATCTCGGTCATCGCCTTCGCCTTCCTGATCCTGCTCTCCCTCGGATTGAACCCGCTGCTGCGGCTCACGCGCCTGATGGAGCCGTTCA
>Ga0181533_1001834_pt1 | contig 26272 bp, 21 predicted proteins | sample PEATcosm2014_Bin_45_FD_119772 | JGI IMG/M metagenome (GOLD analysis project Ga0181533, IMG submission 119772) | Peatland microbial communities from MTU Mesocosm Facility, Houghton, MI, USA - PEATcosm2014_Bin11_60_metaG | ecosystem: Environmental > Terrestrial > Soil > Wetlands > Peat | place...
AATTGGGGAATTCCGATATACCAGGATATCGCCCGGATTTGGGTCAGATTTTGTCTTGTTGATAGAACAAAACCACGGTCGTAGCTCAAGCTACGTCGAGGATTTTGCGATTGAGGCAAGGCGAAATATGGCCCGGAGACGGGATGCAAGATGTGATATAGGGTGTTTCCCGAGTCCCTTACGTCCGCTTCAGTCAGCCAGGTGCTGATGGTGCGGCCTTTTCTGTTTGAAGGGTGTTGGCGGAATAATGTAAGTAGTAAAGAGCCCCAGAATTCAACTGGTAATAACGAGAAAATGCAACTGGGATGTTGAGCGTTTTCCGCTCAACACCCTAAATGGAATATTAATTTTGTATTGTTTCTTTATATTTCGAATAATTACGTAATGTCAAAAAGAAAGAAGGAATCGATCAGGAAAGATAAAGGGGAACATGAAGAAGAATGAATGAAACTACCACCGGCATCTTGGAGGTCAACAGACCATCGATGTATTTCGCGAAGTTTCGCGCATACCCAATTTTCGTGGATGGCGAAAAGGTAGGGTCCGTCAAAGATGGTGCTGTGCTAACAGTCCCACTTTCGCCAGGCGGTCATGAAGTGTGGAGCAAGATTGACTGGAAGAAAAGCAACACAACAAAAATCAGGATAGAAGCAGGAATAACAACAAAAATAAGAGTCGGATATAAAAAGAAGGAAGGCCGAAGACTTCTTGTGCCGGTGGCTCTGGGCCTCTTGTCAATCATGGTCGGAGCGACATTTGGAATTGCAATTCTTACTGTAATAGGCGTTGTTGGAATATTCATGGCACGAGTAGGCGACCTTTATCTCGACGAAGATGTAGACACATAACCACGCGGCGGCAGCCGGTTTTCGCTACGCTTCGCCGCTGCGCCTCACTACCGTTGGCAGGGAGGCAAAAGGAAGAATCATGACAGGATCGATCTCGGGAAAGGATTGGAAGTATCTTCGAAGTATCGAAGCGGAACTTTTGTCCGGTCTTTGCCGGAAGATCAATCAGGGCGCAGCGGATATTCTGCGTTCGAAGGCCGGTTCCGAACACGATAAGTACCTGAAGCTATACAAGCATATCGAGGCATCAGACCGCATAATTGCCGATTGTTTTAACGATTGGAGCCGCTCGAATCTCTGGTTCAAACTGCCGCTTCTCCGTATGCACAACTTGCTTACCGATGAGCAGATCAACCACCTGTCGGATGAATCCCGTGAGCTGCTCGTCAGATTTGCCGCACTGGACAAGAGTTAGCCGGGTATGGAGAGACAGACGGCTGCCCCTTTTGCCCTCGGTACCTTTTCTTGCTCCCTAACGTGACATTCCTCTCTACCTTTGTTTTGTAACCACCGTTAAAGGCCAATTACCCCCCCTTTAATTTATTCCTCACTGCAAATATCCGTGAAGATGGTAAAATTTAATAAAACGCAATGTGATTATGGGAAAGATTCGGTCTCCAGGTGTCTAAAGCATGTATCGCAAGGGGGAAAAAGCAGAATGCAGACCTGCCCCCTTTATTCTGCTGAGGCAAGATTCGTGGTGCGCCATTAACCGGCTACTGCCCGGCTTGAGAGGTGAATACGCTTGGCAAAAAACAGCGAACCTGCCGCCATGTACCGCATCCGCTTCCACGGTCGTGGCGGCCAGGGAATGAAAACGGCGAGCAGGATTCTGGGAACGGCGTTTTTTCTGGAAGGGTTCGAGGTCCAGGATGTGCCCCGCTACGGCGCGGAGCGCCGCGGAGCACCGATATTCGCCTTTGTCCGCGCTTCGCGCGAGCCGGTGAACGAGCGCGGCATTATTCATAATCCGGACCTGGTAATCATTGCCGATGAAACACTGGTCATGGTCCCCGCCGCGGAAGTCCTGCACGGAGTAACCGGCCGGACAGTACTGTTGATCCACAGTGGTGAACAGCCTGATGTATGGCGGGAACGGCTTGCCGTTGCCGGTCCGGTGCTGACCTTGCCCGCAGCCGAGGCAGGCGGGGACATCCTTCAGCTCAGATATGTCGGCATTTCCTGCGCCAGCGCGGCAGCCCGGCTTGTGGGCGTCATTTCCCGGCCCTCACTGGAGCAGGCCATCCGCGACGAGCTCTCCCATCTCGGGGAGGCAATCATAGCCAGGAATTTGGCAATGGCCTTGCAATCCTATGATCTTCTGGCCCCGCATGCGGGATGCGTTGTCCCCGGCGGAGGGATTTCCGCGGAAGCCTACCTGAAGCCCGACTGGGTGGAGCTTCCCTTCGAGAATGCCCGGGTTTCGGCCCCGGCCGTTTTTGCCCCGGCTACCAGCGAGAGGGTTAAGACCGGCCTGTGGAGGACCATGCGGCCGGTCATCGACCATAGCCTTTGCAGCCGCTGCAGGCTGTGCAGTACCTATTGCCCGGAAGGCGGCATAACGGTCGATGAGGAGGGCTATCCACATATCGACTACGACCATTGCAAGGGGTGCCTGATATGCATGGTTCAGTGCCCTTCTCACGCCATCCAGTCCGAACCTGAACATGACGGAAAACCGGAGAGGGAGGTGTGAAATGAAGCGCACCATGTTGACAGGCAACAGCGCTGCGGCCTGGGGGGCCCGCCTGGCCGGCGCAGAATACGTGCCCGCCTTCCCCATCACCCCCCAGACGGAGATCATAGAAACCCTGGCCCTCTGGATCGATGCGGAGGAGATGGATTGCAGGATGGTCACCCTGGAGTCCGAGCATTCCATGATCACTGCCGCGGGCGCGGCGGCGGCAACCGGGGTACGGGTCTTCACGGCCACCTCCAGCCAGGGACTGCTGTATGGAATGGAAATGATCTACACGGTGGCCGGCTGGCGGGCACCCTTCGTAATGGTCAACGTTTCACGGGGGCTCTCCTCCCCCATCACTCTCGAACCCGATCATAACGATATACTGGCGGCGCGGGACAGCGGTTTTCTGCAGATCCACTGCGCCACCTGCCAGGAGGTGCTGGACGGCATTCTTATCGCCTATCGGCTGGCGGAACACGAGCGGGTCCGCCTTCCCGTCATCGTCAACATGGACGGCTTCCATCTCTCCTTCACCAGGGAGCCGGTGGAGATCCCGGACGCGGATACAGCCGGCCGTTTTCTCCCGCAGTACGATCCGGAAAACATCCGGTTTCGTGCTGGCGCGCCGGTCAGCGAGGCGGTGACGGTTCTCGGCGGCACGCCTTATTCCTATTTCCGCTGCGAAATGCACTTGGCTGCCTTGAACGCGATTGCCGCATTCGATGAATGCGCGGCGGATTTCGCCGATCTTTTCGGCAGGAGATGCGAGTCGGTGGAGTCCTACCGGACCGACGACGCGGAACTGGTTTTCGTCATGATCGGCTCGTTCGCAACCAAGGCCAGGGCAGCCGTGGACTCCCTGCGCCGGGCCGGCATTGCGGTCGGCCTGATGCGGCCTCTCCTTCTCCGGCCTTTTCCCCGTGACCGGATACGGCAGATACTGGCCGGGAAAAAGGGGGTCGCCGTGATCGACCAGAATCTGTCAGTGGGGATGGGGGGGGTGCTCCACACGGAAGTGGCCTCCGCCCTGTACGGCGTTCCGGATGCGCCCCCGGTGCTGAACAGCTTCATCGGTGGTCTCGGCGGACGCGATATATGCGCGGAAGAATTCTACGAGATTGCGTCCGTCACCGGCAAGGCCGTTGCCGAGGGGCGGTCTCTGCCACCCAGGCTGCTTTTCACCGGGCAGGAGCTTGTGGAGATCAGGAGGCTTCAGGCAATCGCCAAGGCCAGACGGAAGAATCTAAATGGTGGAAGCAATGAAAGATGAGAAATTCAGACGGATAAAAGACCTCCCACCCACCCATCTGCTGGGGAGGGGTACACCCATGTGCGCGGGGTGCGGCGGTTTGGAGGCGGTCAAGGAGATATATGACATTATCGGCGAGAAAAGCGTGTTCATCAACGCGGCTGGCTGCATGACGCTCCTCGCCGTCTATCCCTTCACCCCGTTTCCGGGTTCCTGGCTTTATACTGCGATGGCATCTGCCCCCGCTGGAGCCCAGGGAATCCGTGATGCGCTGGATATCCTGCTGGAAAAGGGACGCATCCAGCCGGAGGAGGATCTGGAGACGGTTGTGCTGACCGGGGATGGCGCTGGCTACGGCATCGGGCTTTCAGCGACGTCCGCCGCCATCGACCGCAACCTGGATTTTCTCTATATCTGCTACGACAACGAGGGATACGGCAATACCGGCCAGCAGACGTCAGCCGCCACCCCTTATGGTGCTAGAACCGCAACCAGCAAGGGTCCCCACGGCTATCCGGGACACAAGAAAGACCTTTTCGCCATCTGGGCTGCCCACCGGCCCGCTTATGTGGGCACGGTGGCGGGGGCGGAACCACTGGACCTCGCCCGAAAGATCGGGAAAGCCATGGAAATTTCAGGGCCGAGGCTGATCATCGCCCTCGCCCCATGCCCCACCGGCTGGGATTTTGACCCCAGGGAAACCGTGGCGATTGGCAAGCTGGCTGTAAAGACTGGTATCTGGCCATTGAAGGAGTATGTGGACGGAAAGCTGACGCATACCATAATTCCCCGGCAGCGGCCGCCGGTGGAAGAGTACCTGAAGCTGCAGGGACGCTTTGCCCATCTTTTCGAGCCCGAGCGGAATGAGGATATCCTGGGGGAGATACAGAAAAGGGTGGATGATTACTGGGAAGGGATATGCTAAGGGCCTGTCAGGCCCTAATGTCTGCTCATCTTGGCGTCCAGCACCAGGGCACCGGACGGGTAGAGGGCGACCGGGTTCAGGTCGATTGCCCGGATAAGTCCGGTTGCCATTATTTCAGATACCGTTACGATGATGTCGGCAACTGCATCGATATCCATGGGAGGCTTGCCGCGGAAACCCTTCAGGACTTTTTCGCCTTTCGTCTCGCCCACCAGCCACAGTGCGTGCTCGCGTGTGAGCGGGGCCAGGGCGAACGAAACATCACGGAAGAGTTCAACGAAAAACCCACCCATGCCGAACATGACAATGGGGCCGAAAGTGAAGTCGCTGGTTCCACCCACGATCACCTCGAATCCGGGTCGGGCCATTTCTTCCACTAGCACCCCTTCGGCATTTTCCAGCCGCGAAAGTTCCGTGACGGCCCTTTGCAGCTCATCGCCATTTCCAATCCCAAGCCGCACCCCGCCCACGTCGGATTTTGAGGAAATACTCGAAGAAACCAGCTTGGCGACCAGCGGATATGGGAGGTTGACCGTGGATGGTATACCGGTGCCGCGCGGGACGAATATTCCCTTGGGCGAGTTAATGCCGAATTCACGGAGGAGGTCTTTCACTTCATGCTCGCGAAAGACCTCGTGGTCCGCCTGCGATTGAAGAAAATTCTCAACTTTGTCTCTTATTGTCATCTCTCAAACACGGCCGTAAAAATTCATTCTGAATCCGTGACGCCTTCACGCCTTCGCTTGCCCGGAACGCCTCAGTTTAGGCTTTGCGGAAAGTTGGGGCAACCCGACGAAGTTCAGCCGGCAAAGCTGGTAGATCCGGTGCAGGCGACGTTGGACTCCGGCATTCCGCGCGCTCCGGTGTTCAGACGTAACCAATTCAGGTTCATTTCCACCCGCCATCACGCAAAAGCATGCCCAGCGCCCGCACCGCGCGTTCCGGGGAAGGGAATACCGGTATCTTCGATTTTTCCAGAAGTGTCGTCAGCTTTCCGGCAATTCCCCCCTGCGCGACATGGGCGACCATCGGCTTTCCCGCTGCCGCACTGAAATCGCGCACCATCTCGCCAACAGTCAGGGTGACGCCGGCCACCGCGGTCAGGGCTATGATAACGAATCCGTCATAGGCCTCCCGAACCGCATTGCATGCGATCCGGTAATCGTCCGCCTTCACCTGGCCGGTGAGATCGATGGGGTTGCCCAGTCCATAGAAGGGGGGAAACGCGGCCCCGAGAATCTCCTTGACCGGTTCGGGTAGCGGTGCGACGTCCAGTCCGGCCCGCATGCACTCGTCAGCGGCGAGCACCCCTGAACCGCCGCCGTTGGTAATGATGCAGACCCGTTTGCCAGGCGCCGGCCGCTGACATGAAAGGACCTTTGCCGCATCCAGAAGTGACTCGTAATCGGAGGCTTCACGGACCCGGAACTGCCTCAGGATCGAACGGAATACCTCGTAACTGCCGGCAAGCCTTCCGGTATGTGAGAATGCAGCTTTTTGACCGCTCGTCCCTTTGCCGGCCTTGAGGACGACAAGGGGTTTGACATCGCCCAGGAGCCTTGCCGCTTCAATAAACCTGCGACCATTGCCGACGGATTCCAGGTATGAGATAACCAGGCGGGTCTCCGGGTCTCCGGCGAGGTATTCATATACATCGGCCGCGTCCAGATCAATGGCATTGCCATAGTTGCAGACCTTCGAGACGCCGATGTTCGCCTTACGGACCTCATCCAGCAGGCTTATCACGACCGCCCCGCTCTGGGAGACGATCGCAACGTTCCCTTTTCCCGGTTTCTTAAGGCATGAGTGCGGGAGAAACATGGTGTCAAGCCCGTGACGGGGGTTGTAAACGCCCAGGCAATTCGGCCCCACCAGCCGGACTCCGGCGTCTCTGCCGATTTGCGCCAGTTCTTCCTGTAATTCGGTTGCGCCGACTTCCGAGAATCCTGCGCTTACAATAAGCGCGAACCGGGCCTTCCCCGCATGCTGCCGGAGAATTTCCGGGACCTCGGCCGCTGGGCGCATGACAATGGAGAGGTCCACGGTTTCTGGCAGATCCCTTATTGAAGGATACGCCTTCAGACCCATCAGTTCCGGATAAACAGGATTGATCGGATACACCCTCCCTTTCAATCCGAGGAGGTTTTTCAGGACAATCCCTCCCAGTTTCTCCTCGGACGCTGATGCGCCGATGAGGGCTACACTTTTCGGGTAAAAAAGAGAGTCAAGGTTGGTCATAGACAAATGGCCTTTATAAACCAGATTGATCTGTTTAAATCTCTTTATTTTGAATTATACAGCAAAAGGAAAGATTTTCCGGTCTGAGAGCTGTTTAATCTGTTTGTCCATGATTGAAGGGTACTCCAATTTATGGATGGCCGGCCTATTTGACCGGCTGCACAAGGCAATAGTCTCTTTTTTTATTTGCCAGTTGCCAACCTGCATCCGTACTCTATTGCGCTTAAGCCAGCCGCACTTTCCTTGCATTAATTGCATTTCCGTATAAACTTGTCTGTAGAAAATTCTACACTAACCTGAAGAATATTCCCCACAAATTTAAGATGTGGGCCTTCCCTCCCCGGAAAAGCTGATATTTACGGTAAGATACGGGTTATGCAGAAATGGCATGCTCTTTGATTGTATATTACCGGCAGGCATTTCCGGGAATAATAGAAAAAATGGAAGAGAACACGAAACATACGCATATCTTACGCCTTTCCCTGCTCATGGCATTTGTCGTCGGGATCAGCCTTCTCCACTATTTTACGCCACTTAACCTGCCGATGCTCCACGACATTTATCAGCGGCTCTACTACATTCCCATAATTCTGGCGGCTTTCTGGTTCGGCCTGCGGGGAGGAATCGTCTGCGCCATCGCTGTGAGCATCGTTTATGCCCCCCATATCCTCTTTCAGTGGGGAGGCCATCTCACCATGGAAATGGAAAAGTACCTGGAGATCGTCCTCTACAATGTGGTTGGTGGGATTACCGGATTTCTTTCTCAGAAAGGGGAGGCGCGCCGGAGAGAACTGCAGCGGACCGCCCAAGGACTGGAGGATTCGTACAGGAAATTGCAGGCCCAGGCCGACAAGATTATAGAGATGGAGGGAGAACTGCGCAAGGCGGAGCGGCTCTCCGCCATCGGCGAGCTTTCGGCGGTCCTGGCCCATGAGATAAGGAATCCCCTTGGTTCAATAAAGGGAACGGCGGAGATACTCAAGGACGATTTCCGTCCGGGCGACAGGAAATACGAATTCCTGGAAATTCTTGTGAAAGAGTCGGAGCGCCTTAACCGCGTGGTGGAGGATTTTCTCCGCCTGGCCCGGCCACAGCGGGCGGCTATGGTGGATTGCAATGTCATGGAGGAACTGAACAATGTCATCACCCTCGTCTCCGCCGAAGCGAGAAAGCGGAATGTCCGGCTGGAACTGAAACCGGCGCGTCTGCCACAGATGGATGGAGACCCTGAAAAACTGCGCCAGGCCTTTCTCAACATTATCCTGAACGGGCTGCAGGCAACAAAGCCGGGCGGCAGTGTTACCATCACCGTTTCCCACAATGAAGCAAAGCAGAACGGGCCGGGCTGGATCGATCTCTCGTTTTCCGATACAGGCCATGGCATCGACGCTGATATGCTGGAAAGGATATTCGAGCCTTTTTACACGAGCAAGGAAGGAGGCACCGGACTAGGTCTGGCCATAACAAGGAAGATTGTCGAAAGTCATGGCGGACATATCGAGGTGAAAAGCAGATCGGGAGAGGGGACAGACTTCCGGATTCGCCTGCCGTTAAAATTAATTGAGCGGGGTAAATAAATGGGACGCAAAGTCCTTACCATAGATGACGATATCTCTTTTCGCCGCGTTGTGGAATACAACCTTCAGGAAGAAGGGTACGAGGTACTGACGGCCGCCACTGGTGAAGAGGGACTGCGCCTCTTCGAAGAGCATCGGCCGGAGCTGGTGATTACCGACATGAAGATGCCGGGAATGGACGGTCTTCGGGTGTTGAAGGAAATCAAGGAGGGTTCGCCGGAAACCCTGGTCATCATCATTACCGCCTTCGGCGCCGTTGATTCCGCGGTGGAGGCGATGAAGCTGGGCGCCTACGATTACATCACCAAACCGTTTAATCGCGATGAACTGAAGCTCATCGTACGAAAGGCGCTGCAACTGAGCAGCCTGTCCGAGGAGAACCGGCAACTCAGGACGAAGCTTACGGAGAAGATCGACTTCAGGAACATCGTGGGGATCTCCAGGGGGATGGAAAAGGTCTTTGAAATGGTGCGCAGGGTGGCGGACACCGAGGCAACGGTGCTGATATCAGGCGAATCCGGGACCGGCAAGGAACTGGTGGCAAGGGCCATCCACGCCCTGAGTTCCCGGAAAAACGCCCCCTTCATCACTATAAACTGCGCTGCAATCCCCCGCGACCTGCTGGAAAGTGAGCTGTTCGGCCATGTGAAAGGTGCATTTACCGGCGCAATCAGGGACAAAAGGGGCAAATTCCAGATGGCGGAAGGGGGGACTTTTTTCCTCGATGAGGTGGGGGAACTCCCCTTGGAACTCCAGCCGAAGCTGTTGCGCGCCCTCCAGGAAAGAGTCGTTGAGCCGGTCGGCGGCGACGTGCCGGACAACCTGGATGTGCGGATCGTGGCCGCCACGAATCTCGACCTGGAAAAAGCGATAGCCGCGGGGACATTCCGTGAAGACCTCTACTACAGGCTTTCGGTCATTCCGATCCATCTCCCGCCGCTCAGGGGGAGAAAGGAAGACATCCCGCTCCTCCTCAGGCATTTTGCATTAAAACATGGTTGCGGTAACGTCACCTTCGTGGACAATGTAGTGGATGCGCTTGCCAACTATTCCTGGCCGGGAAACGTGCGTGAACTGGAGAATACCGTGGAACGGCTTCTCATCATGCGTAATGATGATGCAATTTCCCTTGATGAATTGCCGGAGAAAATCCTTGCCGGCGGGAAAGTCGGGAACCGGCTTATTATAAGTCTGCCGGATGACGGCTATTCCCTGGAACAACTGGAGCGGGAGATAGTCCTGGAAGCCTTGGAGCGGAACAACTGGAACCAGACATCCGCGGCCCGCTTCCTGAGGATTCCCCGGCATGTCATCATCTACAGGATGGAGAAGTACGGCATAATGGCGCCGGAGAGGGCGCGATGAATAGCCTTCGGTTATTCGTTTACGCAGTGGATGACGGGGAGAAGCCTGAGAGGAAAAATTTATGAAATTGCGGTTTACAATCTTATTCATCGTGGTGTTGTCACTGCTTGTACCGCAGTCGGTCAGGGCCGTGGAGCTACAGAATGATGAAGACCTTTCCCGCCTGGTTGCTATTGCCCTGGCCCAGAATCCCGAATTGAAGGGGTCGGAAGCGCGCTGGCAGATGTTCGCCAGCCGTGTCAGGCAGGCGAGTTCACTCGATGACCCGATGCTGACGTTGAAGATACAGAATGGAATCTTCACGGACCCGTTCAACTTCAGGAAAGACCCCATGACCCAGAAGGTGATAGGGATCTCCCAGCAGCTTCCCTTCTGGGGAAAGCGGGACCTCAAGGGAGAGGTGTCGGCTAAAGAGGCCGAATCCTACAGATGGCAGGTGGAGGAGCGCAAGCTGGAACTGCGCAGGATGGTTGCGGAAACGTACTACCAGATCTATTTCACTGACAAGTCGTTGGCGATAGTGGATAAGAACTTAAAGATCCTCGATGACTTCGTCACCCTAGCCGAAATAAAATATTCCGTGGGGCGGGGGGCACAGCAGGATGTCTTTAAAGCCCAGGTCGAGCTCTCTAAGATGCTTGATAAGCGCATAACATTGGAGCAGCAAAGAAAGAGTCTTCAGTCGAGCCTCAACGCCCTCCTGTACCGTTCGGCGGAAACTCCAGTCGGCACAATTCCCGATTTCGTCATCAAACCGCTCATTCAATCTCCCGAAGAGCTACGAAACATCGCATACGAAAATCGTCCAATGCTCAAAAGCCTGAACGCGCTCATCGACAAGGGGAATGCAGGGCATAAGCTGGCGAAGAAGGAGTCTTATCCAGATTTCAACGTCTCCTTCGAATATATGCAGCGGGAACGTTTCGAGGGAAGTTCCGGCGACGATATGTATTCCCTCGGCGTCACCTTCAATCTGCCGGTGCATAGGGAGCGACGGCAGGCGATGATAGCGGAGTCGTCTTCCGAGATCACCATGGCAACAGAAGAGTTGAACGTCCTGAAAAACAGCATCAATTCAGGTGTTTCCGACCTTCTGGCCCAGTTGGAGAGAAGGAGAAAGCAGGCCGATCTCTACAAAACCGGCATTATCCCCCAGGCTGGGCAGTCGCTGGAGTCGGCCACCATCGGCTACCGGGTCAACAAGGTGGATTTCCTGAATTTGCTGGACAGCCGGATGACACTCTTCAACTACGAACAGGAACTTTATGATTCGCTGGCGGATTATCAGATTAAGAGGGCACAGTTGGAGGCCCTGGTAGGGAAAGAATTGCCGTAGAATGGAGTCCCCCTTTGAAAAAGGGGGATTTTGGGGGATTTGGCAACAGGTAAAATCCCCCCAGCCCCCCTTTGGTAAAGGGGGGAGTCAAAATTACGAGGTAAGTCAGTGAAAATATCAAAGAGTGTAATGATCCCGCTGATTCTTCTGATTCTTCTCGCCGTGGCGGGTGGCGGTTACTACCTGTTGCATGCAAAATCCCATAAAGCGGGAGGAGAGAAAGCGGCGCAGGGGGCCGTTCAGTATACCTGCCCGATGCACCCCTTTATTATCAAGGACAAGCCGGGGGCCTGCCCCATCTGTGGAATGACCCTGGTGCAGGTAAAGAAGGCCGAAGGTGAACAGCCGAAGGGAAAAGAGGCGGAGATGCTGGGGCATGTCTCGCTATCCCCGACCCAGATGGTAATGGCCAACGTAGCTACCACCGAAGCGAAGGTAATGCCCCTCAACAAGGAGATCAACGCGGTCGGCATCGTCCAGTATGACCAGGCGCGGCAGGCGAAAGTCACAGCGTGGGTGGCCGGGCGTATCGACAAACTCCATATCAATACCGTTGGCTCTTACGTTTCCAAGGGAAGACCGGTGGCCGAGGTCTACTCTCCCGACCTTGTCTCCGCCCAGCAGGAGTACCTCCTGGCCCTGGAAAGCCGCGACCAGTTTAAGAACTCCCCGATCCAGTCCATTGCTAAGGGAGGTGAGGGACTTGTTGCTTCCGCCCGGCAAAGGCTCAAGCTCATGGGAGTGAAAGATGAGCAGATAGCCGCCCTGGTAAAGGCCGGAGAGCCCAACACCCGCCTTCCCATTTACACGCCACTCTCCGGCATTGTCATCGAGAAAATTGTCCAGGTAGGACAGTATGTGAATGTTGGCGACACCCTCTTCAACATCGCTGACCTCTCCACAGTCTGGGTAGAAGTGGAGGTCTACGAAAACGAGTTCCCGAACATAAAAATCGGCCAGATGGTGGATCTTCTCTCACAGTCGTATCCCGGCAAGACATTCCGTGGCAGGGTGGCGTTCATCTATCCGTTTCTCGACCCTAAGACGAGAACGGTCAAGGTTAGGGTGGAAATCCCGAATCCGGGCCTCAGATTGAAACCGGACATGTTCGTGAATGCGAAGGTCAAGGTCCCGTTGGGTAGTTCTATTGTTGTACCGGTATCGGCGGTAATGGATACCGGTCAGCGCCAGGTGGTCTGGGTGGAGATGAAACCGGGCATGTTCGAGCCGCGAGACGTAAAAGCCGGCGTCAGGGAAGGAGACAATATTCAGATCCTTTCCGGACTAAAAGCCGGTGAGAAGGTTGCATCAAGCGGTGGGTATCTTATTGACTCCGAAGCGCAGTTGAAGGGTGGCGGAGGTGGACACGAAGCTATGCCGGGGATGAAGATGGAAAAAAATAAATGATCGAAAGAATCATCGAATACTCCGCCAGAAACCGGGTCATCATTCTGATGATCTTCGGCATCATCATTGCCTGGGGGCTCTGGTCGGTCTACAATACGCCGGTTGACGCCATCCCGGACCTCTCCGACAACCAGGTCATCGTCTTCACCGACTATCCCGGCCGCTCCCCGCAGGTGGTGGAAGACCAGGTGACCTACCCCCTGGCGGTGAACCTCCAGGGGCTCCCAATGGTCAAGGCGGTGCGGGCGTCCAGCGCCTTCGGCTTTTCTATGATTTACGTGATCTTCGACGACAAGGCGGACATATACTGGGCGCGGACCCGGGTCCTGGAGCGGCTCAACTATGCGGCCTCCCTTCTGCCTCCGAACGTCCGGCCGACTCTCGGTCCGGATGGCACCGGTGTTGGCCATGTCTTCTGGTATACCATCGAGGGGAAGGGATACGACCTGGAGCAGCTCCGGACTCTCCAGGACTGGTTCGTCCGCTACCAGCTAAACACCGTACAGGGGGTGGCCGAGGTTGCTTCCATCGGTGGTTTTGTCCGGGAATACCAGGTTAACATAGATCCCAACCGGCTCTTTGCCTACGACATCAAGATCAGCGACGTGGTGGAAGCGGTTAAGCGCTCCAACAACGACGTGGGAGGGGGCCTGGTCGACCAGTCTGACGCTGAATTTCTGATCAGGGGGAAGGGCTATATCCATGACATAAAGGACCTGGAGGATATCGTCGTAAACACTGATCAGCGGGGGGTCCCGGTCTATGTGAAAAACCTGGGGACCGTCCAACTCGGGGGGGCCATCCGCCGCGGGCTCCTCGACCTGAATGGCGAAGGGGAGGCAGTCGGCGGCATCATCGTCATGCGCTACGGCGAGAACGCCAAAGATGTGATCGACAGGGTGAAGGAGAAGATCAGCGCCCTGGAGAAGGGGCTCCCCCCCGGTGTGCGGATCGTTGCCCGTTATGACCGTTCCGACCTGATCGAACGGGCAATCCATACCCTGAAACGGGCGCTGACCGAGGAGTCGATCGTTGTGTCGCTCGTGGTGCTCATATTTCTCCTCCATTTTCAGAGCGCCCTGGTAATTGTCCTCACCCTCCCCATCGCGGTCCTCATAGCCTTCATCACTATGAAGCTGATGGGGGTCACCTCGAACATAATGTCGCTGGGGGGGATTGCCATCGCCATCGGCGTGCTGGTGGACGCCGGGGTGATCATGGTGGAGAACTGCTACCGCCATCTCTCGGAGCTGTCGCCGGAGGAGCGCAAGGAAAAGCGGCTCGCAGTGATCATCTCTTCCGCGAAACAGGTTGGACGGGCCATCTTCTTCTCCCTCGCCATCATTGTCCTCTCCTTTGTGCCTGTTTTTCTCCTGGAAGGGCAGGGGGGAAAACTGTTCCATCCCCTTGCCTTCACCAAGACTTTTTCCCTGGCCGGCTCGGCGGTCATCGCCATCACCCTAGTCCCAGTCCTCATGTACTATTTCATGCGCGGCAAGATGCCACCGGAGAGCGCCAACCCGGTCTCCATGTTTTTTATCAGGCTCTACTCGCCGGTGATCCGCTGGGTCCTGAAGTGGAAGAAGACAACCATCTTTCTGAATTTTATCGCCCTCGTGGCAGCGGTCATTATCCTCTTTTTCGGCCTGGGGAGCGAGTTCATGCCCCCCCTTGACGAAGGTTCGCTCCTCTACATGCCGGTCACCCTCCCCAACGTCTCGGTGACAGAGGCGAAAAGGCTGATCCAGGTGCAGGACAAAATAATCATGGGGGTCCCCGAGGTGGAGCATGTACTCGGCAAGGTGGGGCGGGCCGAAACGGCCACCGACCCCGCGCCGGTCTCCATGTTCGAGTCGATCATCATTTTGAAGCCGAAGGAGAAATGGCGGCCGGGGATCACCAAGGAAGACATTGTTGCGGAACTTGACGGCAAGCTTCACCAGATCGGAGTGCGCAATGGTTGGACCCAGCCGATCATCAACCGGATCAACATGCTCTCCACCGGAGTCCGGACCGACCTGGGAGTGAAGATCTTCGGCAATGACCTGAATGTCCTCAAAGATCTGGCGGTTCAAGCCGAGGGGATACTCAAAACAGTTCCGGGAGCCGCAGATGTGGTCGCCGAGCGGGTGACCGGCGGCAATTACATCGACATCGACATCGACCGGGAGGCCGCAGCCCGCTATGGCGTGCAGGTGTACGACTGCCATCAGGTGATCGAGACCGCCCTGGGCGGGACAGCGCTCACCACCTCCGTTATCGGCCGCACCCGTTTTCCCATAGAGGTGCGTTACCCTCGCGAATTACGGGACAACATCCAGGCGATCCAGCGAATACTGGTGCCGACCAAAATGGGGGCCCATGTCCCGCTAGCGCTGGTCACCAAGTTGAAGGTCTCCACCGGCGCCCCCGAGATTGCCAGCGAAGGTGGGCTTCTCCGTTCCATCGTCTTTCTCAACGTACGGGGCCGGGACATGGGGGGCTTTGTCACCGAGGCAAAACAGGTATTGGAGAAGCAGTTGAAGCTCCCGGCCGGCTACTATGTGGCCTGGTCCGGGCAGTGGGAGAACCAGTTAAAGATGGAGCAAAGGATGAAGCTCCTCATTCCCATGGGACTCATTATCATCTTCATACTGCTCTATTTTACCTTTCACTCTGCCTTGGAAGCCTGCATGGTCATGCTTTCAGTTCCCTTCGCCCTTGTCGGCGGCGTCTTCATGGTCTATGCGCTCCATTACAACCTCTCCACTGCGGTCTGGGTGGGCTTTATCGCCCTGTACGGCATCGCCGTAGAGACCGGGGTGGTGATGGTGATATACCTGCATGAGGCGCTGGACAAGAAACTCATCAACGGGCCATGCACCGAGCAGGACATCTACGACGCCACCTTCGAGGGGGCGGTGCTGCGGCTCAGGCCGAAGCTCATGACAGTGGCGGTGGCACTGATCGGCCTGGTGCCGATCATGTGGTCCACAGGCACCGGCGCCGACGTCATGAAGCCGATTGCCGCACCGATGATCGGCGGTATGATCTCTTCAGCCATCCATGTCCTGATCATGACGCCGGTGATTTTTGTGCTTATGAAGGTGCGGGACTTAAGGAAGGGGAGATTAAAATATTCAGGGATGAGGCATTAGCGGCTTCGCTCTTTACGCCATCTCGACGCCGTCCTCGCCGGTCTCTTTATGCGGCGTAGCGCTGCTACGCCTCCGCGGGACCGGCTGCGGCTGCGCCGATCTGACGCAAATATCGAAGCCGATGGAGATGATGCATAACTACAAAAAAGGAGAAGAAAATGAAAAAAACAGCAGTGATTATCGCGGCAACGACCTTTGCTTTTTCGACGCCCCTCTTAACTTTTGCCACGGATCATAATTCCATGCCAATGGACCATGGCTCCATGAAGATGGAGCATGGCGGGGGGATGATGGCCATGGGGAAACTGGTCCACGAGGAGGTTGTTGACGGCGTCAAAGCGACCTTCAAAATTATCGACATAAAGGCAAAGATGAAAGAAATGGGGATGAAGGAGACACACCACATGATGGTGGTTTTCACCGACGCCAAAAGCGGCGGTAAGTTGAGTGAGGGTGAAGTGAAGGTGAAGGTCATAGGACCGGACAAAAAGGAACAGGTGAAAGACCTCATGGGGATGGAGGGGGGCTTCGGCTCCGACTTCACAATGCCGGAGAAGGGTAGTTACGAAGTCATGACGAAGTTCAGGCTGAAGGATGGTAAAGTGAGGAGCGTCAAATTCCGGTATACGGTTAAATAATGGAAAGTGCGGAGTGCGGAATGCCGAGCGGAGTTGACCAGGCAGAATCCTGAGTGATCCTGATTCCGTGATGCGATGATAAAAAACAAGTATGCTCACCACGAAGTAAGGGAAACTGGAGATAAAAGGCCTGCCGTCAGTAAACCGGCAGGCCTTTTTATTATGTTGCTCAAATTGATTTAACTTTTCCTGAAACCACTTGATATGTTATAAAAGGCCGGAAGGAGTGATGCCTTGGCAAAGCGCAGAAACATTAAAGCAAAAAAAAGGAATAAGCCCGCCGGGAATAAACGTCCGCTTATCATTCTTATCATGGTTATTGCCATGATTGCGCTAGTTTTTTTTCTGCTGGAAAAGCTGAAAAGGAGCGTTCCGGTAACGGTCCCGGAAAAACCCGTTCAGGAAAAACCCGTACAGATAAAACCCGTTCCAAAAGGGTCCTATAAAATGCCGGTGCGGAAGGACTATGTTAACGTAGAGCATCAACCCTATACCTCCACAATAGCCCCGCTTCCCAAACATCCGCGGAAGCGAGCGCTAGGTCCGGGAACCGTTGCGATCATCGTTGATGATATGGGAAGCAGTATACAGGAAGTGAATGAGCTGATGAAGATCAGGCTTCCCCTTACCTTTTCCATAATTCCCGGCTTGGTGAAGTCGAAGGGAGTGGCTCAGACCGCCCATGCCGGGGGTTACCAGGTGATGATCCATATTCCGATGGAGCCCCAGGGTTATCCGCATCAGCGTATGGAACAGAGCGGGCTCCTTCTTTCCCAGAGCGATGATGAGATCCATAAGAGATTGAACGGATTTCTGCAGGAAGTCCCTTACGCAATCGGCGCCAACAACCATATGGGTTCCCGGTTTACCGAGGACAGGGCGAAGATGGAGACGGTGCTTGGTTTCCTGAAGGGGAGAGGTTTGTTTTTCATAGACAGCAAGACCACACCCCACTCCGTGGGGTATTCCCTTGCCAGGGAAATGGGCCTTGAAACCGCATCCCGCAATGTATTTATAGACAATGTTCAGGATGTGGAGGCTATCAAGGCGCAGCTTGAACAACTGGCGGGAATGGCCCATAGGAAAGGGGTTGCCATCGGTATCTGTCACCCGCACAAGGCCACTATCCTGGCCCTGACCGCTGCAATGCCGGAACTGCAAAGGTCGGGGATTACTTTTGTCTACGCGTCGGATCTGGTCAGGTAAAATAAAGGAGATGAGGGTCAGGGTCAGGAACCAGCTACCAGCTGCCGGCGCCTGAAAGCCTCCTTTCCATTTGGCCGGCGAAGTAATCCTTCAACCTGGAAAACTCCCTGTAATTATCCTCCCGGAGGATGGCTCCGGGAGTCCGGGGGTCAACGGGATGGACAACGACGAAGTCGTTGCCCGGTTTTCCGATGCTGGTCTCCATTGCCTTCGCAACGAATGAATAGAGCCTGCTCGGTTCCCCGCCAAGGACCCCGCCTTTATATTCCCTAAGAGGATAAAGTCTTTTCATAAGCTGGAGTCCTTCGAGGTCAAAACTGACCACTTCCACCATCAGTCCTTTACCATTTTCAACCGGCGTGAAGAAAAATGAAGATTTTCTGGACGAGTCCCTCAATACTCCCCATGCGGGGTCGTCGCAGCCTAGCTCCCTGTTTACCCGGTATATTTCGGATTTGAGCAGCCCCAGGTAACACTCCTCCTCTATAAAACCGCATGTTCCCTTGTCGGAGGTCTCGAAATAAAAGGCTGCGGTGCCCGATTCTCCATGGAGAAGCGGCCTTTCGCAGAGTGGACAGGTTTTCTTCAAACCGGTGAGTCTCTTCAGGTAGGCCTCTTTTCCTCTTTCCTCCTCCGAGAGGAACCATTGCCTGGCGAGCATTGAGCGGGGTTCCCGAGTGGACCGGTATTCTTCCAGAATCGTCTTCGCAAGTGAGGTGAACTGGCCATAAACATCGGTGTTGCGAGCGTGGGTAAGGATCGGGTAAATGCGGCCGTCCGGGTTGGTATTGAGGCTTTCAACCTTGGGGCTCTTGGAGATATAGGTATCGAAGCAGCGATAGCCCCGATTGATTGCGTACGCCTTGAGGAGGGTCTTCTGGTCTCCGAAAGGTCCGTCGAACTTGATTCTGGAATCGACAAGGCAGGGAATGAGGGCCAGGCTTTTTTTGTCCAATCCCCGCTTGTCGAACTGTTCGAAGATGTTGCGGCAATTCTCCAGGCTTGCCATGTCTTTGACCGGGATTATGACCCGGTCAGCCGCATAGAGGGCGTTTTTGGTGAGGATATCCAGGTCGGGCCGAGTATCGATGATAACGATTCCCGGTAGCCGGGAAAATGCCAAAAGGCGCGTCAGAACCATGGGGCTTTCAACGGAGCCCTTGAATTCCGACAATACGGCCGATGAAGGAATATAGCAGACACCATACTGCCCTGTATTAATAAGTTCCCCGGCAGGGACCGCCGACAGCAGGTCGGTCACATCCCCTTTGGAATGCTGCCCCTTTATTTCGAACATCTTGTCTACGGTGAAATGATTATCAAAAGAAAATACCGTGACAGGCAGATCTTCATCAAGCGCTTTGAGAAAAATGGCGAGATTGGTTGCCAGGGTGGTTTTTCCCACCCCTCCTTTTTCCGATGAAACGGTAATCACATAGGGGAAATCTTGCATGCACCCATGATAGTATGAATCGCCCGCACGGTCAACCGGTTTGACATGGCCAACCGGGTATGGTAGGTTCGTGAACGAATTATGAAGTATGAATTATGAATTATGAAAGGTCTGTTTAATTCATCCTTCATCCTTCAACCTTGAGCCTTTAATGAGGTGTTGATGGAGCTTTTCAACGACAGGAAAATACTTACCGTTTCCCGTCTGACCGCCCTGATCAAGGGTGTTCTGGAGGAAAACTTCGAGCATGTCTGGGTTGAAGGAGAGGTATCCAATCTAGCCATGCCGGTTTCCGGCCATTATTACTTCACCCTGAAAGATGCCGGCGCTCAGCTCCGTTGTGTCATGTTCCGCGCATCGGCGCGGGCCTTGAAGTTCAAGCCGAAGGACGGCATGGGACTGGTTGTCCGGGGGAGAGTGTCGCTCTTTGAACCGCGCGGCGAGTACCAGCTCATCGTCGAATACCTGGAGCCCCAGGGGGTCGGCGCGCTGCAACTGGCCTTTGCCCAGTTGAAAGAGCGACTGGCTAAAGAGGGGCTCTTCGACGAGGCCCACAAGAAACCGATTCCCAAGCTTCCACAGCGGATCGGCGTTGTCACCTCCGCAACCGGCGCGGCCATTCATGACATACTGAATGTCCTGGATCGCCGCTTTGCAAATGTGGAGGTCCTCATCTCACCAGTGAAGGTCCAGGGGGATGGGGCGGCCCGGGAAATCGCCCAGGCCGTCAAGGATTTCAACCGATACGGAAATGTCGACGTATTGATCATCGGCCGCGGTGGCGGCTCCATCGAGGACCTCTGGGCCTTCAATGAAGAGGCCGTGGCCAGGGCCATATATCAATCCAGGATTCCGGTAATTTCCGCTGTCGGTCATGAGGTGGACTTTACCATCGCCGATTTCGTCGCGGATATGCGCGCGCCGACCCCTTCCGCCGCAGCCGAACTGGTAGTGAAGAGCAAAACGGAGCTGGCAGCGGAACTTGAAGCCCTCTCCCACCGTTTGCGGCAGGGTATGCGTCTTAGGCTTGCAGGCCATCAGGGGAGACTTGACTCCCTGACACGTTCGCTCAAAGACCCGTCCATGCTGCTCGGTCATCTGGCGCAGAGGATCGACGACCTTACAGAGCGGCTCAAATTCGCCTGGCGGGGAGAGCTGAAGCGCCGGGGAGACAGGCTTGCATATATGCGGAACAGCCTGCGTCTGACCAATCCCGCCCTCATGGTGGAGCGAAACAGGGAACGGGTGATTTTGCTCTTTGACAGGAGTGAGCATGCGCTGCGCCGTACTATGGAGAAATACCGCGAAAGGTCGGCGATTAATTCCGGAAAGCTCCAGATGCTCTCTCCTTTGCAGACACTGTCGCGCGGTTACGCCATTGCATCACTCCTTCCCGAAAGAGCGACAGTCAAGGAGAGCGACCAACTGTCGCCGGGTGACAGTATCGACCTTAAATTCCACAGGGGTGGAGCTGTTTGCACGGTGGACAAGGTTCGATGATGAGGAATTCTTGACTGAGACGGGGTAATCTGTATAATGAGAAACCTATAGAAACTCGTTTGCACACTGTGCACTGAACGTAAGGGAGTTCCATCATGGCGGTGGAAAAATTTGAATCGGCGTTGAAAAAGCTGGAAGAAGTGGTGAAAAAGCTTGAGGGGGGTGAACTCTCCCTCGAAGATTCCCTGAAGGCCTTTGAAGAAGGGGTCAAACAGGCGGCATTCTGTTCCGGAAAGCTCAATGAGGCCGAGAAGCGGGTTGAACTTCTCCTGAAACAGAAGGATGGCGGTTTTACCAAGGAAGAGTTCCGGCCTGAGGAATAAGATTAATTAAAGATTGACGAGACAAATAATGGACCTGAAAAAATACCTGAAAGAACGTTGCCTGCTCGTGGATCAGGCCCTTGACCGTTTCCTCCCTCCGGCGGATGAACTGCCGATCTCCCTGCACAAATCGATGCGCTACTCGGTTTTTGCGGGGGGCAAACGGGTGCGGCCGATCCTTCTGCTGGCGGCCTGTGAAGCGGTAGGCGGCGATATAAAGCGGGCCATGCCGGCCGCCTGCGCCATGGAGATGATCCACACTTATTCGCTGATTCATGATGACCTGCCGGCCATGGACGACGATGATTTCCGGCGCGGCAATCCCACCAACCACAAGGTCTTCGGCGAGGCGATCGCCATCCTGGCCGGCGACGCCCTACTGACCGAAGCCTTCATACTGCTTGGCAACCCTCAATATTTGGACGCGACCGAAGCTGCGAAGATTCTCCCGGTGATCCATGAAATCGCCTGCTGCGCCGGTTCCCGCGGGATGGTCGGTGGCCAGGTTGTGGATATGGAGAGTGAGGGTAAACACGATATTGACCTGGCGACCGTCCAGTATATCCATACCCACAAGACCGGCGCGCTGATCAAGGCGTCCGTCAAGGCCGGCGCGATCCTGGGAGGAGCGGACGATACTGGCCTTGCCGCCATGACCAGGTACGGTGAGGCGACCGGACTGGCCTTTCAGATAGCGGATGATATCCTCGATATCGAGGGGACCACCGAGGAGATCGGCAAGGATGCGGGGAGTGACGAAGAGCGGGGAAAGGCCACATATCCCGCGGTTGTAGGTATTGTCGAGGCCAAGCGGCGGGCTGGGGAACTGGTCACAATGGCGCTGGATGCGCTGGCCGATTTTGACGAAAAGGCTGACCCCCTACGGGAGATTGCCAAGTACATTGTCTACAGGAAATCGTGAGGAAAAGCATAATTATTTATGGGTAAGATTCTGGAAAAAATTAATGCCCCCGCCGATCTCAGGGGGCTTTCAATCAAAGAGCTGAAAATTCTGGCCAATGAACTGCGGGAAGAGATTATTGCCACATGCGCGGCCAACGGCGGCCACCTGGCGCCCAGTCTCGGGGTCGTGGAGCTGACCATTGCCCTCCATCGGGTCTTCGCTTCACCGCTGGACAAGATTGTCTGGGATGTGGGGCATCAGGCATACGCACACAAGCTGTTGACGGGCCGCCGTGAGCGATTCGCAACGCTGCGTACCTTTGAAGGCATAAGCGGTTTTCCCAAACGCGCCGAATCACCCCATGATGCATTCGATGCCGGTCACGCGTCCACGTCCATCTCCGCGGCTCTCGGCCTGGCGGTCGGGCGTGACCTGAAAAAAACGGGCAACAAGGTCATCGCCGTGATCGGCGACGGCTCCATGACCGGCGGCCTTGCCTATGAAGGGCTGAATAACGCGGGACACCTGAACAAGGACCTGGTGGTGATCCTCAACGACAACGAGATGTCCATCGCGGAAAACGTCGGCGCTGTTTCCACATTGCTTTCCCGGACCATAACCAGCGAGTTTGTCCACAAGATCAAGAAGGATGTGGAAAGTTTCCTGGGGGGACTCGACAGCTTCGGGAAACATATGCTCAAGATAGCCAAGCGCGCCGAAGAATCGATGAAAGGGCTATTTACACCCGGGATGCTATTCGAGGCATTTGGTTTCGAATACATCGGCCCCATCAATGGACACGACATTGAACTTCTGATGGAGACGCTGGAAAATGTCAAGCGCTTCGATGATGCGGTTCTTATCCATGTCCTGACCAAGAAAGGGAAAGGATACCGGCCAGCTGAAGAGAAACCCGCACTTTTTCACGGCGTGGGGCCCTTCGATATCGCAACAGGCAAAGTAAAAAAGGGGAAGGGGGGGGCGGCCTCATTTACCGCAGTTTTCGGCGATGCGATGAAAAAGATCGCGGCCGAGGATGAACGGGTGGTTGCAATCACCGCCGCCATGCCCGACGGCACCGGGCTGACCTCTTTTGCGCGTGAATTTCCCTCGCGGTTTTTCGATGTCGGGATCGCCGAGCAGCATGCGGTTACGTTTGCCGCCGGCATGGCCGCGGAAGGTTACAGGCCGGTCGTTGCGTTATATTCATCTTTTCTCCAGAGGGCCTTTGACCAGGTCTTTCACGATGTCTGCCTGCAGAACCTGCCGGTGGTCTTTGCCATTGACCGGGCAGGAGTGGTGGGTAGCGACGGCCCAACCCATCACGGGGTATTCGACCTGTCGTACCTGCGCATTCTTCCCAACATGACCTTGATGGCCCCCAAGGACGAGAACGAATTGCAGCACATGCTGTTTACCGCCATAGAGCACGATGGACCGGCCGCGCTCCGTTATCCGCGCGGCAACGGCTTCGGCGTGCCGCTCGATCAGACCTTGAAGAAGCTCCCGTTCGGGCAGGCCGAGATCCTGCGCACCGGGCCGGACGGCGTGATCCTGGCGGTCGGCGTGATGGTCTATCCCGCCTGCGAGGCTGCGAACACCCTGGCCGCGGAAGGGATCGATCTGGCGGTGGTGAACGCCCGCTTCATCAAGCCGCTCGACCGGGATCTGATCCTCTCCCTTGCCCGGAGTAGTGGAAAATTCTTTACCGTGGAAGAGAACGCCCTGCTGGGCGGCTTCGGCACGGCAGTGTTGGAACTTCTGGAGGAGGAAGGTGTGGAAGGGGTTCAGGTAACGCGCTTCGGTTATCCCGATCACTTCATTGAGCAGGGGGAACAGCCGGAGCTGCGCAGGATGCATGGACTTGACGCGGCCGGGATCGCCGCGGGGATTAAAAAGGCGCTGGGCAAAGAGTAGATTTTACTGTTCATTTAATTTGCATTCCGGAGGGGATCGATGGTTTCCTTGCAGGAGTCGGAAGATAAAAAGCCGCTTTATCAGTTATCTGCTGATTGAGCGGCTTTTTCTGTTTTTCAAGGGGTTAAATCGCAATAATGCAAGCCCGCCCCTGATGGACTCCCTGATTTATTGATTTATCTCTTAGGAGGAGCGTGAAGATGTTGGCCATATCAGGCCAACATCCCATTATGGAGTATTGGCCAATGGCAATTTTATATAACAATTAATAAGATACACCAATATCGTTTCAAGATGTTTTTGAGGTTAATAGACTAGATGGGATGATGGCCGGATCTGATCAATAACGAGTTAGGTAGATTACCAAAAAAATATAATAGGATGGTGAAATGGACTTAACACTAAATCATATGATCCATGTGATTCCAGAAATTGAACAGTTAAGCATCATTCTTAGGCGCTTTAATCCATTTAAAGTATTGAAGATCGGGGATGTCGAAATTAGACATTCAAACATGTTAGCTTGGCTCTTATCTCCCAGGGAATCACATGGATTTAATGACAGATTTTTCAAGGACTATTTAATTAAAGCATTGAATTCTAGCGAAAACCAGACAAGAGACGATATCGACGAGAACATCCATGCTGTAATTTTGAGCAATTACAACAATATCACTATCCTGCGCGAACAAAACAAAATTGACATATTGTGCGTGTGTCATGAGAACAAACTTGTTGTTTTAATAGAGAACAAGGTTAAATCTGGAGAGCATAGTGATCAATTAAACAGATATTTAAGAGATGTTAACAGTCAATATTCGGGCTATCGCATTATACCTATATTGCTATCAGTGGAAGGGATTGTCCCTACTTCAATCAAGTACCTTGCGTCGTCTTACAAGCAAGTAATAGAGGTTATCGACCACTTGCTAGTTGTATACAAAGACACCATTAAGCCAACAATAAGAGATTTTATCTTACACTACAAACAAATAGTGGAGGAAAAGACCATGACAGATCCGAATTTATTAAATATAGCGAAGAAGATTTACAAAGAAAACAAGGAGGCAATTGATCTCATATATTCTGTTGGAAACAACATTGACATATGCAATGCATATGACCAATTTGCAAATTGGCACAATAACATCAATGAAATAAGCAAAACCCCAAGTTGGATTACGTTTCTTACTAGCAATATGCTTGTAGCCAAGAAGCCAAATACCACCACGGTACTATGAGGTGGTATGAAATAAATGGACACTTTACGAAGAGTGGGTTAATACCGCTCATGGGAGGTGTTCAATGTCAGAAAAGAGAAGGCAGTACACACAGGAGTTTAAAGTGTAAGACTAACCTTCTTTCCGGACTTTTTTTAAGTATTGATGGACAGTGTCGATGGGGCGTTTCCCCATATTTCTGTAACCTCGATGAGTACGCTCCTCGTTGTAATGTTTGAGCCAGACATCGAGGTCTTCCTGAAGCGCTTCAACTGAAGCATATAGCTTTTGGCGCAACGATGGCCGCAGGAACTCATCTAGTATTGTACGGTTGAAACGCTCCACAAAACCATTGGTTTGCGGGCTTCTAACCTTTGTTGTACGATGTTCTATCTCATTTAGGGCCAGATAGAGTTCAAAGGGGTGATGATCCCTGCCGCAGTACTCCCGGCCATTGTCGGTGAGAATAGCATTGACTGTAAGGCCCCATTCTTCATATTTTGGCAGGACATCGTTGTGGACCACTGCTGCGGCATGCTCGGGAAGCTTGCCGGTGTGCAGGTAAGCAAAGGCATAGCTGCCATAGGTGTCCACAACGGCCTGAATATAGACCTTGCCGACCCCTTTGAGATGGCCGACATAGAAGGTATCCTGGCTAAGCAATTCACCAGGTCGTGAGCTTTCAACGTGACGCTCTTTGAAACACGGATTGGCCTTCTCAATGGCCTCAACCTGTTCGCCAGTCAGCTCGATTTTCTCGTTCAGGGCCTTTTCTTCGAGGCGCAGTAGTCGTTGATACTTTGAACCGAGATCGTTGGCCAGAAGGATCTTCTGAATCGTAGGGCTGGAAACTGAGACGCCCACCAGTTTCAACTGGTCACTGAGGCGGACACAACCCCACATAGGGTTTTCGAGCGACACCGCCAATACCTTCTCCACAACTTCGGGAGGAGTTGTTTGAGGATGTGACTTGTGTATCGGCGGCAGATCTTTCAAACCTTCAAGGCCATGAGTCTGAAATCTGCGCTTGTACTCGTAAAATTGAGTCTTTGAGATGCCACGGCGTCTACAAGCCTCGGCAACACTGCCAAGAGCTTCGGCTAATTGCAGAGCACTCAGACGTTGCTTTGCCAGTTTTACTACTGCTGTTTTCATCATCTTTCTCCTCTCCGAACTGATGTATAGCACATCTTGATTCGTTCGGAAAGAAGGTTAGTTATTCAGTTTAAAGATTCTGCAGTGAAACTGGTAACCGAGCAGGGTTATCAGCTTTCCGAGGCTGCACGCAGTCTTGGCGTTAATCTCAGTGTCTTACGCCGTTGGAAAAATGCGGTGGTAGCTGAAA
>Ga0181533_1001835_pt1 | contig 26250 bp, 21 predicted proteins | sample PEATcosm2014_Bin_45_FD_119772 | JGI IMG/M metagenome (GOLD analysis project Ga0181533, IMG submission 119772) | Peatland microbial communities from MTU Mesocosm Facility, Houghton, MI, USA - PEATcosm2014_Bin11_60_metaG | ecosystem: Environmental > Terrestrial > Soil > Wetlands > Peat | place...
CCAGTTCCTGAAACTCCTCCACGAGATCGAGCGCCAGCAGCGTCTGCGCGCGGCGGCGGCGCCGCAGAAGAAGGAAGAAGTCAGCCATGGTGCAGTAGAGCAGGGGACCAGCAGCGCAGTGGAGCCCGCTCTTCGCAGCTCCGCCGCTTCGGCGGGCGTAGAAGAGCGCGGAAGCGACATCACCCCGCAGCCCGCAAGCGCGGACCCGGCCCCCGAACCTGCAGCCTCTCAGACATCTTCCCCGCTTCCTCAACCGCCGTCGGCTATGCCGGCGCCGGTTGCTGCCGATCCTGATATTCCGGCCGAAGCGGCAAAGGCGAGCGCCTTGCCGGAGAATGGAGCAGGCGAGCAGATGAAAGTGGAACAGGTGAGCAGATGAATCCCGAAAGGCGATTTGAAAAAACGAACCCAATTCGTCACAACAGCTTGCGCCTGAACTGGCTACCCTCGTGCGGCTGGCGCCGGCGCGCCTGCGCGCCTGCGGCGGGAACGACTGCGTCCCCGCTGGACAGCCGTCGTCACAGGCCAGGTCCTGTCTCCCGCGGCACAGCGTTCCGGTCCAGGGCGCAGTTCGCCTGGCGAGCCACCGGCTGAAGAAAGGACTTAACCTTCCCGATCAACTGATCCAGATCCACGGACTTGTCCAGAAACTCGGCGACCGGCCACTCGGTGGCGTCAGAGTCCAGCGCGGCGGACTTCCTCGCGAGCATCTGATTTACCCCCGTCAGCATCAGGATGCGAATTCCGCTCAGCTCACGGCGCTTCCACATTGCGCGGGCCAGTTCCAACCCGGCGAAATCGTCTTCAGGAAACATCACGTCCAGGATGACCAGGTCGGGTGCGCGACTTTGCATCTCCTCCAACGCCGCGACGGTGTCCGACTTGATGACCATCTCGTACCCTTCCTGGCGCAGAGCGAGCGCTACCGCCTCGGTGAATGCCTCGTCATCGTCCACCATCATCAGATAAGCCACAGGCCTGCCCTCCTTCTTCGAATCGTCTGCTGCCGCCCGCGCCCGAGGTTGACACTCATACCACGCTGTGGTATGCTAACAGAATGTAGGCAGGCCGTCAAGCTGCATCCCGCCGGAAAGACGCTGGCTGATTTCAATAGTGGAGGGAAGGGACATGGGAGCAAAGATACTCGTCGTGGACGATGACAAGGACTATCTTCTTGCGGCAAGGCTGATGCTCGAAGCCGAGTCCTACAATGTCGCCACCGCCGAGAACACGGGCGCGGCGACGAAACATCTGAAGAAGACCCGTCCGGACCTGATCTTGCTGGACGTGCGGATGCCGGAGAAGGATGGGTTCACTTTCTGCGATGAACTAGCGGCGAGTCCGGAATACTCCAACATCCCGATCGTTCTCGTCACCGCGGTGGCTGAGAGCCCCGGGATGATGATGTACGCCTTCGAGAAAGATCACGCCCTCAGCGCGAAAGAGGTCCTTCCGAAGACCGCCGTTCAGCAGGACCTTGTGGCAGCGGTGAAGCGATGCCTTCGAGAGAAGAAATAACCGCAACACGGAAAGGTGGGGCAGATGAGCGTCCCGGCGAAAACCATCCTTCTGATTGACGATGACCGGGAATTCGTGGCCGCCCACAAGCTCCTCCTGCAGGAAGCGGGATACCGGGTGAGCGCGGCCTACGACGGACGGAGCGGTCTGGAGCTGGCCCGCGCCGAGAAGCCCGACCTGGTCATCCTGGACGTCATCATGGGCAGTCCGGAAGCAGGATTCGAGTTATGCAGGGAGCTGCGCGCCGACGAGTCGTTGAAGCACTCCCGCCTGCTCGTCTTGTCCGCCGTCGGCCGGCAGTTCCAGATGGCGTTCGAGCCGGACAGCCTGTGGCTCCCGGCCGACCGCTTCCTTGAGAAACCGGTTGGTGCTGAAACGTTCATCGCCGAGGTGCGAGGAATGCTCGGCCAGCCTGACCCGCGCCACACGAAGACCGCTTTGCCCAAGGAGCGCTGACAGTGGAACGCCCGTTTCCCCCATGCCAGGCCGCATGTCCGGTTCGCACCGACACGCGCGAATACGTGAACCTGATCGCCTGGGGCAGATTCGAGGAAGCGCTCCAGGTGATCCGAAAGGTCAACCCCTTCCCTTCCGTCTGCGGCCGGATCTGCCAGCACCCCTGCGAGGCAAAATGCCGCCGCGGAACGCTGGACGCTGCCATAGCGCTGAAGGAGTTGAAACGCTTCGCCACGGAGATCGAGACCGCCCCGCAGCCGGTTCCGGAGCGGCCGCCCGTGACGCGCGGCACGGTCGCTGTCGTCGGCGCAGGGCCGGCCGGCCTCACCGCCGCGCAGGATCTGCGCGGGATGGGTTACGGAGTCACGGTCATCGAGCGACTGGGACGCCCGGGCGGCATGCTGAATCTCATCCCCAAATACAGGCTTCCTGACCGCGTATTGAGCAAGGATCTGGAGGCGATCATCGCCCGGGGGATAGATCTCAGGTGCAACTGCGAGATTGGCCGCGACGTGCAGCTATCCGATCTCCAAGCCGAAGGATACCAGGCGGTCATCGTGTGCGCCGGCCTGTCGCGCAGCCGCGGCCTGGCGTTGCCCGGTTTCGGCGCGGAGCGGTTTGTCGCTGCCGTTCCCCTGATGATGGACGTGTGGGCCGGAAATCCCGTGTCGGTCGGCCGGAAAGCCCTCGTGATCGGCGGCGGCAACGTGGCCGCGGACGTGGCTCGAACCCTTCGCCGCCTCGGGGCGGAACAGGTGACGATGGCCTGCGTGGAGTCCCGCGCCGAGCTCCCCGCCTCCGAGGAGGAGATCGCCGCCGCACTGGAAGAGGGCATTCACCTGATGCCCTCCTGGGCCCCGAAAAGGGTGCTGAAGAGGGACGGCCGCGTCGCCGGCCTCGAGTTGATGTGCGTCACTCGGGTCTTCGATGACAAAGGGCGGTTCAGCCCTCAGTACGATCCCGCCCACGTGAAAGCGGTTGCCGCGGACATGGTGGTGCTTACGATCGGCCAGGCGGGGGACACAAGCTGGACCGTCGGTTCCGCCGTGAAGTTGGACCGGCGCGGGCGGATTCTCGCCGACAGGGAGCTGCACACCACGAGCGAACCGCGCGTGTTTCTCGCAGGGGAGGTCCTCAACGGGCCCGGCAGCGCCATCCAGGCGATTGCGGACGGCCGCAGGGCGGCCGCCATCGTGGACGAGTTCCTGCGGACCGGGCTGCTGAAGACCCCGCCGCCGGAAGATCGCGCGGTTGTCGGCGAGTTCCCGAAGGCGGCCTGCGACAAGCTCCATCGCCTCGACCGCATGCCGATGCGCCAGGTCCCCGGCCCGGAACGGGTCGGCGGGTTCCAGGAGCACGACCTCGGCTACGATCAGGCTGCCGCGCTCAGGGAAGCTGCGCGCTGCCTCAATTGCGGGGCCGGGCCGGCCATTGATGAGGTCAAGTGCGCCTCCTGCCTCGCCTGTTTCCGCCTCTGCCCGCTCGACGGCGTCAAGATACAGAAGAAGATGGTCGCCGCCCCGGAGGCTTGCCAGGCGTGCGGCCTGTGCGCGGCGGAGTGTCCACAGGGCGCAATCACGATCGGACACTGGACAGGCGAACAATTCCGCGAGCAGATTGACCGCAACCTCGACGCCGAGCCTGCGCGCGCGCGCGCCGCAGTGGTGCTGTGCGCGCACGCGGAGATGTCAAGGAGCGAGCTCGACGCCCTGGCCCTGCGTGCACCCCACGCCGCTGCCGTTCACCTCCGCGTGCCCTGTGTCACGCACCTTGCGGCTCGCGACCTTCTGCGCCTGATCGCGAACGGCATCGAGGAAATCCGAGTCGTGCTTTGCAGCCCGGCCGCCTGTAAGCACCCGAGCGGCCAGCAACGGGCAAGGCAAGTCCTGACCGCCGCCGTGCAGCGGGCGCGCGCCGTGCGCCCGGCGGCGACGATCGAATTCATCGAGGCCGGACAGGTTCTTCCCGCCAATCCCTCCGTGCAAGGAGCGCCCCAATGATTGTGGTCCGCCGGAAGCCGCTCGAGAGCATACTTGCATTCATCTCGCCGTATCGGAAGGTCCTGCTCCTGGGGTGCGGCTCCTGCGCGGCGGTTTGCTTCGCAGGCGGCGAGAAGGAGACCGAAGAAGTCGCCTGTCTGCTGCCGCTCATGGCCGCAGACAAAGGAATAGACGTTGAGGTCCGCGCGGCAACCTGCCAGCGGGTCTGCGATTGGGAATTTGTCGAACCGCTGCTCGCCGGAGACGATAAGCCGGAGGCGGTCGTCTCCTTCTCCTGCGGCGCGGGCACTAACCTCCTGGCGGACCGCCTCGGCGCCATTCGCGTCTTCCCGGGCGTGGACACGCTCTTTATCGGCGCGACGCTGGAGCATGGCACGTGGCAGGAGATGTGCATCGGATGCGGCGACTGCGTGCTCGACAGGACGTTCGGCATCTGTCCAATCGCCCGCTGCAGCAAGAGCATCTTGAACGGCCCGTGCGGCGGCTCGAAGGACGGGAAATGCGAGATCAATCCCGAGACGGACTGCGGATGGATCAAGATCGTCGAGCGGGCGAAGGCCCTGGGGCGGCTGGAGGATCTCGCCGCCACGTACATTGCGCCCAAGAACTGGGCCTCCTCGCATCACGGCGGGCCCCGTCGAGTCAAAAGGGAGGACTTGAAAATTGCCAAGCCTTGACACCGCCTCCAAACCGCTCCTCTCCGGCAGCCGGCTTGAGCGGGTGCTCCGCAGCGGCCAGTTCGCCGTGACCGCGGAGATCGGCCCGCCGATGGGGTGCGACCCGGCCGTGGTTACGACCAAGGGCGACCTGCTCCGCAGTTATGCCGACGCCCTCAACATCACCGATAATCAGACCGCCGTGGTGCGCCTCTCGAGCATCGCCGCAGCGGTCCTGCTGGCTCAGCGCGGGATCGAACCGGTGATGCAGATGACCTGTCGCGACCGCAACCGCATCGCCATCCAGAGCGATATCCTCGGCGCAGCGAGTTTCGGCATCCGCAATTGCCTCTGCATCGCCGGCGACCACCAATCCTTCGGCGCCGCCGGCAAGTTGAAGGGCCATCCGGGCGCGAAGAACGTCTATGACCTCGACTCGATCCAGCTCGTGGCCATGCTGAAGAAGATGCGGGACGAGGGGGTGCTGGAGGGCGGAGACGCCATTGAGCACGGCGGCCCTCGCCTCTTCATCGGGGCCGCCTGGACGCCGGTGAAGGAAGTGGGCGATATCCGCGTCCTCCGTCTGGCAAAGAAAGTGCAAGCGGGCGCCGACTTCATCCAGACACAGGGAGTTTACGACATCGAGGAGTTCAAGGACATCATGGCGCGCGCGCGGGACCGCGGCCTGCACACTCGGACCCGCATCCTCGCAGGCGTGATTGTGCCCAAGAGCGCGGGGATGCTCCGCTACATGCAGTCCTCGGTGGCGGGCGTCAAGGTCCCCGACGCGCTGATCCAGCGGATGGCCGGCGTCAAGAAGGACAAGGCCCGCGAGGAAGGCAAGAAAATTTCGGTCGAGTTGATTCAGCAACTCCGGGAGATCGAGGGCGTCAGCGGTGTGCATATTCAGGCGATCGAGTGGGAGGAAGCCGTGCCGGATATCGTCAAGGCGTCCGGCCTCTTCCCCAGGCCGGACGTCGAGGCGGCGCCTTCCCGCGAGCCCTGACGAGCTGAAGGCCGCCTAGTGTTCTGTTACACCATAAATGATAGGCACAGGCATCAACACTGCCATCACCATCCATTTGTCATTCCCGCGAAAGCGGGAATCCACGTTCAGCGCGCATCGCTGGATTCCCGCTTTCGCGGGAATGACGGCGAACAGAATATCAAATCACCAGTCACAGAGCACTAGCCTTCGGCGTGTGCGGCCACGGCGCGCCGGCCGCCCCGACACCGGTTCTTTCGGACGATGGAATTGAAACTCAATTGCTGGGAAGTCATGGCGTGCGGCCGCGGACCCGGGGGCGCCTCCTCAGAGAAGAAAATCTGTCCCTCTGCGCTCGATGCCGCCTCTGACGGGATCAACGGCGGAAAAAACGGCGGGCGCATCTGCTGGGCCATCGCGGGCACATTATGCCTCGACCATCACCAGCCGTCGGTCCCGCGGAAGCGGTCGCTGTGCAGGTTATGTTCCTTCTTCCGGCGCGTCAAACAGGAGGAAGGCGCGCAGTTCCGGGCGATCGCATTGACTCCGCCTCCGGGCGGCAAGGCCGGAGAGCCGGGCGAGACGCCGTGGCTTCGCCGCCGGTTCACGGACCTCGAGCGTCTCCTCATGGTGTGCCAGGACATCGCGCGCCGCAGCGAGGTCGGCGCGCTCCTTCGGACGATTGCCGAGCGGGCCTCCAAGGGTTGCGAGGCGGAACACGGGATAGTCTATCTCCTGGAGCAGGGCGACAGGCAGCTTACCGCCGCCGCAATGGTCGGGCAGGGCCTGGTCGGCTTCGACGTGCCGATGGCCGACAACTCGCCCGCCGGCTACGCCGCAATGCACGACACCACGGTCAACATCTTCGACACGTCCCAGGAACTCTCCTATATCTTTCCGACGCTTCACGTGCGCCAGGGTTTGCAGCAGCAGTACGGCTTCCCCGTGCGCAACGTGCTCGCCGTTCCAATCCACGGCCGGCGCGAGACTTCACCCGCCGGCGAGGAAGGATCGGCCTCTGCCAATGCCGTCATCGCGGTCGTCGAAGTCCTCAACAGCCGGGGCGATCATTTCAATGAGGACGACGAATGGTTTCTCTCCGAGGTCGGCATCATCGCCAGTCTCGCGCTTCAAAGCGCGCACCTGTCGGACCAGCTTCAGGAAATGCGCCGCGTTGACCGGGCGAAATCGCGATTTGTCGCCCTCCTTATGCACCAGATCGTCTCCCCGCTGGCCACGGCTCATGCCTGCGTCTCAACGCTCGCCAAGCTGCGAGACCGCCTTTCAGCCGAGGAGCGGGACTCGCTCATGCGCGGTGCGCTCGCCAAGGTTGTCGTCGTGCAAGAACTCACGAAAAAGCTCGCGGAACTCATGGCTATCCGAGAAGGCCGCGCCCTGGCGGACTGCGCGGCGGTGGATATCGTGACGGTCATCCGGGAAGAGGCCGAGAATCACAGGAAAGCGGCGGAAACGGAGAACCTGCGGCTCCGCGTCGAACTCCCGGCCGGCTCGCCCAGAATCCATGCCGATCCCGCCGGCCTGCGCGTCATCTTTGCGAACCTCATCGAGAACGCCGTCAAGTACTCAGGCGGCGACGCCGACCTCGTCATATCGGGCGGCGTCGAGAACGGGTCCTTTTTCGCCAGCGTCCGCGACCACGGTCCCGGCATCCCGGACAAGGATTCCTTGCGCCTTTTTGGCGAGTTCTTCCGAGGCCCCGAGGCAGTGCGGAAGGGCATTGCGGGGTCCGGTCTCGGACTGGCCTTCGTCAAGGCGCTCGTCACCCGTTACGGCGGAAGCGTCCACGTGGAAAGCCATCTCGGCCGGGGCTCCACGTTCACCGTCAGCTTTCCATGTCTCTGAGGCCGTCGCCTCAGTCATTCTACGATTACCCCGCGCCGCATGCGATGCAGTATAGCCCCGTCAGGCGTTGTCGCCACAGATCAGCGCTTGTCTCGAAGTGACGGCCATTACTTCACGGACGCCCAATATCCCCCGGTCGCACATTTCTCCCGAACCACTCCAGCAGGATTTTCTTGCGGTCGGTCGGTTCTCGGGTCGGCTGGTGATCCTGCGGGTCGCTGCCGTGCTCGACGCTCCAGCCATCCCACTCGCGATAGGCGTGATAGCTCCAGTCCCATCCGTACTCCTCGAACAGCTCGATGCAGTCGCGCAGGTAGTTGCCCGCGCCCGGCGCCCAGCGGATCGCGCTGAATTCCCCGACGTAAATATGCACATTGTAAGCAAGCTGAAAATCGCGGACCGGCTGCAGCACTTTGCGGAGTTGCTGCTTGTCCCACATCGTCCCGCTGATCTTGCCCGGATACGCGGCAGGGGTCCACTGGCCGTAGACTCCCTGGTGGGTGAACTCATGTGGCTCGTACATGTGGACCTGGTAGATCACGTTCGGGATGCCGACGGGTTCGAGTTCATTGTACCCGGCGGCGGAATCCCAATCGGCGGCTTCAATGAAGATGGGCATGGCCGGGTCGATCGCGCGGATGGCCTTCGCCGCCCGCACCTGCGCGCCAAGATAGTCGGTCGCGCCCGCGGGTGAAGGCGCACTCTGGCTCGGTTCGTTGATCAGATCGTAGCCCCAGATCGTCCGATTGCCCTTGTACCGGCGCGCGATCTTCTCCCAGACGGCCACCCAGTGGTCCTGGTACCGCGGTTCGTTGAAGATGGCCAGATCGTTATTCGCGTACCGTCCCCCCGGCGGCGAATGCATGTCCACCACTACCTTGATCCCGTACCGGCTGCACGCATTCAACGTCTTATCCAACTCATCCAGCCGGCCGGCCAGCCAGCGGTCGTACTCGGCAAGATCGCGGTCGGTTCCTGCAGCCCCCCAGTTGCGTGTGAGCTGCCAGCGGATGACATTCGCCTTCCACTCCGTGCCGAGCACCCGCAAGTCGTCGTCGCGGAATACGTTCGGCGACATCACGCCGCGCAAGCGCGGCAGATCATGGCCGCGGAAGGCCGGCGGCGGATTCGCCGGCGGCATGGGCCGCACTGCAGGAGTACTGAGAACCGTGATCTTGACGGCGTTAAACCACACCGTGCCGGAGCTTCCCTGCAGGCCAAGGCTAACCTCGCCGTCTGAGGCATCGAGCGCGATCCGGGCGCTGAACCTGAGTTTACGCCAGTCAAACGTCCCGAACACGTCGTTCTCGTTTTGCCAGTAGGGGCCCGCCGATTCGGACCGGTAGTACAGCATGAACTTGACGCCAAGATATGATGCCGGAGGCTTGCTGACATTGTCCGCCTTGCTCATGCACTCGAACAGGAGCCGGCAACCCCGGTATCGGGTCAGGTCCAGGGGCAGCCGAATCATATGCGCGCCCTCGGACCGATCGCGCGGCGCCGCGATGCACAGCGAAGTTGTTCCGCCAGAGCAGGTGACCCACCGGGCAAAATCAGCTCGCGGCCACGCTTGTTGCTCGACGGGTTTGTCGAAGTTGGTCTGGAAGACCACATCGCCGGGCTGAGGCGAGGCACTGCCCTCGACGTGGAAAACCGACGCCATGAAGAGGATGATTGCGCACATCCGTGTCGTCATTCCTCCGGGCCGAACAATGGTCATACCCGAATTGGCCCTCAGGTCACCCCCCGCACGACTCCCTGGCATCAACAGCCGCATTCTGACGACTCAGTTCGGCGCAGTCAAGGAATTTTCCGCTGGAACCTCGGTTGCTTTTTTCGTTCGGGGAAGGTAAGTTTCGCCAGCCGGATTCACGATGGCCGTGAACCGCCGGTCGTCCGCCGCGCACATTCATTGCAATTCATTTACCGTAAAGGGGAGATCGGCGTGCCGAACTTCACGATTAATCTCGGCGGCGCTTGGGAACTCCGGCGCGTGGGAAGCGGGCGGCGTTTCCCGGCGACGGTGCCCGGCTGCGTGCACACGGACCTTCTCAACGCGGGCGCAATCGAGGATCCGTTTTACCGCGACAATGAGCTGAAGGTGAAATGGATCGGCGAGGCGGACTGGATCTACTCGCGCAGTTTCTCGGCAGGGGATGAGCTCCTGGCTCGCGACCGCGTCCTGCTCCGGTGCAAGGGGTTGGACACGTTCGCCGTCGTGACGGTCAACGGGCGGCGGGTGGGTGCGGCGGACAACATGTTCCGCCTCTGGGAATTCGACATCAAGCCGGTGCTGCGCCGCGGCGAAAACCGCATCGGCATCCGGTTCAATTCCGTCCTGCCGTACATTCGGCGCAGGCAGAAGGAACGCAGCATGCCCAGTTGGGGCGGGCCGATCGAGGTCGCCGGCCGCGCGTGGGTCCGCAAGGAACCCTGCAACTTCGGCTGGGACTGGGCGCCCGTGCTCGTGACGGCGGGCATCTGGCGCGCCATCAGCATCGAGGCATTCGACGTTGCGCGGATCGCCGACCTGCACGTCACCCAGGAGCATTCGCGCTCGGGCGCGGTGACGTTGCGCGTGCGCGCCGGCGTCGAACGCGCGTCCCGCGCAGCAGCGGCGACGCATGTCCGCGTCACGGTCCTCCTTCAGGATACGGCGGTCGCCCGCGCCATCGCGCCCGTCCGTGGCCGCGCCGCTGACGCTGCCCTGACCATCCGCAACCCGAAGCTCTGGTGGCCGAACGGCATGGGCGATCAACCGCTGTACTGCGTCGTGGTGGACCTGCTCGATCCCGACGACCATCTCATTGACAACGCCGTCCGCCGCATCGGCCTTCGGACGCTCGAACTCCAGCGGGAGAAGGACCGCTGGGGGGAATCCTTCCGGTTTGCCGTCAACGGAGTGCCCTTCTTCGCCAAGGGCGCCAACTGGGTCCCCCCCGACGTCTTCGCCGCGCGCCCCGGCCTGGCCGACTACGAGGCGCTCCTCCGCAGCGCCGCCGGCGCCCACATGAACATGCTCCGCGTCTGGGGAGGCGGCGTCTACGAGAGCGAGGATTTCTACAACCTGTGCGACGAACTGGGCCTCTGCGTCTGGCAGGATTTCATGTTCGCCTGCTCGACCTATCCCGCCTTCGACCGCGCCTTTCTTCGCAGCGTTCGCGCTGAGGCCGAACACCAGGTGCGCCGCCTGCGCCACCATCCCTGTATCGCCCTCTGGTGCGGCAACAACGAGCTGGAGCAGGGGCTCGTCGGCGAGCGCTGGTCGCTCCAGCCGCCGCGCATGAGCTGGCGGGACTACAAGAGACTCTTCGACAATCTCCTGCCCGGAGTGGTCCGCCGGAACGATCCCGGGCGCGCGTACTGGCCCTGCAGTCCGCATACCCCATGCGGCGACCGGAGCAAATACAACAACCCCTCCTGCGGCGACGCGCACCTCTGGGAGGTCTGGCACGGCCGCAAGCCCTTCGAGAGTTATCGCGCCAACCTCCACCGCTTCTGCAGCGAGTTCGGCTTTCAGTCCTTCCCCGAGCCCCGCACAGTCCGCCTCTTCACCGCGCCGGCCGACCGCAACGTCACCTCGTACATCATGGAGCGGCACCAGCGCAGCGGCAGCGGCAACAGCCTCATCTTCCAGTACATGCTCGACTGGTTCCGCCTGCCCAGGGACTTCGACGGCGCCCTGTGGCTCAGCCAGATTCTCCAGGGAGTAGGGATGAAATACGCCGTCGAGCACTGGCGCCGCAGCATGCCGCGCACGATGGGCACCCTCTATTGGCAGCTCAACGACTGCTGGCCCGTTGCAAGCTGGTCTTCTATTGACCATCTCAAGCGATGGAAGGCGCTGCATTACATGGCCAAGCGGTTCTACGCCCCGCTCCTCGTCTCCGGCGTCGAGGACTTGAAGACCGGGCGCGTCGAAGCGCACGCTACGAGCGATCTGCTCCGGGCGTGTGATGGCCTGCTCTCCTGGAGAGTCACCTCCGTGGCCGGCGAAAGACTGGAGACCGGCGCCTGCCCCGTGCGGCTGCCCGCCCGCACCAGCCGGCGCGTCAGGACGCTTGACCTTAAACCGCATCTCGACGCGCGCGGCCCGCGCGATCTGCTCCTCTGGCTTGACCTGAGCGTTCGCGGCCGGCACGTATCCGCCGACCTCGTCACCTTCGCGCGTCCGAAGCATCTGGAACTGTTGGCCCCGGACGTCAAAGTTGCCGTCTCGCGCGCCGAAGCCGGCGCGTTCCGCGTCGCTCTCACCGCTGCCCGCCCGGCCCTCTGGGTTTGGCTCGAGCTCTCCGGCTCCGACGCCCGCTTCTCCGACAACTTCTTTCATCTTCAGCCGGGGCAACCCGTCCAGATCCTCGTTGAACCCGCGCGCACGCTCTCCTTGGCCGCGTTCCGCCGGCAACTCCGCGTCCTGAGCCTGAAGGACACCTATCGTTGATCAAAGAACGCCGCGCGGAGTTGCTCTGGAGCTTCGGGGAATGATTTCTCGCCGCCGGGAACAGCACGGCCGCGAACCGCTGATGTGGAGGCGGCGCCCGGATTCGAACCGGGGATGACGGTTTTGCAAACCGTTGCCTTCATCCACTTGGCGACGCCGCCTCGCGCGGACGGAACTGCGGGAAACTCAGGATAACCGACAGCGCGGAAAGTTGCAAGCCATCAGGTTTTGTCGGCGGGCAGGTAGGGCGTCTTGATAAAGATCACCCGCGCGAGGTCCTTGCCTTCGTTGCAGAGGTCGTGTCGTTCCGGCGGCTCCAGCCGGAAAACGTCGCCCGGCCCGGTGCGGATCCTTCGCCCGTCCACAATCAAGGTTGGGGTCCCCTCGAGGACGTAAAAAGTCTCCTCGACTTCCTTGTGCCCGTGCTCGCCCATCGCCTGACCCGGCTTGAGCAGGATCAAGCCCCAGTCGAGCTTTGGGCCGCGCATGAAATACTTCACTCCCCAATCGCCGCCGCGAAATGCGCAATCGCGCTCGTTGACCTTCTGCATTGTTTGCCTCCGGGAATTCCTCAAATCGCTCTTCGGAGAATCTCGGCGAGGTCCGCATCGGACGCGGGCCGCGGATTGTTCGTCATGCTGACGCCGCGGCTGTCGGTGAGGATTCGCGGAAACGCGGATTCCTTCACGCCGAATTTTCCGAGCCGCTCGGCGATACCGACACGGCGATTAAGTGCGCTGAGCGCGGCCGGGACGTCGCGGCCGGACTTGCAGCCGATTCGTCCGGCGATCCGGTCGAACTTCTCCGGCTGCGCGGGTAGATTGAACTCGCACACCTGCGGCAGCAGCAGCGCGCAGACCAGCCCATGCGGCGCGTGAAAGAGCGCGCCGACCGGATGCGCCAGGCCGTGGACAGCCCCCAGCGCCGCGTTCGTGAACGCCAGGCCCGTCAGCAGGCTGCCGAGCGCCACCGGTTCCCGGTTTTCGATCTTCGACCCGTCCTCCACCGCCGCAGGGAGATGCCGCGCGAGCAGTTCCATCGCCTGAAGCGCCAGCGCGTCCGACGCCGGGTTCGCGTTGCGGCCGACGTAGCACTCGATCGCTTGCGTGAGCGCGTCCATGCCGGTCTGAGCTGTGACCGCCGGCGGAAGGCCCAGCGTCAACTCCGGGTCCACCACCGCCGCCTGCGGCACCATGAACTCGTGCCGGAGTCCCTTCTTGGTCTGCGTCTGCTCGTCGGTGAGCACCGACACGCGCGTGCATTCGGAGCCTGTCCCCGCCGTCGTCGGCGCGGCGACGACGAAGAGCGACGGCCTTTCGAGATTGCGCTCCCCTCGGAAGAGCTCGCGGATCGTGAAAGGCTGTGGCAGCATCGCTGCGACGATCTTGCCCGCGTCCAGGGCGCTGCCGCCGCCGATCGCGACGACCATGTCGCAGCCGGCCTCGCGCGCAGCGCCGATGGCGCGGTCGCACGTGGCCAGGCTCGGGTCGTTCTCGACCCCCTCGAAAAGACGCACGGCGATGCCCGCGCCTGCCAGCATCTCTTCTGCCTGCGCCAGTTTGCCCGAGCGGCGCAGCGCCGCGCGCCCCGTCACCAGCAGCGCGCGCCGGCCGTTTCCTCGGCAGACCTCGCCGAGGCGCGAAAACGTCCCCGTCCCGAACAGAATTTTCCTGGGAAAAACCAACTCGAAATTCATTGCGTTCCTTCCTGTCTCGCGCTGATTTCCAATGGTAGCAATTATACTACTTTCCCGGCCGCGATGAGTCACGAGAATGTTAGATTTTTCAGGAAGGCCGCTTGACCGACGCAAGGAACGAGTTACTTGACCCGTGTTGTCGGGTATGTTAGAATCACGTTAAGCGCCTTGAAAAAGGAGATTCCATGGCCAAGTGCGCGCTGAATATCCTCGGACTGGTCGGCGATACGCCGATCGTTCGGCTGAACCGCTTGCCCGGACCGAAGGACGCCGCCGTCTGGGCGAAGCTGGAAGCGTTCAACCCAATGTCGTCGGTTAAGGACCGCATCTGCCTGGCGATGATCGAGGCCGCGGAGAAGGAAGGAAAGCTCAAAAATGGCATGACGATCGTCGAGCCCACGAGCGGGAACACCGGGATCGGCCTAGCCATGGTCGCGACGGTGAAAGGGTATCGGCTGATTCTCACCATGCCCGACACGATGTCCGTCGAGCGGCGAAAACTCCTGAAGGCGCTCGGGGCCGATTTGGTCCTGACGCCCGGCGCCGAAGGGATGCCCGGCGCGATCCGCAAGGCCGAGGAACTGGCCGCGTCGAGCCGGGATTATTACATGCCGCAGCAGTTCAACAATCCGGCCAATCCGGAGGTGCACCGGCGCACGACTGCGCTGGAGATCCTCAAGCAGAGGGATGGCAAGGTGGACGCGTTCGTGGCCGGCATCGGCACCGGCGGCACGATCACCGGCGTGGGAGAAATATTGAAGAAGCGGATTCCGGCGGTGCAGATCATCGCCGTCGAGCCGGCCGCCTCGCCGGTGTTGAACGGCGGCCCGCCGGGCCGGCATCGCATACAGGGCATAGGCGCGGGTTTCGTGCCGGCGGTGCTGAACCGCGGCATCGTGGACCGCGTCATTCCCGTGTCCGACGAGCAGGCGGCGGAGACGACGCGCCGGTTGGCGCGGGAAGAAGGCATCTTCGCCGGCATCTCCTCCGGCGCCGCAGCCTTCGCGGCGCTGCAGGTTGCCCGGGAGCTGGGCGGCGGAAAGGACCTCGTCGTCCTGCTGCCGGATACCGGAGAGCGATACCTGAGCACGGACCTTTTCGAAGCGACTGCCTAAGTACACTAAGTCGGAACTGACCGAGGGAATTCAGGACATGGCAAAAACCATTCAAGAGATCAACGAGAAAATCCGCAAGGGCCAGGTGGTCGTTGTGGACGCCGAGGAGGTCATCGAGATCGTCGCCGAGAAGGGCGCGAAGAAGGCGGCGCAAGAAGTGGACGTCGTGACGACCGGCACGTTCGGTCCGATGTGCTCTTCGGGCGCATTCCTGAACACCGGCCACACCAAGCCGCGCTGCAAGTTCGCGCGGGCCTGGCTCAACAACGTCAGCGTCTATGCCGGACTCGCTGCCGTGGATGTCTACATCGGCGCCACCGAACTGCCCGTCGGCGATCCGGCCAACAGCGTGTTCCCCGGCAAGTTCGAGTACGGCGGCGGCCACGTGATCGAGGACCTCGTCGCCGGCAAGGACGTGGAACTGCGCGTCGAGGCGTATCCGACGGACTGCTATCCGCGCAAGGAAGTCCGGTCGCGCATCTGCCTGAAGGACCTCAACCAGGCGGTGCTCACCAACCCGCGCAACGTGTACCAGAACTACAACGTCGCGGTGAACCGCGACGCCAAGCGCGTCCTCTACACCTACATGGGCCTGCTCCAGCCGAACATGGGCAATGCCAATTACTGCTCGGCCGGCCAGCTCAGTCCGCTGCTGAACGACCCGCTCTATCGCACCATCGGCCTGGGCACGCGCATCTTCCTCGGCGGAGGCGTCGGCTACGTCTGGTGGGAAGGCACTCAGCACGCGCCGGCGGTCGCCCGCTCCCCGAAAGGCGCGCCGCTCGCGCCGGCTGGAACGCTGGCGGTCTGCGGCGACCTTAAGGGGATGAACTCTCGCTGGATCCAGGGCGTCTCGCTCGTCGGCTACGGCGTCAGCCTCGCCGTCGGCGTCGGAATTCCGATCCCGATCCTCGACGAGGAAACGATGCGCTACTGCTCGGTCAGCGACGCGGACCTCGTCGCGCCCATTGTGGATTACTCCACCGACTACCCTCAATGCATCCCGGGCAACCTCGGCACGGTGAGCTACAAGGAACTCAAGAGCGGCAAGATCACGGTGAAGGGCAAGGTGATTCCCACCGCCGGGCTTTCCAGCTATGCCCGCGCGAAAGAGATTGCCGTAGTCCTCAAGGACTGGATCCGGAAAGGCGAGTTCCTTCTGACCCAGCCCGTGTCGCCGCTTCCGGGACTGGAGAGCGGCCAGAAATTCAAGCCGTTCGTCGAGCGGCCGCCGGTCTGAAGCGCAGATGAAAAGCTGAAGGAGTAAAGTCATGCCCAGCGAGAAACTCGTCCTCAAGTTCCCGCGGCACATCGTCCGCGAGCCGATCGTATACCATCTGATCAAGGACTACGACCTGCGCGTGAGCATCATGCGCGCCAGCATCAACCCCGACGAAGCCGGCCAGATGGTCCTGGCCATGGAAGGGAACAAGAAGCAGCTCGAAGCGGGACGCGAGTACCTCGAAAGGAAAGGCGTGCTGCTGCAGCCGCTTTCGAAGGATGTGCGCTGGAGGGCAGACCGGTGCGTGCATTGCACCGCGTGCATCTCGGTCTGCCCGACGGCGGCGCTCCAGGTGGACCGGTCCAACATGACCGTGTCGTTCGACGCCGACAAGTGCATCGGCTGCGAGCTGTGTATCCCGGTGTGCATCTACAAGGCGATGGAGATCCAATTCTAATGCGCTTATCCACGCGCGGTCGCTACGGCCTGCGGGCGATGATAGACATCGCGCTTTACGGCGTCGAGGGCCCGGTCAATCTCAAGGAAATCTCCGCCCGGCAGGAAATCTCCGTGGATTACCTGGAGCAACTCCTGCGCCGCCTGCGGACGGCGGGGCTCGTGCGGAGCGTCCGCGGGCCGCACGGCGGCTTTGCGCTGGCGAAGCCGTCGGAGAAGGTTCACGTCTGGGAAATCCTCGCGGCGCTGGAGCCGGATATCGCCCCGGTGTTCTGTGTGGATGAGAAACTCCTCGCCCGCGCGCCGAAGAAGCGCTGCAAGCGGATGAGCCGTTGCGCGACGCACCTCCTCTGGCTCGGCCTTGCGGAACAGATGCGTTCCTATCTCCAAAACAGGTCGCTCCGCGACCTCGTCGAGACCAGCGCTCGAATCTGCAACGAGTCCACACCGGGCGAGCCGGTGACGTTTCAGATCTGAGCAGATAGAAACCAGGAGTCAGAGAATGAAATCTGTCTCCTCTATTCCATCTGCTGGCTTTTGGACTGCAAGCTTCTTCATTTCTCCGGTTGACCCCCGCGAAGGGACGCGATAGGATACCATCGGCAGCGGTGAATGCCGATCGCCATGGGCCCATAGCTCAGTTGGATAGAGCGGCGGACTCATAATCCGTTGGTCGTCCGTTCGAATCGGACTGGGCCCACCTTGGTATAATGTCGATTGCCGAATGACAAATGCGGCAGCGGGTGCGACGTGCTTTCAGCGCGAACGGAGGATTTCGGATGGTCACAGATCGGACATCGCCGAGGCGTTCCGTGCGCATCCTGATGGGGGCGGCGCTGGGCGCCGCTTGTTTCAGCTTCCTTTCCTCTGCAGGCGACCGCCCCGCGATGCCGGCCGTGACTCAACCGGTGATGTTCAACACGCCCGAGGCCGACAGAATCCTCGCCGCGCTCCAGGTCTTCCCGCCCGACAATCCCTGGAATGAAGACATCTCGAAACTCCCCGTCCTCAAGAACTCCGAAGAGATGATCGCGACGATCGGGCCGCAGAAGAGGCTGGCATACAACCTCGATATGGCGTTCGTCCTGGTCCCGGGCGACCAGAAGTGCGTCGAGGCCAGGATCCTGTCGTATCCGGGCGAATCGGACAAAGGACCCTACCCGATTCCCGACAATGCGCCGGTCGAGGGTTGGCCGCTCGATGGGAGGACGCTGGCGGACGCGCAGAGCGCAATGGGGAACGACGACCGCCACGTGATCGTCGTGGACCCGGTGAACCGTATGCTCTATGAGTTCTTCGTTGGGCGCAAGGCCGCCGCCGGTTGGGAGTGCGCCTGTGCGGCGGTCTTCGACCTGAAGTCGAACAAACTTCGCCCCGACGGCTGGACTTCGACCGACGCGGCTGGACTGCCGATCTTCCCGGCGATCATCCGCTACGACGAGGTCGAGCGCGGCATGGTCGAACACGCGATGCGGTTCACGGTCAGGCACACGCGCCGGGCGTACGTTTATCCGGCCACGCATTGCGCCAGCAGGAATCAGGACCCGAATTTGCCGCGGATGGGCGAGCGGTTCAGACTGCGGGCGGATTTCGACATCACCGGCTTCTCGCCGCACGCGCAGGCGATCCTCAAGGGGCTGAAGAAGTACGGCATGTTCGTGGCCGATAACGGCGGCGACTGGCGCATCTCCGTCGCGCCGGACCAGCGAATCCAGGGGCTGGGCGAACTGCGAAGAGTGAAAGGCTCGGATTTCGAGGTTGTCGAGCCGACGGGGCCAGACGAGGGGCCTCGGGCCAGGTGAGCGATTGATCCTGCGCTGGTTCCATCGCACGGCTGCGCGAACTGTGCAGCCTGCGCCGCAGGCCGTGGATCGCCCGGGACGGGATGGTCGAAGCGGTCCGGCCTGTCGCGGGAAGGGGGGCCTGGACTGAAGAAGGGCGGTCGGAACTCGAAAACATGTTGCTTTTGCCCCGTTGACATGCGATACTTTCTTCAGGCGCGTCGTGCGCTGTCCCGCGGAACTCAGGGTTCCGCCAGCCGAAAGCGCGCCTGTTCGATGGCCCGGCCACCGGGGATCGGGTCGCAGTGCTTTTTGTCAGGAGGCCGAAGGTGGGGAAGAAATTGTACGTGGGGAGCCTTAGCTATAATGTGACGAGCGCGGAATTGCAGAAGCAGTTCGCCGCGTTCGGCACCGTGACCAGCGCGGATGTCGTGATGGACCGCGAAACCGGCCGGAGCAAGGGCTTCGGTTTCGTGGAGATGAGTACGGAAGAGGAAGCGAAGGCGGCGATTGCCGGGCTGAACGGCAAGGAACTCGACGGGCGCTCGATCATCGTCAACGAGGCTCGGCCGAAGCCTGAAGGCGGCCGTGGCGGCGGCGGCGGGCGCGGCGGATTCGGCGGCGGTGGCGGCGGCGGCGGTCGCGGGCCGCGGTACTAAGTCCCGTTTCGAGTAGTCGCGCCGCAGGAACATGCGGGGCGGTGCACAGGTTGATCCGGAACGTTTCGGACGCCGGAGTGACCTGCACCGCTCCGTTTTTTTCAGGCCCCCAGCGCTGAGCGGCGCGATGGGATATACTTATAATAGGAGGGGGGGCTGCAAAGGAGACAAACATGGACACGCTAAAAACCGCATTTTTCGCGCCGGGGTTGGCTGCGCTGTTCCTATTCGCCGGTTGCGGGGGCGGCAGCGACAGCCATACGGCTCGCGCGGATGAAAAGGTAGGAGGGGCGCAAATGGATGAAGCCACTTTTGCGGGTGGATGCTTCTGGTGCATGCAGGCGCCGTTCGAGAAGCTCAAAGGCGTTTCAAGCGTCGTCGCCGGTTATACCGGCGGCGAAGGCAAGGACCCGACTTACGAGGACTACGCGGAGAAAGGACACCTCGAGGCCATTCAGGTGACGTTCGATCCGGCGCAGATCACCTATTCTCAATTGCTTGATGCCTTCTGGCGGCAGATTGATCCGACCGACGCGGGCGGACAATTCGTGGATCGAGGCCCGCAGTATCGGTCAGCCATTTTCTACCACAACGATGAACAGAAGCGGCTGGCGGAGAAGTCCAGGCAGGAACTTGCCGCATCCGGTAAGTACGACAAGCCGATCGTCACCGAAATCCTTAAGGCCGCCGTCTTTTACAAGGCCGAGGCCTATCACCAGGACTACTACAAGAAGAACCCGATCCGGTACAAATACTATCGCCACAGGTCCGGGCGCGACGAGTATCTCGACAAGATCTGGGGCAAAGACCGGAACGTGAGCGAGTCGCACGAGAGCGTCCAGGGATACCAAAAACCCAGCCCGGAAGAGCTCAAGAAGAAACTGACGGCGATCCAGTACAAGGTCACGCAACAGAACGGCACCGAGCCGCCGTTCAAGAACGAGTATTGGAACAACGAGCGCGCGGGGATCTATGTGGACATCGTTTCCGGCGAGCCGCTCTTCTCCTCACTGGACAAATTCGATTCCGGCACCGGCTGGCCGAGTTTCACGCGGCCGCTGGAACCGGGCAACATCATGGAGCGCGAGGACAACACGCTCTTCTCGAAGCGCACGGAAGTCCGCAGCAAGGGCGCTGATTCGCACCTCGGTCATGTCTTCAACGACGGGCCTGCGCCGATCGGACTGCGCTACTGCATGAACTCCGCCGCGCTCCGGTTCATCCCGAAGGAGGACCTGGAAAAGCAAGGCTACGGGAAGTACCTGACGCTCTTCGACAAAGCCGCCGCGCACTAGCCGCGCTTCGAGCCGGTGCAGGAACCGTGCCAACGCGCGAGCCGGTCGGGCGATACGCCTAGCAGGCAACCGCAGATCAACGCCTGGTTGAGCAATGTCTGCCTCAAGACGCCGCGTTGCATCCAGCGCCGCGCGGAGGTCATGACCGGCGCCGGGACGATGGCGATACGACCGCGGCGTTTCAGCCGGCGCACGAAGTTGAAATCCTCCATCAGCGGGATTTCCGGAAACCCGCCGCTCTGCCGGAACGCCTCTGCCGTGAGGAAGAGCGCTTGGTCGCCATAGGGCATCTGCAGGCGGCGCGAGCGCGCGTTGGCGAGGCGCTCGATCAGGCGCAATCCGCGGCTGGCGGATTCGATCCGCAGTTCGAAAGCGCCGGCCACGACTCCCTCCAGCGACAGCGTCCAGCGCACGCTTTCGGCGAAACCCGCCGGCAGGCGCGTGTCGGCGTGAAGGAAAAGCAGGATCGGCGACTGCGCCATCGCCGCGCCGAGGTTCATCTGGAGCGCCCGGCCGGGGGGGCCGGAGTACGCGCGGGCGCCGGCGGCCAGCGCGCGGTCGAGCGTACCATCCGCGCTCCCGCCGTCCACAACGATCACTTCAATGCCGCTGGCGGCGCGCAGTTCGAGTATCCGGTCTGCGATTTGCGCCGCCTCGTTGAGCGTTGGGATGACGACGGAGATATTCTCCCCGCTCAGACGAGAAGGAGAGTGCTTCTTCGCTTCCTCCCAAATCGGCAAGTCCTCGGGCCGATCCACGTCCGGAAGCGATTCGAGAGTATGGACGGAAAGGCCGAGAGATCGGGCGCGATCGCGCGTCCGCTCGAACACGGAATCCGTGCCCCAGGGCATTTCTGCGAACAGCGCGGACGCCGGCCGGCGCAGCCCGATCAGCCAGTAACCGCCGTCGGTCGCCGGCCCGAGGACCAGGTCCTTCCGGCGCAATGCCGCGAACGCCGAGCGCATGAGCGGCGCGTCCAGGCCCGGGCAATCGGTTCCGACCAGCACCACGCGGCCGGCGCCGCGGGAAAAGGCGTCGCGGAACGCGCCCTCCATTCGCACGCCGAGGTCGCCTTCGCCCTGCGGAGAGTAATCCATCCCGCTGCCGAGCCACTGCCGCATGCGATCGGTGGTCCCGCCGGCGAACCGCGCCTCCAGGGCGACGTGCTCCCGTCGCGCGACCTCGCGCGCGTGCGAGATCGTGTGGAGCGCCATCTGCCGGTGCAAATCCGCTGCCCCGTCCGCGCCCAGGAGGGGGATAAGCCGCGTCTTCGATCTACCCGGCTCCGGCCAGCGCGTGAACACGATCAGTATGGATACGGGCATATAATGGTCACGTAAAAGAGCCGGATTGAAGTCGCCAATGGAGGCGCATGAACGCAGATGCGGATGACTGCTTTTTTCGCGTCTTATCTGCGTTCATCCGCGGACGAGCGCCCCGGCGCAGGACGAGCCGGCGCCGGCGGTGCAACCGTAGCAGTGGTCGCCGGTCACGATTCGCCGGCGCGCCAGCGAGTCCCCGTCGAACTGCCGCAAGTGGCTCGGCGCGCCGTGGTTCACCGGGCAGCGGAGCGCCAGGTTGAAGTCGCAGTCGTAAAGAGTGCCGTCCCACCCGATGCTCAACTGGCGCCGGCACATCAGCCCGTCGAGTGTCCGCCGGTTGAACGCCGCGCGCAGGAGGCGCAGGTATTCCTCTTCCTGCCCGTCGCGGCGCAGCAACTGGCGGAAGCGGCCGAGCGGCATGTTAGTAATCGTCAGGAGGCGCGTGAAGCGGATGCCGAAACGGGCGCCGAGCTCGCGCCGGTAGTCCGCCTCGAGGCCGGCCTGGCCGCCCGGCAGGAAGGCGCCGCCGGGGTTGTAGACTAGGTTCAGGGTCCGGCGCTCGTCCACGCCATACCCCAGCGCATTGAGCCGGCGCAGCGCGGCGATGCTGCGTTCATAGGCGCCCGCGCCGCGTTGCGCGCGGACGTTCTCCTCGGTATAGCATGGCATCGAGGCGACGAGTTGCACTTCGTGGCTGCTGAAGAACTCCGGCAGGTCCTCCATGCCTGGCTCGAGCAGGACCGTCAGGTTCGTCCGCACCTGTACGGCGCATCCGCCGCTGCGGAGCCGAAGGATGAACCTGCGAAAATGCGGGTTCAGCTCCGGCGCGCCGCCGGTGACGTCCACGAGCCGGCAACGGCAGTTTTGAGCCGCGCGGAACACCTGCTCCATCGTCGGCCAATCCATCGCCTCGGCCCTTTCGGGCGATGCGTCCAGGTGACAATGCGCGCACGACTGGTTGCAGCGCAGGCCGAGGTTGACTTGCAGTGTCCCGATTTCCGCCGCGCAGAGCGGCTGACCCAGCGCCTCGGTGCACGACTGCTCAAATGAGCCCATCCCCGCTCCTCTGAAGGTTATGTTCTCGCTCGTAGTGGCGCCGCCAGGCGTTACCTTGCATGCCCTGGCGGGCGCATTACGAGCGCAATTGCGCGAGAGCTCTTTCGGACGCTCAGAACCCGTTCATTTGCGCGGCGCGCCTGGAGAGCCGGGCCCCGCGGCCGGCGCGCCTTCGGTCCGCCAGCCCCCGCCGAGCGCTTTGTAGAGTTGCACGACGGCAAGCAACTGGCCGAGTTCCGTCCGGGCCAGCGCGGTCTCGGCCGGGAAGATCTGTTGCTGAGCCAGGAGGACCTCGTAATAGCTCGCGCGCCCGGCGATGAAGCGCTCCGTGGCGACGCGGACGGCCTCCCGATACGCGGCCACGGCCCGCTCCTGCTGCTGGCGGACCTCCTCGTACTTCTGCAGCGAGATCAGCGCGTCGGAGACTTCCTGAAGAGCGTTTAGCGCGGTCTGCTGATACTGGAGTTTCGCCTGTTCCCACGCCGCCTTGGCCTGCCGATACTGGGCGCGGAGGCGGCCGCCCTCAAAGATCGGCCCGATCAGAGTGCCGCCGAATGCCCAGCCGTTCCAGGTGCCGTCGGTCATGGTGGAGAGACTGGGACTGATCCGGCCCAGGAAACCGGTCAGGTCGAGCTGCGGAAAGAAATCGGCCTTAGCGACGCCGATCTGCGCGTTGGCGGAGCGCAGCAACTGCTCGGCCTGGCGCACGTCCGGCCGGCGTTCGAGCAGGGCGCTGGGCAGGCCGGCGGGGACTTCGGGCGGCAACGCCTGTTCCAGCAGCGCGGCGCGGCGCGCGACGGCGCCCGGGCTGCGGCCGAGGAGAATGCTGATCTGGTTCTCCTTGACGGCGATCTGGCGTTCGAGTTCGGGTATGCTCGCAGAGGCCGAGTCGAGTTGAGCCTCGGCGCTGTCGGTCTCCAACTTCGACGCGACGCCTCCTCCAAGACGGTTCCGGAAGAGTTTCAGGCTCTGGGCGAACGAGTCGGCGTTCCGCCGGGCGATGGCCAGTTCTTCGTCGAGTTCGAGCAGCTCGAAGTACGCCGTGCCCACGTCGGCCACGAGCGTCAGCACCACGCCGCGCTGCGCTTCCTCGGTGGCGAGGAACTGCGCGCGCGCGGACTCGTTAAGCCGGCGCACGCGGCCCCAGATGTCCAGTTCCCAAGAGACGCTCGCCGTGCCGTAGGCCGCAGTGGTGTTCTGCCCGCTGGGATCGGGCTGGCCGAATTGATCGTTACGCCCGGGGATGAAGTTGCCTTCGTAGGTCACCCACGGGAAGAACTGCGCGCGCGCCCCAGCGGCGACGGCGCGCGCCTGTTCGACGCGGGTGACGGCTACGCGCAGATCGAAGTTATCGGACAGGGCCGCGCGGATCAGGCCGGTCAGCGTCTCGTCCTTGTAGATGTCCCACCAGGGCAGGTCGGCCAGCGACCGGGCGGCGGCCGGCGCCGGCGCGCCGCGGAAGTTATCGGGCATCGGAGTCTCCGGCTTCCGGTAATCCGGTCCCACCGCGCAACCGGCGAGGAGCATGACGAGCCCGGCCGTCGCGGCCGTCGCTTTCTTCGGACGGGTCATGGCTTCTTCTCCTCGCCCGGTTTCGGCTGCACATGTTTCGTTCCGCGTGCCCTCTCGACGATGTAGAACATAACGGGAATGAGGAAGACGGCGATGAAGCTCGCGGCGAGCGTGCCGCCGACGATGCAACTGCCCATGACGCGCCGGGCCACGGCGCCGGCGCCGGAGGCGAAGGCCAGCGGCAGGCAGCCGAGCAGGAATGCGAAGCTCGTCATCAGGATCGGCCGCAACCGCAGCCGCGCGCCTTCGAGCGCGGACTCGGTGAGCGGCTGGCCGTGTTCGTACCGCGTCCTGGAGAATTCGACGATCAGGATCGCGTTCTTGGCGCTGAGGCCGATGAGCATGATCAGCCCGATCTGCGCAAAGACGTTGTTCTCCATCTGCCGGGCCCACAGCAGCGCGTACGCGCCGAACACCGCGATCGGCGTGCACAGCAGCACGCTGAACGGCAACGACCAGCTTTCGTATAGCGCCGCGAGGATGAGAAAGACGAAGAGCACCGAGAGCGCAAAAATCGCGGACGGCGGCACGCCTTTCCGGGCTGCGTTCTCCTGGAACGACATGTCGCGATAGGCGTACCCCATCTCGCGCGGCATGGTCTGGGCGAAGACCTGTTCGAGCGCCTCCATCGCTTGCACGCTGCTGTAGCCGGGCGCGGCGGCGGTGTTGATCTGCGCGCTGCGGTACAGGTTGTAGCGCATGATGAACTCCGGCCCGAGGCGCGACTCGACGGTCGTCAGCGCGCTAAGCGGCACCGCGGCGCCCGCGCGGTTGCGCACGTAGAATCGGTGGAGGTCCTCGGCGCGCGTGCGGTACTCCCCTTCGGCCTGCACGTAAACCTGCCACTGCCTTCCGAAACGGTTGAAGTAGTTCACAAACAGCCCGCCCATGTACGTCTGTAGTGTGCGATAGACGTCGTTGATCGCCACGCCTTGCTTGAGAACCTTGTCGCGGTCCACCTTCACGTACTTCTGCGGCACGGACGGGAGAAACGTGGTGCTCAGGCCGGCCAGTTCGGGGCGCTTGCCTGCGGCCTCCATGAATGTCTTCAGGTTCTTGTCGAGGAAAGAGATGTCGGCGCCGGAAAGGTCCATGAGGATGAACGTCACGCCGCCGGCGGTGCCGACGCCTTGGATCGCCGGCGGCGGAAAGGCAAATGCTTTGCCTTCCGGCACTTTGGCCAGTTCGCCGGCCAGGTGCGCCTTGATGGCCGTGTATCGTTCTTCGGGCCTGGTGCGTTCGTCCCAGGGCTTCAGCGTAACGAAAAAGAAGCCGCTGTACGTGTTCTGCACGGTGCTCAGCAGGCTGAAGCCGATGACGGTCGTGTAACACTGCACGCCGGGCGTGTTCTTGAGGATCTCCTCGACTTTCCGGCACGCCTGGTCGGTCCGCTGCAGTGAGGCGGCGTCGGGCAGTTGAAGGCCGACGAAGACATATCCCTGGTCCTCCTCGGGCAGGAAACTGCTCGGCAGATGCCGACCGAATAACACCGCCACCACGGCGAACGCGACGAGGAGCAGCACGCCGAAGGCGCTCTTGCCGATGAGCCGCCGGCAGGTCCCAACGTATCCGTCGCGCGCGCGGCCGAAGAGCTTGTCGAACCCGCGGTAGAACCCGCTGAGCGGCCCGCGCTTTGCGCCCTTCGGCTTGAGCAGCAGCGCGGAAAGGGCCGGGCTCAGCGTCAACGCGTTGAACGCCGAGAAGATCACCGAGATGGCGATGGTCAGCGCGAACTGCTGATACAGCCGGCCCGTGATGCCGGGAATGAACGCCGTAGGGACGAACACCGCCGCGAGGATGATCGCGATGGCGACGACCGGGCCGGAGACTTCCTCCATCGCTTTGAGCGACGCGTCGCGCGGCGACAGGCCTTCCTCGATATGGCGCTCCACGCATTCCACCACCACGATCGCGTCGTCCACCACCAGCCCGATCGCCAGGATCAGCCCGAACAGGGAGAGGGTGTTGACGGAGAAGCCGAAGACCGGGAAGAGGATGAAGGCGCCGATGAGCGACACCGGCACCGCCAGCATCGGGATCAACGTTGCGCGCCAGCCCTGCAGGAAGATGAACACCACCAGTATGACCAGGAGCAGCGCCTGCCAGAGTGTGGTGAAGATCTCGTGCATCCCCGCGGAGACGGCGCGGGTGGTATCG
>Ga0181533_1001836_pt1 | contig 26223 bp, 18 predicted proteins | sample PEATcosm2014_Bin_45_FD_119772 | JGI IMG/M metagenome (GOLD analysis project Ga0181533, IMG submission 119772) | Peatland microbial communities from MTU Mesocosm Facility, Houghton, MI, USA - PEATcosm2014_Bin11_60_metaG | ecosystem: Environmental > Terrestrial > Soil > Wetlands > Peat | place...
CGGCGCTCCCGAGCCCAGGGTGAAGGTGAGCGTCTGCGGCGGTTGATCGGCATCCGTGGCGCTGGCCGTGAAGCTGAGCGGCGTGTTGGCATACACCGCTTGATTGGGAATCGCCGCCAAGACCGGGGCAGTATTCGTGGAATCGGACCAGGCCGAAAAGCTCAAGTTATCGATTGCCAGGCCCTGGGCCTTACCCGAGGAATCGGCCATCTCCCAGACCAACCAAAGGGCGGCGCCGGGCGGCCAGTTCGTGATCCCTTGGTTGAGAACACTCAGGTTGGTCTGATTGAGGGGCGAGGTGCCGTCCACCGCCAGGCCGCCCGAGGCAGTCGGGTCCGTAGGGAAGACCACGTTCAAGCCGGGCAGTACTGCGGTGGCATTAGTGGACAAGGTGTTGGTTCCGGTCGGGTCCACCACGTAGAAAAACTCGAGGGTTTTGGGCTTGTCAGACTGGCGCCAAAGTTCTCCGGTAAACTGGAGGCTGATGTGATCGAGGTTGGCGCCGGTGCCATTGATGAACCGGGCGGCCAAGGCGGTAGGGCCCGTGCTGCTGGTGGCCAGCAGGCCCAGAGCTCGGTTGGCGCTGCCCGCCAAGCCGAAGCTGATCATCCCGCCCGTGGTTTGGTCGCCATCGGTGGCGCCGAACTTGGCCTCGATGGCAGCCCAGCCGAACCAGCCGGACAGGGCAGGAATCCCGAGTCCTCCGCTGCCAGTGGCCACGACGGGGCAGGCCGCATCCACAGGATCAGCCAGCGAATAGGTAACGCCATCAATGGTCACTGGGTTTTCGGCGTCGACGGAAGTGGGGCCGGGATCGGGCAGGGAATCAAAGGTCTGGGTATAGACAGTTGCCGGCGCAGTGTAGAGGATGGATGAGGCGGTCAGGCTCACCGTGTTGGAAGCCCCGGGGGTCGCCACGATGAATTCCTGGCGGTCAAACGACTGCCCATCGGGAAAGGAACCATAGGAATGGTTGGCGCCGACGTTGGCGTAATCGACGTAATCAAGCACTTGGAGTTGGCCATTGGAAAACCGAGTCAAGGCCAGCGAGCCCGAGCCACTGCCGAGGGTGAAGCCGGCGTGCAATTCGTTGGCGGTCGAGAGATTGATCTCGCCGTCGGCGAAGATGACTTTGAACTGGCCGGGGTTGATGACGGCGCCGCTTGGGAAAGCCCACTGTGTGAGGTTGGTATAGTTGTTGGCCAGATAGAGGCCGCTGAGGGGAACGACATTGGCGGTGGGATTGAACAGTTCGATCCAGCCGACATGTTGGCCGGCGCGGTTGGTGATGCCGGTAATGTTATCGGCCTGCAGCTCGTTGATCCACAATGGCGGGAAGGGAACCAGGGCGCCCAGGACGCTGTTGGCGGCGCCGGGTGTGCTCTGGGCCAGGGCCGGGAGGGGCGGCGGGGCGGGGTTGACGGTGGCGGGGTTTACGGAGGAGGACAAACGGAGTGTCAAGGGACCCCCATTGGTGCTTTGGAGGTACCAAAAGCTTAGCGTGTAGGTGGCATTGAGAGTGAGGGCCGGACTGATATTCTGGTAGATGGCATTGCCGCTGCCGGCGCCGGCGGCCGTAGCTACCACGTGAAGACTGGAACTGCCGGAGTGGCTCACAGCCGAGCTGACCACCGAGGAAGCGAAGTTTGCGGTCAGGTTCCAATTGGTGCCCATAGGCGACTCGAAGCCACCATCGGCAACCAGGTTCGTCCCGGCGCTTCCAACCAGGCTTACGTCGTCAACATAGATATCACCGGCGGAGCCGAGGTAAATGTAGAGTTTGGAGGACGTGGCGGGGATGTTGGTCGTCACGAACACCCATTGGGGCGGAGGCTCACTCTGCGCTGTCGTGTTCGGCACCGCCGCCCAATTGCCCGGTCGCCAATTGTCCTGGTTTGGGTCTATCAATTGGAGCGAGCTGCCGTTAGTGCCGGCGGCCGCCGGCCAGGGGGCCGTGCTGCCATATCGCACCTCGGCCACGACGAGGTCGTTCGTGCCGTTCCGCCCGGGCTGAACCAGGGAGAGAATCTCGCCCTCGGTTTGCAGGGTCCCCGTGAAGATATCGAAAGGCGGGAAATCGCCTCCGTAGGCGGCGGCGTAAGCCGACGGGTTGGCCGCCAGGACCAGGAAACCGTGGGGAGCGATAGCCGAGCCGGACGGGAAGGTGTAGGAGAGGCCGTTGAATTGCCATCCGGACAGGTCGAAGGTGACCGTGCTCGATTTGTTGTAGAGTTCGACGAATTCTGCCCCGGCCACTGCGGGTTGGTACATGATCTCATTGATCACAATCTGGCCAACCGGCGCAGGGGTCACGCCGCTGACAGCCGCCACGGCGCCGCTGGCGCCCGCTACCGGCTGGCCGTTCAGGTCCACACCGACCACGCTGAGTTGGTTGGCGCCGGGCTGCAATGGGATGGCGACGGTCCAGGCAGTGACGCTGGTCCAGGTTAGCGGCCACTCGACGCCGTTGAAAAGGAGGGTCTTCACGGCCAGGGGCGCCGTTCCGCTCACCAGGACCACATCGTTGCTGACGACCGTCGAATTGACCGCGAAAGGGACGCTGCTCACGCCTTGGTTGGTCAAGGTCGTTAAGAGCGAGTTGTGCATGGTGGCGATCCAATCTTCGAGTCCGCCAGGTTTGGCGGGGTCCTGGACCGCCAGGCCGTAGGCGGCGTTAGTCAACCCGTTGGCCACGAACGCGGCGTATTTGGCATCCAGCATGGCATTTACGGCGGTGTTGTTCATCGCCAGGTTTGCGATGTCCTGGAACGCCCGCAGATAGGCGCGGCGGTATGGCGTATAGTTTTGAAAGTCCCCCATGATGGGGTCATTGGAGCCGACATCGAAGAGTTCGCTGGCGTCCGGTCCCCAGGTCTGAGTGCCGCCGCCCAGGGTGATATTCCAGTCCCACTTCAAGGCGGTCCATTTGCCCATCGTGGGTTTGTAACAGTACATGTTCCACTGGTTTTGAGTGAAGAACGAATCCCAGTCCCCGGTGGCGTGTTCCATGGCCGACAAGCGCATCCATTCCTCCGTGTCCACCTGGGCTTCCATGTCAGCGTAGTATGAAGGGCTGGTTGTGGGGATGTTGGCGGCGTCAATCAGCGCGAACACATCGCCGTAGTCGTTGGCGGAAACCGGGTATTGCTTGATCAGCCACATCCAGCGGTAACGCGCCAACTTGTATTGGTTGGGGACGCCGTTGATCGTGGTTGTGTAAGCGCCCAAGGTGCACCACGAGGGCTGGCTGAAGTTCATATAGCCGCCGGATTGCTCCGCAACGTCGCCTTCGAACCAGCCATGGTTCTTGTAGAGCAAGCCGTTGCTGTCGTTGGGCCAGTACTCCTTGATCATGTCGGTGCCCGGCACCTGGGCGTCTTCCATGACCGGCGCGTGCCGGACCCCGTTGACGTAATAGACATAGTAGCGCCGGTTTTGCCGGGTCAGCCCAATCTTGTGCGCCATCCAATAGGAGGCTTGTTCGCGTTGAAGGGTGTCGTCATCCAGGGCTCCGTTGCCCGGCACATGCTGTTTGTCGAAGGAGGCGGTGCCGAAGACCTGGTCGTCCTCGGGCATGTTCCAGTGCATCCCGCCGACCGTGGTTACCGGCGATCCGGTGTATTGGTGGTAGGGACTTCCGGCGTAGCGGCCTCTCCAGTCATAGACAATCCGCCCGCCCCCATCCACCCAGGTGCCGTCATAGTCTTCGTGGGAAACCCCACCCCATTGGGCCCACTGCTGCGCCCAGTTCTGGGTAATAAAGACATGATGATGGCTGAAACTGACCGTCGGGATTGGGTCCCCAAAGACTACCACGCACTCCCGCGGGATCCCCGCGTTGTCCTTCAGATCGGCTGGGAAGATGTTGGTCGCGCCTAAGGCGTCGCTCGCCCGGACGAGGAAGGCGACGACCGTGCCCGCCGACTGCGCCGGGATGGTGGCGCTGTAAACCCCGTCACCCGCCATGGCATCTCCCCCGGTCCCGTTGTCGTTCATCGGCAGCGAGGTATAAGTCGGAGTCGGGTTCGCTGCGGTATCGATTCGATAAAGCAATGTCGGTTGCAAAGGGTTGAGGTCGTGAAAGCGGGCCGTGACCACCACCGGCAGATTGGCGGCTGGGAGGCTGGGGGTATGTTTGACTTCGTAAATGGCCGGCCCCGGCTTGGCCGTGTAGCGGCTGTTGGGCAGGCCCGGTGTCCCCAGGTTTGCCGGCAATGGCGCCGCCCCGGTGACTTCCAGGTAGTTTCCATTGATACGCATCAGGACTTCCGGCCAGCCATGCAGCCAGCGGGCCTTGAGCCGCAGGGTGGCCGTTTGACCCGAGGCCAGGGTGGTCTGAGTGAGCGAACCCTGGACGTAGTCGCCCAGGGTCCACATAGCGTCGCTGGCGCGCAGGTGCAGGGATTGGCTGCTCTGGTAACCGCCCAAGCCGCTTGCCGTCTCGAGGCTCGAACGCAGGTGATCGCCTTGCGCACTCCAACCGGTGAGGCCCGATTCGAAGGTGCCGTTGGACACGATGTTGGACCCGGCGATGCCGCCGGGCCGCACCTCGAGGTCATCCACCAGGCATTCGCCGGCATCGAGCAAGCCAACCTGGACCAGGCTGATCGGGTTGCCATTGTAAGTCGATCCGTTGTCCAGGATTCCTGTGAATTCGAGGTTGGTCCATACCGACTTCGAGGTTTCGTCGCTGTCAGTCCAGTTATAGGCCAGGCGGTGGTTGGTGTTGGGGTTGATCAACTCGAGGCTGCTGCCGCCGCCCTTGGCCCATTGGCCCCATCGCCCGCCGGCGCCGTAGGTCACCTCATCCTGGACGACATAAATCGTGTTGGTCACCGGGCTTCCGTTGTCGGCGCCGGTCAACAACTGAGGCATCGCCAGGGCCAACCGCTCGCCTTTGTGGGAGAGTTTGCCGGTGTAATTGCCCACGGTGTTGGCCGCGTTCAGGTTGGGGTATTTCGCGAAGAGGTTGGTTTGGTTCCGGGCAACCACAAGATAGCCGCCGGGTCCGAGGTTGATGTTGGCTGGGAACGTGAACGAGATGCCGGCCGTGAACTGCCAGTTGGCCAGGCTCACGGTGTTGGAGCCCTTGTTGAAGAGTTCAACGTATTGGTCATCGTCATTGCCGCTGATGGGGTCGTACATCAACTCATTGATGACGATGTCCCCTATCCAGATCGGGCTGTTGTTCGTGCCGGGGGTGCGGGCGGCCAGCGGGTAGAAGTCGGCAGCCCCATCCGGCCAACGGCCCCAGGATATGCCATCGGCCTGCGCTTCGAATTGGACCGCATCGAGCACCCGGCTGCCGTCAGGCTTGATGAAATAGAGCTTCTCGCCCGACCCGTCCAGGGTAAAGCCCAGTTGCGCCTGGTTGAAAGAGAGGAAGCCGCCCGGCCCAATCAGGGCGCCCGCCGGGATGACGAACTTGTTGGTGCTCGGATCGTCGGTCAGGATGCAGCCGGACAAGTCGGTCGTCTGGCTGCTGTGGTTGTAAAGTTCGACAAACTGCAACAGGCCGGGGTTTTCCGAGTGGGCCAGCAGTTCGTTGATGACCACGTTGCGCAGAGGGCTGGGGCGATACGCCTCGGGTCCCCCAGGGGAGCCGCCGACGATATCACTGATGTCCCAGGCTTGGGGATTGCCTTCACCGTATGTGGGGTTGGCCAGAACGATCGAGTGGCCCGTGGCGTGCGCGGCGACCGGCCACGGATAATCGTCGGAGTACGGCACGGTCAGCAACACCGCCCCTCTGTCATCCAGCAGGGTGAGGGTGTCCGCCTTTTTAAGGCTGCCGCTGTAAGGGCCGGCCACGTTTGTAATCCCGTACACGTTCCAGATGCTCCCCGGCGATGCCGCCACCACCAGGAAGGCGCCCCCGCCCAGAATCGTCCCGGGCGGGAAAGTGTAACTCATGCTGCTGCCTACGAGCTGGAAACCGCTGATGTCCTCGAAATAGGGATTCGAGTTGTAGAGCTCGAGAAACTCGATGTTGTTGGTGTCTGCGCGCGGGGCGGGTGTGTACATGATCTCCGAAATCACCACGGGAGTCAGCCGGCTGCACGGGCCCAGCGGCTCGTGCGGGCTGGGGACCTGGCCAACCACGGCGCTGGTTGTATTGCCAAAGTCAACGAATTGAGCGGTGGTGGCTTCGTTGGGGTTGTGGCTGGCGACGACCAGGCCGACGTAAAGTTGGCTCGACAACGCCATGACGGCGCTCCCAAGCGGCGCCCAGACCAGTCCATCATAACTGGCATAACCGGTGAAGGTGTTGCCGACCCGTGTCAGGCGCAGCCAGGTGTTGGGGACATTCGGCGGGAAATTCCCGGTCATGTTCGCCGCGCTGTCGGCCGGGTCACGCCATTCAAAGAAGGAGCCGGCCATGGTTGGAGTGGCCAGGGCGGCCGCAAAGCGGCTGTCTGTGTCCAAGGTTTCGCGCGCCATGAGCCCTGCTTTGGCCCAAACGTCTGATCCGCTCAGCCCGGCCAGGCATACTTGGATGTCGAAGTTGCCGCTCCGGAGTTGGTAATCCAGGCTGCATTGGTCGCGGGCCCCCCCGATATCGCTGCCGGAAGCGGTGACCGTAATGCTGTTGGTCCCCACCGTGATGACCGCGGGGATCGGCGGGCCGCCAATGTCCTGGCTGGCATAGGGCAGGGCTGTAAAAGTGACGGTTGTGTTGGCGGCAATGGTGTTTGGGATCGAGGCGCGGTCGCGGACTCCGTTGATGACCACCGTGTAGTTGCTGCCATAGACCAGCGGGGCGGTTGCGAGGGTCACGGTGACGTTGTCAGCCGCCAGGGAGGCGACGGAGATGCTCAGCCCGTTGGTGAAGACGTAATTCGCCCTGTTGGTGGCGCTGGCCGGGTCCACGGTTTTTGAGTAAACCACTTCCACGCTTGTGGTGCCTATATTCAGTATCCTCACTACCGCCGGCGGCACCGTGTCGCGGAGGACCGTGAGCGTCATCGGCGTGCTGGTGAGCAGGCCGATCGAGTTGGAGACCGTGCAACGGTACACCTGTCCGCTGGCCGTTAGGCTCACGTTGGTTATCGGGCAGGCCCCCCCGGTTGCCCCGGCCAGGGGTGTCCCGTTGACCGACCACTGGTAGTTCAGCGTGGATTGGTTGGTGCAGAGCACCGAGAAGACCGCGTTTAGCCCTTCGAGGATGGTTATGTTGGTGGTTTGTTGGTAGATGCCCGGCGTGCTGTTGGTCCCGGTGAACGGGATCATCAGCGTGCCCGCCGGGCTTTGCGCGGACATGGGTTCTTCGAACGTTCCGTCCGGCAGTTGCCACTGCACCGTCAGGTTGTCTCCTCCGCCGCCTTGCTGCATGATCGCTTCCACGTAGTAGCGCTGTCCTGCGGTCAGGTATAATGGCGGGCCTTGCTGGCTCGGTTCGTCGGTCCACACCTCCGCCGGCGTCCAGCTACTAACCCAGCAGTTTGGCAGTTTGTTGGCCGGGTTTTCGTCCTTGCTCACGAAGAGTTCGGACGTGTCGTCGCTCGAGATCCAGAATACGTAATCCCCGTTGGTGGGTGGGACTACAAAGGCCCGCAAGCGTTGCCCGTAGTAGTCAACGCCGGTATTCACCGGTGTCATGAAACTCGTCAGGACTTCCCAGGAGGCCGGGTTGTTGGGCCAGTTCGGGTTGTATGCCGTGTTGGTCAGGGCGGCGAGCGTGTTTCCTACGCTCTGGTTCAGGCCGGTCCACAGTTGTTGGTAGATGCCAAAAGTCGGCGGGGGCGGCGGGGCTTGATAGGAAAGGCTGACGTTGGTGAAAGTGGAGGTGCACAGGCTCGCGTTGTTGTGGGCCGTCACACACAAACCCAGGAGGGGTGATGAGCTGGTCATCGTGAACGCCTGGGGCGTGCCAATGAGCGTCCATGATACCCCATCACCGCTGTAATAGGCGATAAACTCGCCATCCGTCTGCACGAGCTTGACCCAGATGGGGGCGGAGACGCCGGTGACCCCCGAGTAAGCGCACTCCCCGTCCGTGCTGTTGCGCCACTGGAAGTTGACCCCGTTTCCAGGCGTGATGACCACGTTGGCAAACATCGCGCCGGCCGCCGTGCCGTCCCGGGCCATCACGCCCGCCTTGGCCCAGGAGTCGGTGTCTTCGACGGCAGTCACCTCTGCCACGATCACATTATTGGTCGTGTTTTGGTACAGGAAATTGAACTGGTCGCCCGTGCCCCAGATATCGGCGCCGCCGCCGGATACCGTCCAAGTGCCGTTGGCATAAGAAGCCGAGCCTGCGTCCCCGGGAGAGCCGATGTCCAGGTCGATCCAGTTGGGCGGAAGGGCGCCCCAAGCAGGGGTGATGCCGGCGAGAAAGCCCAGGGCCAGCAGAGTCGTGGCCAGGGCGGATGCGGTTCTTGACTTCATTGTGACTTTGTCCATAGCACCAAAAACGCCCGGGCGGTTGTGTCGATGCCTGCCGGGCAGTTGAGCATTCGGAGGGTACCGAACAGCAAATCCTGGGCCAATTCCTGAGCTATTCGACACTCCGGAGGGCGGCCTCGGCCGCCCAGCGGACGCGGGGTATCTTGGCCATCTCTTTCAAGAACGGCGCCGCCGGGGCCGCCGCTGGCCGGCCAATCGCGCCCAGCGCCGACACAAAGGAGCGCAAGACCTGTATCTGTTCGCCCTTGGCCGAACCGGCGGCGATGAGCGCCCGGACAGCCGGCGCGGCGTCCGCGCCCAACCCCGCCAAGGCGTTGGCCGACATCAAACGGACGTTCGGGTCGCTGTCCTTCAAGGCGGCCGTAAGGGCCCCCAGGGCAGGGCGCGCGGCCTTGCCCCGGTCGCGCAGGGCGATCGCCGCCAGTCCGCGGATAACCGGGTCCGGATCGGACAGGACCAGGCCGAGCTGGGCTGCGGTCCCTGCGGGGACATGCGGTTCCTGTAGGCGCGCGGCGGCGGCCCAGGCGGCGGGACCAGTCCGGGCCAGCACGATGTTGTCCACGCCGAGGTTGTAACCGGAGGAGGAGGGGTTTTTGCCGAGGCAGACATAGGCTAGCCAGTGCCGCCCGGAGGTGAGGTGCGGCCAGCCGACCTGGAAGGCGGCGCCGACATAGGTTTCGGGGGCATAGCCGTCGAACTGGGTCCGGGGCAGGATATCGGCGCCGGGTTCGTGCTCGAGTTGGCTGGCGGTGGGCGTTTTGCCGTCGAGCAGCACCCCATAAATGCCGTAGTCGGAGGCCTGCGCCAGTTCGGTGTAGAGCTCGTAGTCGCCCTCCTCGGGCACTTGGAAGGGCACTTCCAGTTTCGCCCCTTTGCCTTGCGCCTCAAAGAGTATTACGTCCTTGGACCAGAACAGGTCCGGGACTACGGAGGTCTTGCCCTGCTCGGCTTTGACCTGGTCCAACGAATTCTCGACCTCGATTTGCAGGGCGTTGCCCTGCGGCAGGCGCGCCGAGCCGTAGGGCACGGGCGGTTGGTCCAGCGCGATGCCCTGCTGGTACCAGAAGGCGACGCTGGACATGAGGTCCGTGCGCTCGCCAAAGGCGGACTTGACGGTGCCGTCGGCATTATAGGTCCAGCCCTTGTGCTCGATGTCGAACTTGAGCGACTTGGTGAACGGCACCGGGTCGAGCAGGTGCCAGCGGTAGGCCGTCATCCGGGAACCCAGGTCCGTGCCTTCCGCCACCGTCACGCCGTAATAAGGGCCGTCGTCCACGTGCAGGCCCCAGGCGTCATTGAAGTAATCTTCCGTGCCGGTCCCCTCGATGGCAGGGTAGGACTCACCGTCCACCCAGAAGTGATCGTCGCCCTCGCCAAACCAGCCCGCCTCGGCCTGCACCACCGACAAGACGGTGCCGACGTAGTGGCCCCGGCCCCGGACGTTGAGGAATTCGTAAGGCGCCCCGTCGGCGGGCGCCGGCAGCGCCTGGCGGTAACGGGCGTGAAAATAGAGGGTGCTCTTGGGCAGAAACCGGACCTTTTCCCAGTCCACGTGGTAATAGAGATTGGAGGCGCGGCGGCGGCCTTCGTTGGTGACCGTGACCTTGCAGGACTTGCGGAACGGCATAGGCCAATAGCAGTTGCGGGCGCGGCCTTGCGAGCTGTCGCGGACCATCAGCGAGCGGACGCCGCGTTCCAGGCCAAGGCCGACCGCGAAGAAATCGCCAATGGGAGAATCCACGCTCGGGGTGGGGCTGCCATCGTAATAGATGCGCAGCCGCAAGAGCCGCGGCCAGCCGTACTCATTGTCGGCTATCGTCACCCACAGGTGGGTCACGACGCCCGGTCCAGCCAGGTCGGCGAGCACTATCGTTTCACCCGGGATGGGCCGCTTGCTGTCGTCGTTCGAACTCCAGTCCGGGTTGTTGGACGAAGACCGGCGCGCCTTGAATGCCTTGGGCTCGCTCAGGCGGAAGGGGTCCGCAAGCCCCGGCGCAGCTTGCTCGGCCCGCGCGGACAAGGCGCCGGAGACCAGGGCCAGCCCGGCCATTACACTGGGGGAGGAGAACAGGCTCCCGATGAGGTTCATAGAGGGCATTATGGCCCGTAGAGCCAACAAACTCAAGCGGAGACCAATTCAGCAGCCGGCGATTAGTTCCCACAAACATGGGAGAATTTTCCCAAAGCACTGGGTTGGCCAGCCCGGAATCCGGCTTGGAAGGGCAAATCGAAATCCATTGCGCGCCAGGTCCCGCACCCGGCTTCATTTGTGGCTGCCGGTGGGTTACCGGGTCAATGGGAGCAGGGCGCCGTGGAAATCGGCAGCGGGTTCGACCGCGTCAGGCTCGACGCGAAACCGTTCAGGGCCGAGGTGGAACCCGCCTTCATCCTCATAACCTATCGGCGCGCGTGCCGCGGCAAAAAAGATGAACGCCACTGCGCCAGCCACCAGAGCTACCAGACCTAAAGTCACGCCCAACATGCCGTCCTTTGTAGCACTATTCGTGCCAGCACGCCAGTTGTTGCCGTAGTAAGGAGCCCCCGCCTCGGCGTAGGGAGCCTCATACTCGGGGCCCACAGGCGCAGGCGGAGCGCCGGTTGCGCCGGCATAGGCTTCGTAGGGCGCTCCCTGGTAGAGCTGCGGCGCGTAGCCCACCGGCCCGTAGGGCAGGAGCGGAGCGGCTTGCGGCGCGAGCAGCGGAGACCTGATTGAGCCCGCCGCCAGCGACCGTTTACCATTGCTTGCGAATTTTGCTTGGCGCCACCCCGTCTTCGTGCTAATGGTTCATGGTAATCGGTGACATAAACTCAACTGAAAGGCCGGTTTTTATGATCCGCAAGATGTTCCTCTTTCTGGCGGCGGCAACGCTGGTGCCGGGTTGTCTCACGCTGTCAGCCGCCGATGGCGCCTCCCCGGTGGCCGCCGAACTCAAGGAGGTTGTCTCCCAGGTGCAGGCCAAGATGAAAGAGGGCAAGCCGACCGAGGCAACCCTGGCGGACCAGTTGAAGGCGTTCGACGCATTGCTGGCCAAGCATAAGGATGAAAAGACCGACGATGTGGCGCAAATCCTCTACATGAAGGCAATGCTCTACTTCCAGGTGCTCGAGGACGACAAGAAGGGCGAGGAACTGGTCCAACAGCTCAAGACGGGTTTTCCGGACACGCGGCAAGGCAAGAACGCGGACCAGATTCTGGAGAGCATCAAGAGGCAAGCGGAAGCCAGGAAGCTTCAGAGCTCGCTCGTGGCAGGGGTAAGATTCCCGGACTTCCAGGAAAAGGATTTGGATGGCAACGCGCTCTCGATCGCCAATTACAAGGGCAAGGTGGTGCTGATCGACTTCTGGGCGACGTGGTGCGGGCCGTGTGTGGCGGAGCTTCCGAACGTGCTGACAGCATACGAAAAGCACCATGCCAAGGGATTCGACATCATCGGGATCAGCCTGGACCAGGATGAGGCGAAGCTGAAAAAGTTCATCGAGGACAAGAAAATACCTTGGAAGCAATACTTCGACGGCAAGGGGTGGGGCAGCAAACTCGGTGGAAAGTACGGTGTGAACAGCATCCCTGCGACCTATCTCCTGGACGGCGAAGGCAAGATCATCGCCAAGAATCTGCGTGGTGAGGCGCTGGAGGAAGCAGTGGCCAAAGCGCTGGCTGCGAAGTAACCGGTTCAACAATCCATCAGCAGCCCGTTGACGTCAGCTCTCGGGTGGTTTGTCCCGCTGCCTTGGCCAATTCTCGGAGGCCCGGATTCGTTCTCTGGCCCAGCGACGGGCCTGGGCGGGGGTCTTGAGGCCGTCCTGTAACTGCTTTTCCCGGACTTCGGCCAGGAGCGCGCCCATAGGCGGACCGGGCTTCATACCCAGGGCGATCAAGTCGCTGCCCTTCAAGAGGGGAGGCCGGATGTGCGGCTGGCGCTCCAATGCCTTGGCCTGGGCGGCCAGAAAGTGATAGACCTCCAATCGGCCGTGAGACCCCAGGCAGTCCAGGCGGTGCAATTCCAACTCCAGGAGAAAGGTCGAGCGGAGCAGCAGGCGGCGCAGGGTGGACTTGCGCATTTGCCGGGCGTCCTTGAATTGCATGTGGCAGCGCACGGCTTTGAGGGTCTCCTCAATTTGCCTGCGGGGAAACCGGAGCCGTTCCAGGATTCGGGCGGCCATCTCGGCGCCGATGCGTTCGTGGCCGTAAAAATGGAGGGCGCCCGTCTCGGGGTCTCGGGAGGCTGTGAGGGGCTTGGCGACGTCGTGAAGCAGGACGGCCCAGGGCAAGGACGGCGCCGCATCGAGCGGCATTTGGGCCAGCATCAAGCGCAGGTGTTCGAAGACAGTGCCTTCCGGGTGAAAGTCCGGAGATTGTTCGCAGGAGACGGTGGCGGCGATTTCAGGCAGCACTTGTTCGAGCAGCCCGCTTTGACGGAGCAACTCCAGGCCGAGCCCTGCGTGCGGAGGCCAAAACAACTTCACCAACTCGTCCCGGATGCGCTCGGCGCTGATGCCCCCAATGGCAGGGGCGGCGCTTTGGATTGCCGCAAGGGTGGCAGGCTCGATCTGGAAATCCAGTTGAGCGGCAAGGCGCACCGCGCGGAGCAGCCGCAAATGGTCTTCGGCAAACCGCTCTGCGGGCGGCCCGATGGTGCGGATGATGCGGGCGCGCAGATCGGCCCGCCCGCCCACCCAATCGTGCAGGGCTTTGTCAACGGGGTCGTAGAACAGGCCGTTGATGGTGAAATCGCGCCGGCAGGCATCGGCTCGCGCATCGCCGAAACTGACCCGCTCCGGATGACGGCCATCCCGGTAATCGGCCTCCGAGCGAAAGGCGGCGACTTGGAACTGGTGGCCGCCTTCGACGACCACGACCACGCCGAACTTCCGGCCCACCGGAATGACATGGGCAAAGAGCCTCTCGACTTGCTTGGGCAGCGCGGAAGTGACGATGTCGTAATCAGACGGCTGGCGGCCGAGCAGGAAATCCCGCACGCAGCCCCCTACCCAGAAGGCCTGAAAGCCGGCCTGGCGCAAGGCGCGGACGATTCCCGTGGCTGTGCGCCGCAACGAACGATTCCTGGAAAGCTCTCCACTCAATCGTCTCCCCATATCTTCTTCACCAGTTCCACTCCGCTCTTGACCTCCTCGGGCGTGAGGGAGGGGCCCAGTTCGAACACCCTGATGTGCCCGGGTTTCACAAACGGTTTGAGGGCGGCGAAGTCGACGGTGCCGGTGCCGGGGGCGCAGTGGTCGCGTCCTGGGAACTGGACGTCATGGATATGAAAGCCGGCCAGCCGGTCCAGGAGCGACTCCAGATGCATGGCATGGTGAATGAAGCCGAGGTGCTGTTTGATTTGGGCATGGCCGGTGTCATGCCAGTAACCGAGGCTGGGACTGGGCAGGTCGCGGAACAGGAATTGGAAATCGGCCTCCAGCGGCAACTCCTCGAGGGCCTGGCGATTCTCGGCGCCGAGCTTGATGCCGCGCGACTCGGCTTCCGGCAGGACCTGGCGCAGCACCTCTTTGGTTCGCTCGCAGAAGGGCTCTTTGCGGGCCTCGAGTTTTTCGGCCGCCTCGGCGCAGAGTTTGGCGTATTTAGGCGTGTCCCCTCCGCCGCGCTCCAGCATGCCGAGGAGCTTCCCGGTGTAGTCCTTTATGTCGATGCTGCCCAGGTGCAGGACCACGGTCGGCGCTCTCACCCGCTGGGCGAATTCGAGGGTCTTGAGCGTATAGCGCAGGGCCATCTCCCTCTCGCGGGGACGCTCGGCGGAGAACTGGTAAATATTGGGCGCCGCATGGGTCACCCCAATGGGCAGGGGGCAGTAGTTATGCAGGCTGGAAATCTTGATCTCCCCCGCTTCGACCGCCTCGATAATGCCCGGGACCAGGCTGATGCGAGTGCCGTGGCTCAACTCGGCGTATTCAAAACCCAGTTCCCGGATTTCCCGCAACATCGCGCGGCCGTCCGTGTGCCGGTGGGAATTCCAACAGGTGGAAAGTGAATACATAATTAATCGAACATGGACCATTCTCCCCGATCAAGGCAGCCTTCCTGGCTGCGGTCCCCTCTGGTCAGGCAGAAAAGACTATTTTCCCTCGGACCGTTGTCAACCGGTAAATTGACGCCCAATGGAACCGGGCCACGGATGGCGGGCGGCTCGAGCCAAAGCAGGCACGGCACGCCCTACCCGCCTCCACTGAGCCCTTACATGGAATTGCCGAAAGGAATTGCGGGAGCAAGGTCGAGCCACTTAGCATGAGGACTGAGTGAGAACCTCGATTCAACAGCATGCCTTGACGGTGTTGGTTTTGACGTTTGTTGGCCAGTTCGTCAGAACCGATGTTCGAGCCGCCTTGGGCGCTGCGAGCGCGCAGCGGCCCCTCATCGAGGTGAGCGCGCCCAATACGGTCATCACCCAGTCCTGCCGGGTGGCGATCCCGCCGGGGGCGATCCTCCGGGACGTCGACGGCAAGGGGGTCATCCTGGCCGGCGCGTCAAACATAGAGATCGATTTTGTCCAGGGGTCTGTCCTCCGCGGGTCGCCGGCGAACACCAGGCCCGACCAGTACAGAGGTTACGGCATCCGCCTCGACGGACAAGTGGGCGTGACCATTCGCGGGGCGCGCATCAGCGGGTTCTGGTGCGGCCTCTGGGCGGCGAAGGCCGACGGCCTCGCGCTGGAGGGTATCGACGCCTCGGACAACCGGCGCGCCTGCCTGAAGTCCTCGCCGCTGGCCGAGGATGGCGGAGACTGGCTTTTCGGCCACAATAACGACCAGCACGAGTGGCTCAAGACCTACGGCGCGGCGATCTATGTCGAGGACTCTGCCGGGGTGAGCGTGCGCGACTCGCGGGTCTGGCACGGCCAGAATGCCTTGTGCCTGGACCGCGTCACGGCATCCAAAGTCTATGACAATGATTTCTCGTTCAACTCGGGCTGGGGCATCGCCCTGTGGCGGTGCGCCCGTAACGTCATCAGCCGCAACGCCCTCGACTTCTGCGTCCGCGGTTACAGCCATGGCGTGTACAACCGCGGACAGGATTCGGCGGGGATATTTGTGTTTGAGCAGAACAACGAGAATGTCTTTGCGGAGAACTCCGTGACGCACGGCGGCGACGGTTTTTTCGGTTTTGCCGGGCGTGAGGCCCTGGGCGAGGTCGGCGAGCACCCGCTCCAATGGTACAAGCGCCGAGGCAACACCGACAACCTGCTGATAGGGAACGATTTTTCCTATGCCTCGGCGCACGGGATCGAGAATACGTTCTCGTTTGGCAACAAGTACCTGAACAATCGGGTCGTGGGCAACGCCATCTGCGGCGTCTGGGCGGGCTACTCGCGTGAGACCCTCATCGCCGGCAACGAATTCGAGGGCAACGGCGAGATGGGCTACGGCCTCGAACGGGGCGGCGTGGACATCGATCACGGTGGCGACAACCTCATCGTCCACAACTCGTTCGCCAGGAACAAGTGTGGCGTCCACCTTTGGGGCGGGGCCAACCCGGACTTCGACAAGAGAAACTGGGCCAAGGCCAACGGCTACGGCTCGACTGGCTCGGTCATTGCGGACAACACGTTCCAGGGCGACAGCGTCGCGTTCCACTTCCGCGGGCCGGGCCAGGCGCTGCTCGGTCCCAACAAGCTGGTTGGCGTGGACAAGGAGATGATTGCCGGGCCTGCTTACCAGGTGACGCGCGACGGGCAGTGGACCCTCGAGCCGCTCCAGGCGCCCGAGCACCAGGTCTTCGGCAAGAAGCATCCGGTGGGCGCGCGGCCGGAACTGCGCGGCCGCCAGAACATCATCATGACCGAGTGGGGTCCCTGGGACCATGCGACACCGCTGGTGAGGCTGGTCAAGTCCGCCGGCGGAACGGCGCTCTTCGAGGTCCTCAAAGTGCCCTCGGCCGACGTGCGGGTGGAAACCGTGGGCGACCATGTGCGCGGCCTCCTGTCCGTTGTGCCGGGGAAGTCCGACGAATCGCAGGTCAGCATCAGCGCAGTGGAACCGGGCGTGCGCCCTTACGTGCTCCGGGTGCAGGCGGGGGCAAAGCCGCTGGCCGAGATGAAGGGGACGCTGCTGGCCGCCAAGTGGCAGGCGACCTTCTTCAAGTGGCCTGCGGACATTGACCCGCGCAAGGACCTCGACGGCTACCGCAAGCTGGCCCAGGGCCCCACGGCGGTCCCCGCGCAACTCGGCGAGCTTTCGTTGCGCTACGGGATGCGCGGGCCCAGTGAGATGGGCATCTCGGACAAAGTCACCGCCGCCAAGTTCGGCCAGGATCACTTCGGCATGATCGCCCGGGCGCGCCTGCCCCTGGCCAGAGGGACGTGGGAATTCGGCACCCTCAGCGACGACGGTGTCCGCGTCAGCGTCGACGGCAAGCCGGTCATCGAGAACTGGACGTGGCACGGGCCGACGCGTGACACGGGCAAACTGGCGCTGGCGGCGGACAAGACCGTGGAAATCACAGTCGAGCACTTCCAGATCGATGGTTACGCTGTCCTGGAGTTCTCGCTCTCCCGCCAGGCGCGGCCCGACCAGTGACCCCGTCTCCCACAGTCAGGGAACGGGTCCGGTTTCGGAGACGTTGCCACTGGTCAATGGGTCCTAAATATGGTAAGTGGTTGCGCGATGACAGTGTCTCTCGACACAATTGGAATTATCGCCGGGAATCGTTCATTGCCGATGGTTTTCGCCCGGCAGGCCCGGCAGTTGGGCGTCAAGCGGCTGGTGGCGGTGGCGTTCCACGGGGAAACCGACCCTGCGCTGGCGGAGTTGGTGGACGAGATCGAATGGCTGAAGGTCGGGCAGCTCTCGAGGCTGATTTCCGCCTTTACCCGGCGCAACGTCCGGCACTGCGTGATGGCCGGCCAGATTGCCCCCAGGAAGCTCTACGAAATCCGCCCGGACCTGCGCGCGATGGCGCTGCTGCTGCGGCTCAAGGAAAAGAATGCGCAGACGATTTTCAGCGCCGTGGCCGATGCGCTCAAACAGGATGGCGTGGAGTTGATCGAACCCACGCCGTGGCTCAAGCCGCTGATGCCGGCGGCCGGGTTCGGGCTGGGACCGGCCCTTTCGGAGGCGCAGCGTGCAGACGTGCGCTTCGGCTTTCGCATGGCCAAGGAGGTCTCGCGGCTGGAAATTGGCCAGACCGTCGTGGTCAAGAACGGCACCGTGCTGGCCGTCGAGGGTTTTGAGGGGACCGACCAATGCCTGGCGCGCGGCGGCGGCCTGGCCGGCAAACAGGGCGGCGCGGTCGCCGTGAAGGCCGCCAAAGAGAACCACGACTGGCGCTTCGATATTCCGTGCCTGGGGCCTCAAACGCTGGAAGCCTGCGCCGCCGCCAACATCTCCGTCCTGGCCTTTGAGGCCGGCAAGTCCCTGCTTCTGGAATTGGACGCTTGCGAAGGGCTGGCCCGTCGGCATAAGATTTCGCTCACGACGGCGGGGTAAGTGCCCGCCTTTGCACCGAATCAGAATAATGGACCTAAGCGACGCAAATGCTGACCTCACACGAACTGCTTGGCTTCATGTCGAAGAAAGTGGCGCTTGAAATTGTCACTTTCGCCTACGAATCGGACAAGCCCCTTTACCGCGCCGTCTTGAACGCCGTCGCCGAGGCCCGCAAGGTGCGCCCGGTTTTTCTCGAGCGCCAGCCTCGGGTCCAGCGCCACGCCGACATGCTGGCCACCCTGGAGCGGCCGGCGCTGGACCTCATAACGGGGAACCTGATCCGGGCCTGGCTGCTCAAGAAATACAACGCCATGCTTGTGGATTTCCTGGACGCCCTGGGGATTGCCCACAAGGAAGGAGTCGTGGAAGACCTGCCCAAATCCATGGACGACGCCAAGCTCCAGGCCGGGGTGGACACTTTGCTGGGCAAGTACCCGAGCGAAGTGGTGGCGATCTATCTCCATGCCTTTAGCGAGATGAACGAGGTCGACTGGCCCAACCTGAAGCAGAGGCTCGAGAGCAACCCGCGCCTCCAACTCGGGGGATAACAAGCAATCAAAAACATGGAACCGAAAGCCGATATTGCCGTCATTGGACTGGCTGTGATGGGCCAGAATCTGATCCTCAACATGAACGACCACGGTTTTACCGTCGTGGCCTTCAACCGCACTGTTTCCAAGGTGGATGCGTTTCTGAACCAGGAGGCCAAAGCCACCAATGTCCTCGGCGCTCATTCCCTGGAGGAGATGGCGGGCCTGCTCAAAAAGCCGCGCCGCGTCATGCTGATGGTCAAGGCGGGGCCGCCGGTGGACGAATTCATCGAGCAGCTCCTGCCCCGCCTGGAGCCGGGGGATATCATCATTGACGGGGGCAATTCCCTGTTCGAGGACACCATTCGCCGCACTCGCTACGTCGAATCCAAGGGCCTGCTCTACATCGGCGCCGGCGTATCCGGAGGGGAAGAGGGCGCGCGCCGGGGTCCGAGCCTGATGCCGGGGGGGTCGCCCGCCGCCTGGCCGCATATCAAGGACATTTTTCAGAGCATCGCCGCCAAAGTCCAGGACGGCAGCCCCTGCTGCGAGTGGGTGGGTGAAAACGGCGCCGGCCATTACGTGAAGATGGTCCACAACGGCATCGAGTACGGCGACATGGAGCTCATCTGCGAGGCCTACAATCTGATGAAAACGGGGCTGGGCTTGGGCGCCGAGGCGATGCACCAGGTCTTTGCCGAATGGAACCAGGGTGAACTCAACTCCTACCTGATTGAGATCACCCGAGACATCCTGGCCTTCAAAGACACCGACAACTCGCCATTGGTGGAGAAGATCCTCGATGCCGCCGGACAGAAGGGCACCGGCAAGTGGATGGTCATTTCCTCCCTGGAGCTGGGCATCCCCATTACGCTGGTTGCCGAGGCGGTTTATTGCCGTTGCGTCTCGGCCCTCAAAGAGGAGCGCGTTGCAGCCGCCAGGAAGCTCAAGGGACCGCGCCCCCGCATTCCGGGGGATGCCAGGAAGTTCATCGAGGCCATTCGGCGGGCCCTCTATGCGTCCAAGATCGTCTCTTATGCGCAAGGCTACATGCTCCTGCGGGCGGCGGCCCGGCAGTATCACTGGGACCTCAATTATGGGGCGATTGCCTTGATGTGGCGCGGCGGGTGCATCATTCGCAGCGCCTTCCTGGGCAAGATCAAGGAGGCCTTCGACCACGACCCGGGCCTGACCAACCTGCTGCTCGATCCGTTCTTCCGGCGGGCCATCAGGCAAGGGCAGCGGGCCTGGCGCACCGTCGTGGCCGCCGCCGCCCGCAAGGGCATCCCCGCGCCGGCCTTCAGCACCGCCTTGGCCTTCTTCGATTCCTACCGCAGCGAACGCCTTCCCGCCAACCTGCTCCAGGCCCAGCGCGATTACTTCGGCGCCCACATGTACGAGCGCGTTGACCAGCCCCGCGGCCAGTTCTTCCATACCAACTGGACCGGCCACGGAGGGGCCGTTGGGGCGGGGACCTACACCGTTTAGGCCCCGGAGAATAATGTTTTCATGTTGGAGATGCTTGACCCGGGGGAGATTGCCCTCTAGGCTTGCCTGGTCATAACCGGGCATTCATGGGAGAAATGCGGAGCGACTGGTGCAGAGCCATCCAAAACATTACTGCGGTGTCTTCGGCGTTTACGGCCACCCGAACGCCGCGCAACTGACGTACTACGGTCTTTACGCCTTGCAGCATCGCGGCCAGGAGAGCGCGGGGATTGTGACGTGCGACGGCCGGCAGTTTTACGCCCACAAGGGCATGGGGCTGGTGTCGCAGGTCTTCGACGGCAACCTGTTGCAGGAGTTGCGGGGGCAAATGGGCATCGGCCATACCCGCTATTCGACCACCGGCTCCTCGCACTTGCGCAACGCCCAACCGCTGACCGTGGACTGCGCCCGCGGCCAGTTGGCCATCGCCCATAACGGCAACCTGACCAACGCGGCCAGGCTGCGCGACGAACTGGAAGCCCGGGGCTCGATCTTCCAGACCACGGTCGACAGCGAGATCGTGCTGCACCTCATGGCCCAGCCGGCCACTAACGGCCATCGGGACAACCTCCTTCAGAGCATTCGGCGGCTCGAGGGGGCCTATTCGCTGGTGATGTTGACCGAAAAGGAACTCATCGGGGTGCGCGACCCCTACGGGTTCCGCCCGCTGTGCCTGGGCCGGCTCGACCGGGCCTGGGTCCTGGCCAGCGAAACTTGCGCCCTGGACCTCATCCACGCCCGGTTCGAGCGCGAGGTCGAGCCGGGGGAGATTGTCGTTATCAACGAGGACGGCCTGACCAGTCTCCAGGCCTTTGCGGAACAGCAGAAGCGCGCCTTCTGCATCTTTGAATACATCTACTTCGCCCGGCCCGACAGCACCATCGCCAATCGCAGCGTCTATAAGGTCCGCGTCGAGCTGGGCCGGCAGCTTGCCCGCGAATTCCCGGTCCAGGCCGACGTGATCGTGCCGGTGCCCGACAGCGGGAACTGCGCAGCCCTGGGCTATTCGCTCGAATCGAGGATTCCATTCGAGATGGCCTTCGTGCGCAACCATTACATCGGGCGCAGCTTTCTTCAGCCCTCCCAACTCATCCGCGACTTCGATGTGCGGGTAAAGCTCAACCTCATCGAGGAGCTGGTCAAAGACAAGCGCGTGGTGGTGGTGGACGATTCCATCGTGCGCGGCACCACCTGCAAGGCCCGAGTCAACAATCTCAAGGAAGCCGGGGCCAAGGAGGTCCACGTCATGGTCAGTTGTCCCCCGCACGTGCGCCCTTGCGTCTATGGGATTGACTTTCCAGACCGCAGCAAGCTCATGGCGGCCAACTATTCGGTGGAGGAAATCTGCCGCTATCTCAGCGCCGATTCCCTCCACTACCTCTCCGAGGCGGGCATGGTCATGGCCACGGGCCTGCCCAAAGAGTCGTTCTGCATGGCCTGCTACAACGGCATCTACCCGGTCCCCTTCGACACCGGGGTGGACAAACACATCATCGAACGCCGCAACGGCCGCCTCCCCAACCTGGCCGAGAGCCTGGCCAAGGAAAAGGCCCAGATTAAGCTGCTCTGAGCGCAGCGCCCGCTTCCACTTTCCAGCCCCGTTTCGCGCGGATGCCGGCCCTTGCCCGCCTGCTTCGGCCCGACCCGTCCGCCGTCAGTGGCCGGTTACGGTCTGCCGGCAAATCAACTGGAACCATCGTCGCGCATCGGCTAGCCTTGGAAAGCATGATCGGACGTCTGACAGAAGCGCCGAACGACGAATCGGCGGCCGGGAAGAGCTTATGATTCCAAACTGGTTGCGTCTCTTCGCCCTGCTCGAAAATGTGCTCAGGCTGCTCGCGGTTGTTACGCTGGTGGTTGGCCTGGGCGCCAGTATCCTGGTTTGGCGCGCCCAGGACAAGATTGAGCGCGCAAATGGGGGCGCCGAGGCGGCAGACCCTGACGCCCTTCTCTCGCCGCTGGAGGACCGCAAGCAACTGAGGGAGGTGGAACTCTACGGCGGCAAGGGCGTCGTGCTCATGGAAGAGGCCAAAGAGTTGCTCCACGGAAAGCCCCTGGCCAAGACGATCGCAGTCGTTTCAGTCGTCACCGCAGCCGGCCTCCTTCTTGTTACCGTCCGCCGGACGGATTAGGCAAGCCGGCACCCATCGTGACCGCGACTTTTGTGTCAGTCATCGAAGGTGTCGAAGGTCGAAGGTGTCAAACCATAGATTGGTTCATTATTGAACCTTGTGCCGGACGCACCCATCTGGAACTACAGGCAGTGCTCCCAACTCCTGGGGTCACGCCGTAAATCCATTACCGAAACAATCAGAATCTCGTCGGTTCTGATCTGGTAGAACAGCCCGAAAGGAAAGCGATGCGTCCGACAGCGCCTCGTTCTGGGGGACATGGGCACCCAAGCCTCGGGATTGGCCAGTATGCGCGCGACCACCGCCTCGACTTCATCCAGGAATCTCGCGCCCAGACCGTTCTCGGCGGCTTCGTAGAAGCCAGCCGCCTCCCGAAGCTCTGTTTCTGCCGATGAAGTGAAACGAGCGTTCACTCGCGCAAACCCTTGCGCAGGTCAGAGAAAAGGCCGCCCGCATCCCGGGCCGTCAGCTTGCCAGCCTCGAAGGCGTCAATTCGACGCTCCGACTCCACAGCCCAAGCGGCCTCGCGCGAGGCGGCTTCCGGTGAAGCGAGGGAATCCCAAAGCACGTCGATGAGCTTCACCCTGTCCTCCGCCGGCAAGCTCAGAAGTTCCGCCCGAATTGTCGCGACACTCATGGTGCTCAAGTACCCCGGCCAACTCGATCTGTCAAGGCGCGAAGCAATGGTGTTCCTCGGCCCGCCACATCCGGACACTGCCCCCGGGGCGCCGGACTATGGCCGGCTTTACGCGCACGCGGACTCCTGCTGTGCCGATGTCGAACACTGGTTTTTTCCCTGAGAATGGGATACGAATTGGTGGACGACCAGACCGCTGAAATCAGCGACGATGGAACGGCGCTCCGCGCAGAGGGGTTGAACAACGGATCTGGGGGGCAAAAGAGAAACATCGTATTAGTCCCGAAGGGAGAGTTCTTCGTTTTCTTCAATTGCCTGGTGTGTCCGGAAACTCGGCAAAGGCGAAAGTCGAGGCCCTGTAGATCGGGGCGGGGGAATGGCGCCTGTTTGCCTGCCGGGTCAGCAGCTCATCCAGGTCCTCCAGGGAAGGGGTCAACCGTGGTTTGGTTCGTTTTGACTCAACACCACCGGGGCGGTTAAAGAGCAGTGCCCACGCGGGCTTCAGAAACCGTTGCACTGGGGCCACGTAGTCCGCTGGCCGCCACGCCGATGTACCTTGCCCACCCCCACCCTCGACGACTGGCATCGCCAGCGCCACCGCACGCAATGTTTTCAGGTTCTGTCCGCGGAGACTCAACATCGCGTCCCAGCTACGCCCAAACCGCGGGCCGAAAACAAGAGAATTGAACAGCCCGCGGGCTTGGCGCCAAGTGGTCGGACTCCGTCTGTTCGCGGGAGGCGGCGACCCAGTGCAGTCCTGCCCGCGCGGTCTGGGGCCAATGCGACGTTGTTGTTGATATCCCGCTCCAATGGCACGGCGAGCAGCGCAATCACGGTCGTTGATTCCTCTTTGCGGATGCTGCCGGGCGTGTTAGACTGTGCGTCAAGATGAGAACAGTCGAAGCAGTCATCGAGCCTGGCGGTGAGGTGCGCTTGGTCGAACCGGTGCATGTGTCCTCTCCCAGGCGCGCGCTCGTGACCATCCTGGAGGAGTCGCCGCGAGCGCATGACGTCGCGCTCTTGAGCGAGGCGGCACTGGCCGAGGACTGGAACCGCCCGGAGGAGGATGCCGCATGGGCCCACTTGCAGCCAGGCAAGTCGTCATAGTTCACTTCCCTTTCTCCAATCTCACCGCGTCTAAACTGCGCTCGGCGGCAGTGCTGGCCGAGGCCGAGGTTGGTTCAGGTGCTCGAACCCAGCTCGGAATTGCACTGCAACTGATACTTCCCTCCAACCTCCGTAACCCAGCTCAGGCTCACCGTGCCGTTGGTTAGGCTCACAGGTTGGAACACCGGCGCCGCCTACCCCACGGTCAGCCGGAAAACCGTCCCGGCTCCGCCTGCGCCGCCGCCCCGACGGTTCGGCGTGAACATTCCCCTGCCGCTGGCGGCGGCATTGGACCTTCGAGCCAGGGAAGTGGTACAATAACAACAGCTGGGGCGATCGGATCTCCGGCTGGTCCGGCTGGAGGCCCCTCCCGCCAAGCCGAAGAGGAAATAATTGCCGGCGGGTTTTTCAGCAGAATCGATACTGAGACCCCTTGATGGCACGCCTCGGCCAGCGTTTTGATGAAGTCCTGCCGGTCAATGTCGTCCAGGAATATTCGCTCGCGCCGGTCGCCGCGGCTCATGACGTGATACATGGCGCCAGCATATTGGACGCGCAGTTGGCGGGGCATGGTCGCCTTGTAATGGCTTCAGGTGCTTCCGGCAACCAAAAAAACGACCCAAACTATGACCCCTTTGAGGGCCCGCACCCGGGACGTGCGGGGTCGCCTTTAAACCCGCACGAAGGACACCGCCAGCCGGAAGGCAGGTCTTGAGTTCTGGACGCGCGGGGGACGGAGGGGCAAAACTAGCCATCAAGACTCTGCGCGAAGCCTGCCAGAAGACCGGGTGGCAGGGTGCGCCTGCTGTTCCCTTCGTCAATCGAAGCCGGCTGGCTGGGGCGTTCCGATTGACTCAGGGCGCAATAAATGGCAGAGTACACATTGTATGGCAACCAAACCGATTTCGTTGCGAGTGGCCGAGGAAGTGAAGCTGGACCTCGAGCAAATGGCCAAGCGTTTTGGGACTAGCCCTGCGACACTGGGGGCTGATTTTGTCACCCAGGGAGTACGTGCGACCAAGCACCCAGGGGTCGAATTGCGCCAAACGCCCGTTGGCCGTATGGCCTATATCCGCGGCGTGCGGCTGTCGGTATGGCTGGCCGTTGAGACGCTGGAGGACTGCGGTGGTAATGCCGCCAAGGCCGCCCGGCTGCTCCGTTTGCCGGAGCTCTTGTTGAGAGCGGCCCTGGCCTACGCGCAGGCGTTTCCGGAGGAGATCGCCGCGGACCGTGCGGCTGGGCGGCAATCGTCCGAGGAATTGGAGCGATTAGTGCCGAACCACTCGTTCATTCGCGTGTGAGAGCCAGGTTACTGCTGGATGCCCATGTGCCGGCGGATGTTGCCAACGCGGTGAGCCGTCTTTGCCCACAGGCCGATATCCAGCATGTCTCGTCCTGGCAAGATGGCGCCTATATCAACGCCACGGACGACGTTCTCCTCGAGGCATGCTGGCAGGAGCGTCGCGCGCTCGTTTCCAAAGACCGCGCCACGCTCCCGGGTTGGATCGCGCTACGAGTAGCCGATAACCAACAGCACGCTGGGGTGTTGTTTTATGATTTGGAGCGGTTCAAAGCCAATCAGATTGGGGCGTTGGCCAAAGCCGTCGCGGCGGTTCTGGCGACGACCAAGGGGAATTTGGTGAATCGCTGGATTACTATTCGGTAGGCTATTCAAAATCCAAATCCGCAAAGGGAGCGGAGTCGTCGAAGGTGTCAAACCATAGGTTGGTTCATTATTGAACCGTGTGCCGGACGTGATCGAGCCCGGGGGCGGAGTTCACCGTTTTCTTGTGGGCGCAGGACTGGGGCAGCGCCGGCATCGCGATTCGCGGGACCGCTGATCCGGAACAAACACTTCGGCGGACGTTGAAACTCGGCCCCGGCGGTTCCTCAGATCAATTCGGCACGGGTGACGCTTTGAATCGAGTCGCGCATCACCACCAGCAGTCCCGGCCAGTTGGCCTCGGGAAACTGGCGCATGGCGCGCAGGACTCTTTCGTGAATCTTGGCTTCATTGGGCTGGCGCAAACGCACGATGAGCATGCCGGGATGCGCCTCCTGTCGCTGCTGCGCAAAGCCTTTGTCGGTGGTGATGAGCAGGCGTCGTTCGTGGAGCAACCGCGCCCAAAGAACGTCGTCATCCATTCCTTGGCCAGCGGTGCCACGGATATCGAGCACGTCATGCCCCAGCCCACGGAGTTCCTCAACGGTGTGGCTGGGAATGTTCTCGTCCACGAAGATCTTCATTCCGAGCCGACGGTCTCTAAAGGCGTGACTTCCTCTTCAGCAAGCGATGCGGCATAGTCGAAGCAGGCAAGGATGTCCCCGCGCTGTAGAGATGGGTACGCACGGAGGAGCGAATCAACGGAATCGCCATTGGCCAACATGCGAAAGACTTGATGCACCGGGATGCGGGTGCCCCTCACGCAAGCCTGGCCGTGGCAGACTTTTGGGTTAATAGCGATGCGTTCGTGCATGGTTTATA
>Ga0181533_1001837_pt1 | contig 26211 bp, 17 predicted proteins | sample PEATcosm2014_Bin_45_FD_119772 | JGI IMG/M metagenome (GOLD analysis project Ga0181533, IMG submission 119772) | Peatland microbial communities from MTU Mesocosm Facility, Houghton, MI, USA - PEATcosm2014_Bin11_60_metaG | ecosystem: Environmental > Terrestrial > Soil > Wetlands > Peat | place...
GAGGAGCTTCCATGGGCCACAGAAGGTGCCATTTTTGCGTCTGCCGAAAACCCCTCGAAGACCGAAACTGCCCATCTTTCGACCCGCTCTTCCGACACTTCCTCCCGGAGATGCTAAGCAACGATACCGCGGACCAGTTCTGTAGTTTGGGGCTTCTGGCTCAGAGGATGGTTTGGTAACATGACCTTACATATGTTGTTGCTTGAGGGCGTGTAGAAAATGAACGATAGCGAAAATATCCTCCAGACGAAACTCTTCGAGAGGAGTTGCCTGCCTGTGGCACCGACAATGGAGCGGGCCTTGGGATACACGGGAGAACGCCGTTACGTGGCGTTCCATTGTTCCAAGCAGTGGGGCGGCCTTTGTTGGTCAGATAGTCCCTTCAATTCGGCGCGATCCGGTTCCAGGGTGTGGGGGCGGTTTCTTGCTCATCCGGCGGTAGCCCCGTATTTGCAGCGTTGGACACCCGACTTTACTCGAGTGGAGCCAATTCTTTTTGAGGGTAACTATGATGGCCACATCAAAAACGTGCAAAATCTCTCGGAGGAGGACCAGGAAGAGACGCTCAGGGAACTCGGAGACGGGCTCCTACTGGACAGACAAGAGCGTGTTGTCTACATAGCGGCATGGGTGCACGTTTGCAACTTCTTGATCTTCTTGCACATTGAGGAGTTGGAAGACACCGAAGAGGAGGGAGAGGAAGAGGCAAACATTTCAATTGACGGAGTGGATTACGATGACGAACCCGTACCAGTAGACCCAGCGCTTGAGGAGCATCTGCTTGCTTGGCATACCGATCGGCTGAATGACCCTGACGGACTATATGGGCTGGCGGCCGTTCATAATCGGTTCGGCCAGTTTCGGGAGGCATTGGGGTTTCTGCGGCGGGCGCTGGAGTCTCGCCCAGAATCCGATTTGCTATGTTACCGGATGAGCCAAATTTATGGGTCATTGGGTTGCTGGCAAGAAGCGCTTGAGGCGTGTACCCAAGCTGTTCGCCTAGAGGGATCTTCGGGAAGGCGTGAGTACACAACTGAAAGTCTCTTCATGTGGCAGGCGCTCTGTTTGGTTCGATTGAAGAGGTATTCTGAAGCGATCGAGACTTACAAATTGGTGTCGCAACTCAGGCCGGATAAGGCCGAGGCATACCGGCAGATGGGTGTGTGCTGGACTGCGCTGCAACAATATGCTGGCGCAATCGGCGCTCACGAGCATGAAGTGCAAGTGCGAACCCCGGAGGGGCTGGATTTTCCCCTTCACGAAGCAGAGAGGGAAGAGCTAAGCGAGTCGTTTGGCTCGTTGGGGGAGGCCTATTTGCGCAATAACCATCTTCAGGAAGCCCGATGGGCTTGCGAACAGGGAGTGCGACTCAGCCCTAACTCCGCCGCCGCTCACGCAGCTCTTGCCGAAGTGTATATGGGGCTTGGGGACGTGCAGCGGGCGATGAGCGAATGCGAGCGGGCCGCCGAACTCGGTTTCAGAAAAACGGCCTTTGATGGCAAAGCTTAAAAAGAGGGTCACGGTGCTGTCAGAGAACGAATCTCTCCAAGCCAGGACGGTGTTAACAAAGGATTTTTGGCGAGATAAGGACTCAATGTCGCTGCAAATATGCTGGTTGTCATCGCCAAGAGCCAGGTCGGCCCCAGGGTAATGCCCGGCGACCCTCCAAGATACAGATGATCCCGTCGTGCCCCTTCACTGAAGCCCTCGAGGAAGTGGAAGGTACGTCTTCTTATCTTGGCCCAAGGCGCCGCGCCGCCCGAAAACGTATTCCTCAAACTTTCGCATCGCCTCGACCTTATGCTCCTCCCAATCTCGGATGAAGTCCCACTTTTCCTTTAGCGGGTCCCACATCCAAAAACTCCGGAGCTCCGTCAGCTCGGTATCGGAGAGCATATCAGACACGATCAAGAGCAGCGTGCCACACCCCGGACAACACCTCTTTTTCCTGCGGGCGAAGTCCCACTTACAGTGCGGACAGTGGTATCGTTGCGGCCGGTATCTCAAGGGTTCCTCCCAAAATACGTAGCATACCCTCAAGCTCACGCCACGACAACCTGGACCTTTCGCGCTGGATTTTTCGCCCTTTGTTGTTTCCGCTGCGCCACCTGCCCAAGAGCCACATCGTTGCTATCCTCGAAATGTGCGCTACAATCCATCGGCAAGGAGAACACCGGCGTGCGCATCAGGATTGCTGTCGTCCAGGGTCCGTAGTATAAATCGCGGAGCCGCGTCGTCGGCCTCATTCTCAATCGAAGGCGGCGTCCGGTGCGGTTAATCCAGGTCACCATGACGCCGACCTATCTTGCACAGTGAATTCTCCAGGGGATCGATTCGGGCTGCGAAAACTGAGCGTTCACCGTGCGACCAACCCGGCAGTGCGCTATTCGTCCTCGGGAGTAGAACGAGAACATAACCGATGCCAGGATTTCTAAATTTCGATTTCGGCTACACGGACATTGAGGACGAGCCGGCTCGCAATCAATGCATCGAGAACACCGCGAGCGCCCAACTGGCGCTACTCTGGGAGGAGTTGATTCATGAGGCGTATCGCGCCCTGCCCGGCTTGGGCAAGGAGAATCGGGCCTCGGAGGTCTACTGGCTCAGCAATCACCGCCATACTCCCATCCGCGCCTATCTTTCCCCGACTCGGTCATTCTATCCGTTCATTGGATTGGTTGGGCCCATCGATCAAGGCTGGCGGCAGGAAAGATGTTTGTCACTGGATATTTGGCTCCTGCCCCTGCATCCAACCTTGCGGAGCGAGGCTGAGATCGTAGTTCAGATAGAAATCACCCGCAAACGCCCTGTGCATGCTTTCCTGAAAATGTGGAGAAAAAACCGAGAAGAAATTAAGAGGCTCATTTTGTTTTCCGGCGCAACATTGGAATTGGGCGCTGAAGACCACCCTCAAGGCTCGGAAGCGCTGGATGAGTATCGGCTCGACTCATCCAGGAGGCACCGCCTGGTTATGGCCTGGACCACGGGTCAGCCTATAGACCGGAAAGTAGTCTCTCGATCTTTTGTTTCCCTGGCCCGGATTTATCACGCGCTTCAGGGGGTTATCCGTGGGGACTCCGGCCGGGTGTCCTTATTGGCGGGCCGGCATCCGGATTAGGATCGCTTATCCTCCAATGGGAAGTTTCCGGGGTCCGGGCTTAACGCATCGTGAATGCAACCTCCATGGCCTGATTCGAGGTGGTCGTCCCGCAATTATCCGAAATACGTGCCATTTTCCACCGTTTTACCGCGTACATTTTCGATTCCAACGCCAAGGAAGGAAGACACATGCTTCGAGTCAAAGAAATTGTCAAGACTTCGGCCAAAGGACGAACAGCGGACTGGCCAGAGCATATTGGCACCGTAACCAGAGTGACAAAAGATTCGGTCTTCGTTCAGTGGCAGAATTACGCTGTAGAAGACGAGATGAGTTTCGATGAACTTATCTCCACTCGCACTTTCGTTGACAAGCTTCCGGTCGTGGTCGCGGAACTTCCGTTGACCGAGGAGGAATCGCCCACAATTCACTAAGCAAATCACCTGGAGCCCATGATGGCTGTCAGGTCGTCAAGCTGTTAGCGTGCGACCAGTGGATTTATTGGTGGCCCACAACTAACCCGAGCGATTCCGAGCGGGCGGTAATTTGCGCATTCAAGGAGTAAGCGGGTCAAAAACGGTTCGGGCACGGGAATGGCAAGCCGAGGCGGATTCGATGCTCAATCTGACCCACTGCCGCTTACTCGATGCGCTCAAAGAATCAAAAGGCCCGGCCCTGAAAACCCACGTTTGTGCTCAAGAACCCGCGGGAGGCGTTGCATCCTGATGCGGTTAGGCGTATCTTGTCGGTCGAGCGGGAAACCCAAATAGCAATCTTGGATGAGCCCGAAGATGGCCTTTCACCGTCACCTAGCGAATCTTAATTATTTGTCCGTATTCAGTAACTTATGGAGCAATCATTTACTCCCCAGATCGCAGTGGAAAAGTTCCCTATCGGACAGCGCGTGACGCTTCCGGGGCATTTCTTGGAACCGGTCACATTGGAGAGCGTTCGGTTCATAGGTTCAGGCTATGAATGCCGCGTTCGGCTACTTGATGGAACGCCAGATGAGGCTATCCTTTCGCAGGAAGAGGGGGCCGCGCTGGCGGGCCAATCCGTCGCTGCGCCGGCCCTAATCCAGCCAGCAGACGCTGAGAAAGTGCGCTTGCTCGTCGAGTCCGCCCGCATACGCCTCGCTTACGCGCATGACCGTCAGTTTGCGGTCAGTCTGTCAGGCATTCGGACGCTGCCGCACCAGATCGAAGCGGTATACATGAAAATGTTGCCGCAACCACGGTTGCGCTTTTTGCTCGCGGACGATCCTGGCGCGGGCAAAACGATAATGGCAGGTCTGCTGCTGAAAGAGATGAAATTGCGCGAAGCCATTGAGCGGATTCTGATACTCTGCCCGGCACCCCTAACCATCCAGTGGCAAGACGAGTTGCTACGGTGGTTCGGTGAACCGTTCGAGGTCATTTTCTCCGCCGTTGACCAGCAGCAACTGGTGAACCCCTGGCAGCGCGCCACACAGGTAATCGCATCGCTGGACTATGCCAAGCAGGACGATGTCCGCGAGCGCGTCTGGCAGCAGCACTGGGATTTAATCATCATCGACGAAGCCCACAAGTGCAGTGCCTATACGAAACGCTCTTCAACCCGTGGCGACGAGGTCGAGAAGACCAAACGCTATCAGCTTGCGGAGAAACTGACCGTTGACGCCGATCATGTCCTCCTCTTAACGGCCACACCCCACCACGGGGATGATGACCGCTTTGGTCATTTCGTCCGGCTGATTGACCCAGACCTGTTCCCAGAGCCCACTCGGGTGGGTGATCGGGCGGGCGAGATTCGGCGCAACATTCTCAGTCTCGGAGAAAACTGCCCTTGGGCGCTCCGGCGCCTGAAGGAGAATCTCCGCGACATTGACGGTCAGCGTCTTTTCCCTGACCGCCACGCTCACACGGTGAAGTTCCGGCTGAATCAGGAAGAGTTCGACCTCTACAAGGCAGTGACCGCCTACATCAACGAGTTCTTACCGCAGGCGAGCGGGCGCAAGAAGCAGAGTGTGGCGCTGGCCCGGACCGTTCTTCAGAGACGCCTGGCAAGTTCGACACAGGCCATCGCTGAATCGATCCGCCGTCGGCTTGAGAAACAGGAAACCCTGCTGGAAGAATTGGAATCCCTGTCGCCGTCGCAGCGGGCAAAACGTTTTGCACAAATTCAAGGGCGAATCACTGACGCCGAGCAGGACGAGGACGATCTCGACGATACGGAACGCGACCTGCTGACGGACGAGTTCACGACAGCAGTTGAACTCGACCAACTGCGGGCCGAGATTGCGGCACTTCGGGACTTATACGCGCAGGCACGCCGCGTGCGCGACCATGCCACGGATTCCAAACTTACCGCGCTTCGCGATTGCCTGGCGAAAGCTGAATTCAGTGAATTGAAAGATGGCAGGGGCAGACTGCTCATTTTCACAGAACACCGCGATACCCTGAATTATCTGCTCGACCACCTGACCCGCTGGGGCTACTCCACCTGCCAAATCCACGGTGGCATGAATCCTCACGAACGAAGACGCGCCCAGGAAGACTTTCGCACTTCCCGCCAAATCTGCGTCGCGACTGAGGCCGCTGGCGAAGGCATAAACCTCCAGTTCTGTCGGCTGATGATTAACTACGACCTCCCTTGGAATCCTACTCGCCTGGAGCAGCGTCTCGGTCGTATTCACCGTATCGGGCAGGAGCGCGATGTACACGCCTTCAACTTCGTTGCGTGCGAATCGGAAGAAGGCCAGGACATCATCGAAGGGCGCATCCTTGAGCGGCTACTTCACAAAATGGAACAGATGCGAAACGCTCTGGCGGACCGCGTCTTTGACGTTATCGGCGAAGTTCTGTCGCTGAACGATGTCAATTTACCGGAGATGCTACGTGAGGCGGCAAACGATCCCCGGCGATTGGATGAATACCTCGACCAAATTGAGCGTGTTGATCCCCAACGGCTTCTCGAATACGAGCGGGCCACGGGTATCGCATTGGCACGCGCGAACGTGGACTTTTCGGGTTTCCAAACCGCGAATGCCGAAGCAGAGGAACGCCGCCTGATGCCCCGCTACGTTGAGCAGCACTTTCTGAACGCGGCTCGCGAGGTCGGTCTAAAGGTTGAGGCCCGTGCGGACGGCCTTTACCGCGTTGAGCACGTCCTGGCCGACCTGCGCTCCGACCGGCTTGCTTGTGTGCGACGACTGGGAAAGCCCGAGACCACATATCGCAAGGTGACATTTCACAAAGAACACTTGGAGATGGATCAGCACATTGACGCGGTGCTGATCGGTCCGGGGCATCCGTTGTACGCCGCCGTCGATGAGCGCCTGAATGAGATTCTCGGCGGGGTCACTGGTCAAGTTGGCGTGTTCGTGGACACGAACAGCAACACACCTTACTATCTGCATTTCTTTGAGATGGCTGTGCGCGGCCAGAACACCAAGGGTGAGGTGCAGACCCTTCTGGGTGAGTTGGTCGCCGTCCGGGAAGAATTATCGAGCGCCGAAGATCGCTTCTCGGTGGTTCCAGCGGATAACTTGCTCGATCTGCCCGCGCATCCTGCCGCACCGGAGAATCTTGAACCAGATGATGCTACGCCCGCAGCCGACTTCCTTAAGAGCACTTACCAGACCCAGCGCCGGGGCGAATGCCAGCAGGAGCGGCAGCACTTTGTCCAGGTTTGCCGCGATTACTTACAGCCATCATTCGACGCCCGCATCCGGGCGGCGCAGGACCGGATTATGAACCTGCGGGTGCGGGAGAGACTTGAACCCGAATTCGCCATCGCACGCCAGCGTGCCGAGAACGACCTCGCCGACCTTCAACGGACGCGCACCGAGCGATTGGCGGGCTTGCAGAGGTTGACATTGGCCAAGCACGGCCCCGTCCGCCACGTCGCCACGGCGCTGGTACTCACGAGCACGCGCTCCGTCGAAGAGCAAATCGGAGCCGTTATCGAAGACCTTGACCCTGAGGTTCGGCGCAAATGCGAAATAGCCGCTGAGGATGTGGTCATTGCCTACGAGTCAGCCCGAGGATTCGAGTGCGAGCGCGTTGGGCACCTGAAGATTGGATTTGACGTGCGCAGTATCGGCCCAGCCGATCCGCAGACCGGCTACCGCGACCCCGTCACCGGCATTCGACGCATCGAGGTCAAAGGGCGTCAGCGCGGTCAGCCCATCCGACTTACGACGAACGAGTGGTACAAGGCGACACAACTTGGCGACAGTTATTGGCTCTATGTGATTTGGAACCCGCTGGAAAATCCTGATCCTCAGCCAGTACGGATTCAGAATCCGGCGAAGCATCTCGATCATGCCAAGCGCGAAGTCATAGCGGCTCGCTATTATGACATTCCTGCGGATGCGATACAGGACGCAGCAGAAAAGCAGAGGGAGTTGCTCCCGTGAGCGACGACAAACGGCTAATTGAGGATTACCTGCCGATTGAAGCAATCAGCAAAGAGGCATCGCGGGAGAAGAACGTTCGCAAGGGGCACATCTCGACCCTCCATCTCTGGTGGGCGAGGCGCCCGCTGGTAGCGTGTCGTGCGGCAGTGTACGGGGCGTTGGTCTCAGCGAGTCGGTTCAGACCAAAGAATGGCCCGGAGGAAAAGCGGGACAGTTTGGCACGAGCCAATGCTGCAAGGTTTGTCGAGGCCCTCTGCAAATACCCAGCCGATCCGCAAGTGATTGCCCAAGCCCAGCAGCACATCCTAGAAGCACATGCCGAACGGCTGACCGAAGAAACCGGCAAGAAGGTCACCATCAAGGATATCGAAGAAGGGCGCTCACCGAGGCCGAAAGTCCTCGATATGTTTGCGGGCGGAGGCGCAATTCCGCTCGAAGCCTTGCGGCTGGGTTGTGAGGCTTCTGCCCTCGACCTCAACCCCGTCGCCCACATAATTGAACTCTGCACGCTCGTCTATCCGCAGAAGTACGGCGAACCCGATAAACGCGCCAAAGGCTCGGCGAAGGATGGCACGTGGGCTGGGCTGGCGGCAGAGGTTCGCTACTGGGGCAACTGGGTTCTCGAAAAGGTCAGGGCGGAAATCGGTGACCTCTATCCTCCTATCCCAGACCCGAAGATGCCCAAGGCCAGGCAACTTCTCGGCCAGCCGCAACTGGAAATGGCTGGTGAGGGGTTTGACCGCAAAGGGCAGCAGAGGCTCGGTGTCGAAGTGCCTGCTGGCTATCTGACACCAGTGGCGTACCTTTGGACGCGAACTGTCCGGTGTAAGAATCCCTCCTGCAGGGGAAGCGTTGCTCTGGTGAAACAGACGTGGCTGTGCAAGAAGAAAGACCGATACGTGGCGCTGAAGATGATCGCCCCAAAGGGTAAAGCACTGGTCCGCTTTGAGGTGGTTGAAGCAACCAGCGAAGAGGGTTTACATTTTGATCCGGCCGCCTTTTCCAAAGGCGGCAACGCCACCTGCCCGTTCTGCGGCACAGTAGCAGATAGCGATTACGTAAAGGGAGAAGGGTGTGCTGGACGAATTGGGCAACAGATGATGGCGGTTGCATCCAACCGAAAAGGAAAGCAAGGCAAGGTTTATATCTCGGCAGATGATCTCACCAGCTTTGTTCCCAGCGGGGCAGATGTTCACCAGAGAATCGAAGCCCTGTGCGCCAGAACGGGCCTCACAGTACCGAATGAGCCAATCATCAATGACGCGAAGAACGCGAACTTCTGTATTCACTATGGCCTCACAACATTCGGAGATCTCTATTCTCCGCGCCAGATGCTTTCCCTCCTTACCTTCGTAGCTGGTGTGCGCGAAGCAGAGACACAAATAAAATCACGAAGCTACGACGAAGACCGGGCAAAAGCGGTTGTTACACTACTAGCCGCAATCGTGGACCGTTTGGCTGACTTTAGCTCATCAATTTGTGTTTTCAATTACACTGGGGGTCGTGGTGTCAAGAACACGTTTGGTCGGCAGGCGATCCCGATAGCTTGGGATTTTGCAGAAACGAACCCGTTCAACCCCGAAGGTGCAAGCTGGATCTCTGGTATTGAGGCTCTGCCTGCGGGCCTTGGGGATGCACGGATGCAGAATCCGGGGGTGGTACTGCGGGGATCCTCGCTATCTATCCCATGGTCCGACCGTACCTTCGACGCCGTAATTACGGACCCGCCGTACTACGACAACGTCCCGTATGCAAACATTTCTGATTTTTTCTATGTCTGGCTAAAGCGAACCGTTGCACACCTCTATCCTGAGCATTTCGCTACCGCGGGTACTCCGAAAAAAAGTGAGGCGGTAGCAGATGCCACTCGGCACGGTGGCGACAGAGAAAAGGCTAAGCAGGCATACGAACAAATGATGGCCCGATCGTTTGCGGAAGCCCACAGGGTTCTGAAACCCAACGGCCAAATGACTGTAGTCTATGCCCATAAAACGACCCTGGGGTGGGCAACGCTAGTCGATGCACTGAGACAGGCAGGTTTCGTGGTGACCGAGGCCTGGCCAATGGATACCGAGAAGCGAGGCCGTCTCCGAGCTCAGGAATCAGCCGCGCTTGCTTCCAGTATTTTCCTCGTCGCGCGCAAGAGTGAAAGGACTGGAACAGGCACCTACGAGGACAAAGTTAGGCCTGAGCTTGAGCGGATTGTTCGCGAGCGGGTTGAAACACTGTGGGATATGGGCATCAGTGGGGCTGATCTGGTCATCTCCGCTGTTGGCGCGGGCCTTCGGGCATTTACCCGCTTTGCGCGGGTCGAGTATGCCAACGGTGAAGAAGTCCCGGCCCAGCGTTTCCTGACGGAAGTCGAAACTGTCGTGCTGGAAACCATCCTGGCGAGACTCTCAAAAGAAGTGGGGGGGAAACAGGGCCTCGCCAGTGTGGACCCGGCTACGCGTTTCTACATCCTGTGGCGTTACACCTACCGCTCGGGTAACCTCGACGCAGGGGAAGCCATCATCTTTGCCAACGGAACGCATGTGGAACTCGATGGGCTCGGGGGGCTATCCTCGGGAGCGCGACCGCTCCTCGAAAAAACCACGGGCAGCTATAGCCTGCTGGACTATACGGAGCGCGGAGACGACAAGAGGCTAGGAATGCCCTCCGAAAACGGCCAGACTGCACCTCTAATTGATACACTTCAGCGGACGCTCTGGCTCATGGAGAAGCGGCCCGGTCACCTCGATGATTTCTTGCGCGAGGCACGGCCGAACCTGGAGCAGATGCGCCTTGTCGCTCAGGCCCTCGCCGGATCGGCCCTCAAAGGGAAGTCCGACGAAGACAAAGCCCTCATGAGCACGACACAATCCGAGCAAGCGTCCTTGAGTAAACTCCTCGCCAACTGGCGCGCGCTCGTGGAGCAGCCGGCCGGGCCATTGTTTCAAAGCTAGCTTTCGGACGTAAAGAGGGGGGATCAATGAGTGCAGCGAACATTAAGCCCTGGGTTGAGGTGGTGGCACTCCACCCCGATGTGGTGTCGGAGCACTTCTCCGAGGATATTTTTGCGCTCGACCTTGGCCCACTGACCGATGGCAAGCCGAACGTTCCAGCCGTTTACCGCGATCCCGAACACTTCTTCCGCGTCTCCTACATCACCAAAGGCCTGCGCTCGCTGCTGCAAGACGTGCTTTCGCGCCTTACTGACGGTGGCGGTAACCGCGTGTTGAAACTGCTCACGCCTTTTGGCGGCGGCAAGTCCCACACCCTTGCCTCCCTGTTTCATGCTGCGCGCAGCAGGAAGGCTCTGGACGTTCTTCCTGAGGCTCAGGGGCTGCCAAGGCCTGCAAACGTCCACACCGCCGTGTTCGACGGTCAGTTCTTCGACGCAATGAACGGCAAGGAAGTCCCCGGCGAGAAATTCCGTGCGCAAACCATGTGGGGCTGGATTGCATGGTCGCTGGGCGGCAAGAAGGGTTACGAGATCATGCGCAAGCAGGACGAAGGCCGCGTCGCGCCGGGGGCAGACGAGATCATGACTCTTCTCGCCGAACGCCCCAACCTGATCCTGCTCGACGAAGTTCTGCAATACCTCATTAGCGCGGGCGGGGTGAAGATTCATCAGACAACTTTACGAGACGAAACCCTGACCTTCCTGCAACGGCTCACGGTTGCTGTGGGCAATACGGCGAACACAGCCCTGGTGTTCTCGCTTCAGTCCAGCAAGCGCGAGTCGCTGGAGTACGTCAACTTGCTCCAGACCGTTGACCACTTGGCAGCGCGTAAGGATCAGTTGCGCGAGCCCGTAGAGGGCAACGAAGTTTTGTCAGTAATTCAGCGCCGCCTGCTCGCCCGCATTCCGACCTCCGAAGAGGCCACTCCTGCGGCAACGGCGTACCAGGACATTGTGACGCAGATGAAACGCGGGTACGCCAAAGGCCGAGCCGAAGAGCAGCAAGCGGAAGAAGAAGGGCTTGCCCTGCGGGAGCGGGTACGCACCGCATATCCGTTTCACCCCGCCTTGATCGACGTGATGCGAGAGCAGTGGGCGGCCATCCCCGACTTCCAGCGCACGCGTGGCGCGCTCCGTTTCCTGGCCGCGTGCCTGCGCGCCACGCACCGCGAGGGTAAGAGCCGCGCTGTGCTCGGGCCGGGTGACGTGCCCATCTATGATGCTGAGGTTCGCATGGCATTCTTCAAAGAAGTCGGCCAACAGGCGGACTATCAGGCCGTGCTGGAACACGACCTGATCGGAGCCAATGCTCGCGCCCGCCGGATTGATGACCGGCGCACCAAGGAGACTCCGTCAGAGACCGGCAAGCGAGCTGCTTTCCGGCTCGCCACTGCGATCCTGATGTATTCCTTCGGAGGCCGGAGGCGCGATGGTGCGAACGGTACGGAGTTCCTTCCGCCCGGAATCACCGAGGCCGAACTGCTGTCTGTATGTGTGGGGCCTGACCTGGACAGCACCACCGCGCTCGCCTGCCTGAAGGAATTGAAGGAAAAATGCCTCTATCTGCACTTTGACGGTGTCCGCTACTGCTTCAAGAAGGACCCCAACGTCACGCTGCTCATCGAGCAAGAGTCGGATGCCGTTGGCCGGGACGAACGCCAGGTCGAAGAGCGCATCAAGGAGATGCTGGAGGCGCGGATCACTGGCCGGAATGCGGTGATCTGGAAAGCGAAGTCCGGTGATATTCCTGATAAGGAGCCGTCATTCCTGATCGCCTACATGCCCTTGAACTTCGGCACCGACGCGCGAAGCGGGCGCGAAGCGGCAGCTAAGGAGGTGTTTGAGAATTGTGGAAATTCTCCGCGCAAATACCGTAACGGACTCGGATTGGCCGTTCCCGCAGCGGAACAGATCGAAATTCTCCGTCGCTCCGTTCGTTACCTGGTTGCTATCGAGCGTTTAGGGAAAAAGCCGAAGCTGGGCCTAACAGACGAACAGAAATCGCAGTTGCGCGAGCGGGAGCGCACCGAGAGTGCAGCGGCAGAATCGGGCCTGCTCAAACTCTACGCTGAGGTCTGGCTCCCCAAAGTGACGAAGGATGGCATCGTGATCGACGTTGTAGCCGTGGGCGGTCGCCCGCTGCAAATCACGTTGGACGATAAGAAGCGGGCGCGAGTACACGACCGGATCATGGAACTGCTGGTTGATGTCCAGCGCCGCCTCTTCCCTACGCTTAGCCCCGGCAAGATTATCGAGCTATTCACACTCGGGGAAGGCAACCCGCCCACGCTCGGAATCAAAACCGCCGACGTGGTTGATGGGTTCTACTCGTTCCTCGGCTTCCCCAGGCTGGTCGGTAGCGCCGTCGTAAAGAAGGCGATCGCGAAAGGGATTGCCGATGGATTCTTTGGCTACTACTCGGGCTCGACTCCTGTGCTCGGAAGCGACGGCAAATATCAAGTGCCCGTGTCCCGCGTGCGCTTTAATACCAGCGTCACCGAAGACGAGATCGACTTGGAATCTGGCTTCCTGATGATGCCCGGAGCGGTACCCGTGACTGCACCCTCGCCGAGTACACCGGGTCCCGAACCTCCAAGCGTGACGGTAACTGAGCCTGGGGGCGGACCTCCGCTAATTCTCTCCCCCACGCCCGGCGTTCCGGGCGGTGGACCGGGTCCATCACCCGGTGGCGGCGCCGCAGCTCAGAAGACTATCGACATCAATTTCTCCGCCGACCGAAATCAGTTGTTCTCAGCATGGAATGCCATCGCGAACCTCGCCGATATGGCAGGCAAAATCACGGTGACCGTGCACGCTGACTCCGCCGAAGGCTTCGACAAGACCAAGCTCCAAAACGGCGTCCTGGAACCGCTACGAGAGTCTGACCTAATCAAGTAGTGCAGCGGGAAACCTGATGCCTCTTCAGAGACTGCGACGTGTCTTGGAAGCAAATTACCGGGTCTGCTTCGGGCCGGCGCACATAGGAGAATATAGAATTCGGAACTGGAAGCTGCCATGTCAATATTTGCTCGTACGTTTTCCGTCGACCGAATCAACGATCAGGTTATCGAGGAAAACCCTTGGTTCAAGGACATGCTCCTCTACTGGAGACCAGCGGGTGATGCCCTTCACCGCGACGTAACTGAGGTATATAAACTCGTCTCAAGCGGCCAGATGCCGGAGGAGGATCCCAAGCGGCTGCGCTTGGCGATTCGCGACGGGTATCTCAACCTCTATCGGAGCGGTCAGTCAATTGCGAATATCGGCTTTGGTAGCAGTGGAGGACTACAAGCCCGCATTCACAACAAGTATGTCCACGGCGACAAAGGCAGTGGGCAATCCTACGTCACCTTGACATCGGCGGGGCTCCCCGACGAAGAGACAGGCCGACGGCGGGAGTATTGCGGCCCTGCCGAACTGCTTAGCTGGGTCTGCAACGCTAACAAGCATATCGGCAAGGAGAAGCGGTTCGTGGACTTAGTTGTCGCCCGCAACCCTGACACGATAGACCTCGAAATGGCCCTACCGGCCTACTCGCCCGATCGCAAAGAGCGGAAAGCGCCTCGAATGGACCTCGTCGCGCTCGAACCAGCCGGTGACCGCTGGCAAATCGTGTTCTGGGAAGCGAAACTTGTTGACGATGCTCGCGCCCGCTGCCGGGGTGTCGATGCTTCCCCTAAAGTTGTTGATCAGCTCAAGCAATACACCCGCTGGCTACGTCACGACAATCACCGTGAATTAGTCGCAGCCGCCTATCAGAACGTCTGCCGCCTACTGGTGGAGTTCCGCAGGCTCGCGAACTGGGTAAGTCCCAAAATTGAAGAGCTCGGGCGGGGCATAATCGCAGTTGCGGCGGTGGACGCGCCGTCGCTCATCGTCGATGACGAACCCCGTCTGCTGATTGACGGTCGCACAAGAAACCTCGCATTCACGGAAAATGGACACCTGGATAAGCTGCGCAACACGGGCCTACATGTGCAAATGGTTCATTGCCCGGATCAGATGACGCTGGAGACACGTGCATGACCCTAGCCGCGTACACTCTGGCGACGGTGGACCCCAGATGCCTGGCCGACGCCCGACCGCTAAGGACATTCTCCATGTCTTAAGTGTTGATTGGTGACTTGTATCAGGAGACTACTGTGATAAATGCTGGAAAACACGAGAACCTGCCAGTCGCTAGAATCGAGCTGGATCGAGCGAACCCTCGCATCCGCAAGTTTCTCGAAATGTACGGCGACGCGATCACTCCCGACCAGGTCTATCAAGCGCTTGGTGCAGCTGGTGACGACGAGAGCGAGAGTAGCAGTAGCTTCGAAAAACTAAGAAACTCCATCTTGACGAACGGGGGAGTGATCCTGCCCGTCATTGTGAACCGGCGCGCCGACGGCAAACTTGTGTGTGTCGAAGGGAACACCAGAGTCGCGTTATACCAAAGTTTCATAACAGAAAAGGTAAAAGGAGACTGGACTACCATTCCGGCCATCGTGCACGAGAACATGACCGATGCGCAAATTGACGCCATCCGCCTCCAAGCGCACTTGGTCGGGACTCGCCCGTGGGACCCCTATTCGAAAGCAAAGTACCTGCACCAGTTGCGTACACAGGAATTGATGCCCTTTGAACGTATTGTCGAATTCAGCGGTGGACGGCGCAAAGAGATTGTTGAGAGCATCAATGCGTTTTCGGAAATGGAGCAGTACTACCGTCCAGTTCTACCGAGCGATGACGCCTTTGACACTCGACGATTCAGCGGTTTTGTTGAACTGCAGAAGCCTGGCATCAAGGAATCAATTCTTTCCGCTGGCTTCGGGTTGAAGGATTTCGCCCTCTGGATTCATGAGGATAAGTTCTCCCCATTAAACACAATCCGGTCGCTGCCAAGAATCCTGCGCAACCAGAAAGCGAAGGAGGCATTCCTTAGACAAGGCGCCAAAGAGGCGATGAAATTGCTCGACCGGCCAGATCTTGATAAGGTGTTGGCAGAAGCCGGCATCGGAGCGCTGGCCCAAGCGCTTACCCAAGCAATTTATGGCTTGCCCTGGAAGGAACTCCAGCGGTTACGCGCAGAGCCGTCGTGTGACGCGGCACAGCAACTCAGCGAGGCCGCGGCGGCACTGAGCGAGCTGATGACTGGGCTGGGCAACAGCCAATAGGAAGCAGTGTATGGCCGAGTCGGTGACACATTTGCATCTCGTGGAGAGTTTAGTCACGCACATTAGCGCGACCTATCGAGGCTTTGCGGTGTTTCATGATCTTCCTTCTCCCGTGGGTGCCGAAAAGCCACCTCGCATTGCCGGGTTCGTGCCGGACGTGTACGCGGTGGACGCCCCGACAACGCTTACCGTGGTCGGCGAGGCGAAGACAGATGGCGACCTCCTTACGGGTCACTCGCGCGATCAACTTGCCGCGTTTTTGCACTACCTAGCCATGCGCCACAGAGGCGTGCTCGTGCTCGCCGTGTCATGGCAAGCGAGTGCAACGGCCAAGAATCTCCTCATGAGTCTTCAGCGTGAATTGTCGTGCATGCATGTCCGGATCGTGGTTCTCGATGGTATTCGCGTGGGGGAGTCGTGCTCAAAGTAACCCGACCACCAAGCCTCGGTGCCAAGCAAGAAGCGTTTGCATATCAGATTGCCGCCGTCGAAGCAATTAGGAACCTTGAGTTCGCTGCCATCTTCCACGAGCAGGGGCTGGGCAAGACGAAAATCGGCGTAGATCTCGCGCTCCTTTGGCTCAGCACGGATGTGGTCGACTCAGTTCTTATCATCACAAAGAAGAGCCTCATCCAGAACTGGCGCGAGGAACTTCATTTCCACACACATATCATACCCCGGGTTCTCGATCACGATAGTCAGGGGAACTTCTACGCATTTAACAGTCCCATCCGCGTCTATCTAACAAACTACGAAGTCTTGCGTTCCGAAGAAAAACGCTTTCGGCTATTTCTGAAGACCCGGCGCGTTGCCGCAATCCTTGATGAGGCACATAAGATTAAGAATCCGAATGCGAGCATTACGAAAGCATTGTTCCGGCTCGCGCCCGGCTTTGTTCGACGCGTAATCATGACCGGGACGCCTGTTGCGAATCGCCCATATGACCTATGGGCCCAAATCTTTTTCCTCGACCAGGGCAAGGCTCTTGGCACTGATTTCGCGGCATTCCGATCAGACCTTGATCTCACGAACGACATGTGGCGTGACAATGAGAAGGCAAGGGCATTCGAAGAACAGCTTGCGCTGGTGTTTGACCGGATACGAGAGTTTACCGTACGAGAAACAAAAAAAAACGCAGGCATCGCCCTACCTGACAAGGAGTTGCGCAATATCCTCGTGGACCTCGAAGATCGGCAAGCGGAAATCTATGCGCGGTACCGGGACGACCTTGCGGCGACTGTTGTCCACGAGGGTCGCGCTTTGCTCGATGACGCGGAGGAGATTCTTAAGAGATTGTTGCGCCTGGTACAAGTCGCCTCGCAACCGGCGCTTGTCGATGACAGCTATCATGCAACCCCGGGGAAAGCTTTTGTACTTGACCAGCTCGTCCACGGCATCACCGATGGCGGTGAGAAGGTCATCGTCTGGACATGTTTTACAGAAAACGTCGACTGGATTGCGCGGATGCTCGATGACGTGGGCGCCGTACGGGTACACGGGAAGCGGAGTATCGACGAGCGGAATCGCGCAATCAAAGCCTTCAAGGAAGACACTGCGCATAAGGTTCTCGTCGCCACGCCTGCTTCCGCCAAAGAGGGGCTCACTCTCACGGTGGCGAACCACGCCATTTTTTACGACCGCTCTTTTAGCTTGGACGACTACCTCCAAGCGCAAGATCGCATCCACCGTATTTCACAAGAGAAGCCATGCTTCGTTACGAATCTTGTCGCTCGGCATACGGTGGACGAATGGATCGAACTGCTTTTGGCCGCGAAAGAACTCACCGCTCACCTCGCACAGGGAGATATCACTAAGTCCGAGTTTCAGCGATCGATATCGTACGACTTTGGTGCCATTATCAAGCAGGTTCTTGGGATTGAGGAGTGACAGCAATGCCAGCCAAACAGGAGTTCGTTGCCAGCGGGAGCGCAAGCATGACGATCCGGGGACAAGAGGTGCCCGTCGTCACGCAGTTCGTTGAACACAAAAAGCTGCGCTTTTTCGCAGATAACCCGCGCATCTATTCCATTATCCGCGCTAATTCCAAGGACCCTTCGCAGGATGACATTCAGGAGCAGCTGTTGCAACTGGAGCACGTGCGAACGCTCATCGGCGATATCCGTCAGAATGGGGGGTTAACCGACCCCATTATCGTGATCGACGGCTCATTTGAGGTGGTAGAAGGTAATAGCCGGTTGGCAGCGTATCGACACCTCGCCAATCAGGATCCGGTGAAGTGGGCACAGATGAAATGCACCCTCCTCCCTACGAACATCGACCACTCCCTCGTGTTCGCGCTTTTGGGCCAATACCATATTAAAGGAAAAAAGGACTGGAAGCCGTATGAGCAAGCGGGCTTTCTCTACCGACGCTTTCACGACCACAAGATCGACATGAAGACGCTCGCGATCGACATCGGACTCTCTTCGAAAAAGATTCGGCACCTGATTGATACCTACCAATTCATGCTTGACCACAACGAGACCGACATCAACCGTTGGAGCTTCTATGACGAGTACCTGAAATCTTCCAAGATCCGCAAAGCGCGCGAGACCTATGCCGGGTTCGACGATCTCATCGTTGCCAAGATCAATGATGAGGAAATCGAGAAGGCCATGGACCTGCGCGACCAGCTCCCTATGATCTGTGCCGCACCCAAGGTCCTGAAGAAGTTCGCGACCGGTCAGATCGACTTCGAAGATGCCCACGATGCTGCCTGTGCTGGCGGAGGGGAATCGTCGGAGCTCAAAAGGGTCGAGGCGTTCCGAAAATGGATCGTCAGCGAAAAAGGGGAAGGCATGCTGCGGGCCAAGGGACAGGTGCGGGACAAGATTCTGTTTGAACTAAATAAGATCCACTCGCGAGTGGGGGCGCTGCGCAGCAGACTCGGTAATAACTGATAACGGCATCAAAATTCGGTTGACTTCGCAGGGATTGTGAGCGACAATTGCACCCATTCGCTGCATTAAATGCGAGCGAAGACTGCAACAATGCCGAGCCAGATTATTCTCGAAGGAATCCTCGGTGCCTCAGCGTATCGGGAGGTCCTGCTCGGCTTCGCACCCGCGAATCTGTTGCATTCGCTAAGCTTTGCAGACATCTTGGACGAGGATACCGGCCGGGGGTACCAGCGTCGGGTGAACTCCCAGCATAGCCTTGACTTCCGGAAATACATTCAGCAGGCACATAGTTCGACGATACCCCTAACGTTCAATCTCCGGCCGGAGCCAACCGAACGATGGCAGCTCGTGAGGACGACTCACGGTGCAAGGATCGAGATTGAAGCCTCTGCCGGAAAAGTCCTTGCTCAGGTTGATTGCCAGCACCGGCTCGCCTACCTGTACGACCTTGCGATCACCCTCCCGTTTATGTGCTATCTCGGCCTGTCGGAGCGCGAGGAGATGGAGGTGTTCAATACCATTAACAGCAAGGCTAAGGGCCTCAGCACGAGTTTGTTGGACTTCCACGACGCGAGCCTCGCCAGCGATCTTGCGCGCGACAGGCCGGAATTGTTCATCGCACTTCAGCTCAACAGCAATAGCAACTCGCCCTGGTACCAACAGCTGGATCTCGGCGGCACGAGCACATCCGGTCTTCAGCGGCGCGCATCCCTCCGAACCATGCAGAAGGCGATCAAACGGTTTCTCCGCCACACGAAGGCGCACCGCGACCCGGAAGCCGCTGCGCAAGTTGTCCTGGATTTTTGGTCGTGCATCGCTACGCTGTTGCGGACCGCCTGGGACAACCCGCGACACCATCTCATCAACAAGGGGGTTGGCGTGTATGCGCTCATGAGCATTGCGGCGGATCTCTTCGAGGACGCGCGGCTCGCTGGCCTCGCGTGCGACAAGCGGTTCTTGATGGGTAAACTATCGGAGTTTATTCAAGATATTGATTGGTCGAGTAACGGTCCGCTTGGGGGCCTTGGCGGTGAATCAGGGGTGAAAGCGGCGCTCGCGCACGTGCGGGGTGCACGAACAAGCCCACGGCTCGCGGTGGTGCGCCGTGGCTAATAGGAACATTCTGCTGATCGAACCTGGATACAAGAACAAGTATCCCCCGATTGGTTTAATGAAGATCGCCCAATATCACGGCCCATGCGGCAAGGGCGACAACGTGAGATTCATCAAGGGCGAAGACAGGTCGGTACTCGCGACAGCCTTCGACCGAATCTATGTAACTACCTTGTTCTCATTCGAGTTCGATCGGATCTCTCGGAGCATTGACTTCGCTTTGTATGCTGCGAACGGCCAGGCCGACAAAGTCTTCGTTGGTGGTATCGCCGCGTCACTCATGCACGAGCGGTTTATTGCTGAGCCTCGCTGGCGCGGCGTTCGCTTCATCAAAGGTCTTCTAGGATTGGCGCCTGCCGTTTCGCTCCAACTCGATGAATTTTCTGAAGAACTGTACTCGGATGACCGCTTGTCGACAGCCATAGAAGACCTGATTCCCGATTACAGCATACTTGACCAGATCGTCTACAAATACCCCGTGGCGGATGCGTATTTCGCCTACGCGACTCGAGGCTGCATCCGGAAATGCAGCTTTTGTGGCGTGCCGAAGCTTGAAGGCGACCAGAGGGACACTGAACCGATTTCCGCTATTGTGCGAGGCGTAGACAAGCTGTATGGCCCCAAGAAGGACCTAACCCTCATGGACAACAATGTGGTTGCGTCACCTCGCTTCAAGGAAATCGTTGCTGAAATAAGAGATCTTGGGTTCACTCCCGGAGCCAAGCTGCAACGTGGTCGTGTGGGGGTTCGAAGACGAGTAGATTTCAACCAGGGAGTTGATGCGCGCATCCTATGCAAAGATCGAATGTTCTTGCGTGAGTTGTCAACAATCTGCTTGAGGCCTTTGCGCATCGCGTTCGACCACCTGGGCCTAAAAAAGCCTTATGAGCAATCGATCCGTTACGCCTGTGATTTTGGGCTGACGGAACTTTCCAATTACATGCTCTACAACTTCCACGATTCTCCAGCCGATCTCTACGAGCGGATGCGTCTGAACGTAGCGCTCAACGAGGAGCTCGGGATCCGTATTTGGTCATTCCCCATGCGCTACCAGCCAACGGACCTTCCTGATCGATCCCATATTGGAGAAAAATGGACGCGATACCAGCTCCGATCAATGCAGATGATTCTCCAGGCGACTCATGGTGTCGTGAGTGGACAACCAGTTTTCTTCAAACGGGCATTCGGGGCGGATGTGACGAATTTTGAAAATATTCTATTACGGCCACACCACTTCATCTTCAATAGAGATTGGTACGAAACATCAAACGGCGAGGCGGAGTTCAAGGACTACGAAGCAAAAATGGCGAAGCTTAGTGATTCGGATCGAAAGGAACTTCTGAATCTCTTGTCATCAACTGACCCCCGGAATTTTGTCCGTTTACCTGAGGAAACACAGAACTCTAGGGTTAAAGGGGTGCTTCGGCACTACGTTCCACTTTCGAAGGAAGAAGAGGCTCGCATCTGGGCGTTCCAACGAAACATTTCAGCCGATGCCGATACCGCCTTGCCAGATGACGAACGCGTAGAGGACGCTGGGCTGAATGGGGAGGGTTCGGATTCACCTCTATTTGCGCAGCAGGGCGTAAAGCAAAACCTCAGACAGCCAATACTTCTATGACTACCCAGATTACCCCAATACCCCAGGTTGACATCCCGTGGACGCGGGCTACAGGAACCCCAGTTGTTGGGAAGGATATCCTGGAGCTTCTCAGCAGCTCAATGTACATAAACCCGATGACCATCTATCGGGAATACGTCCAGAACGCGGCGGACGCGATCGATGAAGCTCGCCGTGTCGGGACCCTCGGAAGCTCCACGCCGGGGCGAGTGGAGATTAATATTGATTACGGAAATCGGGCTATTCGAATTCGTGACAACGGGACTGGGGTAGATGGGAACGAGTTTGTGACCCGCCTCACTTCGTTTGGTGCGAGTGCAAAACGTGGCGAGCGGTCGCGCGGTTTTAGAGGAGTAGGTCGATTGTCCGGTATTGGCTACTGCCAAGAGCTGGTATTTCGCTCTCGTGGAAATGAGGAAGATTTAGTCTCCGAGCTACGGTGGGATTGTCGGAGGATTAAGACGATTTTACGATCCGCCGACTTTGTTGGCGATTTAGCTAACCTCCTGAAGCAGACTGTCGAGACTCGCACGATTCAAGGCAGAGGATGGCCGGAGCATTTTTTTGAGGTAGAACTGCGAGGTATCGTACGACACGGTAATGATTGTCTGTTAAACCCCGCGGCAATTGAAAACTACCTATCGCAGGTTGCGCCGGTACCGTTCTGTCCCGAGTTTCGTTTTGGCAAGGAGTTAGAATCTGTTCTCTCCGCCCATGTTGCATTGGGTAATGTTGAGATTACGATCGCAGGAATGGGTGAGCCTGTGTATCGGCCATATCGGAACCGCTTTGAGATTGCCAATGGGGTATTCGATGAGTTTTCGAAGCTTGAATTTACACGTGTGCCCGCCGTTGACGGTGGAACTGCCGCACTTGGCTGGGTATTGCATCATGGCTATAAAGGTGCAATACCACCTCGGACGAAGATCAAGGGGCTTCGATTACGACGCGGCAACATGCAGGTCGGTGAAGATGATCTGATGGAAGATCTATTCCCAGAACCGCGCTTTAACTCTTGGTCCGTCGGCGAAGTTCATGTTGTAGACGATCGCATTGTTCCAAATGGGCGTCGCGACCATTTTGAGCAGAATGTCCATTACAACAACTTAGTGAACCATATTTCTCCAGTTGCCCGTGCGATCAGCAACTTGTGCCGAACTAATTCATTGCGACGGAACTGGTTGAGAGAATTTGAACGGCAAAAATCGTTGGCGATGGACACGATCGCAATCATCAGGCAAGGCACGCTATCCTCGCCTATGCGCAAGGAAATGGAGTTGAAGATCAAAGATGCAATAAGTGAAATGGAAAGGATCTCTGGTCGAGAACAGCTTGCCATGGAATCCGCGGGCGCGTTGTGCCCCGCAGTCAGAGTGGTGCGGCGTCAACTCGCGAGAATTGAAGGAACCAACCATAGAGCAAAGCATCTGGAGAAGATGCCAGCGCACAAGAGGCGTGTTTATGAGCACGTGTTCGGGCTAATATATGAATGCTCTCCGAACCCAGCAGCGGCAAAGGGTTTGGTTGACCGTATAATGACCCGCCTTTCATGACCTCATTTGGCTCTTGTCCTGCCCTTCGTTTGCAGGCTCCGAGTGTTTAGAACGGGGCTCAGGAGGGACATACCAATGACCGCTAGTGAGATAATCCTCGATCTCGTCCAAATCTATTTCTCGACCACTTCCTTGGGGAGCGGGCCAGCATAGCTCGGTCACCGCAGCCTGGGTAGCGATGACACCCTGTGGGTTTCCCTTCAATCTTTGCGGGGGGATCGTCGGTTGCGATCGGTTCGGGCTTACGGGAACCGACAAACGCGAATCTTCGCTTACTGCCGCGGCCGGAGAGAAGCCCCAAAACATCTGATTCCGGGCAGCGGAGTCTGCTCAAGCCGGCAGTTGAGAATGAATCGCACACGATGGGCTGAATGGCAGGGTTTTTGGGCAAAGGAATCCGCAGTTGCAGCCGCCGGTAGTTTGACGAGTTGCCATAAGGACGGTTATGGCCATTTCTCGGCAAAATGGAATAATGCTGCACTGGTTTGGTCCGCTCATGACGGCTGCTCCGCTGAACGCCTTTTCTTCTCTTACTTTGGGGCCTTCTGTGTTTCTGCGAACTCGCGCGCTGCCGATGACAGCGACGTGAGCAGAGCGGTGATATCGTCTAGATGACGCTAGCAATCCTTCATCGAACATAAGCTTATTGGCCGTGGCAGGAAGGTGCCATGTCAGTTCGTACAATTAGGTGTGCGTAACGTCCACATCTATCGCTCCCGACGCGCGGATGCTGCGTCTGCCGCTGACCCGGTGCCCGACGATGTTTCTCACTGCATCAATGGTCCTGAAGCGCGTATCCTTAGAAAGGCCTGACAGAACCCCCGTTATCGCCGCTTGGCGGAACGCAGAATTGAATGCTTTAGCAGTCGCATTCCGCGTGATGCTGCGCGGATTTGCAACGTCAGGAAATGCGCTTGGTCGCAAAGCATTCCCGTAGAGACAAAAGGCTAAGCTGTCGAAAACCGAAAGCCCGCTTGAGAAAAACAAGTAGATACAGCGTTCAAGCTTGTAAGTCAGCTCCTCATCACTGCCGCCTCCTTTCCACCAACTGCTAGACTCATCATTGAGCAGTGCCTTGAATTCTTCATTGCACTCGCAGCACCCCCCGGTAGCGGTAGCGTACAGCCTGCCACGACCAGTCAAAGTGCCGCCGCTTCTCCATTGGGTCAAACAGTGCCTCGTCACTGATCACGCTTGGGAAGAAAGCGGTGGCCGCAATTCCAAATGCGCGAAAGTCCGTTTCGGGGAAGGCGGGCGGCATAGTTATATCCATGGTCGTTTTCGCGATCTTAAGGGCAGATACCATCTTGCTCATTGTCTTCTCGGTGCCGCTTAGAGCAAATGGCGCGGCATTTCTCAGCACTCAGCGACAGTACTTTGGCCTTTTCTTGCGGCTCTCCGAGAATTGCATTCTTCCTGTAGCTCTTGCCTTCAATCCAAGCCACGAAGCGATCCACGAATTCATCGTTGGCGCGTGATTTGTGCCCTTGAGTTTGCTGAACGATCGGCAGCAACCTCCTCGGTAGAGGTATTGGCTGATCGCCGAAATAGTAGAAATGCCTGGAGAGGAGTACGTTCTTACCCCGAAGGTCCGTCTGCCGGTTCTCTTTGGTGTGGACGCTTGGTCGCAAAATGGGTTTCGTCCCGTGGCGATAGTCGTAGATGCAATCACCAACCTTCCGACGGAATTTGGAGTTTGTCCAGGCCGGTATCTTCCGAGGCAGTGATTCCCGGCAGTATTTGTCGTATTGCGCCAAGGTGAGGACCGCTGTCACCCTCATAGCGTAAACAACCTTGCCTGAGATGTCGCCGTCGGGCGAACCCTTAGAGCCCAGTCCCACAACCCAGTCACCCTTCTTGGCTGCCCGTCGAATCGCGGGCTTACAGATAGCAAGAGTGCAAACACCCCAGTAAGGGTTGGGGGCGGCCCCGTCGTCGAATCTAAGGGTGTAGGAGTAGAGCGTCATTGCTCTCTGCTCCACTCATTACCTTGCATCTTCCCGGGAATTTGCATTATCGACTCCGGCCTGACCGGCAACATACACCTGACCGCACCCGGATGCGTCGCCGTCGTCGCGTGCGGGGCCTTCACCGGTCGGAGTGAGTAGCGCTGGCTTGTTGCGTAGGTCTGTCGTGATGGGCCTTCGGCCCGCGAAAATTCATGAAAAACCGTCATTTTCGGGCAAGGTAGACACCTTGAGGTTAACTCCTGTGTTTTCAGCATGGTGCGATTCGTAACCCAAGGTTTTTCGGCCCTGCGATTCGACTCCGACAAAAATTGCCGAAGACCTAGAGGACAAGTCCGCGCTGCCGTCCACAGCATGTGCTTGACGATTAGTCGCCAGACCGTTCTTGTGACTTGGAGTTTTGGTACGGCGCGGCAGCCGCACGTGAGATACAGTCGTGGCCACAGAGGCTGCTCTTTACGTGCGCTGGGGTGCCGGATCGAGTGAGCGTTCGCTGCTTTGGTGCCAGTGGGCAATTGTTCAGCTCTTCGAACATTCAGACGGATGGCATCATCCAGTGAGAGCTGTTTCGCCGCCTGGAAACACCTGCCCACTATGCACTTCTAGGATCCGATCTGCCAGATCCCAAACAAGCGGTGAATGGCAAATGAAGATAACTTGATGGAAGCCGCCCAGGTCCATGGCCCGGCGCAGCATGCGCACATATTCCTTGGCATTGGTGGCGTCCAGGGCACCCACGGTTTCGTCCCGGAAAAGAGTTTCGTAACGGATGCCTTCGCCCTGCCGCATGTTGTAGATGGCGATGCCTAGGTTGACGGCTTCGTTGACCAGTACGAACTGCCCGCCTGAAAGCTCATCCACGAGGCAAGTGCGGTCCAGGTTCTTGTTGCGGACCTCGACATCAAAATCGTCCACCATCCCCCTGCCGTCCGCCTTAGGGCGCTGCGTTCGGAAGCGGACTTCGAACTTGTTGTCGAAGCACCCTTCAAGCAAAGAATTGACCAAGCCGGAAACCTCCGGCCCGGCGGCCTGGATCTCGCAAAGCTGGATTTCGTCCGGGCCAAAGACCTTAGCGAGGTAGTTAAAGTCCTCGAGTTCAGTTTTTGCCGTGCCGAGTTCGGCCTCGACTTGGGCCAAGCGAGTCCGCGCCGCTTCCAGTTGGTCCTGACGCTGTTTGATTTGGGCCTGGCGTGCAATGAGACCATCTCGCTCACGGCGGCAGGAGACAATCAGGCGGTCCGCGTTTTCAATCTCCCGCCGTGAAGCATGCATCTTAGCGTCGAGGTCAGAGAATGCAGAGACCGCCGATTCCTTCCTCGATAGTTCCTCGCCAACTTCCGTACGGGCCCGAGTCAAGCGCTCCAAAGCCTTGTGCCGTTCGTCCCGCCGCGCCTCGACGGCGCGCAATTCCTCGTAACCCTGCCGCTCCTGATCAACTTTCCTGCGGTCCCGCTCGCAGCC
>Ga0181533_1001839_pt1 | contig 26193 bp, 25 predicted proteins | sample PEATcosm2014_Bin_45_FD_119772 | JGI IMG/M metagenome (GOLD analysis project Ga0181533, IMG submission 119772) | Peatland microbial communities from MTU Mesocosm Facility, Houghton, MI, USA - PEATcosm2014_Bin11_60_metaG | ecosystem: Environmental > Terrestrial > Soil > Wetlands > Peat | place...
ATTGCTGACCCCCGGCTGTACCCTCCCCAGGTACTTTGCCAAAGTCTATTACTGAATCGAAGGACTGGTGACGGTAGCCGCTGTGCCATCAGTGGTGTAGCGAATCACGGCGGTTCCATCCGTATAGAAATTCTTTACTCCCGTGGAGCCCGCCTTGGCGGGCTGTCCAGTCAAGGTGTAGCCCAAGGAAGAACTGGCAGTGAGGGTAAAGTAATAACCGCTCTTCGGAGTTGTCGTAGTTGTCGCTTGTGACAGCGTGTCATCGATCAGGCAGGCACTGGTCGAAGTCGGCGTGGCGCAGCTACCGCCGTTTGTCGCCAGGTTTACGAGCGTGCCTGTGTAGCCGATGGTCGGATAAGTCGAGTTGTAGGTGGTTTCAGCCGTGTTGATGGTGCGCATGGAGCCCACAGCCGAGGCTTCGTTGGCGGCAATGCGCGAGCGAAGCAGGTTAGGGATGGCGATGGCCGCGATGATCAGGATGATCGCCACCACGATCAACAACTCGATGAGTGAAAAACCTTTTTGTTTCCGCATTTGCAACCCTCTCTCCTCTTGAAGTCAAGACCCTTATGGTTAGGTCCACACCAACTGCTTATGCACGAAGGGGTCCAACCGGAGAAGCTGTTCCTTAGATGTTATATAAGTATTGTGTTTTTCTAATCTTGCGCCAAATACACCAAGATTGATTACGGCGAGAGATGGGCCAAAATGCCATTAAGTGTCAATGTCGATTGCCATAAAATGTCATTGAAACGAGCACTTACGACGGCATGAGCACTGTGCAATAACGTGTCGCCGCCGGCCGCGTCAGGCAGACGCGCTCGAACAACCAACCGCGCGGTGAGCGTTCGCAAAAAGCAAAAGGGGCCAGCGTTGCTGACCCCTTCAGCTGCACCTCCCAGATACTTTGCTAAAGCTGTTACTGAATAGCAGCATCCGAAGCCGTTGCTGCAGCAGTGAGGTTGTAGTGAATTACGGCGGTGCCGTCGGTGTAGAACTGCTTAATACCCGTAGACCCTATCTTGGAAGGCGTTCCCAGCAGCGTGTAGCCCAACGCAGAACTGGTTGCGATGGTGAAGAAATAGCCGCTCTTGCCAGTGGCCGAAGCTGTAGCGCCTGCGAGCGTGGTGTCAATCAGGCAGGCGGCGGTCGAAGTCGGAGCGGCGCAAGAGGAACCGGCGAGGTTAGTCAAAGCGGTTGCATAGCCGACCGACGGATAAGTCGATGCGTACGTGATCTCAGCGGTGTTGATCGTGCGCATCGAGCCCACAGCGGATGCCTCGTTAGCCGCAATACGAGAGCGGAGCAGGTTCGGAATGGCAATAGCGGCGATGATCAAAATGATCGCCACAACGATGAGCAGCTCAATCAGCGAGAAACCTTTTTGCTTACGCATCAAACTCTCCTTGAAACCAAAAGCCTTCGAATTCTCGTCGTGAAGTACTGTGCAGTTATAGTGCCGAAAACATCGTCCTCTGAGTACCAGGATTGAGTTTTCGCAAGCCGTTGAATCCACAAAGGAAACACTTCCAACAAATAACCGTATCCGTTCCTGATCATCCGAAAGATGACAAAACTTGTCAAGCGCTGAGGACACATTATGTCATTATCGTCATCGTCCAAAGCTTCGGAGCACGATGGCCAATGCACCTTCGACACACAGATTTGACCTTACGAAGGTGTACCTTTGCGGGGTGCGGTTTGTTGGAATATGGACCATATCAAGCCTAGAACTTTAGTAATCAGCGTTGCTTATTTGCGTTCTCGCAAAAGTCTGTTTTTTGGCGCGAAAAACCGCTTTTTGCGCAATCCCGTAAAGCAACCTACGTCCGATAATACGCAAAGGGATTTGTCCTATAAGTGCCATCACGGCCTGATCAGCAAACTAGTTGATCGCGCGTAATTTTCAGTCCGGTGAGATTGCCGAGGATAGTGACGGCGATCTGGTCGGAGCAGAAAAATTCGTTGGCATTCTCCAGGACATCTTCGGCGCTGACGGCCTGGACGCGCTCGATAATCTCGCTCATGCCGAAGAAACGGTTGTAATACATTTCCTGGCGCGCCAGGTTTGACATGCGTGCGGTCGAGGACTCCATGCTCAGCATAAGGCTGCCCTTGAGCTGATTCTTGGCGCGCTGCAGTTCGTCTTCGGAAACCAGGTTCCGCTTCAGGTCGCGAAATTCGTTGACGATGGAGTTGACCACCTTGGAAGCGGAGGTGCGGGAGGTGCCGGCGTAAACGGCCAGGCATCCGCTATCGCGATAGGGATTCAATTCGCTGAAGATGGAGTACACCAAGCCCTGGCGCTCACGGATATTCTGGAAAAGGCGCGAACTCATGCCACCGCCAAGCAGGGTATTGAGGACGAACGAGGCATAGCGCTTCTCGTGCGAAATCGAATACGAAGGGACGCCGATGCAGATCTGCACCTGTTCAAGGGACTTCTTGTTGCGAAGCATGATGCGCGCCTGCGGATTCGGGGCGATCTGGTGCAACGGGTCCGGCTGGGGCTGAAGATGCTGGAATGTGCCCGTCACCAGGTCCACGAAATTGTCGTGGTTAATGCTACCGGCGGCTGAAATCACCATGTTGCCGGGAACGAAGCGGGCTCCGTAGTAGTCGAAGAGCATGGCCTGGTGAAAGCGGCGCACCGTTTCCTTGGTGCCGAGAATGGGCCGGCCCAGAGGGTGACCTTTCCAAAAATTCTGGGTGAATATCTCATGGACGAGCAAGTCGGGATTGTCCTCGTCCATCTTGATTTCCTCGAGAATGACGCCACGCTCTTTGGTTATGTCAGATTCATTGAAAACGGGATTCAGCACCAGGTCGCTGAGCACATCCATGGCGATCGGCAGGTGCTCATCGAGCACCTTTACGTTGAAACAGACGCATTCCTTGGCGGTAAAGGCGTCGAGGTTTCCGCCGATGGAATCGACTTGCCGGGCGATGGCTTCCGCATTGCGGCTCTTGGTGCCCTTGAAGACCATGTGCTCGACGAAATGGGAGATGCCATTGAGATCTTGCGTCTCGTGGCGGGAGCCGGTTCGGATCCAGATACCGATGGAGACGGAGCGAATATGCGCCATCTCTTCGGAGATAATCGTCAACCCATTCGGCAGTTCCGTGCGCCGCAGGCTCCGAAGTTCGTCGACGAACTGTTTTTGCATCTTGGCTCCCTTATACGCCGAGGCTGGCGGGGCAAGCTTTTGTCGGGGGACCCCTGTCGCCACCCAGCGGGCGTTGAGATTTCCAGATCAAAAAAAGCGAAATGAATGCCGCTCCCTGAAGCCTCTCCCATCTAAGATAACAATTCAGACGGCTGAAAGGTGGTTTCGGGGCTCTTGAAATCGCGACCCTTACCGGGCCCCGGGCGACGGCAGCTTACGGACTACTGATTTAGATGCATGAGCAAGACTTCCAAATTCGAACTATTAGGCCTTAGTTTACAAGAGCTTACGGCTCTGGCAGAGTCTCAGGAGCAGCCACTCTACCGAGGCGCTCAGCTCTTTGAAGCCATCTACCGGCAGCGAAAGACCAGTATAGCTGAGATTTCGACCTTGCCGGGCGGGTTTCGCTCAAGCTTGCTGGCGCAGGGGTTTGAGATCGGCACCCCGACCGTCGAGCGGCAGTTCATTTCGATGGACGGCACGGTGCGTTACCTGATTCGCTTCGGCGACGGGCAGAGCGAAGCTTCGCCGGTGCCTCAGGCACCAGGCGTGGCAGGACCTCGCGGCGGCCGTGTCGCAGATCGCGTATCCGTGGAAACCGTGTGGATGCCCGAGGGCGACGGCGGCGAGCAAGGCGACGGCAGCGAGGCTGCCGAAGCGCGTACCCGGGCAACGATTTGCATTTCAAGCCAAGCCGGATGCGCCGTCAACTGCCGCTTCTGCATGACGGCTTTGTTGGGGTTGCAACGTAACCTGACGGCGGGTGAAATTGTGGGACAGGTTCTGCTGGTGCTCGCCAGCCATGACGTCGAGCCGGAGCGCGACCGCATCAACCTGGTCTTCATGGGACAGGGCGAACCCTTTCTTAATTACGACAACTTCATGAAGGCCGTGCGCCTGCTGGTGGAGGGCGCCGGAATCGCGGAGTCGCGGATGACGGTTTCCACCTCCGGAATCCTGCCGCGCTTCGCCGACTTTGCCCGGGAGCCGGTGCGTCCCAAGCTGGCGATTTCGCTAAACGGCAGCAACGACGAGGACCGCTCCCGCGTGATGCCGATCAACCGCAAATGGAACATTGCCAGCCTGCTCGAAGCAGCGAGAAGTTTTCCACTTCGGCCGCGCGAGCGCATCACGTTCGAGTACGTGCTGCTGGGCGGCGAGAACGATTCGGCCGGGAATGCGCAAGAGTTGGCGGGACTGCTGCGCGGAGTGCGCGCCAAGGTCAACCTGATCGCGCTCAATGCCGGACCCGGGATCGCGTTTTCCACGCCCGCCGAGGAACGGGTACTCGCTTTTCAAAGGGTGCTGGTTGGCGCCGGAATTCCGGCATTTATCCGGCGTCCTCGGGGCCGCGATATCTACGCTGCTTGCGGTCAACTGAAACGCACGACCGAGCTCGCCGGAATGCAAAGCTGAGGGCGGCATGCAGGTTAGTTTTGAATTTTAGAGGGTGAAAGCCGTCACGCAGTTGTTCTTGATGATAGAGCTCTTGACAAGATGCATTTGCTTGTAAAATCGTGGATTCTGAAGGCGAAACAGACGGAACTCTGCCACATTTTCGGCGATGGCTTCTCGAATACGAGTCATGGCAAACTCTTGCGTTTCGTGCCGTTCATGGTAAGAGGCGGTCGCTTCGGCGAGTTCCCTTACCTCGTTATTCGAAAGCAGCAGGTAGATTTTATTTGCGATGAGAAATTGGTCTAGGGATTATGACCGCCGTTCTCTTGTTCCCATTTCCGAATATATGTCCACCAGCAATCGAGAAGAACAAACAAGCTGCCTTGTCGGATAGGGTTGGGTAAAACTCTCGACCAAAACCGCTTTGGAAGGGCTGCACTGCTGCGGAAGCAAGTAGATTTCGGTCTAAACAGTCGTGCTCATACACGGGCTCGACTCCTGGCCATACTATCGAAATACCATTGTCGTGGATGAATTCGATGTAGTCGGCCTTGAGCCCGTATACGACCCTACTTTTGCGCAAGCTTCTTCAACGCGGGATAATATTTCGCGGCGGACTGAACAAACGCCGACTCTTTACTACTCCCACCAGGGGAGAGCTTCTGCTGAACAGTAGACGAATATCGCTCGGTCGCCCGGCACAGTGCCGCAAGCTTCTTCATCGCTTTCTGTGTCATGGCTTTTCCTTTTTGCCTAAACGCCTCTCCATCTATAACTTATGGATGCGCTGTGGACGCGCAGAGATGCAAGAAAAACGTTCGTCCTGCCTGTATTTAGAGACTTATATTTTGGGAGTTAAGTATATAAGTCCCTATTTATATATAACGCACTATACGCCGTGGTCAAGCGGGGGTTTTATAGTGCCTAGGTCACTGTCGTAATAGATAGTTCAACCAATTCGCTCAACGCCCAGACGTAATCTGCAATCCCAAATCCCAGCTACGCTTGACCGTTTTTCCCATGAGCACATTCTTGCACGTTCTAAGACTACCTGCGATAGCCTCAGGTTTCAAACTGACCCACTACCGGCCTACCGCCCGCTTGTGCTTCTCGCGGAATGGTGCGCCGCCGCGCTCGGCAACTGCTGTCGGTTCTGCCGCATCAGGATGCCTACGTGCGCGGACCATCCGGTGAAAGCGAAGGAGTGCTTCGCCAGGAAATCCAGAGCGTTATCGAATCTGGTCCAAGGCGCAGCGAGGAACCTGTGCGCTGGCGACATCTCATCTTCGGGTTTTCGCTGCTGCTGCTCTGTTTCAGCGTGGGCGGTTCATGGCAGAAGCGGCAAATGAAAGAAGCGGAACGGTTGCAGTGGCAAGGCAGGTCCGCCGCCGCGCTCGATCTGTTTCAGTCGCTGCTGGAGCATGCGCCCGCGCTTGGCAAGAGCGCGCAATCCAAGCTCTGGTCCCACATCGGAGAATGTTATTACGCACTGGAAGAGCCGGGCGAGGCGTTCACCGCGTACAACCGCGCGCTGGAACTCGACTCCGATAACCATTCCGCCCGGCTGAGGCTGGGAGAACTCTATCTGCTGGGCGGCTCCGTCGAGGAGGCAGGCGAAGAGGCCAGGAAAGTGATTGCTTCGGCCGGTCCGAGCGCCGACGCCTTCGAGTTGCTCGGCGCCGCCTCTGCCGACGCGGATGCATCCGTGGCAATGGACTCATTCCGCCGCGCCCTGCAACTCGACCCCACGCGAATGAAGGTCGCCGTCTCGCTCGCCCAGCTATTGAATCGTGCGGGCAGGGGCGAGGAAGCGCGGGAGATATTGAAAAAAGCGGCCCAAGCGCAGCCGCGAAGCGCCGCCCCGTATCTGGCGCTCGCTCGTCTCGCCGAGGAGGACGCGCGCACCGAAGACGCCGAGCAGGCCTATCGGAAGGCGGTTGCAACCGAGGACACGGTGGAGACCGAACTGCACCTGGCGCAATTCCTGGAACGCTCGGCGCGCATGGAAGAGGCGCGGAAGATTCTCGCCGCAGTGGATGCTTCACGTCCCCAATTGCCGCCTGTTCTAGGGGATTTCGAGCTGCTGGCGGGGGCACCCGTGCTGGCGGGCCGCAACTACGCCGGACGTCTGCAAGGCGGCCCTGAGCCGGAATGGGGTGCGCAACGGGAGCAGAGGAAGCGATATCGCACGCAACTGATCTCGCGTCTGATCGAAGCGGATATTCAGTCCTTTCAGCGGAGCGAGCCTTCTCAGCTAGCGCCGCTGACGAAGTCCGCCCGTGAGCATCTGGCCGCGTTCGGAGGCGAACTCGATCCAGCCACGCGAAGCATCCTGTCGGCGGAGCTTGAACTCATCGACGGAGACCTGACGGTAGCGGCGGCGCAGGCAAGGAAGGCGGTGGGGATAGCGCCGGATTCGCCGGCAGCGCATTACGTCCTGGGATTGCTGTACCAGAGGATGGGCGACAGCGCAGGCGCGGCGACGGAGTGGCAGACAGCGTTGCAGGCGCGCTCCGACTTTGCGCCGGCCAGTATCGCGCTGGCGGGCATGATCCTGCGCTCGGGCAACTTCAACTTGGCGGAGCAGTACATCGTTCCCGTATTGCGGCAGGAGCCGGCTAATTTGCAGGCTTTGGTCATATTCTGCCGGGTGCTTCAGGGAAAGAAAATCTACCAGGCAGCTCGCGTGGTGGCGAATCGAGTGGCAGCCATCGACAATGCATCGGCGCAAGCCAGCATTTTGCGCGGGGAAATCGCACTGGCGGAGCATCAGATTGCCGGCGCCCTGCTCAACTACGAACAGGCCATGGTGCTCGATCCGAGCTCCCCGGAAGCGATGCAGGGGCTGATCCGGGTCTGTGGCGAGAGAGAAGTTACGCGCCCCATGCTGTTGCAAATGGAACGGTTCGCGGCGAGCGATAAGAATCTGTCGGGCCTTATGGAACTGACGGGACGCCTGTTTGCCGAACGCGGCTGGAAGCAGGATGCCATTCGCTGTCTACGACGCGCCTTCGAGATGGACCGGGAGCGCGATTCCGCCGCCGAGGCCATGGCAAAACTGTTCGCCCGCCACGGCCAGATGATCGCCGCAGCCGATTCGGCCACCAGAGTGCGCGAGCTTTCCACCCTGCTGGCGGGAGTGCAGGCCGAGCGCAAGCACGACTTGGCCGCGGCGGTGCGCAACTACGAAGCCGCGGTGCACGGCGGAGACAACAGCGGAGTTTCAGCCAACAATCTCGCCTGGATTTATGCCCAGCAAGGGCGCGAGCTGGAGCGGGCGCTGGCGCTGGCTAGGCATGCACGCGAGCTTGCGCCGGAAGATCCGGCCGTGCTCGATACCCTTGGGGTAGTGCACCTGGCCCGGCGCGAGTATTCCAGGGCCGTCGGCGTGCTGGAACTTGCGCGCACGCTGGCCCAATCACAAGGGCAGAGCGGGGCAGTGGTGCTGGCCGAGGTTAAGCATCATCTGTCTGAGGCTTATCTGCGCGCCGGACAAACCGAGCGGGCTTCATTGTCGGTGGGCAACCGTGCGCGGCCTCGATGAGTGATTATTCCCACATCTGCTGACTGCGGCAGATGTGGGGCACCGGCGGGGTGACCCCCACTGATTGTTCCCACTGGGGCACCGACTCCCACATCTGCTGACTGCGGCAGATGTGGGGCACCGGCGGCAGATGTGGGGCACCGGCCGTGAAGAACATGCAACGGCGAAATTGTCATAAGCTGCTTGCGCGTATCTCGCCTCTCGCGATACAACCGAAGCGTGTTCCGTTTGAGAGATTACCAGCACGGCGACTTCGAAGAGCTGTATCGAATCGACACCGACTGCTTCCAGCCGGGGATTGCCTACTCCCGCGGCGAGCTGCAGAGCTATGTGCAGCGAAAGCAGTCATTCTGCATCATTGCCGAACCCGAACCCATAGCCGCCGTCGGCGACGCCAGCGAGATGAACAAAGGCGAGGCGGAGGCGACGAGCAAGCGGACAGAGCGCATCGCGGGTTTCGTGGTTGTCGAACTGCATCGCGAAGGGTATGGACACGTTATCACCCTTGACGTGCGTCGCGACTTTCGCCGCCACCGGCTCGGGACGTTGCTGCTGCAGGCCGCCGAAGATAGAATCCGCAAGCTCGGCGGCTTCATGATGGTGCTGGAGACGGCGGTTAACAATGCCGCGGCACTGGCATTCTATGAGCGGCATCGCTACAAAATCCTGAGGCGGCTGCCGCGCTACTACGCCCACAATCTGGACGCTTTGTTTCTGACCAAACGGCTGTAGAGCGGTTTCTCCAGTAGGCGCAGCCTCACATATCAGATTGTCATGGCGAGCGAAGTCGAGCCACCTTTTGTTCCTGCTGCTGAGAAACAAAGGGTGGCTCCACTCCGCTTCGCTCCGGTCGCCATGACAATCCTTCGGGTTCTGGGTACACCAATCCGGGAACCGCTCACCCTGGCGGGCAAAGGAAAAGGGCGCCCGGACGAGCGCCCCTTTTTGAAAAATTTTCAGATTCTTTCGAAAAACTTTCAGTTTCTTCGGGAACTTTCAGAGTTGCTTATGCGACGTCTTCGTCGTCACGGTTACGATTCTGGTCGGCGGGCGTCTGGTTTTTCCGTTCAATCTTATTCACAGCTTCACGCCCAGCGTCCTTAATTTTCCCAAAGACGTTCTGCACCTTGCCCTTGATCTGCTCTTTCGTGCCTTCAGCCTGAGCGTCCTTGTCTCCCGTCCATTCGGCGACCTGGCGCTCAACACGGCCCTTAATATCCTTAATTTTGCCTTTCACGCGGTCCTTATCCATTTCAGTTGTTACTCCTTCCGTTAAATGCTGATTTACATTTTTTGGAAAACCGGCGATTACCTCAGGGTTCCAACCCCAACAAGCCAACAACGGGCTTGTCGGGGACCCCAAAAGCCCTTCACAAACTCATGCTTCGTCCGGAAATGAGTTGGAAGACCAAAGCAACCACCGCCAATACCAGCAGAATGTGAATGAATCCCCCGAACGTGTAGCTGCTGACCACTCCTAACAACCACAGCACTAGAAGAATCACGAACAGGGTCCAAAGCATATTGCTCACCTCCGTCTGCCCATTGCGGTCGTCAGCGGATTAGACGGGATGGGACGCGGCCGGGGTTGTGAGGAATCGAGGGTTCAAGCGCGATTGCGAAAGGCAGGATAAGTCTAAGGGCTGGAACCGGTTGCATAAATACTTTTTGGAAGAACCGGCAATTCCATCAGGAGCTAAGAGACCGTGGAAAAACTCGTGCCGGTGTCATCCCGAGGTCGCGCCGGTTTTGCGCGACCGAGGGACCTGCTTTGCTTTCAACGCGCGCAAAAGCAGATCCCTCGCTGCGCTCGGGATGACACCCTCGGAGAACAGTTTTTCTCTACTCGAAGCGCACTTTATCGCCGACGATCAGCGAGTGTTTCAGGAAGCGCGCGTCGTTGTGGGCAGGACAGTCCAGGCGGTAGTGCGCGCCTCGGCTCTCTTCGCGCGCCAGGGCGGCGCGTGCAATCAGTTGGGCTACGGCAGCCACGTTATGGGCCTCCCATTCGCGACGGCAGCGCGCTTCAGGCAGTTGGCTTTGCAGCTCCTTCAACGCGGCGACTGCGCCGCGGAGCCGCTTGCCTTCGCGGACAATTCCGACATCGCGCCACATCAACTCCTGAAGGGCGGAGATTTGGGATTCGAGAGCAGGATTCGAGACGACCTGGCCGCCGTTAACCGCCTTCTTGCTTTTCGCGGCGGAGTCTTTCCCGTGCTTCGCCAGTTGTGCTTCACCGCCCATGTAGCCGGCGGCGCGCGCGCCGTAAACCAGGCCTTCGAGCAGGGAATTGCTGGCCAGGCGGTTGGCGCCGTGGACCCCTGTGCAGGCAGCTTCGCCGGCGGCAAAAAGTCCAGGAAGCGAGGTGCGGCCGCACAGGTCTGTGCGAACGCCCCCCATTGCATAATGCGCCGCGGGACGAATCGGCACCATGTCCGTGGCCAGATCGATGTTGTAGCTCAGGCAGGTGTTGTAAATGCGTGGGAAGCGCTTCTTCAGGCGTTCGCCGTTGAGGTGCGTAAGGTCAAGATAGACGACCGGCTCACGCGCCGGAGAAACCTCAAGCTCGTGGGCAATGGCGCGGGCAACAATATCGCGCGGAGCCAGCTCCGCCATTTCGTGATACTTGGGCATGAAGCGGCTGAGATTGGCGTTGCGCAGATAAGCGCCTTCGCCGCGCAGCGCCTCGGAAAGCAGAAAGCGCGGCGCGTTTTTCAAAAAAAGAGCTGTCGGATGGAATTGAATGAATTCCATGTCGCTGACTTCGGCGCCCGCACGGAAAGCCATGGCGACGCCATCGCCGGTAGCGACTCCCGGGTTGGTAGTGTTGGCATAGACTTGGCCCATGCCGCCGGTGGCCAGCATGACGGCTGCCGCCCTGATCTGTTCCGGTTCACCGTTCTGGTTCAGCAGATGAATGCCGACGACGCGGCCGTCTTCTATCAAGAGGCCGGTCGCAAAGCCGAATTCACGAAATGAAATGTGCTTGAGAGAAGCGGCGCGATGGTAGAGAGCGCGTCCGATTTCACGCCCGGTGGAGTCGCCATTGGCGTGCAGCACGCGGTCGCGGCTGTGCGCGCCCTCGCGAGTGAACGAGAGCTTGGTCCCTTGCTTATCGAATTGAGTGCCCCACTTGATGAGCTCCTCGATGCGCATGGGGCCTTCCTCGACGAGGATGCGGGCCGCATCGGGGTTGCAGAGGCCGTCGCCGGCGACCAGCGTGTCCTGCAAATGGAGGCAGATCTCGTCCTCATCGCTGAGAGCGACCGCGATGCCGCCCTGGGCATACTGGGTGTTCGATTCGCTGAGTTCGAGCTTGGCCAGACAGAGCACACGCCCGTATGCGCACAGTTCGATTGCAGCCCGCATGCCGGCGATGCCGGCGCCCACGACAATGAAATCCGTTTCCTGCACGAGCCCTCACCAGGTCATCGGCACGATTTGTACGATACAGGATGTTGCGGCGATCAAGCCAACTTCCTGCACGAGCCTATGACACCGATGCAGGCAAATATATCATTGCAGCAGCGCGCAACCGAACAACTTCGTGCTTTCGGCGGGGCTGCGCTAGAATAATTACTTGATACGCGTAAGCATCAATACGATTGCGCGGCCGTATGAAGCCCTGATCGAGCAGGCGGTGCTGCGCTCGGCCGGAACTTATATACGGGAGCTGATGCCGAATGCAGGCAGGTTGTTCACGATGACCGTAGCGCCTGTGCGCAAGCATTACGGCAAGGCTCTGGCGCAATCTTTTCAGGCGGCGAAGCTGGAGAATGTCTTCGTCGAGATGCCCAATGGAGAGCGTTACAAGACGCTTTCGACGATTGAAGAGCTTGGACGCCGGCTGGTGAAGGCGGGAGCGGATCGCGGTGCCACGCTGGTGACGCTGGGCGGAGGCGTGGTGGGCGACGTGGGAGGGTTCCTCGCTTCGATCTATATGCGGGGGATCGACTTCATTCAGATCCCCACGACATTCCTCGCGCAGATCGACTCCTCCGTCGGCGGCAAAACGGGCGTGAACCTGACGCTCGGGAAAAACCTGCTGGGCACCTTCAAACAGCCTTCCCTGGTGCTGATCGATCCCGAGGTGCTGATAACGTTGCCTGATCGGGAATACAGTTCAGGGTTGTTCGAGGCGCTGAAGACCGGGATTATCCGCAACCCGCGTATTTTCGACTTCATGGAGGAAAACCGGGATCGCATTCTGCGGCGCGACGCGGGGACGATGGAGTGGCTGATCGCCGAGTGCGTGCGGGTGAAGGCGAGCGTGGTCAGCGAGGACGAGGAAGAGCATGGGCTGCGGAAGATTCTGAATTTCGGCCATACCATCGCGCACGCCCTGGAAGTGGAAACGAACTACCGGCACTTCCTGCACGGAGAAGCCGTGGCGTGGGGGATGATCGCGGCAACCATGATTTCCGCCGGTATGCAGAAAACCGATTCGAGGACAGCGCAACGGATTATCGGCGCAATTCTGTCGTATGCGCCGCTGCCCAAGGTCGACGTGAAGCCGCGCAACGTTCTTCGCTGTTTGAAGCGCGACAAGAAGGTCATCAGCGGCAAGATTCAGTGGGTGCTGCCGCTGGAGATCGGCAAGGCGGAGTTTGTGACGGATGCGCCCGAGCGCGCGATTCTGCAAGCCATCGAAGAACTTCGTTACCTGTCGCAAGCCTGAATCGAGCCGGTCATGCCAGGGCGACCGGCGTCGCTGGTGGCGTTGGCCTGCTTGGTGTCGCAAGCCTGATCGAGCTAAATCCCTCATGCCGGAGCAAGATAAATCTTTGGGCGCGCGCACGGCCGAGGCGCAGGACGAGCAGGCCGCCGCGCACGCGGTGCGCGACATGTTCAGCGCGATTGCGCCGCGCTACGACCTGCTGAATCACGTTCTCTCGCTGAACACGGACCGCTATTGGTGGTGGCGCGCGGCACGCGGTTTCCGGCATATCCTGCGGCGTCCGGGCGCGGCCGTGCTGGACCTATGCTGCGGCACCGGCGATATGAGCTTGGCGCTTTATCGGGGGGCCGCTGCGGGAGTGAAAATCGTGGGCGCGGATTTTTCGCCGGCAATGCTGGAGCGCGCGCGGCGGAAGGGCGCGGGCCTGCCCGTGGAGTGGGTCGAGGCCGACGCGCTGCATATGCCGTTCGCCGCCGGCAGCTTCGAGCTTGTCGTCTCCGCCTTCGGCTTTCGCAACCTCGCCAACTACGATCACGGGCTCGAGGAGATTTGCCGCGTGTTGAAGAGCGGCGGCGAAATCGGAATCCTCGATTTCGGCGAGCCGCGCGGCCTGATTGGCAAACTCTACCGCCTTTATTTCCGTCATGTTCTGCCGCGGCTGGGCGCGATCATCTCGGGGGTTCGCGGTGCTTACGCTTATCTGCCGGCGTCGGTCGCGCGCTTTCCCGAGCCGGAAGAAATGCTGGCGCGAATGCGGCAGGCGGGGTTTGAACGCGCGGAATACAGTCCCTACACGTTCGGCATCGCCGGACTCTATCGGGCGGTGAAGCGCTGAGCTACTGCGCTACCACGAACTAATATTCTGAGCGACCGAAGGGAAGCGAAGAACCTGCTTTTACTTGAAGTGCGAAAAAAGCAGATCCTTCGCTCCTCCACCCCAGCAACGGCAAAAGCGGCCGTCGCCGGGGACCCCGGCTTCGCTCAGGATGACACTTACGAGGTTTGTTGCATACAGGACGGAAGCGTCTGAGGACGAAAGAGACCACCCCACGTTAGCCGATGCGGGCGAACGTGGGGCACCATCGATTTGCAGGTTCGCCGTCCGCCGTGGCAGAGTAACCTCACGGGCATTTAGGGCGGTTTCCTTGTTGGTGTATCCAAATTCCCAACAGGATGTCATGGCGACCGGAGCGAAGCGGAGTGGAGCCACCCTTTGTTTTTCAGCAGTAGGAACAAAAGGTGGCTCGACTTCGCTCGCCATGACAGTTTGAGTTTATGGGATATACCTATCGGGGAAGCGCTTTAGCCCCCTGTCCAAAGCTGAACCGAATGGCAGAGCAAGCACTCAACGCGGAGACCATGCGCGCGGAAAAGCGCGGAGTTGCGCGCAATTCCGTTTTTGCCGCCCTGCTGATCACGGCATTCAAGTTTGTCGCCGGTTTTTCCACCGGAAGCCTCGGCATTCTTTCGGAAGCGCTGCACTCCAGCCTTGACCTGGTGGCTGCGATCGTCACGCTGCTGTCGGTGCGGGTGAGCGACAAACCCGCCGACGCCGACCACCAGTACGGCCACGGCAAAGTCGAGAGCTTTTCCGCGTTTATCGAGACGGGTTTGCTGCTAGTTACGTGCGTGTGGATCGTCTATGAGGCTTTCCGACGCCTGTTTCTGCGCACGGTTGAGATTGAGCCGAGCATCGTGGCCGTGGCGGTCATGCTGTTCTCCATCGGGGTTGATTTCTGGCGCTCGCGAGCGTTGAAGATTGTCGCGGACAAGTACGACAGTCAGGCGCTGAAGGCCGACGCACTTCATTTCAGAACGGACATCTGGTCGAGCGCCGTCGTCATCCTCGGACTGTTTCTGGTCTGGCTGGGCCGGCTGCGCAACATGAATTGGCTCTTCAAGGCCGATCCGATCGCGGCGCTGTTCGTGGCGGTGATTGTTGTCCACGTGAGCTGGCGGCTGGCAAGGCAGACGATCGACGCATTGCTGGACGGGGCGCCGCACGGCGCACGCGCGCGGATCATGGATTTGGTCGCCAACCTGCCCGGAGTTCTGGAGGTTGACCGCGTGCGGATCAGGAGCGCGGGGAGCCGCTACTTTGTTGACCTGGCTATCGGACTCGGCAGAAACGTGACTTTCCAGGCATCGGAACAGGTCGCGCACCGGGTCACGGACAAAGTTCGCCAGATCCTGCCGGGGGCCGATGTGGTGGTGAACACCGTCTCCAGGGCCGGGCACTGGGAAAACATCTTCGATCGCATCCGCGCCGCCGCTCTGCGCAACAACCTGATGGTGCACGCCATCAGTGTCCAGGAGCTTGACGGAAAACAACACGTCGAATTGCATGTCGAACTCGACGAAAAGCTCACGCTGGTTGCGGCTCATGAACACGTGACCGTACTGGAAAGCGATATCCGGTCGGCGGTGCCGGAAATCTCGTCGATTCTGACGCATATCGAAAGCGAACCGGCGACGGTTGAAACCAGCAACGAAATCGTGCGCGATACACGGCTCGAGGCGCGCCTGAAAGCGATTGGAGGGCAGTTTGCGGAGGTGGTTGACGTGCACGAGATTGTGCTGAAGCGCGTGCGCGATCACCTGTTCCTCTCCTGTCACGTTACCATGCACGATAAACTGCCGCTCTCTCGCGTACACGAGGTGCAGACGGCACTTGAAATCCGGTTTAAGACGGCGGCGCCGCAATTGTTCAGAGTGCTGATTCATCCCGAGCCGCAGACCGATAACCGCCGCTAGGGGATTCATTGTCTAAGCAAGTAAACCAAGGCAACTGCAACGTGATGGAAGGGGGGACTCCGCGGACCGCAAATGGCGCGGAGCCGCGAAGCCTTATTAATCGGGCGAAGGGCTATCTGTGCGTTGCCTCGGCAACACTGTTTTGGGGAATCTCAGCGTCGCTGGGCAGAGCGGTTTTCACCGGACGTATGAAGATCGCGGGCCGGACGGTGGGCTACATTCCGCCGATGATGCTGTCACAGAGCCGCACCACCTTTTCATTTTTGATCCTGATCGCGGTGCTGCTGTGCGTGCGCGGGCGGCGAGGCGTGGCCATGCGGCCGCGAGAGCTCCTGCAGTGCATGGCGCTGGGGATTTTTGGAATTGCGGCGTCGAATTTTTTCTATTATTTCGCCATCGAGAAGACCACCGTGGCGACGGCCATCATCGTTCAGTACAGCGCGCCGGTGCTGGTGCTGCTTTACATGCTGGCACGCGGAAGGCAGCGGGCAACCGCCGCTCGCATCTGGGGCGTGGCGCTGGCGGTGACCGGTAGCATGCTCGCGATTGGCATTGTGGGCGGCACGGCAGGTTTCCCCTGGTTCGCCGTTGGCACGCACCGCTTGAAATTTAACGGCCTGGGAGTGCTGGCGGCGCTGCTGGCGGCGGCGGCGTTTGCCTTCTGGAATGTCTACGGCGGAAGCCTCGTCGAGTCCGTCGGCCGCTGGCAGGTGGTGTTGTGGGCGATGTTCGGCGCCGCCGTCGGATGGATGCTGATCAATCCGCCGGCGCGGATTATCGCGGCCCATTATGAGCCGCAGCAGTGGCTGTTCCTGTTGATCTTCGCGATATCGTCTTCGCTCGTCCCTTCTTCGCTGTATATGTGGGGACTGGAGCATCTGGACCCGACGCGGGCCATTGTGACCAGTTGCCTGGAGCCGGTGTTCGCCATCGTCATCGCCGCCGTGGCGCTGGGCGAAACCGTAAATTCTTTCCAGATTCTGGGGATCGCCGTGGTGCTGACGGCAACGATTCTGGTGCAGATTCCGGAGCGGACGAAACGGGAAACAGTTCTGCCATCCCCGGAGTAAGCTACTTTGCCTTCAAGGTGCGGATGTACTTCACCATCGCGTCCAGACCCTTGTCGCCGAGCGCGGAGCTATAAGCCGGCATCTTGCCTTTGCCTTTGGCGAGTGCGTCGCGAATCTGGCCATCGCTCTGGCCTTGAACGCCGGACGCAGTGAGATCGGCGGCCTTTAGCGTCTTGCCCGCGGGCGTCTGCGAGCGGCCGTCGGCTCCATGGCACAAAATGCAGTTCTTAGCGAAGACCGTCTTGGCATCGGTCACGTCCTGCGCAAAAGAAAGCAGCGAGGCGGCTAGCAGGACAACTGCGCACAACGAAGTTTTCTTTTTCATAGCTTTGGGAACCTCGGGCGGCGGGCCGGTTCCGGGGCGGACGACGACAGGTTTTGCAACCGGTCGTAGCGCTTCCCAAACGGCTCGAAGGCGGGACAGGCTGCTAACTACATACGTTTCGCATTCCAGAAAACTACCGCACGTTAACCCCGTCACCCCAGCGAGATGTGCTCGCTGGGGACCCCGGACGGGCGAACGTGGGGCACCATCGAACCGCTTATCCGAACCCGGCCCACTGCCGAACTTCGAACAGGCTTGTTTCGATCCGCAAGCTGCCTGGTCTACTTGAGCGAGCGGACGAACTTAACAAGATCGCCTGCCTGGGCGTCCGTAACCTTCTGCGCCGGCATTTTGCCTTTGCCCTTCAGGACGATGTCTTTCAGTTGGGCATCACTCTGTTTCTGAACTTCGGGAGACGACAGGGGGCGCAGCCCGAAGTTTTTGCCCATGGTAGTCTGACCCTTTCCGTCAGGGCCATGACACATGGCGCATTTCTGCTTGAAAAGGTCGGCGCCACTCTGGGCCGACATGGGCTGAACCACCATCAGGCACAACACGGCAAACGCAAGAACATAAACCATGCCACGGGAAAACGTCATGTCTCCTCCTTGAATTAGCTGGACGAAACCGCCTCACCCCAGCGGAATGGGATGATAACAAAAATTGACGGCTGCCGTCACGGCGCGGCGGCTATCCCACATTAGTACCGCCTCGGTGGTGGGCCGTTCTCGGGGGCAGCCGTGCTGAGATGACGAACGAAAGCCCCACCCAAGCTTCGCTTGAATGGGGCACCCGGAAACTACCCCACGTCAGTCCAAAAGCCGGACGGGACGTGGGGCACCGTCGCAGCCGCAATGCTCTGTTTCCGGAGATACCGCAGCCTATTCGGAAGCTGGGCCCCTACCGAAAATTCTGAGCAGTTCAAAGTAGCGGCGCGCGTGGTGCACGTCCCGGCTGATCTGGTCGCGCAGGGCGTCCACCGAAGGGAATTTGATTTCATTCCGGAGGCGCTTGAGAAACGTGAGCTCGACGTTGGTTTCGACGGTCAACTCGATCGGGTGGAAATTCAAAATATGAGTTTCTATGGCGAACGACTCGGGGCCAAAGGTCGGACGGTTTCCGACGTTGGTCACGGCATTGAAGCATTCGCCGGAGAGCGCGATTTGCGTGACGTAAACGCCGTGCTTGGGAACGAGTTCATCGTAGCGGCTGAGATTGACCGTAGGCACGGTGTATTTGTGTCCGTAGCCGCGTCCGCGTCCGGGATTGGAGTAGATGCGAAATGGGCGGCCCAGCAGATGCCGCGCAGGCGCGAGTTCGCCGGCCGCAATCAGGTCGCGCACCTGGCTGGAGGACGCGATATAACCTTTCGCCTGTAGCGCATCATAGGCACGCACCGCGAAGCCAAGCCGCGTGCCGTATTCGCGCAGCCGGTCGATGTCGCCTTCGGCGCGGTGTCCGAAGCGGAAGTTGAAGCCTTCGTGAACCTCCACGGCGTGCAGCGCGGTGGAGATGATCTGCTCGGCGAACTCGAACGGAGGCATCGTCGAAAGATCGCGCGTGAAGGGCAGAATCACGACCGCGTCGAGGCCGGTCTCCTCGAGCAGCCGCAATTTGTAAGGCATGGGGGTAATGAGCGGAGGCGCTTCGCGGGGACGAAGGATGCGGATCGGATGGGGATCGAAAGTGAGCACGACGGAGCGAGCCTGCAACTGCTTTGCCCGCTCAACCATTTGCTTCAGGATCTGGCGATGGCCGAGGTGCAGCCCGTCATAGTTGCCGACGGTGAGGACGGTCGGCCCAAAATCGCGGGGAATCTGATCAAGTTTGCGAAAAATCTTCATGCGATCGTGATTTCAGCTTTCTCAGCTTTGTGCGCGGTCACAGTTGGAACTCCAGCCGCAGTCCGTCATGGGAGAGCCGCACGTTGGACGGAAGCTGCGCATTGGTCTCCTGGTGAGAAAGATCGTGCGCAATGTGGGTAAAGAAAGCGGTTCCCGGCCGCAGCCGCTCGACCAGGCTGAGCGACTGCGCAACCGTGGAGTGAGTGGGATGCGGCTTGTGGCGCAGGGCGTCGAGAAAAAGAATATCGAGCCCGCCCAGCAGAGGAAACGAGCTTTCGGGAACTTCGCTGAAGTCGGTCAGGTAGGCGGCCGAACCGAAGCGATATCCGTAAATCAGAGCCTCGCCGTGAATCACCGTCACCGGACAAAACACCGCATCGAAAATCTGCACAGGGCCGGTGATCTCGTGCAACTCGACTTGCGCCAGTCCGCCGAACTTATAGTCCTGGTCGAAGACATAGCGGAAGACGGAGCGCAGCACGCGCGCGGTATCGGCGCTAGCGTAGAGCGGGACCTTGGGACCGCCGGTGATGCGCGGAAACGTCAGCGGGCGGAGGTCGTCCAGGCCAAGAATGTGGTCGGCATGTCCGTGGGTGTAGAGCACGGCGTCGACGCGGTCGATCTTCTCGCGCAGGGCCTGCTGCCGGAAGTCGGGCGTGGTGTCGATCACCACCCGGTGGCCGCTCCACTCCACCATGACCGACGGGCGTGTGCGGCTGTCATGGGGATCGGTCGAGCGGCAGACATCGCAGGGGCACCCGATAGTCGGCACGCCCATGGAGGTGCCGCTTCCCAGCACTGTCAACACGGCCCGCATTATCGACGTCTCGCGCCGGGATCTGGTGGCATTCCGCCGGCCGGCGGACGCGTCAGCGCGTTGGTCACCTCGATGTACGCCATGCGAAGCTCATACAAGCAGTTGCTCAGCATGTGATCTTCCGGGGGCGTGAGATTGCCTCGCGTCTTTTCCGCGATGAGCGACAGGGTATCGATCGTCTGCCGCGCCCCGATCAGGTCGGCTGCCGGCTGCCCGCCCTGCTCATGGACCACGCCCAGTTGCACCAAGGCCGTCATGTAAAGCGAAGCGATAAACTTCTCGAACGTAATCGCGAAGTCGGAGGCTTTGTGGCCCTGGCCCTGTGAATCGAGTTCGCGTTGAAGCTGCGAGTCGAATTGGTGCGACGATTTCTGATACTGATCCGCCTGCTGCTTTTGCTCCTGCGCGGTGGGCGCGGGTGGGGGCGGCTCCGGTTGCGCGGCAAGCGGCGCCGGTTGCGCGGCAAGCGGTGGCTCAGGCTGCGTGGCTTCCTTGCTGGTTTCGTCCGTGCTGGTTTGAGGCAGCGGCTCACCTTCCATGGTGAACTTGCGCCTATCGGTAACGGTGAATTCTGGCTCTTTTTCTTTTGGCATATCGATCAAATGGAAAACGGCAGGGATTCCACCCTTGCCATCTCCGGGCCGATCTGGACCTCGGTTCCCGGGGTCGCGGCCTCCCGGCGAATATATCCAAGGGCGAGAGTGACATAAGAATCTTTCGATGCAAGCGCCGGGATGGACGCTGCGGAGGTGATCTCGCCCACTTCCTTGTCGCCCCACTGAACTTTTGCGCCCGGCTGGGGCGCTGCTCCATGCACCCGGAAGCTGGCAAATACGCGATGGACGCTGCCGCGGGAGCGTATGCGCTCCACGATCTCCTGGCCTATGTAGCAGCCTTTGGTGAAGTGCAAGGCGTGCTGCTGGCCGGTTTCCTGCGGCAGGTCGCGCTCTCGAATATCGATGCGGAAGCGCGGCACGCCGAGCGAAAGCAGCAGCCACTCCCAGGCTTGCGTGCCGGCCGGCACGGCGCCAGCCGCGACAAAATGATCCCAGAGCAGCGCGGCGTTGTCGGGATGCGTCCAAAACTCAAAGCTGGCGAGCAGCGCCGGGCCGCGCGCGGCGGTCAGCCCGATGCCGTTCCAGACGAAGTCGTGCACCTCGTAAGGCTGCAACTCGGGAAGCATGATTCCGGCGCGGGCGAGAAGCTGGCGCGAGTCGGGGCCGACGATGGCGATGGAGGCAAGTTTCTCGCTGATATCGGTGACTTCGACGTCATCCATGATGATATGGCGGTCGAAGATCTGGCGCATCCCTTCCACCTGTTCGCGGTCCGTCGAAACCAGGAAATAATCGCCGCGATTGTACGCCACCAGATCGCCCTGGATGCGTCCCTGGGGGTTCAAAACGAAGCTGTAATTTCCTTGGTTCAGCGGCAGGTCGCGGGTATTGTTGGTGACCATCCCATTCAGCCAGCGGGTGCGGTCCTCGCCGGTGAGAACCAGCTTGGCGCGCCAGCTCAGGTCCAGAAGCGCGCAGCCGCCGCGCAATGCCCTGAATTCGTCTTGCGGGTTGGCGAAAGCCAAAGGAGCCTCGGCGCCCGCGTAAACCGCGAAGCGCGCTCCGGAACCGGCCAATTTGTCGCTGAGTGAGATAGATGACATAACCGAAGCAGCTCCAGCAAGCCAAAGGCAGGCTTGCTGAGGACCCCGAACCATCGATTATATCCAAGCGCCGCATTCTTTTCTGTTATCTTCTCCTGCGACGGACTGCAACGGGTGAACTTCAGCAGGAAAATCCTGCAACGGGTGAAACATGAGCAGGAAAATTGCCGTTGTCCCCGGAGATGGCATCGGACGCGAGGTGATTCCCGCGGCTCTCGAGGTGGTGCGCGCCACCGGAGCGGCGATTGATTTCACGGAATTCGATTGGGGCGCCGAGCGCTACCTGCGCGATGGAACGACGGTGCCGGAAGACGGCTTTGAGATGTTGCAGCGTGCCTTCGACGCGGTCTTTGTGGGCGCACTGGGCGATCCGCGCGTACCGTCTAACGTGCACGCCAAGCAGATCCTGCTCGGCATGCGCTTCAAAATGGATCTCTATGCCAACGTGCGCCCGGTAAAGCTGCTCGATGAGGCTCTCTGCCCGCTGAAGAATACGCTTCCGGAGCAGGTGAACTTCACCGTCATACGCGAGAACACGGAGGGCGTTTACACGGACATGGGCGGGGTGTTCAAGCCGGGAACACCCGATGAGGTCGCCACTCAGGAAGAGATCAACACCCGCAAGGGAGTGGAGCGCATTATCCGCTACGCCTTTGAATATGGGCGCCTGCACGGACGCAAAAAGGTCCTGATGGCCGACAAATCAAACGCCATGAGCCATGCGGGAGGGCTATGGCAGCGCGTCTTCAAAGAGGTCAGCCGCGAGTACGCCGGGATCACAGCGGAGCACATGTACGTTGACGCCCTTTGCCTGCAAATGGTGCGCGCGCCGCAGTCGCTGGAGGTGATCGTCACCAACAACATGTTTGGCGACATCATCACCGATCTGGCCGCCGCTCTGCAGGGCGGCCTCGGCATGGCGGCGAGCGCCAACATTCATCCTGGGCGGACCTCGATGTTCGAACCGGTGCATGGTTCGGCTCCGACGCTGGCGGGAAAGAACGTGGCTAATCCGATTGGGGCAATCCTCTCAGCGGCGTTGATGCTGGAGTACTTGGGGCTCGCCGCCGAGGCGGAGAAGATGGAGACGGCGGTGCAGGAAGCGGTGCGGGAGAAGAAGCTGACGCTCGATGTCGGCGGTTCGCTGGGAACGCGCGAATGCGCCGGCTGGATCGCAAACCGGGTTGCCGGCTGAGACAGCGGGAAGGGCAGCAGTTCAAGAAACTACCCCACGTTAGCCAAAAGCGGGCGAACGTGGGGCACCATCGCCGGCAAGTTGAGATTTTAGGAGGCTGTCCGGTAAGCGGAGCGAAGGATCTGTGTATTACAAATCAAATACATGGATTCTTCGCTCGCTATGTTCGCTCAGAATGACACCTCAAAAGCTTATTGTGCTTGGATGACGTTACAATGCAATGAAGGTTCCTGTGGTTCAGCAAGGGTGGAAGGCCTCGGAGAAGGCTGAGCCTACCCTGGTTACAATGAATGCACACGTGGTTGCGGGAAGGCAGGGTACAAACTTCGATGACGCGCACAGGCGGTAGGTCGACAAAGCTGTTCTGGTTATTCGTTCTGCTGGCTGGCTGGCTGCTCTCCTTTGCGCAGATTGCGGCCGCTCAGGACATCCCAGCGAGCCAAATGCAGGCTCTCTGGGGACCCCGCGCTCAACCGCAGGCCCAGCAGCCGACCCAGAGCCAGCAAGCCGAAGCCGCCAATCCCGAGCGCAAGATAAGCCCGAAACAGGCTGAGGAACTGTTCCGGTCGGTCGATGAGATCCTGGCGTTCGTCAGCAAGGATACGGGGCTGCCAATCAAGGATAAGGTGAAGCGCAAGCTGGCCAATCGCGATGAAGTGGAACAGTACATTGCGCGGCACATGCAGGAGGATAAGGACACCCAGCGGTTGGAGCGTTCCGCCGCATCGCTGAAAAAATTAGGATTGCTGCCGCGCGATTTCGAGTTGCGGCCTTTTCTGCTCGGCCTGCTCAAGGAGCAGGTTGCCGGCTACTACGATGCCAAGACCAAGACCGTTTACCTGCTCGACTGGGTTGATGCCGACTCGCAAAAGCCTGTTCTGGCCCACGAACTGACGCACACTTTGCAGGACCAGAGCTACAACCTCAACCAGTGGACGGAAGATACCAAGCACGCCAAGAGCGATCAGGAGGAGATGGCGCTGGAAGAGGCGCAGTCGGCGCGCGAGGCGGTCATCGAGGGGCAGGCAATGCTGGTGATGCTCGACTATATACTGGCTCCGCTCGGGAAGAGCGTGGCGGATTCTCCGGCTGTCATCGATACCATGAAAAGCGCAATGGTGGAGGGCGGCCAGACGCCGCTGTTTTCCAAGACTCCGCTGTTCCTGCGGGAGGCTCTGACGTTTCCTTACACCTACGGATTGGACTTCGAGCGGCAGGTGCTGGCGAAGAAAGGGCGCGACGGCGCTTTCAAGGGCGTCTTTGAAAAGCCTCCGCGAGACACGCGGCAGGTGATGGAACCGCAAACTTACCTGGCGGACGAGAACATTTCCGAATTGTCGGTTCCCAAACTCGACGTGGTTCTGAAGGGCGAGTACAAGCGCTACGACTTCGGAGGCCTGGGGCAGTTTGATGTGACCATGTTGCTCTGGCAATGGTATGGCAAGCAAACGGGCGCCCGGCTTCCACAGGCATGGCGAGGCGGTTATTACTTCACCTACGAAAGAGCCGGTCATGCGGGCGCTCCTTATGTGCTGGTTTTGCTGACGCGTTGGGCAACGGAGGACGCCGCTAAAGAGTTCGCGAGCCTCTACGCCGGTTCGCTCGTCAAACGCTACCAGAGCGTGGGCGAAGTCAAGCCCGCGCGGGAGGGCTCCGGCGAATGGAAGACCGAAGAAGGCCCGGTTGAGATTTCGACTTCCGGTCCGTTTGTGATCGCCATCGAAGGACTTGCGGGCGATGAGCGTACGCAGGTGCGGCAGGCGATAGAGCACACCTTCATCGCGGAACCTCACCCGGCACAGACAGCAGCGCGGCCCGAGCAGCCATTTCCGTTGGCGCCAGTCATTACCTCTCGGGAGCCATTCCAGGAGCAGCAGGGGCGTTGAGCGCCTACAGGGCGCTCGGTGCGAATAGGTTCGTGCTTCTGAAATGTACTGTCGGGTACGCAGCTTGGCTGCTCAGGCCACAGGCGCGCGGCGCGCCAGTTGTATAATCGCGAGTTCACGTCAAACCAAGGAGAGCGGAGTTTGGCACAGGCAGAGATCGGTATCATCGGCGGCAGCGGTCTGTATTCCATGAAAGGCCTGACGGAAACGCGCGAGGTCGCACTCGACACTCCGTTCGGCAAACCTTCAGACGCTTATGTTTTGGGAACGCTGGCGGGTCGCAAAGTTGCGTTTCTGGCGCGGCATGGCCGTGGACATCGCCTGCTGCCGACGGAGCTGAATTTCCGCGCCAACATTCACGGCATGAAGCAGCTTGGCGTCGAGCGCATCCTCTCGATTTCCGCCGTCGGCTCGCTCAAGCAGGAGCACAAGCCGACCGAATTTCTCATCCCCGACCAGTTTCTTGACCGGACGAAGCAGCGTGTCTCGACATTTTTCGGGGATGGCATTGTAGCGCACATTGCGTTTGGCGACCCGGTTTGCATGGACGTCGCCAGGGTTGTGGCGGAGGGCTGCAAGAAGGCGGGCGTCAGCGGCAAACTCGGCGGAACCTACGTCTGCATGGAAGGGCCGCAGTTCTCGACCAAGGCCGAGAGCAATCTCTACCGCAGTTGGGGCATGGACGTGATCGGCATGACGAACCTGCAGGAGGCCAAGCTGGCGCGCGAAGCCGAGCTCTGCTACGCGACCGTCGCCATGGTGACGGACTACGATTGCTGGCATCCCGAACACGATGCGGTCACCGTCGAAAAGATTATTGCCGTGCTCAACCAAAACGCCGAGAACGCCTGCAACGTGGTGCGTGAAGCCGTGGCGGCAATGCCGCGCGAACGCACTTGCAAGTGCGGTTCGGCGCTGGCGACGGCCATCATCACGGCGCGCGAGGCCATGCCGGAGAAAACGCGCGAGCGCTTGAAGCTGATCATCGGCAAATATGTCGGCGGAGCGGAGCCCACGGTTGATTACGGCAAGAAGGTGGGCGCGTAGCCATGTCGATCCTGGTGGTGGGTTCGGTGGCATTCGATACGCTCAAGACCGCTTACGGCGAGCGCGAGAAGATTCTGGGCGGCTCGGCAACTTACTTTTCGCTGGCGGCCAGCTATTTCACCAAAGTTCGCGTGGTCGCCGTCGTCGGCGAGGACTTCACAGGCGAGCACGAAAACGTGATGAAGGCTCGCGGCATCGACACCACGGGCATCGAGCGCGCCAAGGGCAAGACGTTCCACTGGGGCGGCGAGTACGGCGAGAACCTCAACGAAGCCAAAACAAATTTCACCGACCTGAACGTCTTCCAGAACTTTAGCCCGCGCATTCCGCAGCAGTACGCCGACACGACTTTCCTGTTTCTGGCGAACATCGATCCGGCGTTGCAGTTGCAGGTGCGCCGCCAGATGCCCAACGTCAAGATGGTGGGCGGCGACACCATGAATTTGTGGATCAATATCAGCCGTCCGCAGTTGACCGAGACGCTGAAGGAAGTCGACATCCTGCTCATCAACGACGGCGAAGCCAAGCTGCTGGCCGGCGACAGCAGCTTGCCAAGAGCGGCGCGCAAGGTCTTGCAGATGGGACCGCGAGCGCTGGTCATCAAGCACGGTGAGTACGGCGCGACCATCTTCTTTCGCGATGGTGGGCTACACCCGTTTCGCGCGCCGGCGCTGCCGATCGACGAAGTACAGGACCCGACGGGCGCGGGCGATTCGTTCGCCGGCGGCTTCATGGGCTACATAGCCTCACAGGGCAAGTTGGACCGTTCGGTGCTGACCAAGGCCATGTTTTACGGCGGCGTGATGGG
>Ga0181533_1001841_pt1 | contig 26179 bp, 27 predicted proteins | sample PEATcosm2014_Bin_45_FD_119772 | JGI IMG/M metagenome (GOLD analysis project Ga0181533, IMG submission 119772) | Peatland microbial communities from MTU Mesocosm Facility, Houghton, MI, USA - PEATcosm2014_Bin11_60_metaG | ecosystem: Environmental > Terrestrial > Soil > Wetlands > Peat | place...
CTACATGGAACCAGCTACCTGCTTAATAGCGCTATGGCATAGGCTGGGTCGTTTTTATGCAGTCGAGCGCCCGGGTTATCCGCAGTGGGCGAGTAACGCCGAGGCCACATTGAAAATAGGGACCCAGATAATCTTCCGTACAGACGGCAGGGCTGGCACAGCGGACTATTCGCTCGACTGCAGCCAAAAGTAGGCGCTCCTAAGCGAAAAACGACCCAGTCTATGCCGGAAAATTGAAAATATTCCGAATATGTTTTTTATGCGCCAACAGGAGCAAGCTGTTTATTGCCGGTAGAATTCCCAAGAAAAAGGATAACAGAGGAAAATGCTGATTACAAGGAAGGGACATGAAAATATTCTAACCGGCGAAAACCATGCGGCATACAAGCGTAAACTGACACTTGATTTGACATTGACCGATAGTTCAGGTCCCATATGTTTTACACTTAAGGATAATTAAACGCCTTAAAACGTCTTCGGCCCTTTCCTTGATACTTCGAATCTAAAGCATTTTACTCCAGTCATAACTTTATCAGCAGTAATAATAAAGCTATTACACAATTAGATCAGTTAGAAGCTGGAGGATGGCAAGCTATCATGAGTGATTGACAAACATCGCTTTTTCAATTTATAGTTTAAATGAACCATGGGGGAGGCGGAGGAACTTTATCTAAGCATAGTTCCTGAATAGCCTGAGAGTTTTCCGCTTGAAGGAAAAGACCCCTTGAACCTGATCCAGATAATTCTGGCGGAGGAAATTGGGAACATGGCATGCAGCTGGCGGGTCCTCTATTTCCCTAATCAGGGATAGGGGATTTTTTTGTGATAGTTAAAGTCAACGGGGAGAATATGGATACGACTGCGGCGACAGTGCTGCAGCTTTTGCAGGAGAAGGAAATCCTGCCTGAAAGGGTTGCTGTTGAAGTAAACCTTAAAGTGCTCAAGAGGGCGGACTTTGCGCAGCACGTGCTGCACGAAGGTGATGATGTGGAAATAGTGTATTTTGTCGGAGGTGGGATAAATAAAGTAGGCAGGATGCAGTAGGAAGTAAGCACTCAACAAAAAGAGGAGACATATTTTTTATGGGGTGTTTTTGCTGCCTACTACCTACTTCTTACTGCTTACTTAAACAGGGGGATTTATGGAAGACAAGTTTGTAATAAAAGGTATTGAGTTTCAGTCTCGTCTCTGGATCGGCACGGGTAAATATAAAGACTTTGCCGAAACCGTTAAAGCAGTTGAGGCTTCAGGCGCGGAGGTGGTGACTGTTTCGGTGAGGAGGGTGAATATCACTGACAGGAAATCAGAGAACCTTCTCGATTATGTTGACCCTAAGAAGTACAAGATACTTCCGAATACTGCCGGATGTTACACCGTTGATGATGCCTTGAGGTATTCACGGCTTGCCCGGGAAGCAGGCGTATCGGACATGATCAAACTCGAAGTTATAGGCGATGAGCGGACGCTGTTCCCCGATACTATAGGGCTCTTACAAGCAACGGAAATACTCGCAAAAGAGGGCTTCATTGTGTTCCCCTACACTAACGATGACCCGATCATGGCCAGACGTCTTGAGGACGCCGGTGCAGCGGCGGTGATGCCGCTCGGTGCTCCTATAGGCTCGGGGCTGGGCATTAGAAATCCTTACAACATAAAAATAATCCTCGAGACTTCGAAAGTCCCGGTTCTGGTTGATGCAGGAGTCGGGACCGCCTCCGATGCAACGATCGCGATGGAACTTGGTTGCGATGCGGTGCTCATCAACACTGCCATTGCGGCAGCCAAAGACCCTATTGCAATGGCAGAGGCGATGAAGCATGCTGTCATTGCAGGACGGCTGGCTTATAAAGCGGGGAGAATGGGGAGAAAGCTTTACGCAACCGCGAGCAGCCCGCTGGAGGGGATGATTTAAAGGCGGGCAATAGGCGATAGGCAATGGGTGAAAGCGGCATAGATTTCAAACTTTATTTGATTACTGACAGAAAACTGTTTCCTGACAATGATGCTTTTTTTGCAGCCATCGAAGGCGCATTGAAGGGCGGCGTCAAAGCAGTACAGTTGAGGGAGAAGGATTTGCCGACAAGGGAATTGCTTGCTATGGCATACGGTATGAGAGAACTGACCTCTGAGTACCGCGCGAAGCTTTTTATAAATGACCGGACTGATATAGCCCTTTGTGCCGGAGCAGACGGCGTACATCTCGGACAAGAAAGCATGCCTGTTTACGCAGTCAGAAAGATAGCTGGTGACGGCTTTCTCCTGGGCGTTTCTACCCATAATTTAAAAGAGGCGCGCCTTGCTGAAAAAGAAGGGGCTGATTTTATAACTTTCGGTCCGCTTTATCAGACCCCTTCGAAATTGAAATATGGAGCTCCGGTCGGAGTGGAGACGCTGAATAAAGTTGCAGTAGAAATCGGTATTCCTGTTTTTGGTATCGGGGGAATAAAGCTCGAGACAATAGATGCAGTGATGAAATCAGCTCCTCACGGCATAGCAGTGATAAGCGGCATATTGGGCGAGGATGATGTAAAGGCGGCAGCAGAACACTATATGAAAAAGATAAACACGGCAATAGGCGATAGGCGATAGGCAATGGGAAAAGAAGAGAAGAGAAGAACCTTTTTCCTGTTTTGTGAAGGTGATCTTTTGCCTATAGCCCATAGCTTGAATAAGGAGATACAATGACAAGAATCGAGCAGTCGAAGAAAGGCATACTCACCGATGAAATAAAAACAGTAGCTGCGGCGGAATCGTTGTCCCCGGAAAAACTCGCCTCGGACATTGCGGAAGGGTTTTCTGTAATTACCCGGAACGTGCTTCATGAGATTGCACCGCTGGGTATCGGCAGGGGGATGCTCACGAAAGTCAATGCAAACATCGGCACATCAAAGGACAGGATTTTTTATGATGATGAGCTGCAAAAACTGGAGGTGTTGATAAGCCACGGGGCAGATGCTGTAATGGACCTTTCAACCGGAGGCGCTATCAGGGATTTAAGGAAGATGCTTATCAAACGCTCTTCTGTAGCGGTAGGCACGGTCCCAATCTACGAGGCTATTGTGAAGACCGCTGAAAAGCGCGGACACATTGCCAAGATGGATCCTGAAGACCTTTTCGGGGTGATCGAGGACCACGCAAAGGATGGTGTTGATTTCATTACTGTCCACTGCGGTATTACGCAGAAAGCTATACAGCGGTTGAGGGAGGACAAGCGCATACTTGATGTGGTGAGCAGGGGAGGCGCTTTCCTGCTTGAGTGGATGATCTACAATGACAAGGAGAACCCGCTTTTTGAGCAGTATGACCGTCTGCTGGAGATGGCGAAAAAATACGATTTGACCCTGAGCCTTGGAGACGGGTTCAGGCCGGGCTGTCTTGCCGATGCTACGGACCGGAGCCAGCTGGAGGAGTTGGTAACACTTGGAGAATTGAGGGACAGGGCGCTTGAGGCTGGGGTACAAACCATTATAGAAGGACCGGGGCATGTGCCGCTGAACCAGGTGGAGCTGAATGTCAAGCTGCAGAAGGAGATCTGCAAAGGTGCGCCATTTTATGTGCTTGGGCCTTTGGTGACGGATATCGCTATGGGGTATGATCACATCGCTGCGGCAATCGGAGGCGCTATTGCCGGCGCTGCGGGCGCCGATTTCCTGTGCTACGTAACTCCCGCAGAGCACATAAGGCTACCTGACATCGAAGATGTGCGGGAAGGGGTTATCGCGTCAAAGATAGCCGCACATGCAGCGGACATTGCCAAAGGCGTGCCGGGCGCTATTGAAAAAGACAAAAAAATGGCACGATTCAGAAAGAACCTCGACTGGGAGGGGCAGATATCGTTAAGTTTAAACCCGGAGAAGGTCAGGGCGTGGAGAAGCGAGGCTCCGCCTGCAGAGAAAGAAGTCTGCAGTATGTGCGGGGAGTTTTGCGCGATCAAGACGGTTGAGCGGGCGCTGCATGGGGGTAATTCAGGAGTAGATGGGTAAATACTTCTCAATCGAAACATACTATGAGAAAGTGAAGCATGCTACATGAAGCCTGATGATCCATATGATCTGAAGCGGTTTCTGAGCGCTCAGGAAGGTGTATATGAAAGAGCGCTCGCAGAGCTTTCGCGTGGTCAAAAGCTTACTCACTGGATGTGGTATATATTTCCGCAGTTCGATGGCTTGGGGTACAGTCCAACGGCGAAGCGATACTCCATCAAGAGCATAGAAGAGGCTCGGCAGTACCTTAACCATCCGGTTCTCGGAAAAAGGCTGCTGGAATGCACGGAAGCGGTGATAGCCCTCAAGGGCAGATCGCTTTCAGAAATCTTTGGTTATCCTGATGATCTGAAGTTTAAGTCATCGATGACGCTGTTTGAGAAGATAGCAGGCCCAGGCTCTGTGTTTTCGTCCGCCCTTGATAGGTACTGCCATGGAGGGCGAGATGCCACGACGCTCAGACTGTTAGAGAATCCCAATTTTTTAGAGGGAGAATACTCTTGAAGAACTATGGCAGGAGAGAGTAGCCGGCCTATTTGATTCTTGGGGACTACCGTATATCGTCGCACTGCTTCGTCTTCTTCCCTCAAACCGATCCTGCGAAGGACATCAATATATTCATCGGGTGTGCTTGATCAGGTGCAAACAAATTCAGACGGCGCGAGCCTTTACTCGTCCGGCTCCTTAAAAAAAACGAGCCATTCATCGAACTGTTTCAGCTTGCTTTCGCCGTAGCGCCTCAGTTCTTTTCTGATCTGTGATATGGTCTTTTGATTTCCCACATTATCTTTAACTTTTGAGTAGAATTTATCAGCGAAACAGATTATTTTTTCTTCCAGGGTCACCGGAGCCATGGCTCTAACGGGGAGGGGCAGATTGGCGGTTTCTATATCTGTTACGGTCAATCCGGCCCCGACATGGCGTTCGCATACAATTGCGTGTACAGGCAGTCCCTCCTTTTCCAATAGCTCCCTTCCGAGATAACCATGACATATATACGGTTTGTCGCCATAGCATCCGATGTGAGGAGCGTTTGTCAGGAATATCCCTATGTCATGGAGCATGGAAGCCTCCTCAATGAAACTTAGATCGGGACCAAGCGAAGGGACTCTGCCGGCTACATGCAGAGCTTTTTCTGTGACGAGCCGGCTGTGTTTAAGCAAGATCGAATACGCCATTGAGCCGGACGGGTAATATTTATTAATTAAACTAATGACATCCATTCCATATTATATTATAATTCCTCTATGCAATTATCGGGAAACGCCTTAAAGGTACTGCAGGCGCGGTATCTGCTCAAGGACGAAAAGGCCCGCATCATCGAAACCCCTGAAGAAATGTTCAGACGCGTTGCCAGTGGCGTGGCCGGCGCAGAGAGGCTTTACAATGAAGATGCCGTGTACTGGGAGGATAAATTTTATGAGCTGATGACTTCGCTCAAGTTTCTTCCTAATTCTCCCACGCTTATGAACGCCGGAAGGCCTATGGGACAGCTCGCCGCATGTTTCGTCCTGCCTGTGGAAGATTCAATGAAGAGCATCTTCGATACGCTCAAAAACGCTGCATTGATACTTCAAAGCGGCGGCGGGACCGGTTTCTCCTTTTCCAGGTTAAGGCCAAGAAGGGACATTGTCGGGTCTACGGGCGGGGTTGCAAGCGGTCCGGTTTCTTTTATCAAAATATACAATACCGCTACAGAGGTCATAAAGCAGGGAGGAGCCAGGCGTGGCGCAAATATGGGGATGCTGCGCGTGGACCATCCCGACATACTGGAATTCATAAAGATTAAACGGGACAGCAGGGAGTTGACCAACTTCAATATTTCTGTTTCGGTAACGGACGCCTTCATCGTGGCGCTTAAAAGCGATGCCGAATATGACCTGATCAATCCTCGTTCAGGTCAAACAGCGGGCCGCCTTAGGGCAAAGGATGTTTTTAACGAGATTGTTGAAAGTGCATGGGAAACAGGAGACCCGGGCCTTATTTTCATAGACAGGATCAACCGGGCAAACCCGACGCCTCATATCGGACCTTTCGAAAGCACTAATCCTTGCGGAGAGCAGCCGCTGCTTCCCTTTGAGGCCTGTGTCCTCGGTTCTATAAATCTGTCACTTTATGTTGCGGGAGGGAAAATAGATTTTGATTCTCTGGGCGACACGGTCAAGACCGCGGTGAGATTTCTTGATGATTCCATTGATGCAAACCGGTATCCGTTGCCGGAAATCGAAAGAATGCATAAGGGAAACAGAAAGATAGGACTCGGCGTTATGGGATGGGCCGATATGCTTATACTCCTGGGTATACCGTATAACCACAGGAAGGCCTTTGAGGAGGCCCGTGCAGTGATGAGCTTTATACAGGACAAGGCGCGTGAGGCGTCGGTGGAAATCGCAGGGAAGCGCGGCGTATTCCCTAATTTCGCCGGATCAATTTACGATGCACCCGGTATGCCAAAGGTCAGGAACGCCACGACAACAACTGTTGCGCCTACAGGTACTATATCTACTATTGCCGACTGTTCGAGCGGCATAGAGCCCCTTTTTGCTATTGCATACAAGAGGCTTGTGCTTGATACGGAACTGTACGAGGTGAATAAATATTTTATTGAGCAGGTAAAACGGCAAGGCTTTTATTCTGATGATTTAATGAGCAGAGTTTTGAGTAATGGGGATTTGAGGGGAATAAAGGAAATACCATCGGGAATGAAAAAACTTTTTAAGACAGCCCTGGACATACCATATGAAGACCATATCGAAATGCAGGTTGCTTTTCAGGAATACACCGATAATGCTGTTTCAAAAACCATTAACCTCCCGCACAAGGCGAAGAAAGAGGATGTAGCGCGGGCCTATCTCCTGGCGTATGAAAAGGGGGCAAAGGGCATCACCGTCTTCCGTTACGCCGCTAAAAAAGGTACTCTGGTTAAGATTGCCGATGCAGACTAAAAACCGTTATAGCGTTATAGCGTTATAGCGGAGAAAAACAAGAACGCTGAAGTTTTTAACGCTATAAACGCGATGAACGCTATAACGCAAATGGGGGTGTACAAATGCTGCTCGGAGTTAATGTTGACCACGTGGCTACAGTAAGAGAGGCCAGAAAAACTTTTGAACCCGATCCTGTCATGGCGGCAACTTTAGCGATATTGGGAGGCGCTGACGGAATAACTGTTCACTTGAGGGAAGACCGGCGTCACATACATGACCGGGACTTGAGGCTTTTGAGGGAAGTGGTGCAGTGCGAACTGAACCTTGAGATGGCAGCAACTGAAGAAATGATACGGATCGCCCTCGATGTCAACCCTGACATGGTTACTATTGTTCCTGAGAAACGGCAGGAACTTACGACGGAGGGCGGGTTGGATATGGCTGGGCAGAAAGAACGCCTCAAGAATGCCATAGAGAAAATTCATGACGCCGGCATACCTGTAAGCCTTTTCATCAATCCTTATATCATGGATGTGGACATATCGAAAGAGGTCGGCGCCGACATCGTAGAGATCCATACCGGACTATATGCCAATACGAAGGGAAAGAAACAGGAAGCCGAACTGCATCGCGCCATTGAAGCCGCAAAAACTGCCGACAAAGTCGGCCTTGCCGTTAATGCCGGACATGGTTTGAACTACTTTAATGTTCTCAACATTGCCGCTGTAGAAGGGATCAGGGGGCTTTATATCGGCCACAGTATCATTTCCAGGGCCGTGCTTGTGGGAATTGAGAGGGCGGTAAGGGAGATGAAGGGGTTGATAACAAAAGGGAATAGGCAATAGGCGATAGGCAATGGGCTTATGAGCAAAAAAACAGATAATCAATATGTTGTGACCTATAGCCTATCGCCTATTGCCTATTGCCTGGTTTTATTATGATCAAAGGTATCGGCATAGACATTGTTGAAATAAATAGAATAGGTGATGCTGTGCAAAGATGGAGACACAAATTCTTAGAGAAGATATTTAATGATAGTGAAATATCTTATTGTTATCAAAGGAAAAGTGTGTTCCAGTGTCTGGCTGCCCGTTTTGCTGCAAAAGAGGCATTTATAAAGGCGTTATCAGCATCGGAGGCTTGGGGCAGGGCGCCTAACCTGAAGGACATCGTAATACTGAACCATCCGTCAGGAAAACCCTATATTTCCGTTCGTGGCGATTTACCTGAGCAATATGTTATTAGTCTTACCCTTTCCCACGAACGGCATTATGCCGTGGCGATGGTCATACTTGAAAGCGCAAAGAAATAAAGGTTATAATGACGGGCTAAATATAAAAAAAGAAGGCAGTAAGTAGTAAGTAAGCGGGAGACGCTAAGTAGTAAGCAGGAAAGAAATATAAGAATCGCTTTATCTCTATATCCCCTTGTTCATTGCCTGCTACCTACTGTTTATTGACTATTGTTTTCAGGAGGTTATGATGAATATAATTGTTTGCATAAAACAGGTCCCGGATACTGCCGAGGTAAGGATAAATCCCGAGACCAATACGCTGGTGCGCGAGGGAGTTCCGAGTATTATCAATCCCTATGACATGCACGCCCTCGAAGCTGCACTCCAGATCAGGGAGCAAACAGGCGGGAAAGTGACGGTCATTACTATGGGCCCTCCCCAGGCAGAGAGCGCGTTGAGGGAGGCTGTCTCGATGGGCGCTGATGAAGTGCGGCTCATTTCGGACAGGGCCTTTGCAGGCGCTGATACATGGGCTACATCGTACACGCTTTACAAAGCCATAGAAAAGATGGACTATGACATCATCCTTTGCGGCAAACAGGCAATCGACGGCGATACTGCGCAGGTCGGTCCCGAAGTCGCAGAATTCCTGGATATCCCCCATATTGCGTACGTGAGAAAGATTGATGAACTGGCAACCGGCATGATACGTGTGCAGCGTTTAATGGATGACGGCTACGATGTGGTGGAATCATCTCTTCCAGTGCTGATGACAGTTGTGAAGGAGATAAACACGCCTCGCTTCCCTTCCCTTAAAGGCAAGATGGCGGCTAAAAAGGCGGTCATTACGAAAATGGATATGAGCGCAATAGACGCGGAAGAGGAAAATGTAGGGTTAAAGGGATCTCCGACACAGGTCAGGAATATATTTGCCCCGCAAGTAAAATCCGACAGGAAGATGCTTCAGGGCAGTGTTGAGGAACAGGTGGATGCGCTCATTAAGGAACTGAGGGGGCTCAAATGCTTATTACAATAAATGCGGAGAAATGCACCGGTTGCCGGGAGTGCATAGAATCGTGCCCTTATACTTCTATAGAAATAAAAGGCGGAAAGGCCGTTATCAATGAGTATTGCCAATTCTGCAGGACCTGCCTGAGTGTTTGTCCCGAAGGAGCAATTGTTGAAATTGCAGAGGAGGGAGACAAGCAAAAAGCCGACTTATCAGCCTACCGGGGCGTATGGGTTTTTGCAGAACAACGGGACAGAAGAATCGCTTCTGTGGCTTACGAACTCCTGGGAGCCGGCAGAAGACTTGCTGATGAACTGAAGACTGAATTGGCCGCGGTACTGTTCGGTGCTGATGGAGACGCTGCAAGAGAGCTGATCTCCTGGGGCGCGGACAAGGTGTACCATTGCGGAGACCCGATATTCGAGAAGTTTAATGACGAGCCTTACGCCAAAATGCTTACGGCACTCATAAGGGACTACAAACCGGAGATTGTCCTTGCCGGCGCTACACCTCTGGGCCGGTCGTTTATTCCAAGGGTGGCGGCCCGACTTAAAACCGGACTAACGGCAGACTGCACCGCGCTCGAAATTGATAAAGATACAGGCAATCTGCTGCAGATAAGGCCTGCGTTCGGAGGCAATATTATGGCAACTATCCTTTGCCCTGATAACCGGCCGCAGATTGCTACTGTGAGGCCCAGGGTGATGAAGAGGATAGAGGTCGATCACGGCAGAAAGGGCGAAGTTGTCCCTGTAAATGCGGTGAATCTCACCTGCAGAACAAAAGTGATTGAAACACTCAAAGAGACCTCGGACTGCATGGTCAATCTGCAGGAAGCAGAGATCATTGTCTCGGGTGGAAGGGGTATGAGTAATTCCAAAGGATTTGCAATGCTTGAAGAACTGGCGGTGCTCCTGGGCGGCTCTGTTGGGGCTTCAAGGGGTGCGGTAGATGAGGGATGGATACCATACCTCCATCAGGTAGGGCAGACTGGAAAAACGGTCTGTCCGAAAGTCTATATAGCCTGCGGAATATCGGGAGCTGTCCAGCACCTTGTAGGGATGCAGTCATCTGATATAATTATCGCCATCAATAAAAATCCCGAGGCGCCTATCTTTAATGCCGCAACTTATGGAATCGTAGGTGATGTGAATGAAGTCATTCCGCTTTTGATCAAGAAACTTAAAGAAGGAAGGCAATGACAAATATCCCGGGGTCAGGTCGTATTGCTTTTGTATTCCCCGGTCAGGGCTCTCAGCAGGTCGGTATGGGCAAGGACCTTTACGACAACTTTGATTCAGTTAAAGAACTGTATGAGACCGCATCAGGTATTCTCGGGTATGACGTTGCAGGCCTTAGTTTTAACGGGCCTGCAGAAGAGTTGAATAAAACATGCAGGACTCAACCCTGCCTGTTTGTGGCAAGTATTGCTTCTTATACTGTTTTAAAATCCACAAATATTCATCCTTCTGCCGTGGCCGGGCACAGTCTTGGAGAATATTCGGCACTTGTGGCAGCCGGGAGCATTTCGTTTAAGGATGCTGTAAAGCTGACCGGGACCAGGGGGGAAATAATGCAGGAGGCTGTCCCGGAAGGGAAGGGCCTCATGGCAGCTATCCTGGGGCTCGACAGAAAAGTTATTGACGAAATCTGCGGGTCGGTCACTTCTGGCCATGTCGCAGTAGCAAACTATAATTGCCCCGGCCAGATTGTCATATCCGGCGAACGCCCTGCGGTAGCGGACGCCATGGAGCGTGCAAAAACTGCGGGTGCAAGACGGGCACTCCCCCTGGCTGTCAGCATTCCGGCACATTGCAAACTTATGGACAATGCAGGAAGGCAATTTGAAGAGGTGCTTAAAGGGGTCGATATAAAAGATGCAGGAATTCCTTTTTTCAATAATTCCGATGCGCGGTGTATTTCTGGACCCGCTGAGATAAAGCGATCTCTTGTAAGGCAATTGAGCCATGCGGTATTGTGGGAAGATTGCATTAAAAATATTGTGCTTGCCGGGACAGGAAGCTTTATCGAAGTTGGGCCCGGCAGGGTCCTCACAGGACTGATCAAGAGAATTGAGACTTCTGCATGTCTTTTTAATGTCGGGGACATGGAAACGCTGAACAAAACGGTATCAGAATTGCGTGAAGCGTTAGGCGTCGAGGGTGATGCGTCAAGATGATCAATTTGCTTCTGTGTCGCCTGACGCGCGACGATTATTACGTCTGTAGCGCACGACGCTTATGTTTATAGATGCAAGCGACAGAGAGCACCCGGAGCACCTGAAAGAGTTCAAGAGGCATTTTGAAGGGCTTTGCCTGGTGAACGAGGATGTCGAGGTGCTGATCGACAACCGTGACAGGGAACTAAAAATGTTCGAACTTTATATCCGTGCTTTTAACTGCTCATATACCATAGAGCGGGCAGGCGAGCAGGTGCGGATAAGGATAAAAGGTCCGTTCAATATTTGTGGATTCTAATGTTTTGTCTTGTAAATAGCTTTACTTTGATTTGTCATTCCCCGTGCTTAAGAGCGCCTGCTGTTGGCAACGTCGGGAATCTCACAGTGAGCAGTAAGTAGTGAGTAGTAGGTAGCAAGTAGTAAGTAGTAAGTAGTGAATAGTAAATAACGGCCTTTATATTTTTTCTACTCACTACTGACTATTCACTACCAGATTCCGGACAAGCCGGAATGACAGCCCCAAAAAGTGTAAACTAAGTAAAATATATATATTTTGATAATTAAAGGGGGAGGGGGAGCGTATGAATAAGAAGGTTTCGATCATAGGGGCCGGTTATGTCGGCGCATCGCTTGCAATGATGATTGTGCAGGGCGGTATAGCTGATGTGGTGCTTATCGATGTCGATAAAGAAATTACCCGGGGCAAGGCGCTGGATCTTGCCGAGGCATGCCCGTTATGGGGCTCTTCCTCATCGATAGCCGGCACAAACGACTTTTCCAGCACTCTTGATTCTGATGTCCTGGTGATAACGGCGGGGCTTGCCCGCAAGCCGGGGATGAGCCGCGACGATCTCCTCAGCGCTAATGCCAAAATCGTGTCGGATGTCATCTCTAATGTGGCAAAGCTGTCGCCACGGGCCATAATTATCGCCGTCACAAATCCCATGGACGTAATGGCACATATATGCTTAAAGGTTTCGGGCTTTGAGCCGTCACGGGTCGTGGGCATGGGCGGCGTGCTTGATTCTGCACGGTTAAGGGCCTTTACAGCCATGGAACTGGGAGTTTCACCCCAGGATGTAGAGGCGCTCGTATGCGGCGGCCACGGAGACCTGATGGTCCCCATGCCCCGTTTTACAACCGTCCGTGGGGTCCCGATTACAGAACTGATAAACCGGGACAGGATAGATGCCTTGGTTCAAAGAACGCGGCAGGGCGGTGCAGAAATCGTCTCTTTGCTGAAAACCGGCAGCGCCTATTATGCGCCTGCGGCAGCGACCTGCCAGATGGTCGATTCCATAATATTCGATAAGAAAAGAATGATGCCGTGTTCTGCCTTCCTCAACGGTGAGTACGGTGCACAGGGTGTTTATACAGGAGTGCCTGTCATACTTGGAAGCGGCGGTGTTGAAAAAATCATCGAGCTGAAATTGAACGTGCAGGAAAAGACTGACCTTGCGAAGTCGGTGAGTGCGGTAAAAGAGCTTGTTGAACAGTTGAAGTTATAATTAAAGACCGTTGAGCGGACTGCGTTAAAGAATTATCTTCTTGAAGTTTCTCGTCTTTAACGCCTGACGCTGAACGCTATAACGCTTTTTTAAAGGAGGATTTGGATGGAGAGAACGCTATCAATCATCAAGCCTGACGGAGTGAAAAAAAACCTCATCGGCGCTATTATAAGCAGGTTTGAGATAAACGGTCTGCGGGTTGCCGCGATGAAGAAGATCAAGCTTACAAAAGAGGGAGCAGAGGGGTTTTATATAGTCCACAGGGAAAGGCCGTTCTACGACGGCCTGACCGATTTTATGTCCGAGGGACCGATCGTTGTGCTCGTTCTTGAGGGAGAAAAGTCTATTGCAAGGAACAGGGAAATTATGGGTGCGACCAATCCCGCAAATGCGGAACCGGGGACAATCAGGAAAGATTTTGCGGAAAATGTCGAAAGAAACATTGTCCACGGCTCTGATTCTCCTGAATCCGCGGCTTTTGAAATCCCTTACTTCTTCTCGGCCCTGGAGATACTATAAGAAACAGGTTAAGGTAAAGGTTAAGGTTAAGATGGCATTTAAGGATTTGAGAGAATTTATAAGGGTCTTGGAAACAAAGGGACTCCTCCATAGAATAAAGGTCGAGGTCGACCCAATTCTTGAAATTGCCGAGATTACCGACAGAATGTGCAAGAGCCTGAATGGGGGCAAGGCGCTTTATTTCGAAAAAGTAAAAGGATCGGCGTATCCTGTTGTTACCAATATTTTCGGTTCCTTTGAGCGGATGTGCCTTGCACTTGAAACAAATAAACTCGATGATGTGGCTGCCCGCATAGAAGATATATTTAACCAGGCGCCTCCGAAGACGCTGTTTGAAAAGTTGGCAATGCTGCCGAAACTCCTGGAATTCTCGAAATATCTGCCTAAGAATGTAAGAAGCGCGCCATGCCAGGAGGTCGTTGAAAAGGACAATCCCGACTTGAGCATATTCCCCATAATCAAGTGCTGGCCGGGTGACGGACAGCCCACCGACGAGGGGCGATTCATAACGCTCCCCATGGTATTCACCAGAGACCATGTGACAGGCCGCCAGAATTGCGGTATGTACCGTATACATGTATACGATAAAACTACCACCGGCATGCACTGGCATATCCATAAGGACGGGGCCCGCCACTATGACCGATATAAGGATGCGCAGCAGAAGATGCCTGCCGCTATTGCAGTCGGCAGCGACCCTGCAGTTATCTATGCATCGACGGCGCCGCTTCCCGAATCTGTTGACGAGATGCTTTTTGCCGGCTTTCTGCGAAGGGAGCCCGTAGAGATGGTAAAATGCATTACTTCCGATATAGAGGTGCCGGCCAATAGTGAACTGGTAATAGAGGGGCATCTTCAGCCCGGAGAAATGCGCATGGAAGGACCATTCGGCGACCATACCGGTTTTTACTCGGCTGCTGATAACTATCCGGTGTTCCATGTGACCTGTATTACTCACAGAAAGGATTTGATATACCCTGCCACGATAGTAGGGAAGCCTCCTATGGAAGACTGTTATATGGGCAAGGCAACGGAACGCATCTTTCTGCCGCTTCTGAAGCTCGATTTTCCGGAAATAAGAGATATTAACCTTCCCATGGAGGGAGTCTTTCATAACGCTGCATTGATTTCGATCAAGAAAAGCTATCCCGGACATTCGAAGAAAATAATACATGGCCTCTGGGGCAAGGGGCAGATGATGTTCGCAAAACTGCTCGTAATTGTGGATGAGGATGTAGATGTGCAGAATATTTCCTATACTGCCTGGCGTGTCCTAAACAACGTTGACTGGAAGAGGGACGTGGTCATTGCGGATGGCCCTCTGGACGACCTCGACCATGCCGCCAATTGGCCAAGGTACGGATCAAAAATGGGCATTGATGCGACAAGAAAAACAAAGGAAGAAGGCATGATGAGGGAGTGGCCCCCTGAGTTGTTTATGTCAGACGAAATAAGGCGGCTTGTTGATCGCCGCTGGAAGGATTACGGATTTTAGATAAAGACAAAATATTCATGCAGCGGGCTTTGCGTCTTGCTGCACGAGCCAAGGGCATGACAAGCCCTAACCCGATGGTTGGGGCCGTAATTGTAAGTCGCGGTGTCATTGTCGCCGAAGACTACCATAAGAAAGTCGGAGAACTCCATGCCGAAGCACTCGCGATCCTCAAGGCCGGCGATAAGGCTGAAGGGGCCACTCTTTATGTGACGCTGGAACCCTGCTGCCATCTCGACAAAAGAACACCTCCCTGCACAAAAGCGATAATAAAAGCGAACATAGGGAGGGTAATTATAGGTATGGAAGATCCCAACCCGAAAGTGTCCGGCAAAGGGATACGTGAATTGAGGCGGCACGGAATAGAGGTTGTTGAAGGACTTTTTAAAGGTGAAGCGCAAAGGCTCAATGAGACTTACATAAAATATATCACCACAAATAAACCCTTCGTCATTTTAAAAGTTGCCATGACCCTTGACGGCAAGATTGCAACCCCCGAAGGCCAGTCTAAGTGGATAACGGGAGAGCAATCCAGGCGTCTTGTCCACAAGATGCGGAGCAGCGTGGACGCCATACTTACCGCTGTCGGGACTGTTAAGGCCGACAATCCACGCCTCACTGCACGGCCCGGTGAGCCCGGTAAAGGTATGGTAAGCCGGAATCAGGCACATCAGCCTCAAAGGTTCGTTATAGATCCCTTTTGTGAAACCCCTCTGGACTACCATATCTTTGACCTTCCGCCCGAAACCATACTCATAGCAAAGAGAACGGCTCGAAATGATCGACAATCAAAGGCAAAGCAGAGAAAGAAACAGGCGCTGCTCGACAAGGGGGTCGAAATCATAGAGTATGAAGGGGAACGGGTTGACCTTGAATGGCTGATGAGTGAGCTCGGCAGGCGAGGCATTGCATCAGTCATGATAGAAGGTGGCTCTTCGCTGGGCGCCTATGCGCTGCAGGACGGCATTGTCGATAAAGTGTTTTTCTTTATCGCTCCCAAAATAATAGGCGGCAGTCATTCGCTCCCTGCAATAGGCGGCAGTGTCTTCAGGCGACTTGAAGACGCCTACAAGATGCGGGATCTAAGGACAAGAAAAATCGGCGAAGATATACTGGTCGAGGGGTATATGAAATGAATATTGGGGAAGGCAGAGAGTATAACAATCCAGCCATTTATTCAAGGCGAACATGAATCTTAGCATTGTTATCCCGGTTTTTAACGAAGAGGCAGTTATAGAAGCCACAAGCAACAGGCTAACGGGCCTTATCGAACACCTCTTGACAAAAGGGGAGATCGATGATTACGAAGTGATTTATGTTGATGATGGTTCAAAAGACAACACGCTGGCCATGCTGAGAAAACTTTCCTCCTCATCTCATAAAATAAAAGTGCTCTCCTTCAGCAGGAACTTCGGACATCAGCCTGCTTTGGCTGCCGGCATCGTCAACTCATCGGGTGATGCGGTAGTCACTATCGATGCCGACCTGCAGGACCCACCGGAACTTATCGGAGAGATGATACAGAAATACAGGGAGGGTAATGATATCGTTTATGCTGTCAGAAAAGATAGAGGGGCTGACACCTTTTTAAAGAAAAATACAGCAAGGTTTTTCTATAAGATGCTGCGCTTGATGGGGGTGGATATTGTCTATGACCATGCTGACTACAGACTGATCTCCAAAGAGGTCGTGGCTGAGTTCAGGAAGATCAGGGAGTTTAACATCTTCCTCAGGGGAATCTTCCCTTATATGGGGTTCAGGCATGAGATCGTTTACTACGACAGGCAAGAAAGGCTTGCAGGAGAGACAAAATATCCTTTAAAGAAAATGCTGCTTTTCGCATGGGAGGGCATAACTTCATTCAGCAGCGCCCCGCTGAGGATAGCATCGCTGATCGGAGTCGTTGTTTTCTTTTTATCTTTAGCGCTCGTTGCATGGGCAATTTATATAAAGATGGATAACAAGGCAATTCCGGGGTGGGCTTCCATCGTAATCCCTATTTTTTTTATAGGAGGAATGAACATGCTTTTCCTGGGGTTGATCGGAGAATATATTGGGAAGATTTATCTTGAGGTGAAAAAAAGACCGCTTTTTATCATAAGAGAAAAGCACAACATATAGAAAATCGTCAACAGAGATACAGGATGACCAGGAAAAACAAAAGATCGAGAGAGAACACAGTAACGATGCCGGCAATTAAGTTGAAGCCTTATCTGTTCAAGGCGCATGTGAATCTTGGGCTCGTGTACTACCAAATGGGCCAACTTGAAAATGCTCGCAGGGAATTAATAACCGGATTAAATATGAAGCCGGATGACCAAAGTGCCCGGCAGCTGCTCAAAGCACTCACGCCTTAATCGCATATTCTACGGAGCAGTCTTTGTATGATTTATAGGAACACCTCCTTAGCCCACATTATTTATAAGACCCTCACGTTTGGATTACCCTCTCGGTTTTGCCAGCACTTCCAGCACCTTCAGATCAAAAAAACGTTTTGACACTGCTGATTTTATGAGCAGCACCGTATCGGAGCCTCCCCCTGTGCCTGCAACGGCAAGGATTTCCTCCCCTTCCGGGACAAGACCTGAATCAGCCGCCATCATAACCATCTCGCAGCAGACCTTTGACCCTTCTCCGAACCTTCTTAATGCCTGGGCGACGATAAGTGTCGGATAAAGTCCGTTGAACTTCGAAGCGAAGGCGGTTTCAAGGCTATGGGTAATCATGGTACCGGTATGTACTTTTGCTCCGGCTTTCGTTATCCTTTGTCTTACCTCTTCGGATACTTCATCGCTATTGGGTTCCTTAAACCCTGCGCAATGGGTGACGACGATGAGGTTGATGCCGCTGCCTTTTAATGCTTCTGAAAACAAAATCCCGCTGTCACCCGATGTCGATGCAAGCACAAGGTGCTTATACCCGAAATCCCTTATCGCGTCTTTTACGATCTGAAGGCATTCAACCGTGTTTCCCCTGCCTGCTTTTTCGAAATACGTAATCTTTTTTTCCATAGCATACCCCCCGTTATACAAGATACTTAATTATAGTCCAAATCCAGCGATGTGTAACGCTGAACATTGACAATAGTCTTAATTTGACATGGTAGGGAACAATACCCCTGTCTTTTTCATCCGTGAGCCCCTTAAGTTCCCTGATTTCATTCACAATCAGAAACGGGACCCATCAACGAACCTAAAGAATCCGGATATGTTCCGGGACTTCCTTTCGCTTACACCTGAATCCATCCACGAGGTCAGCATCCTCTTCCCCGGACAAGATGCTCCAGGGGGACACCTCTTCAGCTACCACGACACTCATCGACACCGCCTCGGACCCAACTACCATCTGCTTCGGGTAAACGCGTCCAATCCCTTTGGATAGCAAGGGATCTCTGAATATATTCCCGTGTGAGATGGGCGCAGAACCTTGGCGCGCATCGTCCATGGCAGGGATAGCCCCTCTATTCGTGGTCAGCCTGTGAAGGCCGGCGCGTCGCTCTGAAGTGCGCGAGTGCGGCTATGAAAAGAAAAAGCGTCAAAACGGCGGATATAAGACAGTAAATGCAGAAAGCGTGGATGAAGGCGAACTCGAGGTAGATGAAGTATATCGAAGAAGATACACCTAGTGCGGTATAGAGAAGCGCGCCTAAGCGCAAACCGCGCGAGAACGGGTCAAATGCGAGAAGTGCGGACAATGCGAACATGTACAAATAAAAGATAAGGCCGAAATACCCCAGCGGCACGTCGAAGATGCGCCCATACGGACTGTTGGCCACGGTATTGCATCCGTCGATGGTCTCGGGACACCACAACATGTTGCTATTATAGATCGTATAAGAATCATAAAAGGCGTCGGCTATTCCGATGAGCGCAAACAAGAGCATGAGACACGGGGCCAAGGCCGCCTTTTTCCTATTCATTGCTGATACCTCCAGAACATATTATTAACCAGCTGTCTATTATAATATCAGAGTGAAGAAAAACATAGCTGCAATTCAGATCAGATTCTCATCTTGTCGAATAGATTTCAGCGTGGCGATTATGTGGGGGGAAGGCTTTTTATTCTGATTTTCCTGAACTTGCTTCAGTAAGAACATGTATTAGAAACTCCTCGTCTTTTGGAGGTAAGTCGAACTTCAAACAGGCCTCTTCAATCAATTTGAACAGGTTGGCTTCAGGATTATCGAGGCGCTCATCCGATATCCACCTGATAGCCTTATTCAGGTGCTCGCCCGCGGGCAGAATACTCATTCTATTTTCCTCCGCAGCTTCAAGTGATTATTGGTCGGCTTTTAATTTAAGGATATCACAAAAGGAGTCTATTGCAAGCCCCACAGATTTAACCATGTTCATGGATGCAGGCCGGCCCCCCCCGCCTGGGAAGGCCAAGCCGGTACAGAAAAGTGTTGATTTGAGAAATATCAAGAAGATAGCAAGAAACATAACTGATTGATATTCCCTGTGATCTAAAGTTTCAACACCTTTGTATATCCCGTAAGACGAAAGAGCGGACAAAGGGCCGCTCTCGGTACTATGGAATGGCGCCTATTTTAGAAGCTTTGCAAAATCATCCGCTGAAATCGCCGGCAGCGTGAGCAATTGCACGGACCCTCTTGACCCGAGTTCCATCGACATCTTCATGATTGAATTGTTGTCCGGGGCTTCGACAATATTCACGAAATCATACGGGCCCAGCACGGCGAACTGCTCTTTGACTGTTACCCCCATCCCTTCCATTTCCTTGTTGACCTCAACTATCCTTTCAGGTTTATGCCTGATGGTCTTTCTTCCTTCATCCGTTAACTTGCTGAGAATTACATAGCTAGGCATAGGTGCACCTCCGTAATTTTAAAAAGCCTCTAATTTTTTATACACCAATAATGAACGGTTGTCAATGAAGATACCACCCGGTTCGCTAAGAAGCCCGATTCCTCTTCTGCTTGCAATTCCGTGTAATGTTGCTATATTTAAGTTATACCTTCATTAGCTGAGGTAAATGGCGAAAACAAGGAGAGTGTTATATGACCAAGGTTATCGTTGCAGTTGATTTAGGCCATTTCAAGGCATTCAGGGTCTCAAAAAATCCGAATGAAAGCGCAATAGTGGATTTGATAGAGAGTTACGATATCCTTGATACTCACGGAAAAGCCATGGATAAAGTTACCGACGCGGAAGGGAGCTTTTGCAGGGGCGGGGGAACGGGCGGGACAGCGACCGGCTCAGGAGAACCTCGAAACCTCGAACTTGAGGTCGAAAAGAAGGTGATAAGACGAATCGCTGATGATATCAAAATGCTGGTTAAGAAAGAAGGCTGTGCGAAATGGTACCTGGCTGCAGGGGACAGAATAAACAACCAGATCGTCGAAAATCTTGATCCTTCAATTAAGGCGAAACTTGATAAAAATATCAGGGCCGATTTGACGAAAGCCGATAAGTCTAAAATACTGGGTCATTTTGAAGGCTGAGGACATTTGAACACAAAGGCCTACAACAGTTATCTCCCAGGCATACATTAAGGGGATGGCTCCACTTGTAAGGTGCTCTAATCCCGATGTGCTCTACTTTGTCGCATATTACCGACCGGAACACTCATCTTTCATCCCCAGGCTCATTGTACAGCGTTCAACCTGAAATAAATGGATTTTTCTTGACAGCTCTTCGATCAAAGCGGTATAAAATAACTGCCAATTTGTGAGGAGAAGGGAACCATATACGGGTGGTGCTTTCTGGCAACATTTAAACAACACATTTTGTGTTGAAGAGCGTCACATAGCAAGTAAGGAGGCGTATCAGCCGAGAAATACTACAGGCTGATATGACATAAATTATGCCAGAAATAGAAAAGAGCCGGCAGTATAAATACAGACGCGATGATTTCGGCCGGCTGGCTGTCACCCTGCATCACCTGACTATGTACATCAATTTTGCCGCCGACAGTGTAGAAGCGCGCAATTGTCTTGAAATGACCGCAGAACAGGATATTGATGAAATAGCACTTGATGCCAACAGCCTGGAAATTATGACCGTAGAATTTTGTAACGGCCCCGAAGACGACCACGGAATATCTCTCGTCCACGAATATATCCATGAAAAGAACAGACTTATAGTAAAACTGCCGCACAAGGTAAACGAGGGAGAAAGGTTTTTTGTAAGGACTTTTACACGCTGTTTCCCTTCAGACCACGTTTTAGAAGGAATTTACAAGGACGCTACACCTCCGGGCGCACCCCAGCAGTATATGTCTCAATGCCAGCAATGGGGATTTCAAAGGATTATGCCCATAATTGATGATTGCCGTGCGAAATGCACCATGAGTACAACCATAGAGGCAGACAGCGCTTATACCCACCTCATCAGTAACGGTAATATCAGCAGCGTTCTGAACCCTGAAGGGCGGCCTGTGACAAAAAAGGGCAGTCCCGGGAGGCAGGTCATAACCTTTGAAAATGCCATTCCCATGGCGCCTTATTTGTTTTTGGTATGCGCAGGGACGTGGGACACACTGGCTGATACCGTGACTTATCCATCGGGCCGAACGGTCCGGTTGGAGTATCTTGTCCCTCCGGGGGCCGTTAATGATGTGCGCATTCCCATGGAAATACTTAAAGCATCGGTCCTATGGATCCGGAAGACACAGGATTATGAATATACGGGAGAGACCTACCGGACGATCTGCATGAACAAATCCAATTTCGGCGGCATGGAAAATGCTGGCAATACCACTATAGTTACAGACGCAGCGCTTCTCAATGAGCACACTCTGGATACCGGACTTATTTACGCCCATGCAGTCATTGTCCATGAGTTTGAGCATAACCAGTGCGGCAGCGAGACGACCATGGATACTCCTTTCGATGTGTGGCTTAATGAAGCATATACAGTTGATGTAGAACGCCAGTTCATGGCTGATGTCTTTGATCCGGCTTTTATGCGACTTTTTCAGGTGGACGGCATTCGTAATCCGCTTCTCGGGCCTCTTGCCATCGAGGATGCCGGTCATGCCGGCCGCATAGTCCGTGAAGGATTTAATGACCCTGACGAACTGATTGACGGCGTTACATATGTCAAGGCTGCCGAAGTCATCAGGATGCTCAGACTGATTATCGGCGATGACAGCTTCGGTAAGGGGAAGACTCTGTATTTCTCGCGCTATCTTAATAGCAACGCGACAACCAGTCAGTTCTTCGAGTGTTTTGAAGAGGCTTCGGGACTCCCGCTTGATCAATTCAAGAAGGAGTGGCTATATACTGCCGGCTATCCTAAGGTGACAGCATCAACACAATATCAGGCTTTGTCAGGGACTTACAGGATCACCTTCCATCAGGAAGTAAAACAGGGGCAATCACCTTTTCATATTCCTATAGCGCTGACGCTTGTTGACAAAAACGGGCGGGACATGAGGGGAACAGAGAGGGTGTTTCAGCTCAGAGAACCTGTTGAAGAGCTGGTTTTTGAGAACATCACGGAACCGCCTGCCTTTGCCTCCATGGACCGTGATTATTCATTTTACGGAACTTTCCGGCATCTCAACGCGACGCCCGAGTCGATATCTTTGCAGGCGCGTCTTGATCCGAACTCTTATAACCGTGTGGACGCAATGAGGCAACTGACTGATAATGAAAGGACCAAGCTTCTGTTGAATCCGGACGATACGATTAGTCCCCACTGGTTGTCGGTATATGGAGAAATACTTGGAGACCGGAGCCTGCCCTCCGCTCTGAAGCCGTATTTTTTACGAATAGACGAGCAGCCGGTAGACCGTGCGTATGCTGCGTGGTATCAGGAATTGGTTGCAGCACGCGAAAAAATGATGCTTGCAGTGAACCGCCGCTACAGAGACGAGCTGGTGGAATTGTTTGTTGGTCTGGACACATACACGGTCTCGAAGCGGCAATCCCCAAAGGACGGTATAGAGGACCGTATGCTAAAGAATATCCTGCTCGATCTTATCGCTATTGACGATTCCGCCGAAAGTCATACGCTGATACTTGATCACTTCAAGGCTGCCACTACTGCTACGGACAGGGTAGCGGCATTGTTTGCCCTTAACCGCAGTTCTGCGCCCCAGAGACGGGCGCTTCTTGAAGAGGTATATTCAAAGTGGCATACGCATTTGAGCGGGTATGCCAATTATCTTCGGGTTTTGGCGAGCGGAACAAGGGAGGATGTCTTTGAAATGATAGAGGCTGAAAAAAACCGTCCCGGCTTTGATATCAGACAGCCTACTTGGAGCAGGGCGCTTTTTATGTCTATGGCTGTTAATAACAAAATGGTTTGGACCGGGCAGGGTATCAGGTGGGTCGCTGACACAGTTATAGAACTTGCTCCGATCAATGCGACGACAACAGGCCGTTTGCTTAATACCTTTCAGCACATAAACTCTTTGAAGCCGCATTTGCAGGAAATGGTGCGCGATGCGTTAGAGCGTATTGTCCGAAGCATTTCTAAGACGGAATGTCCTGCAGTTCACGGGCAGGCAAGCGCTTACCTGGATGGATTGAGGGGGCGGTAAGGGCAGGTAAGAATCAGGAAGAGGTAAAGGTGTAGATCAAAGGCAGAGGTTAAGGTTAAGGTTGAGTAAAAAATAAACCTTAATAAAAACAGCACAGGTAAGGGGAAAAAATAAGCAGTGATTTTTTGTCTTTTCTTAACCTTAACCTTAACCTTAACCTTAACCTTAACCTTAACCTGTCTTGGAGCGCCCCGCTACAATGACGCGCACCCGCCCGGCTTGTCCAACTTGACTGTATTCGGATTAGTGATAGTATTTAAGAAAATGTCGTTGTTTCAAAGGTACAAAGTATCGTGACAGCAGTAATCAGAGGCACTGTAACCAGGAAGTCAGAACAAACAGAACACGGAAGCGGCACTAGGCGCCTCAGTTCATAAATACGGTGTCGCACCGGCCTAAGATGACCAAAAACTGTGATTAATCAATGTCGAGTTATTTATTCGCAGACCCTAAGAGAGAGCGAAGAAAAATTGTGCGAGCTGGTTGAGAATGGAAACAGCATTATTTTTTAAAATGGACACTCAAGCCAATATCACTTTTTTCAATGAATTTGCCGAGCTGTTCTTTGGTTTCAGCCAGGGGGAGATCATCGGAAGAAATGTCATAGGTACCATAGTTCCCGAAATTGGGAGCACAGGGAGAGTTCTAATGGAACTCGTCCGGGATGTCCTGGTGCGTCCTGAACGCTACCTTGAAACCGAGATTGAGAATATAAAGAAAACCGGGGAGCGGATGTGTATATCGTGGCGCAACAGGATTATTTATGACAGTGGGGGAAACTTTAGTGGAATTCTATGCTTAGCTCAGGATATCACCGAATGTGAGAGGGCTTCTGCTTCCCTTTCCTTTGCCCTCGAAGACGCCCGGCTATTTGCTGAAGTGAGGGCGAAGCAAGAACGTGCGTCATTCTTTGCCAATGCGCTTGAAAGCTCTTCGCAGCCGTTTGCCTCGGTCCATCCCAACGGACGTATGATGATATTCAATCAAGCCTTCACCGGCCTTACCGGCTACAAAGCAGAAGAGCTGCGTTCAATGACATGGGCCGTTGACCTTACCTCTCCTGAATGGCGCGAACATGAGGCAAAGGTATTGGAAGAGCTGCGTCGCACAGGAGAGCCTCAGATCTATGAAAAGGAGTTTATACGAAAAGACGGCGCTCGGGTATTGATAGAAATCAAAATCCATCTTATGCGGGATGAAAAGGGAAATCCTGACTACTACTATGCCTTTCTTACCGATATCACCGAACGCAAGAGGATGGAAGAGGAAATGAAGCACCTGGCGCACCATGACGCGCTGACCGGATTGCCGAACAAGATGCTCTTTACGGATATCCTCGCTCGCTCGCTGGCCCAAGCGCAGCGTCATCAAACGAAACTGGCTATCCTCTTTCTTGATCTGGACCGGTTCAAATATATCAACGATACGTTGGGCCATGATATCGGGGACAAGCTGCTCAAAGAAGTAGCTGAAAGGTTGAAGAACAGTATCAGGGGCTCTGATACCGTATCACGTATCGGCGGTGATGAATTCAATATTTTGCTATCGGATATCACCAGTGTCGATGATGCGTCGGTAATTCCCCGAAAAATCCTGGCTGCTTTTCAGAAGCCCTATACAATTGCCGGACACGAGATCCGTGTTACTACCAGCATCGGAATTAGTATTTATCCGGATGACAGTGAGGACCTTGGAACACTGCTCAAGCATGCCGATATTGCAATGTACCATGCAAAAGAGCATGGCGGAAATATATATCAGTTCTACAGCGCTGCGATCAATATCAGCAGCAGTGAGAGGATACAAATGGAAAACAGCTTGCATCAAGCCCTTGAGCGCGATGAACTGGTCCTTCACTATCAGCCCCAGGCAAATATCGATACCCGTCAGGTGCTTTGCGCAGAGGCTTTGGTCAGATGGAGACATCCTGAGCAGGGGATGCTTGGTCCCATGGACTTCATCCCTCTTGCCGAGGAGACCGGGTTCATCATTGCCATTGATCAATGGGTTTTGAGGACTGCCTGCAAACAGTTCAAGGAGTGGCAGGAAACAGGGCTTCTCAAAATGGGCGTCACCGTTAATCTGTCGGCCAAACAGTTCCAGAAGGCTGACTTTGTGGAACGGTTAACAGAGGTCCTCGATGAGACAGGGCTTGAACCGGATAGACTCCAGCTGGAGATTACCGAGAGTACGGCGATGAAAAGCCTGGAGCACACGATTCCCAGCATGAATAGGTTAGCTGAGATAGGGGTAGGGATTTCGATTGACGATTTCGGGACCGGGTATTCATCGCTGAGTTCCTTAAAGAAACTGCCTATTCAAAAGCTTAAGATCGATAAATCCTTCATTCAGGATATAGCTACCAATCCTGACGACAGGGCGATTGTCAGCGCGGTGACCGCCATGGCCCGGAACATGAAACTCACGGTCGTTGCTGAGGGAGTGGAGACTGAGGAGCAGGTCGATTTTCTCAAATCAGTGGGTTGTCAGGAGATGCAGGGATTTCTCTTCAGCAGGCCGCTGCCTGCGGAAGAGTTCAGACAGCTGATGGCCGAGGAGAAGTAGAGATAGCATGCGTAAACCGGCATTTCCTCTTTCAGCCCATTCCGTGGCTTATCGGGCGGATAGTAAGTAAGCAGTGAGTAGTAAGCAGTAAGCAGTAAGTAGTAAGTAGAAAGTAATAAGTAATAAGTAATCAGTGCTGTCCAAGATAAATTAAATTCATACGAGCCTTCCTCATAAAATAAGGCTTTTGGACGGACAAATCCCAACTTTGAAATTCAGGTTCTTGCGGATGCTGTCCAAATTATGCCCACA
>Ga0181533_1001846_pt1 | contig 26119 bp, 17 predicted proteins | sample PEATcosm2014_Bin_45_FD_119772 | JGI IMG/M metagenome (GOLD analysis project Ga0181533, IMG submission 119772) | Peatland microbial communities from MTU Mesocosm Facility, Houghton, MI, USA - PEATcosm2014_Bin11_60_metaG | ecosystem: Environmental > Terrestrial > Soil > Wetlands > Peat | place...
CACATCGAGGAATGGCCTGGAGATGGACAGCCTGGGCATGATCGCGCAGCAGAAGGATGCGGAAGCGGTGCTGGCCACGCTGTGGGACGTGAACGACGCCAGCACCAGCCGGCTGATGAGCGATTTCTACGCGCGCTGGGTGAAGCATCCGGGCGACGGCAAGGCGGAGGCATTGCGCCAGGCGCAACTAACATTCCTGCGCGGATCCGCAGCGCAAGCGGCTGGCGAAAGCGAGCGCGGTTTCAATGCCGCGCGGGAGGCAACGAATGCGCCGCGCGAAGCCGGATATTCGCACCCGTTCTATTGGGCGCCGTTTGTCCTGATCGGAAACTACCAGTAGCCGCCAAGTGCCACGGCCTTCCGCCAGCATGCCGCCTGGTCCGTCCGTTTCCAATCTGCGTTGTGGCAGTCAGGGCGTAAGGACTGAGCGACCGGATGATGGAGACCGGCGGGAGCGCTTGAGCGGTTCGTCGCGGCCTGAAGGCTCGGAATCGCCAGTAGCGGTGTGCGAGTTGCCGATGGAAGCTGTGAGGCTCTATGGTGGCTCGGTGAGGCTTCAGAGTAGCCAGACCGCGGCATGGTTGTGGGTAGTGATGATGCTTGCCGGGTGCATGAGCAGGGCGGGCATGGCGCAACCGTCCGGCGGAGAGAGTTTCCGGGATCTGTTGCAGCAGGGATTCCAACTTCACCAGCAGGCGCGCTTTGCCGAGGCGATTCCCGTGCTGGAGCGGGCGCGGCGGCTGGAGCCCGGCGACTACTTCGCGAATCTATTACTGGGCATCGACCTGCTGCGGACCGGCAAGGCGGGCGAAGCTGTGCCCCGGCTGGAGCTGGCGGCGCGGGCGCGTCCGGGCGAGGAGTTTCCGGAGGATTATCTGGGCGAGGCGGAAGCGGGACTGGGCCATTACGCGCTGGCGGCCGAGGCGTACCAGCGAGCCATTCAGCGCGGGCACGGCTCCGAGCAGGCTCTTGAGGCCTGGGCCGGTTTTGCGCTGGAGCGATTTCGCTTGATCGGCGAGGGCTTGCGCGCCTCGGGACCGGGGATTGCCGCGGCGCGGCGATTGGCAGAAGCGGCGCGCAAGCCGGCGGCGGGCGCAGGCTGTGCAGGCTCTATCCCGGCGTTGGAGCGAAAGTTCGCCGCCAGGCCGGCGGGGCCGAATCACGCCAGTGGAGACCACGGCAGTGCGGACGTGGAGACTGCTTACCAGCTTTCGATCTGCTATGCCGTCGAAGCTGGAAAAGCTGCCGAAGAGTTGCAGGAGGGCGGGGAAGATTTGGCCGCGGTGCATCGGCTGCGCGGCGACGTACTGCTGCGCTTGAAAGGGGACCCTCAAGCGGCCGAGGCGGAGTACCGGCAGGCCATCGCGGTTCGCCCTGCGGATCCGGCCCTGCTGGAGCGGCTGGCCGAGGCGCAACTAACGGCTGGGGACACAGAAGGCGCGCGGCAATCGGCGCAGGCAGCGCTGGCCATCGATCCTCACCGGCGCGAGGCGCTGCGGACGCTGGCTTCGCTGGCCATGAGCAACCGGGATTACGAGCAGGCGCTGCCGTGGCTGCGGCAGTTGGCGCGGGAAGCTCCGGGCGACCGCACGGTTCAGGTGCAGTTGGGGAAGGCGCTGGCGCAGACCGGCGCGGCGCAGGAGGCGCTGGGCTGGCTGGGGCCGGCGCTGGCCGCGGGCTATCCGGATGAAAAGGGAGCGCTGCACGCTCTGCTGGGCCGCGTGTTGCGCAAACTGGGTCGTGAGGCCGAAGCGGTGAAAGCGGAGGCCGAGGCGCGGCGTTTGTCGGACGCGTTTCAGGCCCGCGCGACAGATAGCACGCATGGGAGTTCCGATGAAGACCAGTAGGCGCGGCGCGCTGCGTGCCGCGGCTGCGCTGGGGGCCGGGGCTCTGGCGGGTGGATGGATGCGCAGGGCGCTCGGGCAGGCTGCGCCGGCGCAAACACAGTCACCGATTCGCATGGTCAACGGCGCTGCGGCGGCGGGGTTGGACTTTGTGCTGCGCAACGGAGCGTTGGGGCGCAAGTACCAGGTGGAGACGCTGCCGGGTGGGCTGGGAGTGATCGACTTCGACGGGGATGGCTGGCCGGATCTGTTCTGCACCAACGGCGCTTCAGTGCCGGAGCTGACCAAGAGCGGCCCCGAGTACTGGAACCGGCTCTACAGGAACAACCGCGACGGAACATTCAGCGATGTGACGGCGAAGGCAGGGTTGCAGGGCGAAGGCTACGGGATGGGCGTGGCCGTGGGCGACTACAACAACGACGGCCATGAGGATCTGCTTGTGGCCGGGGTGCATCGAAACCACCTGTATCGCAACAACGGGAACGGCACGTTTACCGATGTGACGCGGGAGGCGGGACTCCTCGGGCCGGGTTCGCTGGGCAGGCCGGTGTGGTCGGTGGCGGCGTGCTGGATCGACTACGACAACGATGGGTGGCTGGACCTGTTCGTATCGAATTACTGCGACTGGGCGCCTGGAACCGACCCCATCTGCGGCGGGCTGGAGGCGCAGGCGCGCGCGTATTGCCATCCGGACAAATACCACGCCGAGCCGATGCAGCTCTACCACAACAACGGCGACGGCACGTTTACCGAAATTACGCGCAAAGAGGGGCTGCCGGACCTGCTGGGCAAGGGGATGGGGTTGGCGATGGCCGATTTTGCCGGCGATGGGCATCCGGGAATCTTTGTGGCCAACGACAACGCGCGCAATCTGCTGTTGCGGAATCGCGGCAAGGGATTTGAGGAGGTAGGCCTCGAAGCGGGCGTGGCTTTTAACGGCGACGGACGCAATATTTCCGGGATGGGCGCGGACTTTGGGGACATCGATGGGGATGGACGATTCGATATTGTGATGACCGGCCTGAAGAACGAGACGTACGAGGTTTTTCTTAACCAGGGCAAGGGCGAATTCGAGGATGGGAGCGCAGCGACGGGCCTGCTGAGCCTGAGCCGGCTTTGGAACGGCTGGGGATGCGGGCTGGTGGACCTGGACAACGACGGCTGGCTCGATCTTTTTGTGGCCGGCGGCGGGCTGGACACACAAGATGCACAGCCGAATAGGGTTTTTCGCAATCAGAGCGGTCGGTTTGTGGATGTTTCAGCGCAGGTGGGAGCGGAGTTTGCGCAGCCGGCGCTGCACCGCGGGGTGGTGTTTGCGGATTTTGACCGGGACGGGCGGATCGATGCAGCGGTTACCGCGTTGAATGCGCCCATCGAGTTGTGGTGGAATCGCAGCCCGCGGGAGAGTCCGGCGCGGCACTGGCTGCAACTGAGGTTGATGGGACGGCGCAGCAATCGCTCGGCCATCGGGGCGGAGGTGCGCTGCCGGGCGGGTGGACGCGGACAGGTGCGCACGGTTTCGTCCAGCGTGGGTTATGCGTCCTCGAGCGATCTGACGGTTTATTTCGGTCTGGGCGAGGCGACGCGCGCGGCGGTGGAGATTCGCTGGCCCTGCGGGACGATGCAGACGTTGGGCGAGGTGGCGGCGGATCAGCGGCTGACCGTGACGGAGCCGGGGGCGTAGCGCGCGTCGTTTGGGTACGACGGGCTTCCGCCGGCATCGTGCGGGCAAGACGCGGCGGGTGCGACGGAATCCCAAAAGGAACGATTGCAGAAGGAAACCCTTAAAACACAAGAAATATCGCCAATGCGCATAGACGGCCATTTCATGCAAGGAATATCAATGGTGGCTAGACGTGCCGAATCGGCGCGAGGGAGTTGCGCGCGGAGCCGGCAGTTCTGGAGGCGACGAAAAGTCATGAATCCAACGTGGAGACAAGCCGCGCAGCGGGTGGGACCGTACCTGGGATCGATCGTGGGGGTTTCGGTTCTGGTGGCGTTTGTGGCGTTGTGCCCGGCGATGCGCGCGCAGACGGCGAATGCGCAACTGAGTGGACTGATTACAGATCCGAGCGGGGCCGTGATTGGCGGCGCGGAGATCAAGGCGGTCAACGTAGCCACGAATGTGCCCTACACCGCCGTCTCCAACGGCGCGGGCATTTACGTGCTGGAGGAATTGCTGCCCGGTCCCTACACGATCACGGTGACCGCGCCGGGATTCGGCGACGTGAAGCGCGCCGGCCTGGTGCTGGGCACCGGCGATCACCTGGCGCAGAACTTCGCGCTGAAACCCGGCTCGGTCGAGGTCTCGGTGACCGTGAGCGGCGGCCAGACGCTGATCTCGTCGGATGAGGCAAGCACTGCCGACGTGCTCGACAATAAGATGATCACCGAGCTGCCGCAGTTGAACCGCAACGCTCTCGATCTGACGGCGACGATCCCGTCGGTTCAGGGGACGGGGCCGCAGGTGGACAACCTGCAGAGTCTTGCCCAGGGCAACGCAGCGTACTTGATTGCAAACACGGGCAACGCCTACTCGGTCTCCGGCGGGCAGGTGAACGGCACCAACATCAGCGTGGACGGCAACCCGGTGCAGGAGGCGGAGTTCAACAACACCAACCGGGCGATTCCCACGCCGGACTCGGTGAGCGAGTTTCGCGTGGAGAGCGGCGTGCTGACGGCGGACCATGGGCGGTACGCGGGCGGCATCATCTCCATGCAGACGCAGAGCGGAGTGAACGCTTACCACGGCCGCGCCTTCCTTTACCTGCGCAACCAGGACCTGAACAGCAACACCTGGTCGAACAACTCGGTGGACGTCCCCAGGCAGGACTTCCAGCAGAAGAACTACGGCCTCGCCGGGGGCGGCCCGATACGCATTCCGCACCTGTATAACGGCACGGATCACACATTCTTCTACGGGGCCTGGGAAGGGCAGCGTTTCACGGAAGGGCAGGTGGTCCTGAGCAGCATCCCCACGGTGCTGAATCAGGCGGGCGACTTCTCGCAGACGGTAGTCAACTACAAGAACGGCAATCCGGTATACGCGCAAATCTACGACCCGTTCAATGGATCGTTCGACTCGAACCCGGCCGATTGCACCGGTCCGCTGGCCGCGCAATACACGGCGCAAGGCAGTTGCTGGGTTCGTCCGCAGTTCCCCAATAGCAAGATTCCAGCTACCCCGACCGGGGGGCTTTCCGGCCAGAGCCAGTTGTGGGCTCACTACATGGCGATGTGGCCGGCGCCGAACCATGCGCCACAGGCCAATACGGACTACGTTTTCAACCGGTATGACCCAATCCAGCTGCGGACGCCGATCGACAAGTATTTCTTTCGGGTCGACGATGCCGTGCGTCCCAATCACCACGTACAGGGCAGCATGAGCCGGTCCATGATTACAGCCAACGTTCCCGCGCCCTTCAAACATGCCGCTACAGCGTTGACCGCCGACGCGGACTGGACGGGCGCGTTTCTGTACACATGGACGATCGGGCCGCGCACCGTCTTCAACTTTCACATGGGCATTGGCGTGACGGACCTGGTGAGCACCGGCGTATCGGGGGATGGTTCCTTGCCCGATCCGAGCATCGATACATCGACGTGGGGCTGGGATCCGCTGATCGAAAACAACAGCGCCAAGACGACCAAAGAGATTGCCCCGGTGGCCAACATGGGTTCAAACGCAAACTCAGGTTTGCCCGGCTACACGCACGTGGGCGGCGACCAGTACGACTCCTTCCTGACGCAGACGGACAATGGAGTGGTTTCGCTGACGCATCTGTTCGGCCGGCATACGCTGAAGGCCGGTTATGAGCAGTACTTTGTCCGCTTTACCGAGCACGGCGGCGACGCCACCGGCGTCATCGGGCTGGGCGCGGGCTTCAACCCTTCCAACGGCGGCCCTGGTACGGAGCAGTACTGGAACCAGAACGATGGACAGACCGGCAGCCAGTTGGCGGAGCTGATGGTTGGTTCGTCGAACCTGAACTCGTGGGGCAGCAGTTGGAACATTACGCCCTATGGATGGAACCAGGCGGCCTACATCATGGACGACTGGAAGGTGAACAGCAAGCTGACGGTGCAGATTGGCCTGCGCTGGGATCATGACGGGGCGAAGCAGGGACGTCATGCTTTTGGCGGCTTGATCTATGACCTGAACGCCAAGAACGTGATGACTCCGAACACCGGCTGGAGCTGGGGCTCGGTGGTGGCGGCTGAACCAGCCGGGCTGCTTTCCAGCCTGCCCACGCCGGCCTGGCTCACACAGGGAGCGACAGGGCGCCTGGCTTTGATCAACACGCCGGAGTATCCGCAGAAGAATCTCTACGCTACCAACATGGTGAACCTGCAGCCGCGGGTGGGCATCAGTTGGGCCTACGACGACAAGACTGTGCTTCACCTGAGCGGCGGCTTCGTGGACCAGGGGTTGAACGGCCTCTCTACGGACTGGCAAAGCTTCTACTACAACACCAACATCTTCAACCAGGTTTCAACCCAGGACGGGATGCACTGGATCAGCGAACTGTGCAGTTGCGATCACAAATTGCTCTCGTTTCCGGCGCTGCCGGGCGGGGGCAACCTGGGCTGGACGCCGCCGGTGAGCAACAACGCGGAGTTCTGGAATGAGACCTATGGCTCCTATTCCGCGAACGCCAACGGCCAGGGCACGACGATTGGCCACTACGACACGCCCACCGACTACATGTGGGGCTTGAACATCCAGCGCCAGGTGGGCAAGGACTGGGTGCTGACGGGCGAATACGATGCCATCAAGGGCGTTCACCAGTTGATGCACGTCAACGGGGAGTGGAGCCTGAACAACGTGCCGCTGAACTACTACCAGTTGGCTGGGCACCTGGGCGATCAGGTCCCGAACCCCTTCTTGAATCAGTCGCAGAGCTTCACGGGCGAAACCACGGTTTCGCTGAGCCAGTTGCTGGGACTGTCTCCGCAGTACGGGGGGACCAACTCCAGCACGCCGGGCCAGGTTACGTGGGGCAAGTCGTTCGCGAACTTCGCCAATTTCCAGATTCAGTCGCGCAATTTCCACGGATTGGAGCTGCTGGCTTCGTATGCGATTCGCAAGACGCTTACCGATGCGGCGAGCACGGACATCAACAACAACGGGCTCTCCTATGGGTTGTTGCAGAACCCGCACAACCTAATGGAAGGCTACGGCGTGTCGCCGTCCGAGATGCCGCAGACCATGAAGCTGAACTACTCCTACGATCTGCCCTTTGGGCGGGGCCGGCAATTCCTGAACCAGGCGGATGGCGTCTCCGGCCATCTGCTCGATGCGATCGTGGGTGGATGGGCGGTAGCCGGCATCTCAACCTGGAACGCCAAGGGCACGCCGGTGCAGGTGCCAACCGTGGATGGGGGCGTCACCGTCCCCGGCGCCGCACTTCGCTGGGGCTTCGCGAACACGAACTTCAGAAAATCCGGAGTCAGTTATCAGGATGCCCTGGTGATCAATGGAGCCTGGGCCAGCTCGAGCGGTGCGGGGGTGCTGAATGCAAACGCCTTCTCGCTGACTCCGAATTATTCTTTCGCCAACTCGCCGGTGTTCTTCCCCAATCTGCGCAATCCGGGCGGCTTCTACACGGACGCCAGCATTCTGAAAAAGTTTTACCTGAACGACGACAAGACGAAGAACTTCGAGTTGCGGCTGGAGGCGCAGAACATCCTCAACCACCCGGTCTTCGGCAGCATCATCGCCGATCCTTACAATCCCACCTTCGGCGGCATCAACGGCAAGACCGGCCAGCGGGTGATGCAGGCCGGCGTCCGGATCTTCTTCTAGTACTACAGTTGCAAATGGAAGATTCCGGAGGGAGCAGGGGGCTGAAGCCCCCTGAAAGAGAGCGAATTTGCGGGGCCTTCAGGCCCGGGCCGTTGCCCCTTTTCCAGGACTTGAAGGAAATACAACTGAAAGTACTGGGGCGGAGGGGAGCGAGGGTGACGGGCAAATGCGACTTGAGGCCGCAATCGCCCGCTCCGTTTCGCCCTTAGGTTGGCGCAAGGGGTGGACCCAGATGAAATCTATTGATTCCCGCGCTCTTGCAAAGGAAACCTTTGCATCGACCAGGTTGCGTGGAAGCTGTAAGTTACCGGATCGGGAGGCCATGCCGAGAGTGGGGAAAAACTGGAAGGCGCGAGGCCTTGAGTGGGCAGCCGCGATGGGCTGCGTTGCGCTCACCTACGCCGCACAGGCTATCGGGACGCACAACTCCGCTGCACTGAGCACGACTGATGTGCGCGTGGAATTGAGGGCCGGCGCCGATGCGCCGAAGCTGGAGAGTCTTTCCGGCGCGGCTGGCCCCGCATGGCACAATGAATGGCGCAATGAAGCGGAGGAGACGCTGCCCACAAGCGTGGAAGCCAACGGCGCCCCGGTCCCGATCACCTGGCGGCTGAAGCCGGAATTGGGCAGCGCCGACGCGCACCGGGTGGTGTTTGTGTACGAGTGCGCGGAACCGCATCTGCGCCTGCGCTGGGAGTGGGAGGCGCGGGCTGCTTTCGGACCCGTCGAGCATCGCATCGCCATCGAGAATCTGAGCGGGCAGGAGGTCTGGCTGCCCCTGGTGGACTCGCTGCGGCTGGACTGGCGTGCCTTGCCGGATGCGGAACTGCGCCACTTCTACGTCGAGAAGGGCGCGGATACTCCATCGGCTCAGGGAACGCATCTCGAGACGGTGGGGGAGGGTTATCGCTGGACTGGGAAGTCCTCCACCTACGCACATCCGGTGCCGGGCGAGGGCCGCGAGATTATTCCCGCGGAGTTTGTATATCGGGCGAACGACGCCGAAAGCGGCTGGTATGCGGGCATCGAGTTCAGCGGCAGGACGCGGATTACGCTGGAGCGAAACGGCGGCAGCGTGAAGAGCGTGCTGGGGCTCGATCCGGTGCCGGGACCGTTTCGGACACGGCTGACGGCGGGGGGCAGCTTTGAAACGCCGGCCGTGTTTCTCGGCGCCTTCGCCGGCGGTGCGGATGGGGCCGGGAACCAACTGAGGCCCTGGGTGCGAGCGGTGCTCAACAATCCGCTCACATGGAAAGACCCGCTGTATCCGCTGACGGTGAACAACAGTTGGGGCAGCGGGATGGGGGTGGACGAGGCGCTGGCGCTGAAGATGATTGCCGAATCCAAAGAGCTGGGCCTGGAGATGTTTCACCTCGATGCGGGCTGGTTCCGCGGCGTGGGGGACTGGTATCCGAACCCGAAGAAGTTTCCCCATGGCCTGGCGGCGATAGCGGATGAGGCGCACCGGCAGGGGCTGCGGTTCGGCATCTGGGTGGACTGGACGCAGGCTGCGCTGGATACCGCGCCCGGCGCCTTGAACGCGCGCGATCCTACGGTGCGCGACTGGCTGGTGACCGATCTGGCGCCGGACTGGAAACCGGAGGAGTTCAAAGGCCAGACCATCGACCTGGGCGCTCCCGCCGCGCACGACTATGCGGCCAAAGAGGTGAAGCGCATCGTCGAGGACTACCACCTGGACATGCTGGAGCACGACGGTTACCTGGTGGCTCAGGGCTGCATCCGCGAGGACCATCCGCACGCTCCGCCCGACCGGAGCACCATGCGCGTGATGCACGACTGGGGCTCGGACTTCGTGCTGGCGTCGAACTCGACCGACGTGAGCTATCACGCGGTGCGGGCTTACTACGACATCTACGCAAAGCTGCGTCGCGCGCATCCCGGCCTGCTGTTTGAGATTTGCAACGACGGCGGGCGGATGGTGGACTTTGGCTCGGCGGCGCACGGGGACTACTTTTCCATCACCGATACCTACGATCCGCTGTCGAACCGGCGCGCCTTCTACGACACCAGTCACGTGCTGCCGGCGGCGATGCTGGAGAGCTACGTGGAGAAGTGGCCCGCGCCTCGGCTGGAGAACTTTCTCTACATGCTGCGCAGCGGGATGATGGGCTGGATGACGATCATGCAGGACACGACCGCCTGGAGCCCGGAGCAGCACGATGCGGCGCGGCAGGCATTTGCCCTCTACAAGCGGGAGTTGCGGACGCTGATCCGCGATGCGCGGCTCTATCACGTCTCGGAACGGCCGGACGGCGTGCACTGGGACGGAGTGGAGTATTGGGACCCGGCGCGCGGCAGAGGCGCGGTGTTTGCATTCCGCGGGTCGATTGCGGACGAGGCGGAACATCGCTTTGTGCTGGCTGGCCTCGATGCCGGGAAGCGCTACCGGCTGCATTTTGAAGACGGCAGCGCGCCTGATGGAGAAGCAACGGGCAGCGAATTGATGGGGTCCGGGCTGGCCGTGCACTTGCGGGAGCCGTTGAGTTCGGAACTGGTGTTTCTCGAGGACGGCGTTGCCAAGAGGTGAGGAGGACAGCCGAATGGAGCAGGAAGAGCCCACGGCGAAAGACGAGTTTGCGGGGCTGGTTGCGGTTGTGACCGGGGCCGCGCAGGGGATTGGGCGCGCGATTGCGGAGGAGTTGCACGCACAGGGAGCGCGTCTTGTGCTTGTGGATTGCAATGCCGCCGGGGTTGGGGCAACGGCGGAGTCGCTGCGGAAGGCTGGCCGCGCAGCCGTCGATTTTGCGGTTGCCAACCTGGCCGAGCCCAAGGCGATCGAATTGCTCGCGGCGCAGGTTGCGGCCCTGGCAACGAAAGTCGATGTTCTGGTGAACAATGCGGGCATCGAACTCGATTTGCCGTTCATGCAGGTTACCGCCGAGGTGTTCGACCGCGTGGTTGCGGTAAATCTGCGGGCGCCGCTGCTGGTGAGCCAGGCGCTGGCGCCGCTGTTTCCGGCCGGAGGGGGAGCGATCGTGAACATCGGCTCCATTCACTCGAGCCATGCTTTCCCCAACGCCATTCCTTACGCGTGCTCGAAGGCGGGCCTGGTGGCGCTCACCCGCAACCTGGCGCTGGAACTTGCCGCCCGGCACATCCGGGTGAATGCCGTCTGTCCGGGATACATCGATACGCCCATGTGGGACGAATGGCTGCGCACGGCGCCCGATCCGGCGGCGCTGGCGGAGCAGACCCAGGCGTTGCACCCGCTGGGCAGACGCGGCGTTCCGGGTGACGTGGCTTCCGCGGTGGCTTATCTGGCCAGTCCACGGTCGGCGTGGGTGACGGGTGCGCAACTGGTTGTGGATGGGGGGCTAACGATTCGGGCTCATCCTTGATAGGCGTGGGGGATGAGCGTTAGGGATGAGCCTGGGGTTCGAACGGGTTCAATTGGAAATGGAGCGGCTGAAAAAATCTACAATATGCGCAATTAAACGATGGTTTATGCTGGATTTTCGATATTCAGGTCTGAGTTCCACAGCTTAAGATGGCAGCGCCGGCATCCTGAGCGCGGAGACGACCTGGAATGAAGAAGCAAAAGACGGACCTGAGCGAAACGCTCAAGCAGGAATTCAAGAAGGATCTGGAGCTGTTCGAATACTTTCTTGTTTTGCTGAACGATTCGAGCCCCATTCGCAACGTTGAGTTGATGTGGGCCGACGATCTGGAGCTGTTCGATCCCAGCCAGGGGCCGCGGGTGAATACGGGAGATGCGCTGGTACAGCTGCAGCCGGTGGGCGCGGACGCTCCGGGGCGGACCTCGCCGAGTCCGAGCACACATTTCTGCGACCTGGTGCACGGCTTCGGCGCCCACGAGGAGACGACCTGCGCGCGCAGCGACAAGCCGGCCAAGGAACGCTGCCGGGCGACGGGGCGGAGCCAGGTTTATCCCTGCCATGTGGGGTTGACCGACATTGCCGTGCCGGTGGTATGCGAGGGGCGGTATCTGGGCACGCTGTTCAGCGGCCAGGTGGTGACCGCGCCGCCGACGGCAGAGGGCTTTGCACACGTGAAGGAAACCCTGGAGGGCCAGCCGCACATCGACATGGCGCAGCTTGAAGAGGCCTATTATCGCGTGCCGGTGGTGACCACGGCGCAACTGGCGGCGATGGTGCGCATGCTGGAGGTGTTTGCGCGCTACCTGGGCAATGCGTGGAAGCGGCTGGAGATCATGAGCGAGTTCCAGCGGATGCGGGAGCGGGAGCTGGCGCTGGACCGGCGCGAACTTGCCGAAATGCTGCTGGCCGGACAGGCGGGCGGCGGGGCGGCAGGCAACCTGGAATCTCTGCGCGCTCTGGCCCGCAACGTGGGCCTGGAGCGGTTTCCCGACCGGGTGCTGGTGCTGCGGTTGCAGACGGCGATGGAACAGGCGCCGGAACCATTGGCGCCAAAGCGCGCGGTGGAGTTGGGCGCCGCGGGGGCAGTGGGCGGCAATCTGACGCTGGTGCGCGTAGCGCATTTGATCGAGGACCGCTGCCAGAGCTGGCCGAACACGCTGGCCACGGAGGTGACGCCGGGAGAGATGTGCATTTTTACCGCGCAGAGGTCACGCACGCCGGGCAACGAGCGGATGCTGCTGGATGAGATGGCGCAGACGCTGCTGCGGATCGCGCGCGCGCAGGGCTTTCCCCTGGCCAGGGTCGGCATCAGCAGCCTGCACCAGCAAACCACCGAGTTGCTGCGCGCGTATCACGAGGCGGCTTCGGCGCTGGAGTCGGGGCACTCGACGGTGAACTGGTTTGAGGCTCTGCCGGAACGCGAGAAGCAGCCGGCGCAGGCGCTGGGCCGGGTGTTGAAGGCCTTGCAGTTGGCTGATCCGGCGGCAATTGCAGCGGCGGTGCGGGAGTTTCTCGCCAGCGCGGCTCCGGCGGCCACGACGGTTGCGCAATTGCAGCAGGCGCGCGGTTTGCTCACCTGGGCCTGCGAACACCTGGCGCGGGAGCTGTCCACGCTGGGTACAAGCTCCGTGGCAGTGAACGCCGCCAAGGAGCGGGCAGTGCAGATCATTGTGGGCTCGCCGAGTTCCTTCGCCATGGCGGAGGCGTTTCGCGGCTATGTGGACAAGCTGCGCCAGCAGGTGGTGCAACTGTTCAGCCAGCGGGAGGAGAAGATTGTGAGCGAAACCCACCGGCTGGTGCGCGAACTGGGGCCGGAGAAGGTGACGATCCAGGATCTTGCGCGGGATTTGAAGCTTTCTGCCGGGCACCTGGGCCGGGTGTACAGCCGGACCACCGGGCATACGCTGGAGGAGTATCTCATCCGGCAGCGGCTGGAGATGGGCAAGCGGCTGTTGCTCGATCCGCGGCTGCATGTGGCCGAGGTGGCCGACCGTTGCGGGTTCTGCAATCCGGCTTATTTTGCCTCGGTGTTCAAGAAGTACATGCACTGCACGCCGCGCGCCTATGCCAGCCAGCCGCAGCGGTGGGGTTCGCCCGAAGCGATTCCGGAGCTGGAACGGGTCGGGTAATAGGCTTTCAATCCCAGTCCTCAATCGCAGTTTTTAATCAAGGAGAAATCATGCGCGCTCTTGTTTATACGGCCCCCCATCAAGTCACACTGGAAGATCGTCCACGTCCGCGCGCGGCTGCGGGAGAATGCGAGATTGCGGTCGCGGCGGCGGGCATCTGCGGGTCGGATATTTCCGGATTTCTGGGGCACAGCCGGCGCCGGATTCCGCCGCTCGTGCTCGGCCACGAGTTGGTGGGGCACAAGGCGGACGGGAAGCGCGTGGTGGCCAATCCGCTGATCAGTTGCGGTCGCTGCGCGGCCTGCCTGGGCGGGGCGCAGAACCTGTGTTCGAGCTGGCGCCTGCTGGGGATGGACCAGACCGCCGGCTGCTACCAGGAGTTTGTCGCCATTCCCGAGTCGCAGGTCTATGAGATTCCGGACCATCTAAGCGACACGCGGGCCGTGGTCGCCGAGCCGTTGGCCAATATCGTTCATCTGTTCCGGATTGCGGCTCCCCTGCCCTTCTTTCGCATGGGAATTGTGGGCGGGGGCACCATGGGTTCGCTGGCGCTGCTTACGGCGAGACGGCTGGGGGTGCGCGAGGTGCTGGTCGAGGACGTGAACGAGGTGCGGCTGGAGACGGTCCGCGGCATGGGCGCCACGCTGGCGGCGAACGTGAGCACCGAGGAAGGCCGGCTTGAAGCGCGGCGGTTTGCGGGCCACGGGCTGGACCTGGTGCTCGATGCTTCCGGCGTGGGGCCGGCGCGGCAGGCGGCCTTCGATCTTTGCCGGCCGGGCGGGCTGGTGGTGCTGTTGGGGATGGGGCAGGAGCGCAGCGAGATTGACTTTGTGACCAGCATCCGCAAGGAGCATCGGGTGGCGATGTCGTTTGCCTATACGCCGGTGGACTTCGAGCGGGCGCTGAAGCTGCTGACGGCCGGGGAGATCGACCTGGCGCCGTGGACCGCCGAGCTGCCGCTCGAAGAGGGCCAGCAGGCCTTCGACAAGATGACTTCGGCGCCCGGCGACACGCTGAAGATGGTGCTGCGGGTGAGTTGAGCCGTCGCTGTCTACTGCACGAAGCGGTAACGCTCGATGGTTTGCGGGTTGAGGGTGACGCCGAGGCCGGGGGATTGCGGGATGCGGACGCAGCCGTCTTCCTCGACGGGGAAGTGCTCGTTGGTGGTGTGCCAGCGCAGCGGCGAGTGGCTGAGCGAGAACTCGAGAGGCTCGACGTTGGGCTGCGCGGCCAGGAAATGCAGGTTGGCGGCGATCTCGATGTTGGTCTTGTAGCCGTGGGTGATGACGCGCTTGTTGCGGGCATAGGCGGCTGCGGCCACCTCGAGGATGCCGGTGAATCCGCCCACCTGGGAGATGTCGGGCTGGCAGATGCTTGCGCCGCCCAGGTCCATCATCTCAATGAACTCGCGGACATGCGTAAAGCCGAGGTCGCCGACGCCGAGGGGCAGGCCGTGGCGGCTCATCTCCAGGTGGCCTTCCACGTCGTCCAGGGGCAGCGGAGCCTCAAGAAACCAGATGCCTACCTCGCGGAAGATGGGGTAGAGGCGCAGGCCCTCGGCGGCGGTGCGGTAGGAGAGCGCGGCATCGACGATGAGGTGGGCCTGATCGCCGGCCTGGCGGCGCGCGGCAGCAAGCAGGCGGCCAGTGAGGGCGATGTCGTTGAGCCACCAGGGGTCGGCGGCAAATTTGAAGTTGCGCAGGTTGCGGGCCTGGCCGGCGGCAATCTGCGCGCGGACCTCTTCCGGCGTTTGCGCCATGGGATAGATGGTGCCGTAGGCGGGAACGCGGTCGCGTTTTGCTCCGCCGAGGAGCTCGTAGACCGGCTTGCCCTCGATCTTGCCGCGCAGGTCCCACAAGGCCAGGTCGACGCCGCCGATGGCGTGCATGGTGAGGCCGCGGCGGCCCAGGTAGTCGGTGGACTCGAACATGCGATGCCACAACTGGACCGGATCGGAGGGGTCTGCGCCGATTAGCACGGCGGAGAGCGAGCGGGCGTGGTTGTGCGCCGAGGGGCCGCGCACGATGGCCTGAATGGCCGGGGCCATGGACTCGGTTTCGCCGATGCCGGTGAGCCCGGCGTCGGTATGGACCACCAAAACACAATCGTCATAGGACCCGTCGAACAGCTCGATGAGCGGGTCTTCCGCGCGCAGGTGAATGGCTTCAACGGCAGTGATTTTCATGGCGTTTCCCCGGCCTGACGGGGGAATGATAGAACGCCGCCGCGGGCCGTTGGAAGGCGCCAGCGGCCAGAGCGAAAGAATGAACCGCAAAACAGGAGCGGACAGGCAAGCCGGCCATTGCCCGCGGGTGAGCGGGGCCGGTATGCTCTGCCCATGCCGTTCGGGGAGAAGAGCATGAGTGAGGAAGGCCGATCGCGCAGCCTGCCGCTGTGGCTGATCTGGTCGCTGGCGACTATCGTGCTGTGGGGCACATGGGGACTGGTTTCAAAGATCGCATCAGCAGGCGTGGACGCCTATGTGAACCAGTTGCTCTTCACTGTGGGGATTGCGCCGCTGCTGGTTTTCGTTGCGTGGACGGTGGGCAAGCGCGGCAAAAGCGGCGAATCCACCGGAAAGCCCGAAGGCCGCGGCAAGGGCGTCTTCTGGGCCTTCCTCACCGGCGTCCTGGGCGGTGTGGGCAATATGGCTTACTTTCAGGCCATGGTCAAGGGCGGCAAGGCCTCTGTGGTTACACCGGTCACGGCGCTGTTTCCCATGGTTACGGTGCTGCTGGCCCTGGTCTTCCTAAAGGAACGGCTGGGCCGCGTGCAATGGCTTGGCCTGGCTCTGGCGTTTGTCGCCATCTATCTGCTCAACGCCTGATTCGGAGGGTACGGTTCAATGGTTTGGCTTGGATATGCCATTCTGGCGCTGGTTCTTTGGGGCATCACCGGCGTCACGCAGAAGCTCTCCACCAACCGCATATCGAGCGAGCGCTCGTTTCTGTGGTTCTGCTGGGCCATGGTGGCGCTGTCGGCCGCGGTGCTGGTGGTGGCTCGCCCTCACTGGGGATTGGCGCCCGTCGTGGTCGTCTGCTCGGTGGCCGGGGGCGCGTTGAACGGGCTGGGGGCCTGGACCAGCTTCCGCGCCCTGGGATCGGGCGGCAAAGCCTCCATCGTCATCTCGCTCATCTCGCTCTTTCCGCTGCTGACGGTGGTTCTGGCGGTGCTGTTGCTGCATGAGCGGCTCACCTGGATGCAGTTGGCCGGAGCAGTGGTGGCGATTACTGCTGCGATTCTTTTGTCGCTGGAGCCGGCTCCGGCAAAGACGGAGGCAAAAGGCTGAACCTCAACTGGGTCTAGTTCTCGTCTCCCGGCAGAATGCTGCCGTTCTCGTCGACGCCGCCGATGGAGGTCAGGCCCTCCTGCGCAGAGAACAGGACCGTGGTTTCAAGGCTCGCCCCCGGAGCCAGGCGGCGCGCCCGTCCGCCGTCGATCATGGACTGAATCTGGAACGGGTAGCCGGTAGCCGGCTCGAGAACAGCCACGTTCAGATCGCGCCAGCCGCCGTGCGTGGCAAAGAGCCAACAACTCGGAAAAACATCCGAGTCAAAGCGCAACGCGCATCCCAGCCGATTGGCCCGGTTGGTAATGCCGCACCAGCCCGAAACCAGTCCGGCGCCGTAAAAGAAATGCAATGCGCGCGAGCTGACGTCGGGAACCTGGCGCAGGTCCAGCACCCTGTCGCCCAGCGGCGCATGGGGCCAGGGAAATATCGGCGGCGCGTCGGCCAGGGTGCCGGGAAACTCCGGCTCCCGCACGACGGCCATGGGTGGGAAGTCGATGCGATGGTTGGCCGAGACGGCGAAGGCCGGATGCAGCTTCCAGAGGAAGGGAAAGGTGCCGGCGCCCTGGTTGGTAAAGCGGTAATGGATCTCGAAGGTGGCGCTGTGGGGCCGCAGCAGCAAGGTGCGCTCCACCAGGAAGTTGCTGATGGGCGTGGTGAAGCGCAGATGCACGCCGGCCGCATCCTGGCGATGGAAAGGCTCCGCCTGCCAATTGCCTGTCCAGAGTTCGCCGTGATCGGGCAGGTAGTGACCGTTCAGTTTTCCGGGTTCGTCATTGGGAAATAGTTCGTCCCAGCCGCCGCTCCACACATCGTCATAGGACGTGCTGGGCACATGCGGAGCCGGGAACAAGTGGGGATGGTTCCACAAGAGCGCAGCATCCAGAGGTTTGTAGGTGATTTGACCTATCTTGGCGCCCGCCTCGGGCAGCACCACAAGACGGAGAAGGCTGTTTTCGAGCAAGATGGCGCGCAGTCCTTGCGGTGTCGAGCCGGTGGTGAGAGTCAGGCCGTCCATCAGTCTTTCGCACGAAAACTCCAGACTAGCGGGACTCGCGCAGGCAGTTGCAGGCGAAACGGCTGGATTATGGAGGATTGATTTGTTTTTTCGACTTGGCGCATGGAACGGTGCGGTCGCTCATGGGACGGCAAGGGGGTTATCCAACCGGGATACCATCCGAGGAGGAGGACCGATCACCGGGGGGGTGAATATTCCGCGCGTGCAGGCTGTGCCGTCCTGCAATCATCCTTTTGCGATTGCATCAGGGCTTTTGCGGGCTTGCGGCGGGCAGGGGGTGAACAGACTTTTCCGGAGTTTCAGGGTGAGTTACAGGCGATGAAGCGCCATTGAGGAAAGCGGGGTCCATGGCGGCGATATCCACGCGGAAGCTGACGGCATTCGCAGTTGGAAAGCCGGCCGGGACCTTCTGCGTCACCTTGCCCGTGGCGGCCCACTCAGTTCCGCGCTGAAAGATGGTGATGAATCCCACGCAGCTCAATGCGGCTACGTCATGGCCAAGCGTGGTGTGGAAGACTCTTCCCTTTCCATAACTCACCACCATGATCATGGGTTCGTCGCGGTCCGTTCCCTTGTTCTTTGGATCGGAGTGTGCGGTGGCCAGCACCGTCATGTTCTTGCCGGGGCCGCGCAGAGTGGCGTATAGCTCGTCGGCGGCGTGCATCCAGATGGGTGGCAAGCCTTTCATGATGGGGTGCTCGGGCTGGCGGGTTACGAGCTGAAAGGGAAGCCGGGCGCCGTGCGAGCCGGCGGGTCCGGGAGAGGGATCGGAAACCAGCTTGCCCTGCTTGAAATACCAGAGCGGCCCGGCTTGTTCAGTGCGATTTCTCCAGCCGCCGATTCCGGTCATGAGGTTATAGGCCGGCCAGTCGGGGAAGGCGTTATCGGCTGCGTGAACAACGACCAGGCCCCCGCCGTCGCGGACGAATTGCTCGAATTGCAGGCGCAGATCCTGGGGCCAATCGGGGCCATCGTAGTTGAACACGATCACCTGGTAATGGCTCAGCTCCGGTTTGAAGCCGCTGAAGTCTCCATCGGAGGGCGGCGCGGTGAGGACAGTGACCTGAAAGAGCCCGGTCTCCTCGAGCTCCGCTTTCAGCGCCGGAGTCGTGAGCCTCCAATTGTGAAACGGGCCGCCGCTTTGTCCATCCAGAAGAAGAACCCGGATCGGAGTCAGTCCGTGGGCTGCAGGCTGGGCCGCGAAATTGATGGGAGAGCAGAGGAATGCGCTCAAAAGAGTCGCGAAAGTAATCCCCTTCATGGTTCGATCCTCGTTGTGGCGTTCTGTTGCAGAGCGCAGGAGCAGGATACACCCGGCGCGCGCTGGCTCTGGCGGTTCTCCGATTGGGTGTGAATCCAAGCAAGCTTGCCGTGGGGCCGATGGCGAAGGGGGGAATCTCGAGGTTTCGTCCTGGCATCTGTCCATGCGCAAGCCGGCGCTTTTCACCGCCGGTTGACCGTTGCCCACTTCCAGCTTCAGGTCCAGCCTGTCTGAATCATTCCCATTTGGGCGCAGGGTGTATTCTTGTCGGCGGATGGGGAAATTCCGCCTTCAGACAAGGCGGCAAGGATGGTTGGGACAACGGCGGCATTTTGGCTTGGGCGCCGCGGCCAACCAACTCCTCACCCTGCGTGAAGGATCCCGACAAGTAAAGGCCCGCGGTCGCGGCAAACCGAAAATGTTTTGGAGGATAGATAAGCCTGATGACTGAGACCGGGAAATCACAGTTTCCGCAGTTGGCTCCCTTTCGCATCGCGCCCTTGTACGATCCCAGGGTGTGGGGCTACCGGGATCTGCGTCCATGGTTTGATCACGTCGCCGAGGGAGAGCGCATCGGGGAAGTCTGGCTCACCGGGGACGAGTGCCTGGTCGAGACCGGCCCGCACGCCGGCAAGAAGCTGAGCGGCCTTTTCCACGAATTCCACGAAGCCCTGCTAGGCGCGGGCGCTCCGTCGCCGGACTCGCCGCTGCTGATCAAGGTGCTGTTTGCCCGCGAAAAGCTCAGTGTGCAGGTGCACCCGGACGACAAAATGGCGCAGAAGTACGGCGATCCCCGCGGCAAGACCGAGTGCTGGTTCGCGCTGGCAGCCGAACCGGAAGCGAAGGTGGCCCTGGGTCTGAGGCCGGGCGTAACGCTGGACCAGGTCAGGGAAGGCATTCATGCAGGCACGTTGGAGGATAGCCTGAACTTGTTGCCGGTGGCGGCAGGCGACATGATCTTCGTCGATGCCGGGACGGTCCACTCCATCTTTCCGGGGTCGATTCTGCTGGAGACCCAACAGAATTGCGACCTGACCTACCGGATGTACGACTACGGACGCCCTCGCGAGCTGCACATCGAGAAATCCCTTGAAGCCACGCGGCTTGTGACCCGCGCCGGTAAAATCCCGCCCAGGGTGCTCAGGGACCGCACGATTCTGATCGATGTGGAGTACTTTCGCGTGGAGCGCCTGCCGGTGGCCGGCAGCCGGCCGAGTGACACTCTGCGGGGCGAAGGCGAGCCGGCCCACGAGTTGTCGTACCTGTTTGCTGCCGCCGGTGCGGGAAGAATCGCCGGGCCGGCCTTCGATGCGGTCGATCTGCCTGCGCGGGGCATTGTCGCCATCCCGGCGGCCTCGCCGGCGTTTGCAGTCGAGGACCTGGGCGGCCTGGACCTGATCCGCATCTCGCCCCGCTGGCCAAAAAAGCCCGCCTGACGGCATGAGAAGGATTTTCTTCGTCACGTGTACCCGGCAATTCAACGCCTTGTGCGGCTTTTTTGTATGGGTAATGCTTAGACTCAACAATTTGCCTGACTCCATGGCATATGAGGCACAGGGCGGTGTTCTGGCGAGAAAGCGCCAGGATTGCGCAGGTGCGTGGTAGAAAGGTAAGTTGTGGGACGAGCGCCAAACGTCCACACCCGATCAGAGAGTGCGCTCACAACACACTGCGTCGAGAGCCTTTATGCAAAACGCCGTCAAGGTCCTGATTGTCGAAGACGAGCCCCACGCGCTGATGGGGCTTGCGGAGCTGATCTCCGGCTGGGGATACCGCACCGAAACCGCGCGCGACGGCATCGAGGGATGGGAGAAGGCGTTGGCCTGGAACCCGGCCATTGTGGTCACCGACCTGAAGATGCCGCGCCTGGACGGCATTGGCCTGTTGACAAAACTGACTGAAGAGGGCTCGGGACTCAACGCCAATCTGGCGGTGGTGGTGCTGACGGCAATGGGCTCGATCGAACTGGCTGTGGCCGCCATGAAGCTGGGCGCATACGACTTTCTGCAAAAGCCGGTGGACGCCACCCGTCTGCGCACCATCCTGGTCAACGCCACGCGCCAGCGCGAAACCGAAATTGAGCTGGAAGTGGCGCGGCGGCGGTTGCGCGAGACCGGCGTTCTGGGCGGATTGGTGGGCAACTCGGTTTCCATGCGGAGGATCTTCGGACTCATCGAACAGATTGCGCCGTCGAACGTCTCGGTGCTCATCACCGGCGAGAGCGGCACCGGCAAGGAACTGGTGGCGCGCACGCTGCACGAACTGAGTCCGCGCAAGCCGCGGCCTTTCGTCGCGGTCAACTGCGCGGCCATTCCCGAGACGCTGATCGAGAGCGAGATCTTCGGGCACGAGAAAGGCGCTTTCACCGGGGCGGTCGAACGGCGCGCCGGCTGCTTCGAACTGGCTTCAGGAGGCACGCTGCTGCTGGACGAACTGGCCGAGATGCCCGTGGGCACACAAGCCAAGCTGCTGCGCGTGCTGGAAGAGCGCAAACTCCGCCGGCTGGGAGCGCGCACCGAGCAGGAGATCGATGTGCGCGTGCTGGCCTCCACCAACCACGACCCCGAGAAGGCCATTGCCCAGGGCCATCTGCGCCCCGATGTTTACTACCGGCTTAACGTCTTCCACATCGCCATGCCGCCGCTGCGCGAGCATCTTGAAGACCTGCCGCCCATGGTCGAAGCCATGGTTGGCGAGATGAACCTGAAGCACGGCCGGAGAGTTTCCGGCGTGGCCTCGTCGATGCTGGACCGGATGATGGCCTATGACTGGCCGGGCAACGCCCGCGAGTTGCGCAATACCGTCGAGCGGGCGGTCGTCCTTTGCCTGGATGGCGCACCGCTGGATGCCGGCCACCTGCCTCCGGGCTTCGGCAAAGGCCAGATTCCTGCCGCACAGGCCTTCGATGCCAGCATGGTGCCGGTGCGCGTAGGATCCACTGTGGACGAGGCTGAGCGGCTGTTGATTGTGCGCACCCTGGAGGCCACGGGGCAAAACAAGACGCGCGCCGCCGAAATCCTGGGCGTGAGCCTCAAGACCCTGCACAACAAGCTCAAGGAGTACAGTCGATTCCCCGACGACCAGCAAGGCTGAGCCATGCGCCTGAAGACCAAACTCGTTCTGGCCATTACCACCCTGGTGTTCTTGATCGCTGGACTGCTCTCGCTGGTCTACGTGAGCCAACTTCTCCACTCCGCCGTCCAGCAGTCCTACGACACCAACCGCATGGTGGCCAACCAGGTTCAGTTTGCGGTGCGCAATGCTCTGGAGACCGGACTCAGGGATCAAACGGTCGATCCCAACAATCCGGCCCAGTTGCGCAACCTGTCGGCCGAGGCCGTCCGCGACAATGCCGCGCTGCAGGCGGTGGTGGAATCGGTAAACCGTTACTCGCTCACGGTATATGACATCAACATCGGCGACAGCCATTCCATCACGCTGCTGAGCACCAATCCCGACAACGAAGACAAGCCGCTGCCCGTCCGTCCCAATTACAGCCAGCTTCTCGACGCCAAGCCCATTCAGTTGATGAAAGAGGTCTACGGGCCGGCCAGAGTCTTCGACGTGGTGGTGCCGCTGGAGCGCAATGGCGAGCCCTTTGTGACCGTGCACGTGGGGGTGCGCACCACGCTGCTGCGCGCCTTCTATGCGCCGTGGCTGGCCGAGGCGTTCACGTTGATGGGCGTGGTGCTGGGAGCGGCGCTGGTGGCGGCCTTCCTGCTCAGCAACCTGGCCCTCGGGCCCATGGAACAGATCAGCCTGCAGCTCGACGCCTGGACCGCGGCCAGCGAGACGGCAGGCGAAGAGGAACAGGTTCCCAGCCAGGACATGGCGACCAGCGTATCCCACAAGATCGAGCGCTTCGGCCAGCGCATGCGCAACGTGGAAGAAGTCTTCTCCGCGCTGAAGGAGAATCTGGATCAGATTCTCGGCAAGCTGCAGGATGGAATCCTTCTGTTCACCGGAGACGGGCGCGCGGTGCTGGTCTCGGAGGCGGCAAGGCGGTTTCTGCCCATTGAACGGGACAGCATTCTGGGCCTTCAAGCGCGGGAGATCTTCGACCGCTCGACGGTGCTTGGGCTGGCCGTTGGCGAGGCCTTCGATGCCGGCGTCACCCTTATCCAGGAAGAGATCCTCACCGAGACCGGGAGGCGGATTCAGGTTTCGCTGGATTTTATCCACGACGACGAAACCCCCCAGAGGCTGGGCGCGCTGGTCACCCTGCACGACTTGGAATCGGCCGAAGAGATCGAGTCGGAACTGGAACTCTCGCGCCGCATGGCGGCCATCGGCAGACTCACCTCCGGCGTGGGCCACGAAGTGAAAAATCCCATCAACGCCATCGTGGTGCATCTGGAACTGCTCAAGAACAAGCTCGGTGACGCCAGCGCCCCGGCCATCCGTCACCTGGAGGTCATCGATGCTGAGATTCACCGCCTGGACCGCGTGGTGCAGATGCTGGTTGACTTCACCCGCCCGGTGGAACTGCAACTGCGCGAGCAGGATCTGCGTCCGGTGATTGGCGACGTGCTGGCGCTGGCCGTGGCGGAGCTTTCCACGCGCAACGTAATCCTGGTCAGCCGCATGCCTTCGAAACCGCTGGTAGCCAATATCGACGCCGACCTGCTGAAACAAGCGGCGCTGAATGTGATTCAAAACGGCGCCCAGGCCATGCCCGAGGGCGGCACACTGGAAGTCGTTCTCGAAGAACATTGGAAGTCCGCGGTCCTGCGTATTGCCGATGAGGGTCCCGGAATTCCCGACGAGATTCGGGAGAAGATCTTCGACCTCTATTTCACCACCAAGAGCGGGGGCAGCGGCATCGGCCTGGCCATGACCTACCGAATTCTCCAGTTGCACCACGGAAGCATCGAAGTACAATCGAGTCCAGACCATGGCACGGAGTTCCTGCTGCGAATTCCACTCGCCGCCACGGAATGGGGACGCCGGCATCTTGAGCCGGCGAGCGAACAAAGCGAGGAAGGGCTTTCGGGATGAAGTTGCATGCCAGAGACATCGCATGGCTGCTGCCGTTTTTCCTTTCGGCGTGCTTCCTCCACAAGGCCCATCAGCAACAGGTTCAGCCTCTTGCGCCCCCCGTCGACGCCGCGTCCAAGCCCGCTCCCACTCATCCCGAGCTTCCGCCCTCGGCGGCCACGATTCCCAGCCAGCCCCTCGCGATCGACGCCAGCGTAAATGCGGGGCAGGCGCCCAAACCGCCTGTAAAGCGCAAGAAGGCAGCGAGCAAGAACACCCAGCAAGCCGACAATACTCCGCCAGCCGCGAGCAATCCCCAGCCAGCCGCCGGCGAAAGTCCCGGCGTGAGCGCAATCGGCCAGCTTTCCTCGGGGGATCCGGCCGATATGCGCCGCGAAACAGTGGATTCGATCGCAGCCACGGAGCGCGGCCTCAATGGCATCGGCCGCGCGCTCAGCGACCTGGAACAAAAGACCGCCGCGCAGATCAGGGAGTTCCTCAAGAAGGCCAGGGAGGCACTGGCCTCAGGCGATGTGGATGGAGCGCACACGCTGGCCGCCAAGGCCAAGGTGCTGCTGAGCGAACTGAGCCAATAGCGGTCCGTCGGAATCGGATTCGTGCTCCATGGAATCGGCAAGGTGATCCACGTCGAGACAAAACAGCCTGTTCGTGTCACGCTTTACCGGGTAGAAAATACACGGTCCTCGGAAAAACTACACGGCCGGCAGCCTACCGAGGCCACCCGATTCCCTCCGTCTGGCACAAATCACATCCCGTAACTCAAACAATATGAATCGAATAGTGATTTCATTTGCCGAGGAACGGCTTTGGCACGGGCGTTGCTATCTGTACGGGTGAGCGGACAGCACAGCTCATCTCCCAGATCGCAATGGTCTGCGAAGAATCCATAGGTGAGGATGGCCCACTCCATAATTATGAAGAGCAAAGCAGCAACTTCGACCCCGTTCCCTAGCCGGCTAGCCGTACTTTTGCTGGCATCTGCAATCGGAATCCCCGCGCTCGCCCAACAGGCGCAGCCAACCGGGGCCCCTCAGAACACACCTCCTTCGACGGCACAACAGCAACCCGCTGCCTCGCCATCGACCAACGCCGCGAAGGAGGGATTCTGGGGCCGCGTGAATCCTTTTGCCCGCAAGAAGTGGGTCAAAAGGCAGACGGATCCCATCAACGACCGGCTCGGCGAACTGGATGAAATGAACGCCAGAAACGCCAAAGACATCCAGGACGTGGATAGCCGGGCGCAGGCGGGCATTCGCCGGGCGCAGTCCAGCGCCGACGCGGCCAACCAGGCAGCAACCGCCGCCGGCGCCCAGGCCCAACAGGCAGGTGCTACGGCGCAGGGTGCGGCCGGCCATGTAAACCAGTTGAACACTACCGTGAACGGCCTGGACCAGTACCACCAGGTCACGGAAGCCGATGTCAAATTCCGCAGTGGACAGCCGGCGTTGTCGGCTGAGGCCCGCAAGCAACTCGACGATCTGGCGGCCAGCGTCACCGGCCGGCACGGCTACATTCTGGAGGTGGAGGCGCATTCGCCCCTGGCCGGCAGCGCCGGCATCCAGAGCTCCCAGCGCCTGGCTGAAGCGGTCAAGCGCTACCTGGTTACAGAACATCAGATTCCCGTCTACCGATTGCACGCAGTGGCCCTCGGAAACGCACCCAGCGCAGGCGATGAGGATGCCAGGCCGGTGCGGTTCAGCAGCGTGCACATCCGGTTGATGGAAAACACTTTGGCGGCCCAGGGAGCCGCACCACCTCAGGGTGTCGCTTCCTCGACGGGTGCGGAGCGGCCGTAACGCCGCAGCCCCTCCCCCAAGGCATTTCCGCTCCGACGGCTTCTCGCCGTTGGCCGCCAACACAGCTCTCGCAAGACGAGAGAACCAAGGCAACTTGGCCCCCGTCAAAGGCGGGGGCCGTTTTTTGTGCTGTGATCTACCAGCATCCGAGCCTCGAAAACATTCGGGGGATCGTGAACGAAATCCCTTTGCCAGCGATTTCACGTCACAATCCACGTCACACGGCTGTGACGTGAGATTGCAACCGCTTGTAAGTTGTTGATTCTATGGTGGGCCTGCAGGGATTCGAACCCCGAACCAAGGGATTATGAGTCCCCTGCTCTAACCGTTGAGCTACAGGCCCTTCAATGACTTACAGCAGCCTTCCCGTTGAGTGTAGCGGATACTGTAGCGGGTGGCAGTCGTTTTTGCTCGGTTACGGCGAAATCGGCGGACAGTTGCAGCCGCTCAAGAGCCCGCTCCACTGCCTCGGGTGTTGGATGTGGATGGATATACCGCTCTAGCCCGGATAATTCACGAATCCCCTGACACGGAAGGCCTCATCTGCTACAAACATGTTGTCAAGACAGTGTTTGAAGCAGAAAAAGAGGCCTTCGCGTGACAGAGAATAGCACAACAG
>Ga0181533_1001848_pt1 | contig 26113 bp, 25 predicted proteins | sample PEATcosm2014_Bin_45_FD_119772 | JGI IMG/M metagenome (GOLD analysis project Ga0181533, IMG submission 119772) | Peatland microbial communities from MTU Mesocosm Facility, Houghton, MI, USA - PEATcosm2014_Bin11_60_metaG | ecosystem: Environmental > Terrestrial > Soil > Wetlands > Peat | place...
TTTCTCTGCGCCTGACTTCGTACGTATCCGGTAGAAGCGGGTGTATGTCTTGTCTCCCTTCAGCCCCATTTTCAGAGCCTCTAGCGCCTGGGGAAGATCTTCCTGGTACATGACATCCTTTATCCAGTTTACGGACTTGTTGTTGAATTCCTCTTTCCCATACCCCGTCAGCTCACAGATTCTATTGCTGAAGAAACTGACAGTGCCATCAGGAAAACCTTGATAGCCTACATTAAAGATGTTTTTCAGATCCATACCATCCCACCTCCTGCAAAAAGTCATTCATGGCTTGCGAACATGCGCAAACATGACTGTACGAAGATTTGCCCACCGTCACTTTTGCCTGGTACGGCCCTACATTCCGGCGCATCTTCTGTCGGGATGTTTTACCGGCCTTCGCGGCTGTGCCCAGTTTATTATGACTGTCGCCTCACCTGGCGAGAGCATCGGTCGCGCTGGGGACGGACCTCCGCATGTAACAAGGTCATCTGATAGTCTTATCGGCAACAGCGAAAAAATATTTATAACCTTGTTTGTTTTAATTATCCCAAGATCAATTCAAATTTGCCGATAAATCGCTGAACAGCCCCCTTCCAGGGCCATTAGCAAAGCACCGTGCTTTGTGCGGGGATTAAACCGCCGTTTAATAGCTTGATGATAAAGAGGAATTGCCGAAATTTGGGGGGGTATATACGGGGGGTATGACGGGAATTCAGCCCGCGGTTATCCCTTAATTTACAGCATGTTAATAGGTTTGGTTAAATGCCTATATAACCATAAACATAGGTCAACCAAAGGAAAGAAAGCGTTATTGCGCCTGTATGAAAAAAGGTGCTGACCATAATGAAGTTAACACCGTTTCAATCCATTAGTTTTATTTTAGTGTTGACCGCCGGTGAATTATCACCCTCCATCGGCATCGGGTAGCTCTCTCTTCAATGGTGCTGTCATCCTGGATTACGATTTACATTCGTAATTTATCCATAATGGTGTTGGAGAAAAAAATTCTTGACATATTGGAACGACTGGTCTAAGGTATAATCCATGAAAAGAATTCACAGCAAAGACGACATAGTTCTGGCGGGGTTGGACATCATATTGAGCAAGGGATTCAATGCTACCGGTGTTGAGGCCATCCTGAAGCAGGCAAATGTCCCGAAAGGTTCCTTTTACAACTTCTTTTCCAGCAAGGAAGAATTTGGTCTCGCGATTATCGACAGATACGTTTCAGATACGGGTGAACTCTTCGGCCCCATTTTAAGCGATGAATCTTTGCCACCGATGGAGCGTGTCAGGAAAAGTTTCGAAATCTTGATTGCGAGATTTGAATCTAACGATTGCAGCAAAGGGTGCCTGCTTGGCAATCTGAGCCTGGAGATGTCCGATCAATATGAGAAGATCCGACAGCGTCTTGAGCAATCTCTGCAGATCTGGACCGGGGCTTTGTCCGGGTTAATTCAACAAGCTCAGCGGGAGAAAACCGTCCCGGCAGATCTTGAGCCTGAAATGCTCGCGGAGAGTTTAATTGCATTCTTTCAAGGCGCCCTACTCCGAGCCAAGGTAAAAAAATCTTCTGAGCCTTTACATAATTTTGTGTATCTGTTTTTCGACAGGTTCTTAGCTCAAGGGAAATAGACGATTCAACTCACGGATTTTTTTGGCCTTTAAATACTTAGACCAGTCTATGAAAATCAATCTTGCCATTGATTTATCAAGGAGAACGGACATGAAGGATGTTATTCGCAACTTCGTCCTGAGCCTGGGTGTAGATGACGTGGGATTCGCAGCGGTAGATGATTACAAAAGCCCACGATCCCCCGCGGTAGAGTCGCTGTTTCCCGGCGCCAGGTCCATGATTGTCATGGCCTTCCGTGAACTTTCCGCCTGTGAATGCCCGAGTCCGCAGCTGGCAATGAATGCCAGGCTCGACCTTATTGAATTCACGCGATCCGCATGCTATCGCGTGGGCCGTTATGTCGAGACCCAACTGAGCAGCCCGGCCGTTACGGTTCCGGTCTCCTATCCCATGGATTTTGCCACTCCGGAAAAGCGTGGAGTTGGCGAGGTATCGCTCCGTCACGCAGCGATTGCGGCAGGCCTTGGCTCCTTCGGGCTTCATAATCTGGTGGTCCATCCCAAATTCGGGACTCGGGTGATCTTCGCGGCGGTCCTCACAAAACTGGAGATCACCTCGGATCCGCCTCTTGAAAACAATCCCTGTACCGCCTGCCGCCTCTGTATAGAGGCTTGCCCTGCCGGCGCTTTAAACGTCGAGGGGAAAACCGACATGCTGAAATGTCTCCGTAACAGCCAACCCTTCGGGGTGGGAGGCAGTATCAGCTTCTGGTCTCGCTTCTCTAGAGCAACCCGCGAAGAGCAGAAAGAAATGCTTCGCAGCCCCGAGTATTTGAGCCTGTACCAGTCCGGGTTCATCGGCTTCCAGTACTTCTGTTTCCGCTGCCTCGCAACGTGCCCAGTCGGCAGAAGTATTTGATTCTTCAAAAACTGTACTTAACCATCTGTATTTAAGCAGGTTTTCGGAGTAATAACAGTTCTCATATTTTTTGCCTTAATTACTTAGACCGGTCTTTTTATTGGTTCAGTTATCCATGAAAAGATGATCTTCAACGATTTAAAATGATGAGAAGAGGAACTCAGCATCGATAAACGATTCCATTTTCTTGGTGAAGCAAACTACTTAAAGAGGAGGTTAAAAATGGGACACTTGGTCGGCAAGGACGTTTTTAGGCAACTGGGCAAAAAGATCGACGGATTGGAAACCAGAGCGCCGTGGAACAACAAGCTGCATGCTCTCTTGAAGGAGCTCTACTCTGTTGAGGAAGCGGACGTTGTAATCAAGATGCCTTATGGGCTATCAACCTTTGAAGAACTGATTAGAGCCACAAATTACGACAGAACTGAATTACGCCGGATTATTGATCAATTGACTTCAAAAGGCCTGGTTGCCGATATCTGGGCGAATGAAGAGTATCGTTATACGCCGTCCCCAATGATAGTCGGGATTTTTGAATTCACCATGATGAGAATGGGTCCAGAGACGAATACCAAGGAATGGGCGAAACTGTTACATGAGTACCTCGATGGAGATGATGATTTTCGTGCGGCAAATCTGGGAGTCGAGAATCAGGTTCTTTCCTTGAGAGCCCTCCCCCACGAGGAAGTCATCAAACCCGGTGATTATTACGAAGTGCTGGACTATTAAAAGTCATCGTTCCTTATTTCGGAAACCGATAAATTCTCCATAGGGCTCTGCAGTTGCCGTCACGAGAAACACCATCTCGGAGAAAAAACCTGCTCAGTTCCCCTGGGAAAGTGTTCTCAGTTCGGACAGGCTGCGGATTTAATGATCAGACACAATCTGGCCCGTGAAGTCAGCCGCACCGAGATGGAGGAGAACTTTGCCGAGTCAAGGGAGATGGGGCTGGTCCTGGGTATCGATAACGTCCGCAAAAACGCCAGGTTCGTCTGCCATTGCTGCCATTGCTGCTGCGATACTCTCCTGGGGATCAGCAAATACGGTTACCCTAACAGCATAGTCACTTCAAACTATATCGCGGAGATCGATGATAATACCTGCATCGGCTGCGGGAAATGCGCCAAGGCATGCCCGATCAATGCGATCTCCATGGTTGCAAGGGAACAACAGGACGCAAAAAAGAAACAGGGCGCCAAAGTCGATACCTCCATCTGCATCGGCTGCGGGGTATGCGCCCTGAAATGTCCGAAGAAAGTGTGTGCGTTGGCACGCCGTGGGACAAGAGTAATTCATCCGGAAACCACATTCGAGAGAATCATGCTGCAAAGCCTGGAAAGAGGGACTCTGCATAATCAGATATTTGCCAACCCTCAGAGCATAAACGAAAAATTCATGCGCGCCTTTGTCGGTGGGTTCCTGAAGCTCACTCCGGTAAAAAAGGCACTTATGAGTGACAGACTGAGATCCAGGTTTCTCTCTGCAATGAAGGATGGCGTTGAAAAACAGGGGAAAGGATGGGTTCTCGACATATAGAACTTGCTCCATTTTTTGACTTGTGCGTAGCAGGCAATCCACAACCACATGGCGAGGAATCACCATAGGAGGCATGTGGAATCACAAAAAAAGACAGGAGGCATGACCATGAAGAACTTATTCGAAAAGACGCAGATCGGCAGTTTGTCACTCACCAACAGGTTCGTTTACTCGGCAACATGGGACGGACGGGCCGACAATGAGGGATTTTGCACGCAAAAGAACATCGATTACCTGGTTGAACGTGTGCATGGTGGGGCAGGATTGGTGATCACCGGCATGGCATTTGTGAAACGGGAAGGAAGAGCAGCCCCCTGGCAATTGGCTGTATGCAGTGATGAATATATCGATGGTCTTACGAAAATGGCCAGTGCGGTTCACGATGCTCAGGGAAAAGTTATTCTTCAGCTGGCCCATGGAGGGTGTTATGCCCCTTCAGCATTGACCGGACATGAAAAAGTGGGACCTTCTGCGAACTACACCGAGAAATTTCCAAGATGTCGGGAAATGTCACTGCAGGAAATCGATGAAGTTGTCCAAGCTTTTGGGAAGGCAGCAGGCAGAGCTCAAAAAGCCGGCTTTGATGGTGTGCAGCTGCATGCGGCCCATGGTTATCTGCTGAGTCAGTTTCTTTCTCCCTTTTTCAACAAACGGACTGACAACTACGGCGGCAGTATTGAAAATCGTGCGCGAATCCTGCTGGAGGCATTCCAGGCGGTCAGGAATGAAGTCGGCGAGCAATTTCCCATCCTTGTGAAAATCAATTCTGAGGACTTTGTTGAAGGGGGGCTTACCGCTGACGAGATGCTTCAGGTGTGTGCGATGCTGGAAAAGGCCGGTGTGGATGCGATAGAAATGAGCGGCGGAACGGTGTATGCCTCAGGAGCCTTTTCCTGTTGCAGGGTTGGACAGGATCAGGATGTCTATTACATAGAAGCGGCTGCTCGTTATAAGGAGAGAATCGGCGTGCCTCTCTTATTGGTCGGCGGTATTCGCTCTCTCGAACAAACCGAGGCGATATTCCGTGCTGATTTGGCTGATTATGTCTCCATTTGCCGACCGCTGATCCGCGAGCCTGACCTGATTAAGCGCTGGAAGTCCGGAGACACGAAGCCGGCAGCCTGCATATCATGCAGCGGATGTTTTGGACCTGGACTTAAAGGGGAAGGTGTGCATTGCGTCTTTGAGGGTCAATGAAGCTGAGATACAAGAAAAATTATTTTTTTACATGTATTAGATTAGACCGGTCTATCCAACATTGAAGGCTGTAAAGGAGGTGATTATCCCGCTAGATCAAAATCAAAGGAGTTAATTGGTAAGTTCTCAGGCAACATACACCTAATCTTAAACTAAGGAGATATGTCATGGCAAAGGTAGAGCAGACAATTGATCAGTTGGTAGCAAATGCACGAAAAGCAGCCGACATCATGAAGCATTTCACCCAGGAGCAGGTCGACAAGATAACCGCCACAATGGACGTGGCCAGCGTTGCCAACGAGGTAAAGCTTGCTGAAATGGCTGTTGCGGAAACGGGCATCGGACGGGCGGATCACAAGGCCATCAAGAATCACCTTGGCGCCCACGTCGTCTATGAGTATTTCAAAGACAAGAAATCTGTTGGTGTTATCGAGGAGAAAGAGGGCGTACGCTATGTTGCCGAGCCGTTCGGCGTTCTTGCAGCCGCTACCCCGACCACCAACCCGACCTCCACGGTCATGTTCAAATCGCTGATCTCCCTGAAGACACGTAACGCCATCATCTTTGCCGCTCACCCCCGCGCACAGAAGTGCAGCGTCGAAGCAGCGAAGATCATGCTGGATGCGGCGGTAAGCGCAGGTGCGCCCGCTGACTGCATCCAGTGGATCGACGAGCCTTCCATTGAGGCAACCAACATCCTCTTCAAGCACCCGGGCGTGAATCTGATCCTTGCCACCGGCGGCGGCGCCATGGTCAAGTCCGCATACAGCTCCGGTCACCCGGCCATCGGCGTCGGTCCGGGCAATACGCCCGTTTTCGTCTCCAAGTCCGCCAAGCTCAGCGTCGCGGTCAATAACGTCATTCTGTCCAAAACCTTCGACAACGGCACCATCTGCTCCTCCGACCAGTCCATGATCTTCGACGACAAGGAAGTTGCCGAAAAGGCCGTGAAACTTATGGTAGAAAGAGGCGCCTACCTCGTCAACACCGAAGAGAAGAAGAAGCTTGAAGCGGTGATGTTCGACAAGGAAAGGGGTGTCCCGGCAATGGCAATCGTCGGCAAGTCTCCCCAGGCAATCGCCAAGCTCGCAGGATTCGAAGTCCCCGAAAATGTGAAACTGCTCCTGGTCCCCCTCACCACAATCGGCCCGGAAGACTGGTTCAGCCATGAGAAACTTTCCCCGGTTCTCGGCTACATCACTTTCAACAGCACGGACGAAGCGATTGAAGCAGCCAGGTCCCAGCTCGTTTGGGGCGGCGCCGGCCACACTGCCGTCGTCCATGCCCAGGACGAGAAGGTTATTGACAAGTTCTCCATGGAGATCCCTGCCAACAGGCTCCTGCTGAATCAGCCGGCCGTGCACGGCAGCATTGGCCTCACTTACAACGTGCTGCCTCCTTCACTTACGCTGGGCTGCGGCACGGATGGCGGTAATTACCTGGGGAACAACATCAACTACAAAGACCTTCTGAGCATCAAGACGATCGCCAAACGTATCGTTGACTATGAAAGAGACGAATAGATTTAATACATTTAAAGGATTCAGGGAAATATTAGCCCTGAAGTATCAAACACCACAGGGAGAATAATCATGAAAACGAGTGCATTGATAGTAATGTCGGCGTTCCTAATGTCAGCGGCGGTTCCGGCCTTTGCGCTGGATGCCTCGGAACAGGCAAGATGCAACATCTCAGCCCACTCATGCTTCAATCTGACCGAAAATCTGCAAACAAGAATAACTAAGCTGAAAGTCGAAATAGCGAAGGGTGAAGGCAATTATACTGCGGCAGAGATGAAAATGCTGGAGCTGAAGCTGCAGGAAGCCATGGATCAGTTCGATAAGGTTGAAGGAAAGAAATAACCCTCTCGCCCCCAAGTGTTTAGCAGGATGGAGAGTGGGCTCCGCCAAGGGGCCCACTCTCCGCGACCATCTGCCAACTCACTTTACACGGCCTTATAGCAGAGCGCCCTCCGAGCATTCTGGTAAAAAAAAGGAGTGGATAGTCTTCCTACAGCCGAATAGCAAATCAGCCGAGACTGAGTGAGCCCGCTTCAAAGTAGATCCGGAAAAAAAAGCTTGACATATTAGACTGAGTGGTCTAAGTTATAATCATGAAAAGAATTCACAGCAAAGACGATATAGTGCAGGTGGGACTGGACATCATATTAAGGGGTAGAACCAACAGTCGTGTCACCAGGGGCCATTTGGAATCACTGAAGCAGCAAACGTGAATTCATGTCGAGTTCAAAGCGTCCATACGGATTCACATGTTCCCATATCAGAGGCGTCAACGCTAACCGATCTCTCGTTGTGAGCCGTTGGTTCCATTGTGGCTGTGCCAACAGTTGCTGGAGCATGAGGGTGTTGATGTAGACCATGCAGTTCTGTATCAGATGAAGAGCCAGCATGCTGACCTCGTGGTCTTCTCGTACGTTACTCACGAATTCCCCTCGGCGGGCAAATCTAACAAAATCCGTAGCTCCGTTCCATTGTTCAATCACATTCAGTCCCCCGTTAATTTCCCGCCGCAGCTCTTCACTATGGAGATAACGGCAGAGGAAGATTGTTTTGGTTGCCTTACCAAGTTCGGAAAATGCTGAGTAGCCCCGTTTCTGACCAGAAATTGTTCAAAACGTGCAAACATAAAAAACTCCATTTTTATGCAGTTGCGGCATATCCCCCCCATTTGGGGGGAATATATTGCACTAATGTGTCAGAATATGTCGCAGATGAGGGCAAATTTTGAAGATGTTGGGTAGAAATAGAATGAAATAGAAGATTAAAAGCGCTACGGCATATCCCCTAGTTCAGCAGATAAAAATATGATGGAGAAATGATGCCCTGGAAATGTGATTCTTGTGGTTCAGTTAATCCTGATGAGTCTTATATCCGCTGTGTCTGCGGGTCTGAAAGACCGGATATCGAAATTTCAACAAATAATTATTCAGGAAAGAAAGCTTTGTTTTGGGTAGGAGAAATTCTATCTGTCGGTGGTGCGCTCTATTGCGTGATGGGATATGCCATGGTCGCATCATTCTCCGTGGCGGCACCTGAGGGAAAAGCGCACTGGGAATCGATGGGTTGGCTTTATATCGGCGGAATAGCAGCATGCTCAATTTTGATGGCAGTATTTGCCATTGCCATTTTCAGGTTTGGCACCAAGAAAGCTATTTGAAACAAGGCCGCTGAACAAGCCACTAGAGCCGATTCGCTGACGCTCCGGCTCAGCGGCGCAACCGTTGGCTTTAGGAGAAATAATGCGAAGATGGATTAAACGTATAACAATAGCGTTTGGGATGTTAGGGTTACTCAGCTCTCTTGGATTATTTACAATTACAGATGAATCAAACCGCTAGTGCAGTATAACGAACGAATCGTTGCCGTAGTCCAAGATCGAGCCATTTATAAAGTTGAGGACTACACCATGGGATATCAATTGCCACAAAAACGCAGGATAGCAACAGCAAGGATTGTAGGAATCTATACACTGCTTGGCCTAGCCTGGATTTACGGGTCTAATACCGTGCTCGGTTGGCTAGTTAGTGATCCAGCCGTGATGGTTAAAATTGCTGTCATTAAAGGCTCTCTCTTCATTCTTTTCACTGCAACGCTCCTTTTCTTCTTAATCAACCGCTTAGTTATGCAGATACTTGCTGCCGAAAGTAGACAAATTGAAAGTTTGAAAAATTATGAGGCAATCTTCAATGCAACAAACGAGTCGATATTTGTTCATGATGCTCAAAGTGGACGCATATTGGACGTAAATGACCGTATGCTGAAAACCTTCGGTTATGAGCGTGATGAAACTCTTAAAATCGATATTGGTAATGTGTCTGTAGGAACACCCCCATATTCACAGGAAGAAGCAGTTGAGAAGGTTAGAAAGGCTATGCTTGAAGGCCCACAAGTTTTTGAATGGCTTTGTCGTAAAAAAACTGGAGAACTCTTTTGGACTGAAGTTTCATTAAGCAAATATTCAACTCATGAATTTGACAGAATCTTAGCGGTTGTTAGGGATATTAGTGAGCGCAAGCAGGCAGAACAGACATTGCGCGATAGCGAGGAGCTTTATCGGAAACTCTTCGAGGTGGAGACCGACGCAATTCTCCTGCTGGACCAGGAAACCCATCGTTTTCTGGATGCCAACTTGGCTGCACAGGGGATTTACGGCTATTCCCTGGAGGAATTCATCCAACTAACCGCCAAAGATATAACTGCGGAACCGGAGAAGACCCGGCAGGCCATAACTTCAAAGCATTATCGTCTCTCTGAACGCTTGCACCGGAAGAAAGACGGCACAATCTTTCCCGTCGAAATCTCTGGAAGTTCTTTTTCTTACCATGGCCGTGATGTGCATGTGGCTGCAGTGCGCGACATCACCGAGCGCAAGCGGGCTAAGGAGGAGAAGACAAAACTCGAAGCTCAGCTCCAGCAGGCCCAGAAGATGGAATCAGTAGGCCGACTGGCGGGAGGCGTGGCCCACGATTTCAACAATTTGTTGGTTGTAATCCTTGGCTTTGCTGAAATGGCTATAATGAAACTTGATCCGGCACATCCGCTCCATGTAAACCTCATGCAGATCCGTAAGGCTGCTGAACGGGCCGCCGACCTCACCCGCCAACTGCTGGCTTTTGCCCGCAAGCAAACCATTGTGCCCAAAGTGCTGGACATGAACGAGACCGTGGCAGGGATGATCAATATGCTGCAGCGACTCATAGGCGAGGACATTCATCTCACCTGGCATCCGGCGGGAGGCCTATGGAATGTCTATGCGGACCCGTCACAGATCGACCAGATCCTTGCTAACCTGTGCGTCAACGCCCGCGACGCCATAGCGGATGTCGGAGAGATTGCAATAGAAACAGGAAACACTACCTTCGACGAGGACCAAAGCTCCCATTATGATGGTTTTATGCCTGGGGAGTACGTGCGGCTCGCTGTTAGCGACAACGGATGCGGCATGGACAAGGAAACGCTGTCGCAAATTTTTGAACCATTCTTCACTACCAAGGTGATGGGCAAAGGCACCGGCCTTGGATTGTCAACGGTCTACGGCACCGTCAAACAAAATGGAGGCTTCATCGACGTTCAAAGCAATCCGGAGATTGGAACGACATTCACGATCTACCTGCCTCGGCATGTTGACAAGGCCGAGCAGGCGCGGATGGAAGGGATGGTAAGGCCGACCCTGAGCGGCCAGGAGACCATCCTGCTTGTTGAAGACGAGTTGGCTGTTCTGGAACTGACCACAATGATGCTCAATACGCTGGGCTACACCGTATTGGCGGCAAACACTCCCAGCGAAGCAATCAGCATGGCTAGGGAGAATCTCAGCGAGATTCATCTCTTGATAACTGACGTGATCATGTCCGAGATGAACGGCCGTGATCTGAATAAAACCTTGCATTCTTTCTATCCTCATCTCAAGTGTCTGTTCATGTCAGGATATACGGCTGACATTATTGCGCACCATGGCGTACTTGACGAGAGCGTGAATTTCATTCAGAAGCCATTCTCGCTGAATGATCTGGCTGGCAAGGTACGTGAGATGCTGGATAGCAAATGAGGCGAAAGAATTGGAGAGTGGTTAGTTAGATGGCACTTTTGACAGCTTGGTGGTCACTACCCCATATTGGGAATATGCGGCTTTACCCCCCCCTCGAAGACCCCACATCTTTAGATAATATGATTACTATACATATTGTTGATTACGTACAGTAGAAAAGAGTGGTTTCTGGTTTGGTTATTTCGGTGCAACCTGAGGTATGGGAGCGATGTAAAAAGCCGGTTAGAGGGGAAATTTGAAAGCCGTTTTTTTGGCGTCAGCGACAGGAAATATTGTTCCACTGTCCAATTAGTAAATGTTATTTCAACTTAATATTGCTATTAGCGATAATAACACCATTTTGAATGATTTCAATAGAGTAAGACCCTGGTAGCAAAATGTCACCACGACCGGGTTCTGATTCCGAAATACTACCTAAAGAAAATTCAATGGGACCTTTCGACATATCAATTTCTTTCCCATCTAAGTAAATGATACGGGGGATATACTTTCGCATCTGGAAGCAGCAGTACGGCGGCAGCCGCAGTTGCGAAGAAGCTGGGTTTCTGTGATTTGGAGATCCGCGTACACATGCCTGGCGGCACTATCGCGATCCGTCTGTCGGACAGTTTTGAGGCCACCATGAAGGGGCCGGTGGTGCGGATTTGCAGCGGTGATATTGACGATGAGATGTTCGAGGAATGAAGACCATCGAACCATCTCTGCCCTTCTATTTTGCATCGCAGGGAAAAAATGCCGCGGCACTTTGGAGGGACTAACAGTGCCGCGGCCAATAAAATTGTCAGGTGAGGGGAGAATGAGACATATTTCGGTGATCAATCCTCTTCGCAACAAGGGGGCTTTTCACTTGGATCTTTGCCCATGCACGGATAGGACTCTTCACCCTGAAAGTGCTTATGGTGTTCCATTTCATGTCCCATATGGGTGGGGAACTCCATCCCTCCGAAGTGCGCTCCATGTTCCGGCCTATGCTCCAGAAGCGGCTGAATCCTTTCATCCAGATCACGTTGTTCAGGGGTCAAAAGGGCGCGGATTTTATTCCGCATGATTGCCGGGGAAACCATCATTTTTGCCATGATCTGGCCCTGTTTCTCCGCAATCGCCCTGATTTCCGCTTCATTAAAGTCGGCTGCATGGGACTTCTGCCTGAACAATTTTTGGTTCTCCGCAAGTTGTTTCATCAACGCCCTGTTCTCCGCGCGGTCGGCCTTCATCATCTCACGGAACTTCTCCTTCTGGGCTTCGCTCAGCCTCAGCACTTTGGCGATGATGGCGAAATGATCCCCCTTGCCCATCTCATCTGCTGATCCATGCCCCTCGTGCATTTTTTTGCAGGCCATACCCTTTGGGGCATCTCCCGCCCCTTCAGCCCGTACAGAGTAACTTCCACCAGCTAGTGTCGCCGCCAGGATGGCGCAGATGATAGTGAATCTCTTCATTGGTTTTTCTCCTTTCATTCAATCTTTCTGGTCGTTCAAAGCTATATTGCGAGAATCTGCCTCGCCAATACAACCATGAAAGGAATGATAAACCTGAAATATGGCGGAAATGTGGAAAAAAGATGGAAATTACGATTCTTCGGGCTGAAGATTTATATAAAAACTTAAGTTGGAAATGGAGAAAATCAAGTAAAGTAAATTTCGATGTAAAAAGGAGCCGGAAATCAAGCAAGCCTCTCGAATTTATAACCGACCCCATAGACGGAATGGATGATCTCCTCTACGGGAGAAACAACCATGATTTTCTTGCGGAGTTTTTTGATATGGCTGTCGATAGTGCGATCGGATACGATGCGCTGGTCCGGATAAATCTTGTCCATTAGCTGCTGGCGACTGTAAATACGCCCAGGACTGGCAACGAGAAACTTCAGCAGCTTGAATTCGACCGCTGTGAGATCCAGTTGCTGCCCGTTGAGGGTGGCCTGAAAGCGGGTTTCATCAAGGACAAGTCCGGCTGCGTGAATGGTCTGTCCTGCGCCGGTCCGGCGCAGGACCGCCTTGATCCGGGCAACCACCTCCCGGGGGCTGAACGGCTTGCAGATGTAATCATCCGCGCCAAGTTCGAGCCCGAGCAGGCGGTCGATCTCCTCGATCCGCGCCGTAACCATGATGATCGGCACGGTTGAGAAGGTGCGAATCTCCCTGCAGACATCGAGACCGTCCCGCCCCGGTAGCATCAGATCGAGGAGAATGAGGTCGGGCGATTGCTCCCTTACCCAGGGAACCACGTCCATGCCGTTGCCCAGGCAAATCACCTCGAATCCGGATTGTTTTAGGTAATCTCTCAATACTTCCGCCAGTTTCTTTTCGTCTTCGACAATAAGTACTTTCCCACTCATCGGCCTTTCTCCGTATGGGGGAGAGTCACGCTTATCCAGACCCCTCCCAGCGGTGAGGGTCGTGCGACGATAGTCCCGGCATGCGCTTCAACGATGTTCCTGCAGATTGCCAGGCCTAGCCCGGCGCCGCCGCCGGCACGGTTTCGTGATGCCTCGACCCGGTAAAGCCTTTCAAACAGTCTCACCAGATCGCTCTCAGGGACTCCCGGCGCGGAATCCTGAATGTCTATAATGATCTGACCCCCGCGGCACTCCATGCGGATTGCAAGTTTCCCCCCCTCATCCGTATATTTCAGCGCGTTGTCGAACAGGTTTGCAAACATCTGGCGCAGCCGCTCAGGATCGCCGAACACTAAGGCACTTGTATCGGCGGGTATTTCATTGGCAAATGAAATCCTTTTATGTGTGAACTCCGGGCGGTACAAGGCAAGGGTGTCCGTTACCAGTGCCGCAAGATCGAGTTCCACCTTCCGGTAGGTGAGAGCGCCGAGGTCGGACATGGAGAGCTGGTAGAGGTCGTCCACCAGTCGGTTCAGACGCATGACCTCGCCGTGAAGGGAGCTAATGGAATCCTGGGTTGGCTGGCGTATGCCGTCCTGGAGTGACTCCACCTCTCCCCGGAGCACTGCCAGTGGCGTCCTCAGTTCATGGGATATGTCGGCCACCCACTGGCGTCTTGACTGCTCATTTTTCTCCAGGGTGATCGCCAAGGCGTTGAAGTCCCGGGCGAGCCGGCCGAGTTCGTCAGTCGATACCACGGGAACCCGTGTGGCGAATTCGCCTGCAGCCAGCCGCTCGGTCGCCGCGGCTAGGCCCTTTATCGGCCGTACAAGGCGGTTCGCCAAGGGAAGAGAAAGGCCCGCTGCCACCAGCACTATCATCCCTGCCACCATGAAGAGAGCAAGTTTCTGCTCTTTAAGGAAGCGTTGCTGAAGCTCATCGGAGGGAGCCTTGCGCTTCAAGAGCCCCAGGTACCCAACTACCTCATTCTTCTGATAGATAGGTTTGAGATCCATATGAGCGTTAATTTTTGGGAGACCGAACAGCGGTCTTTTCCCGGCATCCAGGAGGACATAAGGTACAGCGAAACGTGGCGGTTGCGGTGAAAAAAACCTGTCAGGAGGACCTCCCTCTCCTCCGTGTGGTCTCTCTCCCGGCATTCTAGGGTGATCTTCCCAGGAGTGCACTGGACCGGCTTCGGGCATGGATGCATCAACCTGTTGACGCCAGAGAATAGGGTCCTGGCGTAGAAATTCCCAGTTGCCATGCCCCGAATAGCTCTCTTCGAGCCGCGAGGCCAACAAGGCGAATCGCTTTTGTTCCATCCTGTCGACATAACTTAGGAAGCCGCGGTCGATGTTCCACTTCATGATGAGAAACATGCAGACCACAGACAGAATAGTCGCGGTCAGTATTGCCAGAAACAGCCTGTAGGTTATGCCGATCTTCATTATGCTCCCTTAAGTTTGCCTTCTAAGTCAGTATTCTATCATTATAATAAATTACGGACAAATAACTACTCTATAGTGGCATTTCAGCAAATTTCCCTATTTCTTACACATTTTTTCCACAATCTCGCGATATTTTATTATTAATTGCGTTTCACCGTATGCAACCAAACGTTGCCAGTGCAATTCGCGAAAACAGGGGGGAATTAGTAATGGAAGAAGCTGCGGGAAAATCTGAAAAAACTTCGTCGGAGATCAGTGGCGTGGTTAGACCTGGCGAGCGCATTGAAACACCCATTCCCTGTCCGGAGTGCGGCGGACTAACGGAAATAGTGATCGAAGAGTGGGAAAACGAAACCGGCAGGCCGATAAAATCGGGCTTCAGGCTCATCTGCAGTCAGGAGGAAAGGGGATTTGAATTTGATGGTAGGAATGAGAATAGGCATTTTTACTGGCTATCAGTCTGGCTGACCTCTATTGATGATGCCTATATTTGGATGATAAAGGCAGGGATAAGGATAGCGACCGAAAATACGGATTAAACGGAAAGGGAGTTTGACATGATCAAAATGGGTATGAAGGCTATGATGGCCGTTATTGCGGTTTCCGGGCTGTTTCAGACCGCTGCGTTCGGGAGCGACGGGACGCAACAAGGTCGTCCTGATCGGCGGGGTCCTCCTCCGGAGGCAATCGATGCCTGCAAGGAGAAGAGTGAAGGGGCAGCAGTGGAGATTACCACACCGCACGGCGATACGATCAAGGCCACTTGTAAAAAGATCAAAGGTCAGTTGGTGGCGGTCCCCGAAGGGGGGCCTCCGGGTCCCGGAAACGGCGAGCCTCCGGAAGGTGGGAAAAATGGACAATAAGACAAACAGCATTAAACGGCAGATAATCCTCGGCGCCAGCGCCTTGCTGGCACTGGCGGGAGACGGTGTCTCAGCCGCATTTGTAGAGTCGGATGGCGATTGCCGGCCGGGTGGTCCTGCATGGAAAGAAGGACAAAGTCCGACAAACAAGGGGCCGAGACAAGAGAAGAGAGAGCACGAAGAGCAGGGCTTTGCTCGGATCGAGAAGGCGCTCGGATTGAGCGATGCCCAAAAAGCAAAGATTGAACGGATATTACAAGCCGAGCGGGACAATAGTTCGCCGTTACGGCAGAAACTGGAGGTTAATCGGAAACAGCTTCACCAAGCGGAAGAAGCAGCGAAGTTCGATGAAGCTACGGTACGGACCATTGCGGAAAGCCAGGCTCAACTTATCGCGGAAATGATGGTGGCCCGCACCCGGGTGCGGAACCAGATCCGCTCTCTGCTGCCCCCGGAACAACTTGCAATTGCCGAAAATCTCGTCCGCCAATGTCAGAATGTGGACCAGGACAGTTCCGACCTCCCATGGACGGGCGTGGTCCGGGCCATTTTCGCCCACCTCGGGAGGAAGGTGGACTTGGGGAGATGCAGCTCTGCGGCAGCGAATGATATACCGCCATCAATTTTCTAGGGAGCCGGAATGAAACGGCAATGAACCACCCCGCCGCAAGCAGCGTGGTATCTCGGAATAATCCAATTTCTCTCATCGCAGAAAGCTGCGGGGAATTTGACCCGGCGTGATTTAATTTAAATGCTGACGAGCCAAGAAAGGAAACGCATTATGATCAAATTATACGGATACAGACAACCTCTTGCCCTGGTTGTCTTGTTTCTACAGTTTATTCTGTCGGGTTGTGGCAACACATCATCAGCCAGCATCTCTAGTTTTTCACCGACAAGCGGTACGGCTGGTACGACTGTCACCATTGTCGGGACGAACTTCGACACGACGACGGCAAATAATGCCGTCAGATTTAATGGGACATCGGCTGTTGTCACCAGCTCGACGAGCACAGAGATTGTCAGCACCGTTCCATCCGGAGCAACGACAGGCCCGATCAGCGTGACGGTTAACAGCCAGACGGCCACTTCATCGTCAAACTTTACAGTGATTCCGGCAATAACGAGTTTTTCACCAACGAGTGGTTCCGCTGGCACAACAGTGACCATCACCGGGACCGGTTTCGATACGACAACCACCAATAACATCGTCAAATTCAACGGAACAACAGCCGTTGTCGCGAGTTCGACGAGTACATCGATTGTTACCGCGGTTCCATCGGGTGCGGCAACGGGGCAGATTACCGTGACAGTCAACGGTCAATCAGCGATTTCGTCAACAAACTTTACAGTGAATTAACTTGAGGAATTTATGGAAAAACGACAAATTCTCATCGTTAATGATAACGAATATTATCTTCGTCTTATAGCAAGCGTTGTAGAGCATGAAGGTATACATGTGCAGTATGCGAGTAGTGGTGAAGAAGCAGTGGAAATCTTAAAGGAGAGTTCCTTTTCTACGATTCTTATCGACCTTAATCTGCCGAGTATGGGCGGATATGAACTGGCGATGTTAGCAAAAGAGCTCGTACCCGATATAGAAATTGAGATGATTACCAGTGATATTTCCCCTCATCTTTCCCGGCTGGCTGTGCAGGCAGGCATATTCAGAGTAGTGACCAAACTAAGCGAGGTCGAGCAGATTATTCAGAAAATGGTCCGGGGGTAGAGAGCCGCCGGGTGAGGTCTCTGATGGCATGGAAGAGTGGTAAACATAGAAATGAAAGTTCCAATGAAAATTATAACCCGCAGGCAATTGACCATTGCGCTGACAGCCGTTGTTATCCTATTTGGCACGGGTCTTTTGGCCAGACGCTTTTTGTTTGCCGTAGATCCTCCGGAATACATCACCGCGAGCGCAGCCAGAATCCCGGCCGACCCTCACTTCCTGCACGCCGCTGACTTCCTTACTTACAACCTGTTGTCGGGGTTCGATCCCTTCTTCGCCCACCAGAAAATCAGTCACTTGAGATTCCTCGGTAGCTGTTTCCTTTTGTACGCAATAAATTCCGCAATATGCCTATCTCTCCAAACTTTTGTAATTGCTTGTTTCAAGCTCAATCGCGATAGGCTTGTTTACGATTTTTTATTGCTTGACTTTCTCAAATAAATATTTCAAATTTATATTTGAAATAAGCGTTTTGTTTGGGGGGCACTATGAGCAGAAAAAGATCAGGAGCAAAGAAGGAAAAGCTGCTGGCTGCGGCAGGCAACGTCTTTATCGAAAAAGGGTACCGTGATGCAACGGTGGCCGAGATATGCGCTCGGGCCGAGGCTAACATCTCCGCGGTCAATTATCACTTCGGCAGCAAGGAAGCCCTCTATCAAGAGGCATGGCGTCACTCGTTCACCGAATCGCTCAAGGCTTACCCGATGGATGGGGGAGTCAGTGAGACTGCATCAGCCGAAGAGCGTTTGCGAGGCCAGCTTGCATCCATGATTCAGCGGATTGCCGACGAAAACAACAAGGACTTCTTCATCGCCCAGATGGAGATAATAAATCCTACTGGCCTTTTGCAGGAAGTTATGAAGACTGAACTTATCCCCATGCGACAGCAAACGCTCGCTCTTGTCCGCGAGTTACTTGGACCAGATGCTACCGATCAACAGGTACACTACTGCGAGATTAGCATTATAAGCATGTGCGTTCATCCCATGGTGATGCAGCGAATCGCCAAGCGAACCAGGGATAAGGAGATGCCGGCCATAATTGAAGACGTCAAGGCATTTGCCGACCACGTGGTCATGTTTGCCATGGCCGGTATCGACGCAATCCGCAGAAAAGGAAGCAAGCCATGAATTATTCAAAAAAGAAGAACATCATAATTGGCATCATTGTCATTCTAGTGGTAACGGCTGGAGTGGCTGCCGCCAAGAAGTTCTTTTCACCCCCAAAGATCTCCTACATAGCCGCACAAGTGACCCGCATGGACCTGGAGGAGAGCGTCCTTGCCAGCGGCACCCTGAAAGCATTAAAAACTTTAGCAGTGGGAGCACAGGTCAATGGACAGTTGAAAACCCTGCATGTCGCCTTGGGAGACAAGGTGAAGAAAGGGCAGCTTCTGGCTGAGATCGATCCGGTACTGCCGCTGAATACCCTCAAGGATTCCGAAGCCCAGGTGGAAAATCTTAGGGCACAGAAACGATCGAAGCAGTCGCTCTTGAAGCAGTACGAACTTGCCTATCAACGCCAGATCCAGATGTATGCCAAAGATGCAGGGTCCCGTGCCGATCTTGAGAGTGCGCAAGCCCAACTGGAGAGCACCCGATATGACATCGGCGCCTTGGAGGCCCAGATCAAAAAGGCGATTATCGCTGTCGACACTGCAAAAGCCAACCTCGGCTACACCAGAATCCATGCGCCCATTGACGGCACGGTAATCTCAATCGATACCGAGGAGGGACAGACCGTGGTATCAAACCAGACAGCCACGACGATCCTGACGCTGGCCACACTGGACACCATGACCGTGAAGGCCAAGATCTCCGAAGCAGATGTAACCCGTGTCAAGCCCGGATTGCCGACCTACTTCACCCTCTTGGGGGACAGTGATACCCGTTATTACGGTAAACTGCGGGCGATAGAACCCGGTCCGGTATCGAACAACACCTCAACAACCGGAACCACCAGTACCGGAAGTTCCAGTTCGGCAATTTACTACTACGGACTTTTCGAGGTTCCAAATCCTGATTATAAACTCAAGGTGTCAATGACAACCCAGGTGGCGGTTGTGCTGAATCAGGTCAAGCAGGCGCTCTGCATACCGGTTTCAGCCATCGGGGAAACGCAGAAAGACGGAAAGGCGACTGTCAGGGTGTTGACGGGGGAACAAGCGGAAACCAGGACGATTAGTACCGGCATCTCCAACAATGTTAAGATTCAGGTCTTGAATGGATTAAAAGAGGGCGAAAAAGTAATTATCGGTGACAGTTCCAATCTGCCAAAAACCGACCCGAATAAGATGCCCACTCCTTCGGGGAGACAGTAGCCATGGGAAACCCGCTACTTGAAATACATAGCCTGGTGCGTCGTTTCTCAACGGGCGATCAACAGATCGAAGTCCTCAAAGGGATTGACCTGGCCATCCATGCCGGAGAGATTGTGGCCATTGTCGGTGCGTCTGGTTCGGGCAAATCCACTCTGATGAATATCCTTGGCTGCCTGGACCGCCCCAGCGAGGGAAGCTACCGGATTGACGGACGGGAGACAAGCAGTCTGTCAGATGATGAATTGGCAAGCCTCAGGCGGCACTATTTCGGTTTCATCTTTCAACGTTACCATTTACTGCCACACCTGACCGCCATCCAAAATGCGGAGATACCGGCGATCTATGCCGGGATCAACAAACATTCACGGCAGGAACGGGCTCATAAGCTCTTGGAACGTTTAGGCCTTGCCGACCGGTGCGAATATCGCCCGAACCAGCTTTCAGGCGGTCAGCAACAGCGGGTAAGCATCGCCAGGGCACTGATGAACGGCGGTGATGTCATCTTGGCGGATGAACCCACCGGTGCCTTGGACAGCAAGAGCGGCAAGGAAATGATGGCGGTACTGCATGAATTACATGCCAATGGTCACACCATCATTCTAGTCACCCACGATCAACAGGTCGCAAGCTACGCCGAACGGATCATCGAGATCAGCGATGGTATGATTATCCGCGACCAGGCCAACCCGGAACGACAGGCTACATCAACTGCCACACTGCCGACAAAGGTTTCAGCCGGGCATTCTGTCAATTTCCTCCAGGCCAACTGGGGGCGCTTTGCCGAAGCCTTCAAAATGGCTCTCATCGCCATGATGTCTCACCGCATGCGGACCCTGTTGACCATGTTGGGGATCATCATCGGCATAACTTCGGTTGTTTCGGTGGTAGCGTTAGGTCGAGGAGCGCAACAGAAGGTGATCAAGGACATCAGCGCCATGGGGACAAATGTTATCGACGTCAACCCCGGCAAAGACTGGGGGGACGAGGATGCCGCCAGCATCCAGACCCTGGTGCCGTCCGACCTGGAGGCATTGAAGGCCCAGGTGTACGTGGACAGCGCCTCACCCGCAACCGGGGGCAGTCAGCTCCTTCGCTACCGCAATCTTACGGCCACTGCTTCGGTTAACGGCGTGAGCGAACAGTATTTCCAGGTCAAAGGGTATGAGATTGCCGACGGCATCGCTTTTACCGCTGATGACGTGAAACAGCAGACTCAGGTGGCGGTGATCGACCAGAACACCAGCAAGAAGTTTTTCGCCAAGGAAGACCCCATCAGCAAGATCCTCTTTATCGGTACACTCCCCTGTCGGGTCATCGGCGTAACCAAGGAGAAGGACGGTCCCATGGGGAACAGCTCGAACCTTGAGGTCTGGATCCCCTACAGTTCCGCCATGAACCGGCTTCTGGGGCAACAGTATTTCAGTTCCATTACAGTGCGGGTCAAAGACGGGATCTCAAACCAGGTCGCTGAACAGAGCATCACTAAGTTGATCATGCAGCGTCACGGCCGCAAGGACTTCTACACGAACAGCAGCGACAGCATCATGAAGACCATCAACAAGACCACCACCACACTGAAGCTGATGATCTCTGCGATTGCTGTTATTTCCCTCATCGTAGGCGGAATTGGTGTCATGAACATCATGCTGGTATCGGTATCGGAGCGAACCCACGAGATCGGTATACGGATGGCGGTTGGGGCACGTCAGGAGGATATCATGCAGCAGTTTCTCATCGAGTCGGTATTGGTCTGCCTGTTGGGGGGGATGATCGGCATCGTCTGCTCCTGGGGAGTCAGCAAAGTGTTCTCTCTTTTCGTTACCAGCTTTGCCATGCAGTTTTCGGTCATGTCCATTGTCTCTGCATTTCTCTGTTCATCAATGATCGGCGTCATCTTCGGTTTCCTCCCGGCACGTAACGCGGCACGGCTTGACCCGATTGAAGCGCTGGCAAGGGAGTAGTTACATCATGACACTATATTCGACTTACAGGCTAGCCCTCATATTTATGGCTTCCCTAGCACTGGGAGGTTGCGGGGGCCTCCTCCGCAGCCAGTATATCCGTCCGAATGTGGCTCTGCCGCAACAGTGGCAGGAGTCGAGTGTTACCGGCACGAAGGTTGCCAACGGAGAACAGTGGTGGCGTGACTTTAATGATCCGACCCTGAGCGGACTGATTGAACGGGCGCTCAAAAGCAATAACGATCTTGCTGCTGCTGCCATCAAGGTACGTCGTGCCCAGCTGAATTCCAGCCTCACCAATACCAACCTGACCCCCTCCGTGAGTGTAACAGCCAACAACAGCATCAGCCATGATGTGAAGAATAACGTGGATACCAAGTCGAGCGGTGTCACCGGCATCGCAAGCTATGAGCTGGATCTTTGGGGAAAGCTTGCCAGCGCACGTGACGTCAGCCGATGGGAAGCAGAGGCGACCGAGTCGGACCGACAAAGCACGGCACTGGCGTTGATCGGGACCACGGCTACGGATTACTGGCAGATTGCCTACCTGAACGAGTTGATTGACACCGCCCAGGCGAGCATCACTTATGCTGAGAAAATCCAGGAACTGGTGGAGGTTAAATACCAAGCCGGTGCCGTTTCCTTTCTGGACCTGGTTCAGGCCAGGCAGACGGTCGCATCTCAGCGTGCCGAACTGACACAGCTTCTTCGGCAACGCACGGAGGCACGCAACGTCCTGGCGATCCTGTTCGATCAGGCGCCGGAGAACAGCGTGCCCGAACAGCAACGGTTGCAGGACGGAGAACTTCCGACGGTTTCTGCCGGCCTCCCCGCAAGCCTTCTTGCTCAACGTCCCGACCTGAAGGCGGCGGAGCAGAGGCTCAGAAAATTACTGGCAAACATCGACAATACCCAGGCAAGCTACTATCCGACATTCACGCTTACCGGCACTCTCGGAACGAGCAGCATCAGTATGTTAAACTTTCTGCAAAATCCCTATGCTGCCTTGGGAGTTGCCTTGACCCTGCCATTAATTCAGTGGAATACCATGAAACTTAATGTGGAGATCTCTAAGACGGAGTACGAAGAGGCAGTGGTGAACTTCAGCCAGACGCTCTACTCCGCTCTCAGTAACGTGGAGAACGCCTTAGCGGGCCGAACCCGTTACGCAGAAGAGAACAGACTCCTGGAAGAGTCTCTGACATTGGCAAGGAAGGCTGAGGAATTGGCCGAGGTACGTTATCGCGCCGGTTCAACTGCGTTACAGGCGTGGCTGGACACCCAGGAGAGCCGGCGCAGTGCGGAAAAGTCGCTCGCTGCCAACCGACTGAACAGGCTTAAGAATTGTATGGCACTGTATCAGGCGATTGGTGGTGATATGCGGCTATCGGCAGGAAATGTTTCATTGTCTTCATCAAGGGGACAAGACACGAAACGGGAATCTACGCACGTTTAGCTGCTAAACCCTTACTTTTGTTGAAAGTGTTCAATTGGGGACGGATCGCAAATCTATTCTATAGTTTTTGACAAGCAATAGCTGGTTGTTGCTGATGGTTGTAGCAGACAGGATGAGTTAGCGTGCGTAAAATTCCCTTTCGTGTCTTGTCCCCTATTTGGCACTTTTGGCAGCTTGGTGGTCACTGGGCCTACACCGATTGCCCCATTTAAATGCCGTAAATCAATATATTAATAGATAGTGATGGGGCCGATACCGAGTCTAAAATGGATGCCGATGCACAAAAAGCATGAAGCCAGGAAGGAGTTTGTAATGCAATTTGCTTCAATCCGAAAACCTCGGAACGATTCTGTGCGGTCAGCGCTTCCACTCGTCATGCGCGATTTTAATTGCACGGGGGAAGGCGACCACGTCAGACGGAAACACCTCGATGAATAAACCGTTCGCACTCAGCCCCGTCCCTCCTTGGGGATACATGCCCCGGTGAAGCATCTGGAGGAAGGACTGCTCGTCGCACGCGATTGCATTCTGCATCCGCTCCAGGAATCCCTTGCCTCGTCCACCGCAAGCTGCGCCCTTGCCGTATCTGCCGAACCACATGTTGGTCTGCCAGGCGACCCCCACGTTGTTGGCGTGCGACAAGGCGACGGTTCGCTGGTCCGCAGGCTCATCAGCGATCAGAAAGCAATCCTGCACCACGAAGTGCCCTGGGAGAGCCTTCGCCGCCGTGCGTACCAGGTTGTCGAGGAGTCTGTCGTTGATACCGACCGCCTTGGCCCGGGGCATCGGCCGCCCGTCTTCGCCGATGGGTGGGAAGGCGAACAGGACAATGATGGGGAGCGAGACCATCGTGTCCGGGAAGGATCGTTGATACGAAGCCGCGATCCCTTTCATGGCCTGAACGACGAGCGACGGCCGATACCCGGCCTCTTCCCAAATGCGCGGGTGGTCGTTGACGCACTGACTCCTGGCTTCCGCGGGGGTCGCACCGGGCAGCCCGAGTTCCTCGGTAAGGGTTTGGATGCCCGTGAGCTTGATGACGGCCACGTCGCGGTCATAGCCCGTCTCCCGCAGATGAGCGGCCAGCTGCTCCAACATGCCGGCGAATGCCGCCTGATAGCCGGGATCCCAAGGTGGAGGCATCGAAACCTTCTGGCAGGGTTCGTTGCCGCCGTGGTAGTTCACGGCGAAATCGAGGCGCCGGAGACCCAGGCCGAGCGGAGGCTTCTCGAACAACCACTCCGGATTGCCTTTGCCGGCCATGACTGAGAGCTCTACCGCCAGATGGTGCGACCGCGCGAGCGCGAGCTGGCGATCCATGGCGGTGAAGTCGTAGGTCTTGAGCGCCGGAGAGATTTCCGCCCAAGTGAAGTGCACGCCAATGCCATCGACCCCTGGAACCGCGATGGCTTTGTCGAAGTCGCCGTTCTTGATCATCCAGTTAGTGGGCCACAGAAAGATTCCGCGAGCGGCTGCAGTCTTGGCGCTGGCGCTAAAGCTGCCGCGGCAAGCGGCTGAGAGCTTGGAAAAGTGTTGCTTGAGGCACGCAATGATTCGCCCTTCGCCCGGTTGGACGTCTTTGCACCAGGCTTGCGCGTCGGCCTGGCACGGCCAGGGCTCCGGACTCGCGGCCCAGACTTGCGCGACGCTGAGAACGCTTGCGATCATTACAATCGACTTTAATTGTTGCATTGCTTTCATCACAGCTCCATTGAACAGTCGGTAGTTTCTTTGCGGAATGTTGTAAGAGTTTAGCGGCATTACCGGGCAGCCTTCAGTGAAATACCATCAGCGTTGGTGTTGTTTGACTGTCGTTCGGCTCAAAGCGTATGGCTGGAAAAGTGACCGAGCGAATTGCACAAGTGCTAGTCCGACTTCCCTTAAGTTTACCCGAAACGACAGGTTCTGCAGGCAGAATCCGAAGTCGTTGGCCACTTTTTTCTGGTAAAAGTTATTTTCACAAATCTCAGGGAATACCAGAGTATTGTCTGGGCTAAAAAAGCGTTTACAGAGGAAATTTCGAAGTCGTTTGCACTATCGATCAGTGAAAAAGTTCGATCATCAAAGGGGATTTATAACTGGCAGGGATCAAGATATACTTCCAAATCGTACTTTACATAATGTTTGTTATATGACTTAATTAATTATATAAATCATATAGTTACAATGTCCTCAAAACATTGATATGACGTGATTTCATCAGCCGATACTGTTTGCACCTGGAAAACTCTGGGCTTACAGCGACTCGGGCTATATCCTGCTGAGGGCGATTATTGAAAGTATCGGGCGATATTTTCCGAATTCTGCGGGAACCCCTAAACAGCTTCGCTGAAAGAGCGGATAAATATCCGGCAATCACCGTTCCGCTCTGTCCTTGCGACATTGGCAATCGTCTCGATGACTATTCCCACCAGTTCGTCGGCTGCGACAATCTCTACTCTGATTTTTGACATAAGTCCGGTCATGTATTCGGTACTCTTGTCAAACATGGCTTTGCTTTTTTGGCGGCCGTTGTTGATTATTTGACTGACCTTTATTTTCTCTATACCCATTTTCTGCAAGGCGGCTCTAACCTCATCCAGATTGGTAGGCCTGATGATTACTTCTATCACTTTCATCTTTCTCTCCCTCCATGTCATTGGTACTGTTCGCCTGGGGGTGGCAAGCTTTTAGCACCGTCCAAGGGACTGCTGAAGTGACGTCCTCTTTTTTCACACATTTTGTATGCTTACAAGTCTAAGCAATACACAGACCAAGTAGGTGCAAATTGATATATATTTTAAAAGCTCATTATATTAATTAGTTAGAGGTCTAATAATGGCTTATTGATAAAATAGATTGGATGAACTGTGTTAAAAAATAACAAGCTGCGTGGAAATTATGCAACATCAAAAAAGATCCTGAAAACGGAGACCGTGGCATAACCCGAATCAACGCTGGCATGGAGGAGATCTTTGCAGTTAATGTGGTTTGAAGATAATGTGGTTTTGAGACCATGGATATTTTCAATTAATATGGTCAGGAAATAGCGATGTTTGCAGTTCCTGGCGCCGATGTTTGCAGTTCATTACATCTACCCTTATTACCCCGACAAATACCTCCCAAAAAATACGCTTTGTAACTTTTCCCACCCGTTATCAATTAAGCTGACTCCGTTGACAAAGAAAGCATTTTTTTTTATTGATGCGCAATTTATCAAA
>Ga0181533_1001849_pt1 | contig 26107 bp, 21 predicted proteins | sample PEATcosm2014_Bin_45_FD_119772 | JGI IMG/M metagenome (GOLD analysis project Ga0181533, IMG submission 119772) | Peatland microbial communities from MTU Mesocosm Facility, Houghton, MI, USA - PEATcosm2014_Bin11_60_metaG | ecosystem: Environmental > Terrestrial > Soil > Wetlands > Peat | place...
GAAGAGCCAGAAGCGTAGCCCTGCGTCGACTGCTAAAGGTACCGAACGAACGGCCGGCGAAGGAATAGCGGGCATGGTTGATGTGGTTAGACGTGAAGCGCCAGTCGCGCCCAGGACCGTCGAGGAAGCGGTTGCCCTGCTCGCGGGCGGCTATCCGACGAGGACAAGTCCCTGGTGCGGAGCCTGCCGGAGGACGAACTGACTGAGCGGCTGCACTTCACGCTCGGGCAGGCGATCCGGAACGGCTTCGGTCTCTGGGGCGGCAACACGGACTCACTCAGGTCGTGCGGTTCTGAGATGATGTCCGCCGATGACGCCTCGTCGGTTATCATCAGGGCTTTGCGGAAAAACTGAGGGAGAAGTTCTGTAACTAGTTAAAGAAGTCCTCTCGCCACAACACGCCCCGTCACAAGGCCCCATCATCGCGACGATAGTGGCCCCTGACCAGCGGCTGGCAACGCAGGGTCAGCCAAACGCCGTCCGCACTTCCCCAGGTAGCCGATAACCCTCCGATCAGACGCACTACTCACATTTTCAATTCGAGCCAGCGCTGCCCGCGGAAGGCATATACGGTCCGAGCCGCAGTTGGCCTGGTTTTAGCTCTGACGGTTTGCCTAAATCCACCAGTGTGTCTTCCCCGCTCTCATCTTTCATGACGAACCACCGACCATCAAAAAGCCGCCCATACACCGTTTCTGCGTTTATGTTTTGGACACACAGAACGTCGATCGAAAATTTCATTGATTGATCCTGAAGAGATACAACGCCTGCTGGCGGCTTGTGCTGAGGATCTGGAGCTCGAAACGTTCGTCCAAATTGCCCTCGACACAGGTGCCCGCGCGGACGAAATCGCACACCTGCAATGGGCCGACCTCGATCTCGCCGAAGGGGTGGGCGTGATCCGCTTCACGGATACCTGGCGCACCAAGACCATGGAGAACCGCCCGATCGCCTTCACGCCGCCGACCGTTGACTGCCTCAAGCGCTGGCGCTTGCAGCGGGCGGTCAAGACCCACGTTCTTTACGACGAGGGCGACCGCAGGCGGAAGGTTTACGAAAAGATTCGGGAGAAGTTCCAGAAGGCCGTGACGAAGGCGCAACTGAATCCGCCTCGTCGTCTTGACGACCTGCGGCGGACGGTTGGCACGCTCCTAGCCGAGCAGAACATCAACGAGAAGGTCGCTGCCGCGATCCTCGGTCACCGCGACATCGCTACGACCAGCCGCTTCTACCAGAAAATCAGGGCGAGTGTCGTCAAAGAGACCGTGCTGGGTCTGCGGCGTATGGGAACGACACCACATTCAGATTCCACGTGACCCCGCTTGTGACCCACGACCGTTTTCGCCATTCGCGTTATCGCGTCAACGAATAAGGCCGGACGGCATAACCTGCCGTTCGGCCTTGGCTTATGGCTGGTGCCGAAGGCGAGACTCGAACTCGCATGGGGGTGAACCCACTAGGTCCTGAACCTAGCGCGTCTGCCAATTCCGCCACTTCGGCGCTTGGATGGATTCTAGCGGCGAACACTCGAACTGTCAACCGTGCCGATGCCGGCTCTATTTCCCAATGCAGAAGGTGGAGAAAATGCTGTCGAGCACGTCCTCGGTCACGGCGTCGCCGGTCAGTTCGCTCAGCGAGGCGAGGGTGTCCGCCAGATCGCACGCGACGAGGTCCAGCGCCTGGTGGCGGCCCTCGCCCAGGAGGTGTTTCATGGCGCCGAGGGCGCGGCCGAGGAGATGCGCCTGGCGCGCGCTGACCATGAGTCCGCCGGCGCTTCGGTCCACGCGCCCGGATTCGACGCGCTTGCGGATGAGTTCGAGCAGTTCCCTGACGCCCGCTCCGGTGGCGGCGGAAACGACCGGTGTCTCGACGCCGCGCGGCAAACTTTCCGCCAGGCGCGGATGACACGGGCCGAGGTCGCACTTGTTCAGGACGATCATGCCGCGGCCGGGCGGCAGGGAATGGAGCGATTCGCGCGTTTCAGCGCCGGGCGGTTGCGCCGCGTCGAGCACGCAGAGCGCCAGGTCTGCGCGCTGCACGGAGCCGCGCGACTTGGAGATCGCCGCCCTTTCGAGTCCGTCGCTCGACGGGCGCAGGCCGGCCGTGTCCACGAGGAGCAGTTCCAGCGAGCGGTACGCCAGCGTGGCCTCGATCGCGTCGCGCGTAGTGCCCGGGTGCGCCGAGACGATGGCGCGGCGACGCCGAAGTATGGCGTTGAACAGGCTGGATTTCCCCGCGTTGGGCGGGCCGAAGAGCACGGCGCGCGCGAAGGAAGGCGACAGCCGGCCCTCGCCTCCGGCGGCGATGAGATGGGCGACCTCGGCGCAGATCGGCGCCAGGCGCGCGGCGATTTCCTCTTGCGAGATGCACGGCACATCCTGGTCGGAGAAGTCGAGCGAGGTCTCCACCGCCGCGGAGAGTTCGAGGACGCGCGCTCGGATGGCGCGGATGCGCCGGCTCAGGGCGCCGCCGAGGAGATCGAGCGCGGAGCGGTATTCGGCCTGGCTGCGCGCGCGGATGAGCGCGGCGATTGACTCGGCCTGGGCCAGGTCAATGCGGCCGTTGAGGAACGCCCGGCGGGTGAACTCGCCCGCCTCGGCCGGGCGCGCGCCCAGGCTCGTCAGCCGGTCGAGCAGGCCGCGCTGAAGCGCCGGGTTGCCGAAGGTATGCAGTTCGACGATGTCCTCGCGCGTGTAAGAGGTTGGGGCGCGCATGACGTAGACTCGCGCGGGGACCGGCGTGCCGTCCAGGACGAGCCGCGCGGAGAAGGCGCGGTAGTTCCGCTTCGAGAGCGCGCCGGGCGCGGCGAGGATGCGCGAGAGGCAGCGGAGCGCGCCCGGTCCGCTCATGCGCACGATGCCGCGCGCGGACGGACCGGCCGCCGAGGAGACGGCCACGATGGTATCGCCGGCGTGGATGTGCCGCATCCGGGAATCTCTCGCTCGAGAAAGGCGGGGCAGCGGCGTAACCAATCGTACTCGTCCTCGTCGTCGTCCTCGGCCGTTCAGAAGAGAAGTTCGAGGACGATGACGACAACGAGGACGAGTGCGATGCGATTACCGTGAGCTATGGAACAAGCTTCACTTCCGTTTGAACTTCTGCCGGCCGCCCCTCTCCGTCTCTTCCTCTTCGGGCGCGAAGGCGCCGCGGGCCTCCATGTGCTTGATTTGCAGCTTGATCATCCGCTGCTCGGCGATGCCGAGGGTGGTGCTGGTCAGCCAGTAGAGCGTCAGGCCGGAGGCCATGCCGTAGAACATGACGCACATGAGGACCGGCATGAACATCATCATCTTCTGCGTCTGCGCCTGCTGCGGGTCCGCCGGCTTGGGCATGGTGAACTGCTGCACGAGCGAGGCGATCGTCATCAGGATCGGAAGGATGTTCACCGGGATGCCGCCGAGCGCGGCGATCGTGTCCGGTTTCGAGAGGTCGGTGATCCAGAACACGAACGGCTGCTGGCGCAGGTCAATGGAGTTCTGGAGCATCCGGAAGAGGCCCCAGAGGATGGGCAATTGGAAGAGCATCGGCCAGCAGCCGCTCATCGGGTTCGCGTTGTGCTTGCGGTAGAGCTCCATCATCTCGCGGCCCTGCCGCTGCCGGTCGTCCTTGTATTTCTCCTGCATCTCCTTGATCAGCGGCTGGAGTTTCTGCATGCGGTACATGGCGACCTGCCCCTTGCGCGTCATGGGGAAGAGGCAGAGCCGGACCATGATCGTCATCAGGATGATCCCGACGCCGTAGTTCGGAATCACGCGGTGAAGGCCGTGCAGGACGGCCAGGAGGATCTTGCTGATGAAGCCGAACCAGCCGTAGTTGAGCAGCCCGGCGATGTCGGGATACTGCGCGAGCACGTTCTGGTCCATCGGCCCGAGGAAGTAGGTGTACTCGTCGGCGACCTCTTCGCCGGCCTTGAGGCTTCGCTTCTCGGTCATGAGTTTGACGACGACGTTGTCGGCGAGGCTGATGTGGCCGGCGGCGCCCTGGATGACGTCGCACTGCGGCAGAAGCTCGACGGAGGTCGAGGCGATGAAGCCGAAGGTCGAGTCGGTCTTCGGCTTCGGGCGGAGGATGGCGGCAAAATAGCGGTTGCCGGCGCCGGCCCAGATCAGCGGCTCGCGCGGGTTGTTCACCTCCAGGAACGGCTGCTTCCGCACCGAAGCGGGCATCTCGCGGTCAATGCCGACGCTTTCCGGCGATGTGCGCCGGCCGATCGCCCCGTACACTTCCGTGCTCAGGCCGGCTTCGGCAACGAGCCGGCCGGCCGCGACAATGGCGTACTGCGCCTCCAGCGGCTGGTCGCGGCTGTTTTTGAGCGTGATTTTTACGCCCAGCTCGTACTTCCCGGGTTCCGGGATGTACTCCTTGGTCACGCTCAGCCCGTTGGGGAAAGTCGTCTCGAACTTCAGGCGGCTGTCGCTCTTCTCCAGCAAATCGTAATTCCGGCTGTCCAGCGGCAGCAGCCCCTTGGGATCCTGGAGCGCGAACGTGGCGGCGCCGTTTGCGGGGGCGTCAAGCAGCAGGACGCCTTCCGGTTCATTGCGGCGCTGGCGATAATCGGTGAGGCGCGCTTCGCAGAGGCACGCGCCCTGGTTCGACCAGCGCATCTGATACTTGAGTCCGGCGGCCGGGAGAAGGATGTCGTCGCTGAGAGCCGGCTGCGGTTCGGCGGCGATGGCCGGCGCCACCGGCTGGCTGGAGGTGCTCGCGGCCGCGCCGGAAACCGGTTCAGCGGGCGCCGTCGCGGCGGTCTCGGCCGGAGGCGATGCGGTTTGGAGCCGCCGCTGCTGAGTCCAGAAGAAGATGACCGTGAGAAGGCCGATCAGGGTGAAGGCGATGATGGTCCGCCGATCCACCCGTTATCTCCCCTCGCGGAGCCGATCGCCGAGCGAGCGGTCGAGATCTTCAATGGCGTAGATCTTTTTGATCGTCGTCTCGAAGTCGTAGGGCAACTTCACGAACTGAACGAGGCTGCCGTCGAAGAGGGCGTAACACGCGCGCGGGTCGTTGTCGCGCGGCTGCCCGATGGAGCCGACGTTGACGATGGTCTTGCGCGGCGTGATCCGGTATTGGTAGCCCAGTTCCTCGGGTGAGCGATACGTCATGTCGTCCGTCCAGACGCCCGGCACGTGCGTGTGGCCGACGAAGCAAAGGTGCTCGATCTGGGAGAAGAGGCGCTCCATTTTGTTCGGGTTGCGAACGTCAGTCGTGTAGATGTATTCGCGCGTCGGGCCGCTCGGCGAGCCGTGCACGAGCAGGACGCCGTTGCCGGAGTAGGTGGACAGCAAGCTGCCCATGAAGTCCCAGCGGGGCGCGTTCTCGTGTTTGACGTCGCCGAGCATGTCGAATTGTTTGGCGGTCCACCGGACGGCGGTGGTGGCGCGGGGATTGAAGCCTTGCCTGTGGGCCTCGACGAGCACGGCTTCCTCGTGATTGCCGAGCAGGCAGAGACGGAATTCGCGCGCGCGATCGAGGCATTCGCGCGGGTTCGGCCCGTAGCCGATCACGTCGCCGAGGCAGATGATCTCCGTCACGCCGCGCCGCTGAATGTCGTCGAGCATCGCGCAGAACGCTTCGAGGTTGCTATGGATGTCGGATATGATCGCCTGCATTTCTCTTTTCCACGATGCCGCGGCCGAGGTCCGGCGATCCGCCGCCCGCGAACGATGACCGGTTCCCGTTGATCGTCCGGCGTTCCACCAGCTTCCGCGCCTTTATCGCGAATCGCCGGTCGGCGGCCGCCTGTCCATCCGGAAGCGCCGCCCGCAAGTCGCGCACGCGGCTTCGCATCCTCGCTTTTCCAGCGGCGCCTTGCACTGAGGGCAAAAGAGGTCGGCCTGTTCCACGAGCATATTCGGCATGCCGTCGCGGATCGAGTAAACCGCGCCGCATTTCCCGCACTTCAGGCGTTCTCCAGTGCGTTCCAGACCGCCCAGGCACCACGGACAGGCCAGGATGCTCAGAAGCCGGCTATCCACGCTCGTTCCAGTTGCGGATTTGCTCGGACCCTGACCGACCACTGGCCGTATTCTAGCAGCGGACTGAGACGATTGCAACGATGCCCTGCGAACGTCGGACGAAGCGGCGCCCGATCGGTCCTCGCCGGCTGCGTTGACGCCCTTTCCGCCAGCCGGTATACTCTGGCTGTTTGGGCTCGTTTCGGACGACGAAAAGGACCGGACCATGCCGGGCGAAATCCATGTGGCGGTGACGCGCGAGGGAGCGCTGGGCGCGCTCAAACTCCTGATGATCGTGCTCGCCGGCGTCATCTTCTGGGAGTCCGGCGTCGGCATCAACGCGGAGCTCAACGCGCGCCGCCTCGTCACCGCGCCGCCGTTCCTGAAGGCCGCGTCGAAACTGCTCGTCGGCACGGAGACCACCGCGGCGATCCAGCAGCGCGCCGGCGACTTCTGGGTGCGGAACCACCGGCTCATCGGGCTGATCGCGATCATGGCCATAACGATCCTGCTGACGATGCGCTACCTCCTGATGGGCCGGGTGCTGGACTACCTGTACCTGGAATCGCCGGTGAGCGACCGGCGGATCTACTCCGGCTTCGTGGCGAACGTCTTCCTCGTTCTCACTCACGCCGGGATCATCTACGGCATCGTCCTGGTCAGCCGCGAGGGGCGCGCGGCGTTCATGCCGCTGGTGCTGGCCGCATTCTTCGCCTTCAACCTGCTCTGGTCCATCGGCATTTTCCTGAGCGCGCGGGCGATCGAGCGGCATGCGCTCCGCGGCATGAAGTTCCTCGCCCTCACCTCGGCGGCGGCCCTGCTGATTCTCTTCATGGCCACCGGGGCGATGGAGGGCCCGCCGAAGGATGCGGCGCTGCGCGGGTCGGAACTGATGATCGTGGGGGCGGCCGTTGCGCTGGCGGCGTGCGTCGCGGATGCCATCATCCAGGGAACGATCTATCGCCGCTCCAGGCCGCCCCCCTCGAGCGCCGTCTAGCGGTTGCCCTCCGGCGCCCGCCTGCCTGACAAACGACCACGCTACTCCGGTGAGGCGCAGATGCGGTTTCGGCCGGCGTGCTTGGCGCGGAACAGGCGCGAGTCCACTTCCTGGATCATCTCGAGGACGGTTCCGGTCCGCCCGTCCGCGGGAAACCGGACGACGCCGGCGCTGATGGTGATGGGCGCATCAACCTTGTTCGGGCCGTTCAGGATCGGGTCGCGCTCGATGGCCTGCCGGAGCCGCTCGACCACGCTGATCGGATCCAGGTTCACCTTGCCGGCCTCCCGGGTCTCCGGCAGGAGGAGGATGAACTCCTCGCCGCCGTAGCGCGCCACGGTGTCCATCCGCCGCGTGTTCTTCTCCAGCACGCGCGCGAACTGCGCGAGCATCTCGTCCCCCTTGACATGTCCGTAGGCATCGTTGTACGTCTTGAAATGGTCAATGTCGAGCATGGCAACGGCGAAGCTCGACTGGTCGCGGCGGGCGCGGTCGAGTTCGTTATCCGCCGCGCGCATGAACTGCCGCCGGTTGTAGAGATCGGTCAACTCGTCGCGGATCGCCAGTTCTTCGGCGTTCTTCGCCCAGACCCTGAGCTTCAGGCACTGGTCCTCGACTTCCCGGATGCGCTCGGCTTGGGCCCGCATCTGTTCCTCCACGGCCCTCAGCTTTTCGCGGAGCGCGCGCTCCGCCGAGCGAGCCTCCCGCACCGATCTGCCGGCCGCCACGGCCACGGCGAGCTCTTGCGGGGTGGCGCCGCTGCGGAGCACGGCGTCCGCGCTGGCGTCGCCGTCGCCGTCGCCGATGCCGACGACGAAGGCATCCGGGCAGAGCCGGCGCACGACTTTGATCACTTCGACCCGATTGGGTTGCTCGCTCAGTTCAGGAAGCACGACGGCCGCCGCCGCGCCGGCCGAGAGAACATCCTCCGCCTCATGCGCGTCGCCGTACGCGACCGATTGCCAGCCGTCGTTCCGCAGCGCGCGCTCGACCGCCTCGCGCGCGGGCGCGTTGGCGGGGATGAGCACTTTGTTGTCCGAAACTTCAACCATTCGACGCCTTGGATATCCGTCAAAACTGCGAGACGACTTTCTCGCAGAAAACCTTCGCAAGTTCCGGGTCGAACTGGCGGCCGGCGCCGGCATCGAGCTCCTCGGCCGCGCGGCTTTTCGTCATCGCCGGGCGGTGCGGCCGCTCCGAGGTCATCCCGTCGAAGGCGTCGGCGATGCACAGCATCCGCGCGAGCAGCGGAATGCTCTCGCCGCGCAAGCCGTCCGGGTAGCCGCCGCCGTCCATCCGCTCGTGGTGAGAGCGAATCAGCGGACGCGCCGCGCGGAGCGATTCGATCGGCTCGATGATCTGCTCGCCGATCGCCGGGTGGCTGCGGACGATCCCGCGCTCCTCCAGCGTGAACGTGAAAGGCTTCTCCATGATCCGGTCGTTGATGACGATCTGGCCGACGTCGTGCAGGTCGGCGGCCTTATGGAGGATTTCGATCTCATCCGCCGAGACGCCGGAGGCCTTCGCCAGCGCGCAGGCGTATTCCGCAACGCGCCGCGAATGGCCGATCATGAATCTGTCCTTGGCTTCCACCCGGGCCACCAGCGCCTGGAGGACCGAGACGCACTGCTCCTGCGCGAGCTTGCGGCAGCGCGCCAGCTCGGCTTCGGCGACCTGCAATTGCGCCGCCAACTCCTGCGTCTGCTGTTGGACCGTCGCTGACTGGAGCGATCGCGCGATGACTTTCCGCAGTTCGTCAATGTTGAACGGCTTCGTCACGTAGTCGTCCACGCCGTACCGCAGCGCCTGCACGGCGGTCTCGACCGTGGCGTAGCCGGTGATCATAATCACCGGCAGATCCGGCCGGATCTTCTTCAGCCGGGTGATCAACTCGAAGCCGTCCATCCCCGGCATCTTCAGGTCGGTCAGCACCAGGTCGTACGCGTTCCGCTCGATCAGCGCCAGCGCGTCGGACGCGCTGTAGGCGGAGGCGGTCCGGTATCCTTCGCGGCCGAGAAGGATGCCCAGGAACTCGCAGATCTTCGGCTCGTCGTCCACGACGAGGATGTGCGTCTCTTTCGCCATGCTCTCTCCGGAATTCACTTCGGGCACGGGAGCCAGACGGTGAACTGCGTCATCGGCGAACTGTCGCTCGCGGCCTGGAGCTTGCCGCCGTGGTTTTGAATCATCCCGTGAGCGATCGCCAGCCCGAGCCCTTTGCTGTCGCTGATGCGCGTCGGCGCGAACGGGTCGAACAATCCCTTCACCCGCTCCGGCGGAATCGGCGGGCCATTGTCCCGGAAGACGATCTCGACCCCGTCCGCCTTCGGCCGGGACACGATCTCGAGCCTGCAGCGCTCGGTCAGGGCGGCTTCCGTGTGCTGGAGGATCGCGTCGAGCGCCTGGCGCAACTGGTTCTCGTCGCCGAGCACCGGCGGCAGGTCGTCGGGGACGTCCGTCGCGACCAGCACGCCCTTGTCGCGGCAGCGCGCCGCGTAGAGGCGTCCGAGCTCGGCGAGGAGCTGCGAGAGGTCCACGCGCTCGTTCCGCGGCGGCGTCTGCGCGGCGAACGCCAGGAGTTGGCGCGTGGTGTCCGCAATCCGGTCGGCCTCCTCCTTCATGACGTGGAGCTTGTCCGCGAGCGAGGGATCCGAGGCGTAGTCGTGGCCGAGCAACTGCAGCCAGCCGCTGACGACCGCCAGGGGCGTGTTAATTTTCTCCGCGATGCCGGCGGCGAACCGCGAGAACACCTGCGCCCGTTTTGCGTCGGCGCTCTCCGCGTCCGGCAACTCACGCCCGAGTCCGATGCGCGAAACCGCCTCGAGGAGTTCGGCCGTGCCGACCGGCTTGAGCAGATAGAAATCGGCCCCCAGGCAGAACGCCCCCGCTGCAACATCGCGCTGATCGGGGTTCACGAGCACGACCAGGCCGCTCTGAGGGCGGACCTCGCGCAGGACACGGAGCATCTCCAGGTCCTGCTTGCGGAAACCTTCGGCGTCCACGATCGCCATGTCCGGCTTCCCGGCGGCGAAGGCGGCCACGAAGCGGTAGCCCTCGCCGATACATTGCGTCACGACGCCGCGCTTCGCCAGCGCCTCGAGCGCAGTCTCGATCTGCTCGATCGAGGAGCTGAGGACCAGAATGTTCCGGGGCAGGCTCATGGTTCAGCGCTCGCCGGAAGCCGGATGGTGAAGCGGGCGCCGTGGCCCGGCTCGCTTTCCATTTGGATCACGCCGCCATGGTCTTCGACGATCTTCTTCGTGATCGGCAGTCCCAGGCCGGTGCCGCCGGCCTTCGTGGTGAAGAACGTGCGGAAGACAAGCGAACGCAGTTCCAGCGGGATGCCGCAGCCGGTGTCCTGCACCGACACGGCCACGCCGCCGTCGCGCTCGCGGCCGGCGGTGAGGAGGATGTGCCCGCCGTCGGGCATGGCCTGGCGCGCGTTGACGAGCAGGTTCAGCAGCGCCTGCTTCAGGCGCCCGGCGCTGCCGCAGACGGTCGGAAGGTCCGGCGCGATCTGCGAATCCACGACGATGCGGTTCCTCTCCATCTCGCGGTGAACCAGGCCGGTGACCTCGCGCAGGAGTTCGTTGAGGTCCAGATCGCGCGGCGTCTCAGATGCGCCCCGCGCGACCTCCTGCAGATTGCGCGTGAGCTCGGCCGTGCGCGCCGCCTCCTCGCGCACCAGGTTGATGGTCCGCAACTGCGGGCTGTTCTCGCCGAGTTCGCCGCGCAGCACTTCGAGCCAGCCGCAGACGAGCGTCAGCGCGTTGTTCATCTCGTGCGAAACGCTGCACGCAACCTCGCCCACGGCGCAGAGCTGCTGAAGCCGATGCGGAAGCGCAGTCACTTCATCGGAGCGAAAGAGGGCAACGATGGGCCGGTCGGCGGCGGTCTGAGGCAGGCGGAGCATTTCAACGAAAACCGGATCGCCTTTCGGAGTGCGGCCGCGGAGGAGGAATGGATAGGCTTTGGGATCTTCCGGGAGCGCCGACGGCAGGCTCCAGCCGGAGAAAACTTCCGCCCAGGTTCGGCCGACCAGATCGTTCCCGAGGACAATGCCGCAGGCGGCGCCGTCCACTGCGCTGATGACCCCACCCTTGTCAACGACGACCGTCGCGAGTGCGAGCGACTCCATAATTTCGGGGCCCCGACTGCGTTCGCCCCTTTTCCCTGGCGTGAAAAGGCGCTGGCCTGACGCCGCATGATCGCAGGTATTATACCCCATGACCTGCACCGCGTCAATTCCTGTTTTCAGGGGAGCGCTGTGCCGGGCAATGTTCTGCTATACTCTTCCTAGTTGGCGACTTCCGACCGATTCTCCGACCGTGGGCGCGCCCGAGGGAGGCGAGCGAGATGGAAAACAGGCCCGCTGCGCTTCAGAAACGCATTCTCCTGGCCGTTGAGGGCATGAGCTGCGCCGGGTGTGTCCACACGGTCGAAACGGCCTTGACGAAATTGCCCGGCGTCGCCTCCGCCGCAGTCAACCTCGCCACCGGCGAAGCCGCGGTGGTCTTCGATCCGGCGCGGCAGACTCCGAGCCAACTGGTCGAGGCGGTCCAAGGCGCCGGTTACTCGGCGCGCGAAGCGGCCGGGGCCTCGGCGGAGCCGGATGACCAGAAGTCCGAGCGCGCACTGCGACGCTCCCTCGGCCGGATGGCGCTCGCCTGGGCGCTGACCGGTCCGGTCATGGCGCTGATGATCCTCCACATGACCGGCCTTCTGCCGATGCGACACCACGATTGGGTCGAGGCGCTGCTGGAGACGTTCCTGGCGATGCCGGTACTGGCGATCGCCGGCGCGGAGACTTATGTCCGGGGCGTAAAGACCGCGGTTCACCTCGGGCCGAGCATGGACACGCTGATCCTGCTGGGCACGGCCGCGGCGTTTGTCACCGGCCCGCTTTCATTGGCCGGATTGCCGGTGGCGAACTACGCCGCCGTCGCCGCCATGATCATGGCTTTTCACTTGACCGGCCGCTACATCGAGACGCGCGCCCGGACGCGCGCGGGCCGCGCCCTGCGGTTGCTCCTTGAACTCGGCGCGAAGACGGCGCGCGTGGAACGCGACGGGCAGGAAGTCGTCATTCCCGGCGAAGCGGTCAAAGTCGGCGACGTGCTCGTCATCCGCCCGGGCGAGAAGATCCCGACCGACGGCGAGGTCATCTCAGGCGAAAGCGCCGTGGACGAATCCGCCGCGCGCGGCGAGCCCCTGCCGGTGGACAAAAAAACCGGCGACGCGGTCATCGGCGCCACGGTCAACCTGAACGGGTTTCTCCGCGTCCGCGCCACGCGCGTGGGCCGCGACACCTTCCTCGCGCAGGTCGTCCGCATCGTCCGCGAAGCGCAGAGTTCCAAGCTGCCCATCCAGCAGTTCGCCGACCGCGTCACCGGCATCTTCGTCCCGATCATCCTCGCCGCCGCCCTGACGACGTTCCTGCTCTGGCTCCTTTTCCCGGATCCGTTGCGCGCGGTCGCGGCCTGGGCGGCGGGCTTCCTGCCGTGGGTCAAGGTATCTGGAGTGACGACCCTGTCGCTGGCCGTGTTCGCCGGAATCGCGGTGCTCGTCATCGCCTGCCCATGTGCGATGGGACTCGCCACGCCGACCGCGTTGATGGTCGCCGGCGGACTCGGCGCGAAGCACGGAATCCTGATCCGCAACGGCGAGGCGATCCAACTGATGCGCGCGGTCCGAGTCGTGATACTCGACAAGACCGGCACCATAACTCACGGCAAACCGGATGTGGCGGAAGTTACCCCCGCGGAGGGAGTTACGTCGGAGGAGGTGCTGCGGCTCGCGGCGTCCGTTGAGAACCCTTCGGAACACCCGATCGCCCGCACGATCGTCGCTTACGCTCGGCGACAAGGCATCCAGCCGCAAGAGACGGCCCGTTTCGAGGCCGTCCCCGGCCAGGGCACGCGCGCGACCGTCGGCGGGAGGGAAATCCGCGTCGGAAAACCCGAGTACCTGCTCAGGGCCGGCGTGAACCTTGACGGCGTTCGCTCAATTATTGAACAGTTCCAGGCCGACGGCAAGACTGCCGTTCTCGTGGCCGCGGACAGGCGGCCCGTCGGCGCGATCGGCCTGATGGACGCGGTGAAGGAGGACTCGGCAGCCGCGATTCGCGCGCTGAAGCGGCTGGGGTTGCGCGTGGTGATGATCACCGGCGATCACGAGCGCACGGCGCGCGCCGTCGCGAAGCAAGTGAACATTGACGAGGTCATGGCGGATGTCCTGCCCGCGGACAAGGCGCGCGCGGTCGAGGAGCTCCGCGCGAAGTTCGGGCCGACCGCGATGGTCGGCGACGGGATCAACGACGCCGGCGCGCTGGCGACGGCGGACGTGGGCATCGCGATGGGCTCCGGCGCCGACATCGCCGTCGAGTCGGCGGACATCGCGCTGGTCCGCGATGACCTCTTCGGAGTCGCGGACGCGGTGCTGCTCTCGCGCGCGACGTTCCGGAAAATCCGGCAGAACCTCCTCTGGGCCGTCGGCTACAACGCGCTGGCCGTGCCGCTGGCTGTTCTCGGCCTCCTGCACCCGCTCATCGCCGAGGCGGCCATGGCGCTGAGCTCGATCAACGTTGTGGCCAATTCGCTCCGGCTGGAAAGCGCGTTCGAACGCGGTCTTCGGGAAATCAGGCGCAGCTCGAACGTCCGAAACGGCGGATGACCTCAGCGTAGACGCCGACGGCTTGCGCGACCTGTTCGAGTTCCACGAACTCGTCGCGCGTGTGGGCCTGGCGAATGGAGCCGGGACCGAAAACCACGCACGGGATGCCGGCGCTCTTGAATACGCCGCTGTTGGCGCCCCACGGCGCGGCCGCAAACGCGGCCCGGCCCAGGACCTTCGCGCAGGCGGCGGCGACGGCGGAGGCAATCCGGCCTTTCGGATCTTCCTCCAGCGGCGGGTAGCGCTCGATCTCCTCCAGGGAATAGTCGAAGCCGGCTGAACCGCCTTTCAAGTCCTCGAGTTCCCGAACCAGGTCCGCCGTCGCCTGCTCGCTCGTCTCGTCGGGAAGGAGCCGGCGGTCCACCTCGATCTCGCATTGCGCGGGGACGACGTTCACCTGCGTGCCGCCGCGGATCGTGCCGACGCAGACGGTCGGCGAGCCGAGGCGCGGATGTCGTTTCTTCGCCAGCGAGCCGGCCAGCGGACCGTTGATCCGCTCGATCAGGCGCGCCATCGCCGAAATGGCGTTCACGCCGCTCTCGGGGGCGGAACTGTGCGCGGACACGCCGCGCGTCCGAATCCGCCAACGCACGACGCCCTTATGCGCGTCCACGATCTCCAGGTCGGTCGGCTCGGCGACCAGCGCGGCGTCCGCGCGGAAGCCTTCCGCCATCAGGCATCGCGCGCCCGACGCGCCGCGCTCCTCGCTGCAGGTTGCGACGAGATAGACGTCCGAGGGAAGCTCGCCGTCCTCCTCCAGCACCGCGCGCAGGCCGAGCAGCATGGCCGCCATGGGCCCCTTGTCATCGCACGCCCCGCGGCCGTACATCCGGCCGCCGGCGATGCGCGGCTCGAACGGCGAGATGGACATATCCTCGACCTCGACCGTGTCGCTGTGCGCCTCGAACATCAACGAGGGCCGCGGCCTCTTTCCTTTGAACCGCGAGACGAAGTTGAAGCGGCCGGGCATCACTTCGCGCACGGAGACTTCCGCGCCCCAGCCGCCGACCTGGCCGGCCAGGAGCCGCGCCATGCGCTCCTCGCCGAAGGGCGGCCCGGAGAACGGACGATTGTTGGGGTTCACGCTCGGACAGGCGATCAGCCGCGAGAGCAGTTCCGTGACGTTTCGTAAGTTGCGCGCCTCGATCATATTCGGATATTATACCGAACTCGCAATCGTGTCAATTTGGCCCGATCATCGCCGTCCTTCGCCGACGGCGTGTCGCTTTCCGAGACCATCATGGCATCTTCGCAAACGTCCCGCTGGCGGAATCGCACCCCGCTGACCGAGGCGGAAATCTTCCTCCGCCGCTACTTCGCGCGGCGCATCGTGCAGCCCTGGCAACTGCCGAGCATCATGCGCAAGCACATCTACACCGGCGCCTTGGGGAGCATCTGGGGCTCGGTCATCACCGGCATGTTCTTCACCTATTACGGCATGCGCATCGGCTTGACGCCATACCAGTGGGGGATCATGGGCGCGATCGTGTCGTGGGGTCTCTCGGCGGAAATCCTCTCGGCGCGCGCAACGCACCGGTTTATGCGTCGCAAGCTGATCTGGTTCGTCTGCTCTTTCTCGGACCGCACGCTGCGCTTCCTGGGCATTTTGCTCTCGCTCTGGCTCTGGCACGCCCGCTATTCGTCGGCGGCGACGGTGTTGATCGCCGCCATCTGCATCGCGAACTGCTTCGGCGCCATGTCCACGACGCCGTGGCTCTCGTGGGTCGCGGATTACATCCCCGAGGAAGTCCACGGCCGATTCTGGGGCAAGCGCACGGCATGGATCGCGGCCATCATGATCGCCGCGATTGTGCCCACCGCGGTCCTCATGGACCGCACTCAGGAACGCTGGAAACTGGAACTGACGGTGATCATCTTCATCGCCGCGACGATGTTCGGCCTGCTCGACTTGATCATCCACGGGACGATCCCGGAACCGCCCATGGCCAAGCCGCCGGAGAACAGCTTTCTGCAGGAAATCCTGCTCCCGATCCGCGACGTCAACTTCCGGCCCTGGCTGAGGTGCAACCTCTTCTGGTATTTCATCGTTTCGCTGGGCGGCACGCTCGCGCTGCTCTTTTGCATGGACAACCTGCAACTGCAGCACCATTTCACCGTGGGAATGATCGTGCTCCAGGTTGTGCCGCTGCTCGGAAGCGTTCTGACCGCCAGTTGGTCAGGCGAACTCATAGACCGGGTCGGGCCGAAGAGGGTCATCTACTGGTCGTACCTGGCGTGGGCGATGGCGCCGTTGTTCTGGATTTTCGCCACTCCGCAGACGGCGGCCTTTTGGATTTGCGGATCGAGTATTGTGGGCGGCACCGCGGTGACGGCGGCGGCGAACGCCGCGACGAAGCTGGTCACACGTTTTCCCACGCCGACCCAGCGAGCGATGTACATCGCCGTCTCGGACACGGCCGCCTTCATCGGCAACGGTCTCGGCGCATTGGCCGCCGCGCTCATCGCCAAGAGGTTCGCGGACTGGCACTGCACCCTCGGCGGTCGGACCTTCGGCGTCTTCCACGCGATCTTCATCGTTTCCGCCATCCTGGGGTTCATCGCAGTTCCGCTCCTCATGAAGGGCGTGAAGAACCCCTCAAGCTTCCGGCCGCAGACGGCGGAATCCCTGGCGCCAATTTGACCGGGTTCACGCGGTCGTCTGAATCAACGGCCTCTGCCCTCGCGGGCGACCCCGGCGAGGACCGCGATGAAGATCGCGAGCTTGAACGCGGCGTACCACGAGATGGTTTCGGCGATCAGCCCCCCCTTCACCGCGCCGGGGAAGAGATCGGGAACCGTCCACGCCCAGAGCAGCTTCACCAGCAGCAGCGCCAGCAACAGCACCACCGCCGTCACGAACAGCGTCCCCGGAACCAGCGAGACCAGGCACGACCTGCCCCATGGAGCCGGCCGTCCATCGGCGTCAATCTGCCGCCACTGCATGATGAGGTTTCTCCTTATTTACCCAAGAAGAAATAGAAAATGAACGGCATGCCCACGAGAAGCAACCAACCCATAATGGAAACAAATATCGCCGGCGTGTCTTCATCCAAGCTCATACCACCGCCGATCCAGCCCCTGGCGGCGCCTAACTCGTCCGGGAACCAGATGAGCGCCACTGGAAAAAACGGAAACAAACAGAGAATTAGGCAAGGAGTCACCCATCCATACACGAGAATCATGGCGACCACATACCCGATGGCAATCATGAAGCTGAGGACTCTTCCAAAGGTTACCTTCATTGGCGGACCCTGCGACGCCAATTGGGACGCACTTGCCGCGCATTCTAACGTAATGCGACAGGTTTTCAAATTCGGCGCGTAACCCGGCCGCGCAAAGCCGGTCCGGCCGAGCGCGCGGCGGCGCGGTTGACCACGGGAATCAGGTTCTATATGATGCGCCGGTGACGGCCGGTCGCGTTTCTTGAACGCGGAGCAAGGACAAGGAGCCGAACCATGGGCAAGCGCACATTCATCACCGAGGAGTTCCTGCTGCAGACTCCCGCGGCGCGGCGGTTGTATCATGACTATGCCGAAGGGCTGCCGATCATTGATTATCATTCCCACCTGCCCGCAGCGCAGATCGCCGGCGACCACCGCTTCAGGAACCTGGCGGAAATCTGGCTCACCGGCGACCATTACAAGTGGCGCGCGATGCGCGCGTGCGGCGTGCACGAGCGCTTCTGCACCGGCGCGGCCCCGGACTGGGAGAGATTTCAGAAGTGGGCGGAGACGGTCCCGCAAACGCTCCGGAACCCGCTCTATCACTGGACGCACCTGGAGCTCCTGCGCATCTTCGGCATCGGCGACCGCCTGCTGAATCCGCGGACGGCGAAGGGCATCTGGGACGAATGCAACGCCAAGCTGGCGCGGCCGGAGTTCTCCTGCCGGGGGCTCCTGCGCCGGATGAACGTGGCGGTCGTTTGCACGACGGACGATCCGGCCGACAGCCTGGAACACCACAGGGCCATCGCCGCCGACGCGTCCTTCCGCGTTCGCGTGCTGCCGGCGTGGCGGCCCGACAAAGGGATGGCGGTCGAATCGCCGGCGGCGTTCAACGCCTGGGTGGACCGGCTGGCCGCCGCAGCCGATACGCACGTCAAGGACTTGGCCTCCTACCTCGACGCGCTCCGCCGGCGGCACAATTCCTTCCACGCCGCCGGGTGCCGGCTCTCCGACCACGGCATCGAGACGGCCCACGCCGAGGACTACACCGAGGCGGGAATCAAGGCGATCTTCGCAAAGGTCCGTCGCGGGCGAAAGCCGGACGCGGCGGAGGCGCTGAAGTTCAAATCCGCAATGCTCCAGGAATTCGCGATCATGGACTTCGAGAAAGGCTGGGTTCAACAGTTCCATCTCGGCGCGCCCCGAAACGTCAATAGCCGGCGGTTCGACGAGCTGGGACCGGATACGGGGTTCGACACGATCGGCGACCCGGAGATCGGCCGGCCGCTGGCGCGGATGCTCGACCGGCTCGAGCGCAAGGGCAAGCTGGCGAAGACGATCCTCTACAACGCCAACCCGGCGGACAACGAACTGCTCGCCGCGATGATCGGGAACTTCCAGGACGGCCGCGTCCCCGGCAAGATGCAGTTCGGCAGCGCGTGGTGGTTCCAGGACCAGAAGAACGGCATGGAGCGCCAGATCGAAGCGCTCAGCAACATCGGACTCCTCAGCCGTTTCATCGGCATGACCACCGACAGCCGCTCGTTCCTGAGCTATCCGCGGCACGAGTATTTTCGGCGCGTGCTGTGCAACATCCTCGGCGGCGAGATCGAGTCCGGCCTGATTCCGCGCGACATGCCGCTCGTCGGCCGCATGGTCAAGGACATCTGCCATGACAATGCGGAGGCCTATTTCGGGTTCGGGTCATGCTTAGCCAAGAGGTGCAAACCGTGTTGAGATTCTTGACCGCCATGTTTTTCGTCGCATCCGTTTCGGGTTTTGCCGGTTCCGCCGCCGCCCAGGAGACATCCGCGGGCGCGCCGGCCACGACGGCCGCCGAACCGGCGAAACCGCCCGAGGCGCAGCCGCCGACTCCCGCAGCCGCGCCTGAAACGCGGGCGGCGCAGCAGGAGATCCTTGTCGGGGTCTATGTCCTCGACATCGGCAAACTGGATATCAGCACCGGCACGTTCACCGTGGATTTCTATTTGGATCTCAAGTCCAAGGCCCAGAAGGACCAGATCACGGAGGCCGCCGCCGCGCTGGAGTTCATGAACGGCCGCGGCGCTTTCGAGAAGATCGAGGACAAGGGAAACGAAAAATTCTACCGCGTGCTGGCGACCCTGAACACGCCCATTGACCTGCGGCGTTTCCCGTTCGACGCGCAGAAGATGCAGATCATTCTGGAGAACAAGACGAACGGCCTTGACCAGGTGAAATATATCCCGCTGACGGCCGAGAGCGGCATGGATCGGGCCATCGTCTTCCCGGGCTGGGCCATCCGAGGCTGGGGGGCGACCTCCGCCGAGCACGTGTACCCTGTTTACAAGACGCCGGAAGGGAAAAACGAAGTTTACTCTCAGTACGTCTTCAGCGTGGACATCGCGCGGATCGCGGTCAACTCCTTCCTGAAAACCTTCCTGCCGGTGCTTTTCCTGATGCTGATCGTGATGGCCAGTTTCATCCTCGACCCGGACAAGGTGACCACGCGGCTGGCCGCCATCAGCTCAGCGCTGGTCGCCTCGGCCATGTTCCACGTCTCGATCTCCGGCCAGATTCCGCCGGTGGGCTACCTGACTTTCGCGGACAAATTCATGGTTCTGACGTACATGATCCTGCTGATGAGCTTCTGCCTGAGCCTCGCCGTCTATATCATGCAGGGCAAACCGGGAAGGCAGGCGGGCGCGCTCAAGCTGCACCACTTCACGGAAATCATGGTCTTCGTGGGAATGCCGGTCCTCTACGCAGCGATGTTTCTCTTCGTGCGGTGACTCCGTCGTGATCGGCGGCGCGGCGGATCCGGTCCATATCGGGGCTGCAAGATCATGGGCTTATGGCTCTCTCATCCGCTGACGCGCCGGAAGAGCGCATCCCCGCCGGCTCCTTTCGCCGCACGCCGCCAGGCCGGACGCCAGGGCGCCGGATGCCTGCTGGTCCTGGCGCTGGCCGGATTCCTGCTCGCCGGCCTGAACAAACTGCACGAGGGGTCGGAGTTCAGTCCCTATGACACGTCGGCGTACCTGGCCGGCGCCCGCGAAGTGCGGCAGAACGGCGGCCCCGTGCGGATGCTGGCCGACTGCTACGCCGGCAGGTACGCGGAAGCCAACCGCATGCCGCTGTATATCGCCCTGCTCTCGGCGCTGCCGGTGGATCGCCTGCAAGGGTTGGGATGGGCAAAGCTGCTCACGATGGGAATCGGCGCGGCCGGCATCGTCGTCTGCGGCCTTGCCGGCCGGGGGCTGTTCGGAGCCGCGGCGGGCATTCTGGCGGCGGCGCTCCTGGCTTGCAACAGCTCCTGGCTGACCCAGGGAACCATGGTCTGCTGCGAGCCGCTCTTCGCGCTCTGGATGCTCCTGGCGTGGGCGTTCATGGTGCGCTACGTGCGCACCGGCCGCGGCGGGGTATGGATCGGCCTCTTCATCGGGCTGGCGTACGTGACCAAGGCGAACGGCCTCTTCCTCCTGCCGGCGGCGCTGGGCGCAATTGCGTGGCGCGAGCGGCGGCGGCTCTGGCGCTCACGCGAGGCGTGGGCCGCGCTTCTGGTGCTGGCGGCCGTGATGTCGCCGGTCCTGGTCCGCAATGTCCGGCTCTACGGCTCGCCGATGTATAACTCGAACAAGGGCTTCATCTGGACGAACCAGCCCGACGAGTTGTACTCGACCGACGTCCACGTGCGCGCGCCGACGGCGGGCCTGTTCTGGCGCACGCACACGCTGGGGCAGATTGCCCATCGGGCGGCTACGGGGCTGTTCCAGCAGGGAGTGTATTCGGTGGTCGCCGTCGGGCAGACGTATCCACTGAATGAGCGCCTGCGGCTGAAGGCCTGGCCGCTGGGGCTGCTGCTCCTGTTCCTGGCCCTGACGCCCTTGTGCTCGCGGTCGGCGCGGCCCGCCGCCGTGCTGGGATGGTCCATCTTCTCGATCTTCTTCCTCTTCTTCGCATGGTATCCGGCGCGCGATATCCGATTCATTTTCCCGCTCGTGCCGATCCTGCTCATCCTGGCCGCGCGCGGGTTGTTTCCCGCGGTCCGGCGGGCGGGGAGGGCGATGCGCTGGCGGACCATTCCCGTTCGCCGCGCCGCCATGGGAACGGCCCTGTTCCTGGCGTGCGCGACCATCGCGCTCGCCGCGCCCTGGGAAGGTCTCCGGCAGGATCCCCGCGCCTGCTACCGCCTGCCGCCCGGATATGAGGCGCTCCGGGCATGGCTGCACGCGCACGCCTCGGCGAGTGCTCCGGTGATGTTGGGACCCTCGCACGCCTACTCCTACTTCTGGGACGCCGGGCTGGATGGATGCACTCTGCCGGTGCCCTGGACGGCGGCGGATGCCTTGCGGCCGGCCATGCGCGCCGCGGGCGCGCGATACGCCGTTTTGGACTACAGCCTGCTGCGCAACCGCTCCGGCCTGCGCAAGTGGGTGGACGTGGCCGACGATTCCGTGCGCGTGGGGACGCTCCCGGCCCCCTGGCGCGTCGCGTTCCGCGACTTGGCCGACCCGCCGGCGTTCATCGTTCTGACGGCGGAGTGATCGGCCCGGCCAACCGGTAGACATTGACGAGCGGCTGACCGAGCAGCGTTACGGAATATTCCGGCTTTTCCGTGCGATAGAACCGCCACAGTTCCTTATCGAACCGCCCCTGCCGCACCAGCAGCACCAGGTAGTCCGCCTGTGCGCGGCCGGTCAATCGCAGATTCGGAAGGATGCCCAGGTCCTGGTACATCTTGAGCGAGTCGTAATTGATCGGCACCCAGAAGGGAACCCCTGGATGCCTCTGCAGCCAGGGAATCAGCTTCCCGTAGGCGTTGCCCCAATATTCGGTCTCGAATCCCTTCTCCGCGGCGCCGCGCACCCCGCCGAGCAGTTCGTTATAGTACGAGGTCTGGAACGGGTGATATCGGAGCGTGGAAAACGCGAACGTCAACAGGAAGACGACCGCGCAGGCCGCGGCCGCCGCTCGCCGCGCCCAGGGCGCTCGCGGCAGCGTGCAGACCTCCTGCGCGCCGATCGCCGCCAGCGCGCAGAGGAACGGGAACGCCGGCAGGAACAGCCGCACGCCGTCGTACTTGCACGGTGTCAGGAACGCCACGACCGCCAACGGTGTGAAGGCGTTGGCCAGCAGGAAGAGCAGGAACGGACGCTCCGCCGCCCTGCGCAATCGCGACACGCCCGGCAGGATCGCCAGGAGCACCGGCAGCGGTATCGTGACGGCGCTCATCACGAACGGGTAATGCCACGGCGGACGAACGGACGTCCGGCCGAAGTACCACGTCGGCACCGCCGAGTGCCCGGCCTGCCAGATGAGGTAGTCGAGCGTCCGCCGAATCGGGTGCGGCCAGAGCCATGGCCAGCCGACGAAGAAGATCAGCCACGGGACGCATATCAGGATCGCCCCTTCCCTCAAGGCGCGCGGCCATCGGTCCCCGCCTCGCCGCCGGACCAGGTCCAGCCACTCCTGCCGGTGATGAACGGCGAACCAGATGAGGCACAGCGCGTACAGAAAATGGCCATAGACTTTGCAGAGCATGGCCAGGCCGATCAGGATCGCCGCCGGCAGCATTCGTCCGCGCGCCAGTCCGCGCCAGAACAGCCACGCCGCCGCGATGCACACCGCCGTCGTGGGGAAGTCCAGCGCGATGAAGTGCGCGTCGGCGAACACGCGCGGCAGCAGGATGAACGATGCCGCCGCCAGGGCCCCCGTCCAGCGGCCGTAACTTTCCCCGACCAGCATGAACAGCGCAAAGCTGCCCAGAAAAACGAAGATCAGGCTTTGCAGGCGGCAGCTCGCCACGTTGTCGAGCAGGCCGAACTGCCGGTGGACGACATAGCGGATGAACGCGCCGGCCAGGCCGGCCAGCGGCGGATGTTCGCTGGTCGGAGACCAGAACCGGTCAATGGTCGCCAGCCGCGGGCTGCGGAACCAGGCCGAGTGGGAGATGGCCGACGAGGCATAGGTCGGCTCATCCCAGGTGATGCCGTAATCGCCCAAGGTGGCGAAGACCAACACGGACAACGCGAGCGCCAGGGCCGCCGCCGGCTGCCACATCGGCAATTCCCGCCTCGGTGGGACGGCGGAGGGAGTAGATTCGCCGCATTCGGGTCTTGCCACAGCGTCAACCTTACACACGACGGCCGGACATCGAATGCCACATTCTGGCGACCGAGGTGCCGCCCGTCAAGTTCCTCGGCGCGCCCTCTTTACTCTTCTTGACGGGCAGCAGGAAATAGGTTACACTTAAAGTGTAACCTTATGGAGGAATGCCCGTGGGTTCCGTAAACCTGAAGGAAGCGCGGAGGCGCCTCAGTGATCTCGTGCGGGCCGCCGAGAACGGCGAGTCCGTGGTCATCACACGGCGCGGCAAGGAAGTCGCCTGCATCGCTCCGGTCGAGAAGAAACCCGCCAAGCGGTTCCCGGACCTGACGAAGTTCCGCAGGTCCATCAAGATGCGCGGGAAACCGATGTCACAGGTGGTCATTGATAGCCGGCGAGAGGCGCGGTACTGATGACCTATATTGATACGAGCATCCTTGTCGCCTGTTACTGTCCCGAACCCCTCAGCGGCGCTGCGCAGGAGGCGGCCCGAAAAGCCGGCGCCCTTGCGATCAGCCCGCTCAGTGCGGTGGAGTTCTATTCCGCTCTGGCGCTGAAGACACGGACCGGAGAGACGAGTGCCGATGCGGTGCGCCGGGTTCTCGTATCCTTCCGCCTCCACCAGGCGGAAGGAATCTTCCGAGTGGTCCCCATCGAGGCGCGTGAGTATGCCCTGGCCTGCGAGTGGATCAGTAAGTTCACCACGCCCTTGCGGACAGTGGATGCCCTGCACCTAGCCGCAACTTTCTGCAACGAGCTTACACTGCTCACAGCCGACAAGGACTTGGCACACTCCGCCAAACACTTCGGCGTTAGGCACAAGCTCGTCGCCTGAGAATTTCCGCCGCCGCCTGCGAATCCTCAGTCGCCAATCGTAAGTCGGCAGTCATCAATTGATTGCAGATTACTGAGTAACGAGTGCAGAATGGGAACATGAGTGCGCCGCTGCGGCGCAGGACAATTCAAGGGTGAAGCCGGCAGGATCGGTTTCCAGGATCAATTCCGCCGTGTGCTATCGCAGCGCCGGGCGTCGCTTGTCAACCGGCCCTGCAAGTCCGTATAATATAAAGGGAGCACGAGGCGCATCCGGACTGAAGCAGTTCTCCCTGCCGGCGCTCGATGAACTCCTGTTGACCGCGCGCGGTTCCATGCTCGCCCGCGGTTCTTCTGCGGAAAGCCGACTGGAAACGATGAAGCAGTTCAACCACAACATCCGCAACATCGCGATCATCGCGCACGTGGACCACGGCAAGACCACGCTCGTGGACTACCTCTTCCGCCAGAGCGGCACGTTCCGCGAGAACGAGGAGGTTGTCGAGCGCGTGATGGACAATCTGGACCTCGAGCGCGAGCGCGGCATCACCATCGCTGCAAAGAACTGCTCGATGAACTGGAGGGGCGTCAAGATCAACGTGGTGGACACGCCCGGCCACGCCGATTTCGGCGGCGAGGTCGAGCGCGCATTGATGATGGTGGACGGCGCCGTGCTGCTGGTGGACGCCGCCGAAGGTCCCCTGCCGCAGACGCGCTTCGTCCTGCGCAAGGCCCTCGAACGCGGGCTGCGCCTGATCGTCGTCATCAACAAGCTCGACCGGAAGGACGCGCGCCCGCGGGAGGTCCTCAACGAGATTTTCGACCTCTTCATTGACCTCGACGCCACGGACCATCAGGCCGAGTTTCCGCTGCTCTACGCGATCGGGCGCGAGGGCGTCGCCCAACCGACCATCGAGGAAAAAGGCAAAGACCTCACGCCGCTTTTCGAGATGATCCTCAAGGAAATCCCCCCTCCCTCCTACGACACCGACGAGCCGTTCCAGATGCTCGTGACCGACCTGGGCTACTCCGACTATCTCGGCCGGCTGGCGATCGGCAAGATCGCCCACGGCTCCGCGAAGCGCAACGACCCGCTCGTCCGGATCAACGCCGACGGCGTCGCGGTGCCGCTGAAAGTCACCTGCCTGCAGACGTATCGCGGCGTCAAGATCGAGGAAGTGGACGAGGCCGCGCCCGGCGACGTGATCATTCTCGCGGGCATTGACGATGTGAACATCGGCGACACGATCAGCACGCGCGAGGCCCCGCGCGCCCTGCCGCGCGTGAGCGTGGATGAGCCGACCGTCTCCGTGATGGTCACCATCAACAGCTCCCCCTTCACCGGCCGCGAGGGCAAGTTCGTCCGGGCCAGCCAGATCCGCGAGCGCCTCCTGAAAGAGAGCCTCCGCAACGTCGCGCTCCGCGTCAAGATGACCGACGCGACCGACGAGTTCATCGTCGAAGGCCGCGGCGAGTTCCAGATGGTCATCCTCGCCGAGACGCTCCGCCGCGAAGGGTACGAGCTCAGCATCGGCCGCCCGCACGTGATCTTCAAGGGCGAAGGCCCCAAGCGGCGCGAGCCGATCGAGCGCCTGTACATTGACTGCGACGAAGGGCACATGGGCGTGGTGATCGAGAAGCTCTCGCGCCGCAAAGGGCGCATGGTCAACCTCGTCAACCACGGCAGCGGGCGCGTCCGGCTGGAAATCTCCATCCCCACGCGCGGACTGATCGGCTACCGCAACGAGTTCCTCACCGACACCAAGGGCACCGGCATCATGAGTTCGTATCTCGACGGATACGAGGAATACCGCGGCGATTTCGCCACGCGCACGACCGGCTCGCTGGTGTCGAACGCACAGGGCGACGCGGTGACCTACGCGCTGGAAAACCTCGAGGGGCGCGGCAAGTTGTTCATCAAGCCCGGCGAGAAAGTTTACGAGGGCATGATCATCGGTGAGCACTGCCGCGAGAACGATCTCATCGTCAACCCGTGCAAGACCAAGAAGCTCACCAACGTCCGCGCGAAGGGCAAAGAAATGACCGTCATCCTCACGCCGGTCACCGCGGTCTCCCTGGAAAGCGGGATCGAGTTCATCCGGGACGACGAACTCGTCGAAGTCACGCCCAAATCCGTCCGCCTCCGCAAGGCGCGCCTCTCCACCGCCAAGCCGCTTCCGGATCGCCTGCAGGACGCTGACTTGCTTGCTTAGTACAGCATTTCAGAAGTCCGTACGGACTTCTGAAATGCTGTACGACGCGCGAGGTTTGGAGGGCCGCGGAAGGCCCTCCAAGGAGGTGCCGCGCGAAGAGTATGAGCGCGTACTGGCACGCGGAAAGACGCGACGGGAAGGAGCGTCTTGGAGCGCCATAGGGGCGAAGCCCCTGTGGAAGTGCAGCATTTCGCAAGTCCAGTCGGA
>Ga0181533_1001852_pt1 | contig 26067 bp, 16 predicted proteins | sample PEATcosm2014_Bin_45_FD_119772 | JGI IMG/M metagenome (GOLD analysis project Ga0181533, IMG submission 119772) | Peatland microbial communities from MTU Mesocosm Facility, Houghton, MI, USA - PEATcosm2014_Bin11_60_metaG | ecosystem: Environmental > Terrestrial > Soil > Wetlands > Peat | place...
CACGCGGTCCGTGTACTCGTCCTCCTGTCCGGTCCACCACCAACAGTCGGTATAGATGAAATCAGCACCGTCGATCGCCTGGAGCGGGTCGTTCGTCATCAGAAAGGAGCCGCCGCTCTGTGCGGCAAACAGTTGGGCGTTGTTTCTCACTTCAGAGCTGATCTCATAGCCTGGCGCGTTGCCGATGCGCACGTTCAGCCCAAGTTTGGTCAGTGTCGTCGCGAGCGAGTTGCATGGGTGAGCCGCATCACCGACGTACGCGAAGGTGACGCCCTCCAGTTTGCCGGCGTGCTCCAGGATGGTGAATGCATCGCTCATCGCCTGGCAGGGATGCCGGTTGTGATCCATGGCGTTGATGACCGGTACGCTCGACCAGAGAGCGAGCTCGTCGATGGTCTCATTCGCTTGCGCGCGAATCACGATCGCCGCGTTGTACTGGGAAAGCGTTCGGGCGGTGTCGGCGATGCTCTCCCGCCCGGGCAAGTGGATCTCGCCTGGCCGGAGGTACACGGCATTCCCGCCGAGCTCGGCAAAACCGTTCTCGAAGCTCACCCGCGTGCGAGTCGAGGCGGCCTCGAAGATCATCGCGAGATGCCTACCCGGTAGGAAGGGCGTCAGCGGACGGCGCCGCCAAAGCGTCTTGAGGACGACCGCGAGCTTGAGCAAGTCCTCCAGGTCTCTTCGCTCGTAGTCGAGATCTGTCAGAAAGTGACGGCCTCGGAACCTCCGCAGACCTGGGAGCTTCTCTTCCATCGCTACTCCTTCTCTCGCGTCGCCGCGGGCAATCCGGTGGTTTGCTGTCGTGACCCAAGACCCCCAACGCCCCTTGTCCTTGTGCCGGACGATGGCCAGCTCCTCATCGGTCTTCGCTGGGTTCCAATCTAATCAAACGGTTAATTAGTGGTCTGAACCTATCCCGATTTGACGTAGTCGGCCGTCGACGCTCGGCAAGAAGCGGCGTGGACCGCGCCGGTACGAGACGTCCGGTGAATTCTGGAGCCCCCGATCAGGTCTGGAGCCCCCGATAGGGCAGTCGGGCCGGGATCAGAGCGCATGTCCTCGGAGGCGCGACCGCGATCGGCCCTGAACGTGCCGGTGATCGCCGGCACCGATGCTTGGCAAGTGCTGTTAGACCAGGGGGGATGGAAGACCTCGAACGGTGGTCGGCTGTCGACCGCTACATATCTGAGACGTTGATCGAGCCGGACGACGCGCTGGACGCGGCCTTGGCTGCTAGCGCCCAGGCGGATCTGCCCCGGATCCATGTCTCTCCGAACCAGGGGAAGTTCCTCCAGCTGCTCGCGAGGGCGTGCGGCGCTCGCATGATCCTCGAGGTCGGCACGCTTGCCGGTTACAGCACGATCTGGTTGGCGCGCGTCTTGCCACGTGGCGGTCGACTCGTCACGCTCGAGCTCGAGCCCGAGCACGCCGAGATCGCTCGAGCCAACATCGATCGTGCCGGACTGTCCGGGGTCGTCGATATTCGAGTTGGCCCGGCCCAGATGAGCCTTGACGGGCTACTCGCGCACTCGGAGGGTCCCTTCGACTTCACATTCATCGACGCCGACAAGCCGGGCGCCGCAGGCTACTTCTCGTCCTCACTCGAACTTTCACATCCAGGCAGCGTGATCGTCGTCGACAACGTCGTTCGCGGGGGCAAGGTCGTCGATGCCGCGCCGGGTGATCCCAATGTGGAAGGGATACGCCGGCTCAACGAGCGGATCGCGGCCGAGCCCCGGGTCAGCGCGATCGAGATTCAGACCGTCGGTGTGAAGGGCCACGACGGCTTCGCGCTGATGGTCGTCGCCGAGTAGCGAGCGCCGCCGGGATCTCCGCTCGACCCTGCGACGGCGGTGGGATCCTGGCGATCCCCCCAACAGCCACCGAGAGCGGTTCAACGATTGGGGATAATCGAGCGGTGGCCGCTGGGGGGACCGAGCAACCATGGACCGTCGATCTGTGATCGCCCTGTGGATCGCATCGTCGTCTGCTGAGGATGGAGGTCGGCCACCGGAGCGCGTCTTGGAGTGGGGTCACGGTCGGGGCGACCACGAGCCTCCAGGCGCGTCGAGCTCAAAGGCTGAGCACCTCGAGTTCTTCTCGGCCTCCAAGGACCACCCCGATCGATGGCGGTGATCTGCTCCGGTATGACGATGCCGGCTGAAGCGCTGGATCACCACGACGCCTCGATCACCGATCGCCTCTCGGCTGGGATCGGGAGTTCCGTGGTCTGGTCGGCGGACCTCAGATTGCTGGGACCGGTCGGGCGACGCAGCCGGCTCGGCGTCGGGTCGTTCGGGCTCGTTCGTGTGGGTGGGCCCTCCTCTGTGCGTTCCACACAGGGTCCTTCGATCCCCTGTGAAACTTCGTAGGCCTTCCTGAGTCAATCCACAGAGTCGCGACGAGGAGGAGCACCAGACCACCTCCTCGGACTGGTCATCGGCGAGCCCGTCCCGGCGTGTACCGAGAGCTGCCGCTCTTCCGACGAGGCTTGCGGCCGGGCCGGCCTTCTACGCGCCGCCGTGGCTAGGCTCCGCGGCTTGGGCGATGGGAGCGAGCTAGGAATGCCCATTGCGGATCACTTCGCGGGTTGCCCTCGCCGTGATCCCGTAGGCGCGTTCGCAGCGCGAGCCTCCCGACGCCTGCGCGGAATGATGAAGCTGGGGCACGAGGATCTGTCAGGCTTTGTCCGCTCGAGGCTCGCGAGATCTGCCGAGACAGGCCTGACCGGAAGCCGGTGATGGAACACACAGCTGACCCGCCAGACGCAAGGCCCCTACGCGGTTCAGACTCGGGGCCGCCCGGCTCGTCTCTCGACCTGCGTCGCGTGCTCGCAGGCATCGATCGCATCGCGCCGGCGCGGTTCGCGACCCTGGTAATCCTCGGCTACGTCGCAGTCAGCCTGACCGCTTACCTGCCGGCCTGGCCAGGGGACCCGAGTCGTCTCGTCGGAGCGCAGTGCGCGTGCGGCGATCCCGTCCAACAGTCGTGGTTCCTCGGCTGGGTGCCGTGGGCGATCGTGCACGGCCACAACCCGTTCTTCACGAACTGGATCGATCAGCCGAGCGGGGTGAACCTCGCGGTCAACACCGAGATGCCGTTTCTCGGGCTCCTCGCCGCTCCGATTACGTTCGCCGCAGGTTCGGTGGCGAGCTTCGGCTTCCTGCTCTGGCTTGCCTTCCCCGCCTCGGCGACGGCAGCCTTCTTCGTGCTTCGGCGGTGGACGAGATCAAATCTCGGCTCTGCTTGCGGGGGGCTGCTCTACGGATTCTCGCCGTACATCGTCGGCGAAGGATTCCGCCACCTCAACCTGACCTTCGTGCCGCTGCCTCCGCTCATCTTCATGGCTCTTTACGAGATTCTCGTCGAACAGCGTTCGGACGCGCGGCGCTGGGGTGTTGCCCTCGGGCTGCTTGTCGGGGCGCAGTACTTCATTTCCTCAGAGGTTCTTTCCACCACGGCGGTCGTCGCGGTCGTGGCCGCGGCGATCCTGCTCGTCGCCCGGCATCGCTCGGTCGATCGTCGTCGGCTGCGCCACGCCCTGCGCGCGCTCGTCCCGGCGGTCCTGGTCACCGGGGTGCTGCTCAGCTATCCGGTCTATTACTTCCTCGCCGGACCGCAGCGCTTTCGCGGGCCCGTCCAGTTGATCGGCAACCGGTACCGGATCGACCTGCTCGGTCCGATCATCCCGACGTCGGCGCAACTCCTCGGACCGAGCGCCCTCGTGAGTCTTGGCGACAAGTTCACGGACGGGTTTTACGAGAACGGCAGTTACCTCGGAATCGCCCTGCTCCTCCTCGTCGTCTGGCTGCTCGTCCGCTATCGCCGTGACCGCGCGATTCTCCTCGCCGGGTCCGTGGCGCTCGTCGCCTACGTGCTCTCGCTCGGGCCCGGGCTCCTGGTGGGCAACCACCGGACCGGGATACCGCTCCCGTTTGACGCGATCGGACGCCTCCCGTATCTCGGCAACATCCTGCCGGCGCGTTTCGCGCTCTACGAGCAGTTCTTCGTCGCCGTGGTCCTCGCGCTCGGTATCGCCCACGGCGCGCGTGCGGTGGCGTCGCGCCCCTCGGCGCAGGGGGTTGCCATCCACGCGCGGCCGAGGCGACGGCTTCGGACCATCACCTCGAGAACCGCGGCCCAGTCGCTCGTTGCCGCTGTGGGTGCCATCGCGCTCGTGTCGCTGCTGCCGGCCTGGCCGACGCCGACGACACCGGTGAGCGTCTCGACGCCGCGGTTCTTCACCTCGCCGGCGGCGGATCGGATCCCCGCCGGGAGCGTCGTACTCACCTACCCGTTCGCGGTGACTCCCGACGACCAGGCGATGCTCTGGCAGGAGGCGGTCCATTTCCGCTGGAAGCTCGTCGGCGGCTACGCGCTCATCCCGAGCCCGGACGGGACGGCTCGCTCCCAGCCGCCGGCGCTCCCTCCGCTCCGCGTCCAGGAGTTCCTCGCCTGGGCGGAGTCTGGCAACACCAATTCGCACCCCATGACGACGCTGACCCTCGACGGACGCCTGGTGGCCGACCTGCGCCTGTACATCCGTCGCTACGGGATCGGCACAGTGGTCTTTGACCCGGTCGGTCGCAGGCCCGCGCTCGCGCTCGCGCTCTTCGAGCGCGCGCTCGGCGCGCCGACCTCCATCGGGGGCGTCGACGTCTGGTTCCAGACGGCGAGACTCGCACGCGAACCCGTCCGGTCGCGGCCGCGCTGACCGTCGGGTGTCCGCGGGACAGCGGATTCCAAGGCCGCGTCCGCCGCGCGGGAGGGGGACTCGTCAGGCGACTGGGGTCAGGACCGCGGCGCTCGGTCGGGTCGGACTGAGGCGTTGGCAGAGGGCGGGTCGTCACGGCCCGAATTCCTCGATCCGGACCGGGATGTTCCGCCGTGAGGACTCCCGCGCCGCGGTGAGGAACTGCATAACGGCACGGGCCTCGACGGCCGACCAGAGGAGTTCGCCCGCGGGGTCACCGCGCAACCAGCGGACGAACTGACGGCTGGAATCGCGGAACGACGACCCCCAGTCGTCGTCGAGGGCGTGGTAGGTCCGCGACTCGCCGTCGACGTAGACCTCGACGGACGGCTCCTGGCGGACCCGGGCGGTGCACCGATTGACCCTCGCGAACCCCTTTGTTCCCTGGACCTCAAACCGCTCGTCGCTTGAGTAGTACTTCGACGGCGTGAGCATGTCGATGCCGAAGGTGACGTCCCAGACCCCTCGCAGGCCGTTCTCGTGGTTCCACATCACGGTCGTCGGCGCGTCGATCGTGAAGCCCGGCCCGATCTCGGTCTCGCCGATCCAGGCCATGACCTCGCGGACCGGTCCGAACAGCCAGAGCGCGACGGAGAACTTGTGCCAGCCGTCGTCGTACACGAGGATCCCGCCGACGTCCTTGGCCTGTTCGAACTGCCATAGCCAGGTCTCGAACGGGACGTCCCAGCCGCCTTTGCCCGTCGCGACCATCTTCATGTGGAACCCCGTGGGTTCACCGATCTCGCCCGATTCGACGATCCGGCGCAGGACGCGGAGCGGCTCGTAGAAGATGTAGTTCTCCATCACGCGCAGGACCCGGCCAGCGTCTGTCGCGGCCCTGATCATCTCGTCGGCCTCGGCGAGGTTCGCCGCCATGGGTTTCTGCAGGTTCACGTGGAAACCGGCGCCCAGGGCGGCGCAGGTGACCTCGCGGTGGAGGGGCGAGGGGACGAGCACCTCGACGACGTCCATGTCGTGCGCGAGGAACCGGTTCAGGTCCGTGTAGCGGCCGGCTTGGGGCCATTCGGCCGCCCGGGCGGCGACCTTCGACTCGTCGAGGTCGCACAGCGCCACGACCTCGGCTTCGGGGAAGTCCCGGTAGGCCGTGACGTTGAGGTCGTAGATCCGGCCGAGGCCGACGACTCCGACCCTCGTCGGCCGATCCGTCGGTACCAACGCTCCGCTCATCGGTGCGAAACTACCCGAGTCGGACCGTAGCCAGCGGTGCGTCGCCCCGGGCGTGGCGGGCGCCGGGACTCAGCGGTCGGCGTAGACGAGGATCTCGCCGGTGTAGACCGCGACCCAGACGTCCCCGGTCGTCGCGTCGTACGTGATGCCGACCGGGTTCACGCCGGTCGAGACCGTCTGGAGGACGGCGAGATCTGACGCGCGCAGCTTGGTCATCGTGTCCGACAGGTAGTTCACGACGTAGAGCGCGGTGCCGTCGGTCGAGATCGCCAGCGACCGGCAGTCCGCCCCCGTGTGGATTTCGGCGATGACCCGGTCGTCGGAGAGGTCCACCTTCGCCACGTCGCCGGGCGCGTTGAGCGAGACGTAGAGATACCGTCCATCGGGACTGATCACGACATGCCGGGGGTTGTCCCCGACATAGAAGGAGCCTTCGACCGAGAGCGTGCGCAGGTTGACCTTGACGATGTCGTCGCTCCCCATGATCGCGACGTAGGCGGTCGACGAGTCAGGCGAGATCGCGATACCGCGGGGGTACGCGCCCATCGGAAGCACACGCACCTGCATGTGGGTCGCCACGTTGACGATGCTGAGGTTCCACGAGCACCAGTTGGACACGAGGAGGTAGTGGCCGTCAGGTGTCACGGCGAGGAATTTCGGCACCAGGCCGACCTCGATCACCTGGTCGATTCGCAGCGTGTGCGTGTTGATGCGGTACACGTAGCTGTTCGTGTCACCGGCCGCCTCGGCGGACGCCGGCGTGCAGGTGTCACTTCCCTCGGGCCCGAATCCCACGCCGTACATGGAGTAGTTCGAGACGTAGACGTAGCGCGCGTTCGGCGTGAACGCGGCCTCCACCGGTGCCCCGTGGGTGATGCCGGGGTGTCCCGGGAAGCCGAACCGTGCCATGTCGACGGTATCGGGGATCGTCGAGACGAGACGCCCGTTGCTGTCGTACACGGTGACCGTGTGGCGGTACATCATGTTCTGGGCGAAGACGAGCCCGGTGTCCGAGGCATCGACCGACTTCGGGGAGATGTCTCCACCGATCGTGTCGATGAGGGTCAGCCGCCGCTGGTCCGCGGGCTTCCCCGCAGGCACGTGCCGAAACGGCGACGTGGTCGTCGTGACCAAGCCCGCTGCGCGATCGCGCGCCAAGCCTGCAAGAGCGCTGGACGTGCCCCGCTTCGGCGAGGCGAGGGCCGGTGAAGCGGGAGAGCTCCCCAAGGCCAGCGCGACGATCGACAGTCCGCCGGCCAAGAGGGACGCCGCGAGCGGGGCCGCGAAGACGGGCCACACCCGATGCCTAGATCGGTTTGGTTGCTCGAGCGCGCCCACACGCCCCCTTTGCCGGTCGTTCGCTTCCTGAGAGCAGACGGAGAGTGGCATCGTATGCGCGCGCCGACGATCGCGCCTTCGGGTTCCCTCGCGCGAGACCGGATTCCTGTGACCGGGCGCACAACATTCCCCTTCAGGTGACCCGGTGTCCGGAACGCCTCTCATCCGGCCGCTGATGCCTGGCTGCGCGCCCAAGCAGCTGATTGCACGACCGCCCCGTCGGCCTGCTGGCGACCGTCACCCGCTCCGGTGGCCGCGGCCGTCCCGCTCCGGTGATCGGTCATCATTGGGCATCCGCCCGTCTCGATGGATTCCTCTCGGTCTCGCCCTGTCCCTGCTCGTCGTGCTCGGTCCGCCGGCTGGGGCCTCCCTTGCCGGGGCGACCGCCCCGCCGGCGTGGGTGCGGGTGTCGGTGGCGACGGTGTGGTACCAGCCTTCGAGCCCACGACCGGTCGACTGGGCGGCACTCGGGTACCCGGCGCGGATCGAAGTCTGGCTGGACCGGTTGAGCGTAGGCGAGCGCTTCGGCCTCGACAGCCGGATCAAGACGCAGGTTCTGTTCGGCGAGAAGGTCCTCGTCGAGGGGCACCGGGGACCATGGAGCCTCATCGAAGTCCCGAAACAACGTGGTTCGGAGTACCCCCGGGGCATCACCGGTTGGGTCCCGAGCACTCAGTTGAGTGACATCGCGCCGCCCGTCGGCCGACGGCAGGTGATCGTCGGCGTGGCGCGTGCCTGGTTGCACGCCGGAGTTGACGGGACCGTCGGCGGCCGACGTTTCCTTCTGAGCTTCGACACGGAGCTGCCCGTCGTCGGATCGGCACCGGGCTACGTCATCGTCGGGCTGCCAGGTGGCACGACGGGAGCGATCTCGGCGTCCGCCGTCCGGCCGGTGCACCAGGGCGCGGTGTCGGGGGCGGCGGTCGCCGCCCAGGCGCACCGGTTCCTCGGGAATCCCTACCTGTGGGGAGGGACGAGCGCCTTCGGTTACGACTGTTCCGGCCTCGTGTACTCCCTGTTCGCCCGCTTCGGGCGCATCCTGCCCCGCGACACCCGGGATCAGTGGCGTGTCGGCCACCGGGTCGCCCTCGCCGACCTGCGGCCGGGCGATCTCCTTTTCTTCGCCGGGCCGGGCGGTGTGGGCCGCATCCACCACGTCGCGATCTACGTCGGCCGCGGTTTCATGATCGATGCGCCCTACACGGGCGCCTCGATCGAGATGATCCCGATGACGTCCTCCCCGATGTGGGATGAGTTCACCGGGGCCGTCCGCGTCGCCACCGAACCCTGACGCCGCGACCCGCGCCGGAGGCGGGACGCGCGTTCACGGTGCAAGCTGGGCACCCGGTTCCCGCCGCGCGCGGTCACCGGCGGGACGGGGTCCGGGGTCGGTGGGGTCCGGCGCGGGGAACCAAGACCGCTGCGCCCGGGGGGCACGATTGAGCGGCGCCGCCCGTACGATGCCTGGATGACACCGATCACGCCCTGCCTGTGGTTCGACGGCGCCGCCGACGCGGCGGTCGACCACTACCTCTCGATCTTCCCGAACTCAAGGCGACTCGGCCAGAGCGATTTCGGCCCCGACGCGCCGGGTGAGGCAGGTTCGACGATGGTGGTGTACTTCGAGCTCGACGGCGCTCCGTTCATGGCGCTGAACGGCGGACCGAACTTCGGTCTCACGCCGGCCGTCTCCTTCGTCATCACCTGTGAGTCCCAGGACGAGATCGACCACTTCTGGGACCGGCTCCTCGAAGGCGGCGAACCGATGCAGTGTGGCTGGCTCACCGACCGATTCGGCGTGTCCTGGCAGGTGGTCCCCAGGCGCCTTGGCGAGCTGATCGGCCCAGGAGACGCCGAGCAGGCGAGCCGGGTCATGCAGGCGGTGCTGAGGATGGTCAAGCTCGACCTCGACGAGCTGGAAGCCGCGGCCGCAGGGTGACGAGTTCGGTCTCGGACGCCCGGATCGCGACCGAGCTCGCCGATCAGACCTACGGCGACCGCAACTACACCGCCGAGGACCCCGAAGGTCAGCTCCGGACCTTCGCCCGGTACGTCCGGGACGTCTCGCCGGAAGACGTCCATCCGTATGGGCCGACCCCGGGACGCGACGGATTCGGCAGGACCGCGGATCGGGCCCATACATGCGGATGGGGTCCATATATATGGAGAGCCGTGAAGGGTTGGCGATGACCCTCAGTCTCTTGCTGCGCCGCCTGAACCCGAAGATGATCATGGCGTTTCTATCGTCATGAACAGACCCTTCGGCCAGGGGCAGCGAGTGGACGCGCGGCGGGCCCTGGATCAGGAGACCGGGCGAACGACGGGGTGGACCGCGAGCCGCCGGCCTCAGACGGGAGCAGACCTCTGGCGAGGCATCGTCGCTGAGCCCAGACCGGGAGGCAGCTCCGGCTCCATCGGGAGGTGCCGGATGGCGGATGTCGACGGATCTCCGCAGCGCACAGAGGTTCCGCGGCGCAATGTGACGAACGGCCCCATTGGAACTCCCCCGTAGCGGCAAGACTTCTGCCATGGCCGTGGAGTCACCACCCCGGGGCGCCGATCTGGAACTGGACGACGCCGCGGCGCTGAGCCCCGATGAGGTGCTGAAGCGCCTTGGAAGCGGCCCGAACGGGCTCTCACCGGCGGTCGTCGCCCAGCGGCTCGAGCAGTACGGGCCGAACGCGTTCGGCACGCATCGGGTGCGGCCCACGGCAGTTCTTTTCCGCCAGGTCCGGAACCCGATCCTGCTCCTGCTGCTCGGCGCGGCCCTGGTCTCGGGACTGACCGGTGGCGGCACGAACGCCGTGATCATCGCGGTGATCGTCGCGCTGAGCGTCGGCCTGGGATTCTTCAACGAATACCGGGCGGAGATGGCGATGGCCGCGCTGCGTGCCAAGATCCGCCAGGAGGCCGAGGTCCGCCGGGATGGCGCGATGAGCCGGGTCCCGGTGACGGATCTCGTGCCCGGCGACGTCGTGTCGCTTCGCATCGGTGCTCTCGTTCCGGCCGACCTTCGCCTGATCGAGGTCGAGGAGCTCGAGTGCGACGAAGGCGTCCTGACGGGTGAGTCGTTGCCGGTCGCCAAGTCGGTGGCCGCCGTCACGGGCCACGAGCCGCAGGACCAGCCCGGTTGCGCCTTCATGGGGACGATCGTCCAGCAGGGATCGGGCCTCGGGGTCGTCGTGCGGACCGGGAATCACACCGCCTTCGGGAAGATTGCCGCGGGACTGACCGAACGGCATAGCCAGACGGCGTTCGAGACCGGCCTGGCGCGTTTCTCCCGTTTCCTTTTCGTGGTGGCGGCCATCCTCACGGGCTGCATCTTCATCATCAACGTCGCGCTCGCCCGTCCGCTCATCGACGCGTTGCTCTTCTCGCTGGCGATCGCCGTCGGGATCGCGCCCGAGATGATGCCGGCGATCGTGACCGTCAGCCTCTCTGCGGGGTCCAAGGCACTCACGGCGAAGAAAGTGCTCGTGAAGCGTCTCGTCGCCATCGAGGACCTCGGGAACATCGAGATCCTTTTCACCGACAAGACCGGCACCCTCACCGAGGGGAAGATCACGTTCCAGAGCGCGCTCGCCGTCGACGGCACGGCGAGCGAGCGTGCGCTCCTTCTCGGGCTCGTGTGCAACGAGGCGGCCGTGACACCCGAGGGGCCGGTCGGGGGGAACGCGCTGGACCAGGCGCTGTGGTCCGCTCCCGGGGCGGCGGCGAACGGGCCGGTCGCCATCGCGGCCGCCTCCTACCGCCGACTCGGCGTGCTTCCTTTCGATCACGAGCGCCAGCTCGCCTCCGTCGTCGTCGCCGGCCAGGACGACAATCCGCTGCTCGTGACCAAGGGGGCGCCCGAGGTGGTGCTCGACCGGTGCGTGGCAGTGCCCGGCACGGCCCGTCAGACGCTCGAGGCGCTCTTCAACGAGGGGGCCCGGGTGGTCGCGGTGGCCTCCCGCCCCGCCGGCTCCGTGCGGACGCCCACCGCGGGCGACGAGAAGGGACTGGCCTTCGAGGGTTACCTCACCTTCGCCGACCGGCCGAAGGCTGACGCGGGAAGCTCCATCGCCCAGCTCGAACGACTCGGCGTGGAAGTCAAGGTCATCACCGGCGACAACGGTCTCGTCGCCGCCAAGGTGTGCTCGGAGATCGGGCTCGCCTGTGCCGGCGTGCTGAGCGGCGCCGAGGTCGCGGCGCTCGACGACGCCCATCTCGAGGCGGCGATCCCGGCGACGACGGTCTTCGCTCGAATCGGCCCCGACGAGAAGTCGCGGATCATCAAGGCGGCGCGCCGCACCGGCAAGGATGTGGCGTTCCTCGGCGACGGAGTGAACGACGCCGTCGCGCTGCACAACGCGGACGTGGGCATCTCCGTGGACTCGGGGACCGACGTCGCCAAGGAAGCCGCCGACGTGGTGCTGCTCGACAAGGACCTCGGCGTTCTGGCGGAGGGCGTCATGGAGGGCCGGCGCATCTTCGCCAACACGATGAAGTACGTCCTCATGGCGACGTCCTCGAACTTCGGCAACATGTTCAGTGCCGCGGGCGCGTCGATCTTCCTGACGTTCCTGCCGATGCTGCCTTCGCAAATCCTCCTCAACAACCTGCTGTACAACGCCGGGCAGCTCGTGATCCCGACGGACCGTGTCGATCCCGAGGCGCTCGCCCGACCGGCGGCGTGGGACATGCACTTCATCCGTCGTTTCATGTCCGTATTCGGTCCCGTCAGCTCGATCTTCGACTTCGTCACCTTCGGAGTGATGCTCTGGGTGCTCCACGCCAACCACGTCGAGTTCCGGTCCGGCTGGTTCGTCGAGTCGATCGCCACGCAGACCCTCGTCATCTACGTGATCCGGACACGCCGGATCCCGTTCGTGAAGAGCCGGCCCAGCCTGGCGATGCTCACGGTGCCGACCGGGGCGGCGCTCGTCGGGGCGGTCCTGCCGTACACCGGGCTCGCCAGGTGGCTGGGGTTCAAGCCTTTGCCGATCGCGTTCTTCCTCTGGCTGTTCGCGATGGTCGTCGTCTACCTCGTGCTCGTCGAGGTCGCCAAGACGCGCTTTTACCGCGCGCCTCACGCCCGACGTCCGCGGCCCGTCCTCACCCGCGCCGAGCGGATCGAACGCGGTGTGCGTCGCCGGGCGGCCCGCTACGTTCGGCACCCGAGCCCGGGCACCGGGTGAGGATCGCCGACGACCGTCGTGCCGCGGGTGCGGCATGGTTCATCGTTTTGCCGGAGAAGCCGGATCGCGGGCTTCGGCGGTTGCGTGAATTCCCGCACGAGAAAATCGGCCAGGGGATCCAAGCAAAATAGGGATCCACCGGAATCCGCAAGTGTGTGCGCGTCCGCCGGGAACCGAACGCGGCGAATTTCCGAATGACCGAACCGCGAAATGGCTTCGGCCGCGTGGCCGCGTGGCCGCGTCAGCCGTCCGTGACGTGGCGGAGACGGCAGCCGGCGCCGCGCGGGGGGACGCCGCCGGCGGACGGGGGTTCCGCCGGCGGTCGACGAAAACGCCCCCGACGGGGCGGATCCCGGTCGCCGAGCGCCTCGCGCCTGCCGACGGCGAAGACGCGGCGTTCAGCGCGGCGCTCAGGAGGGGCTGCGCCGCGGACGCCACGCCCCGGACCTGGTCGGGAGGAGATAGGTGGAAACGGGGACCGTCCGCACCTCCATTAACTTGACAAGTTCCATAGAGTTGATTAAGTAAGAGACATCCCCCAGACAACGCCGGACATCGACCCCGTCAAAGGCGGGGTGCAGCTCTTCCGGAGCTGCCTCGTCTCCTCCGAGTACCCGGGGGTCGAGGCGGCGACGAAGTGGCTCTTCGAACGGCTCGACGTGGAGTACACGGTCAACACGGACCAGACCTGCTGCACGGGGCTCGGCTACTACTCGGACCTCATGCCGTTCCAGACGACGCTCGCCGTCGCGGCGCGCAACGCCTGCGTGGCGGTGGAAGCCGACCACCCGGTCCAGTCGTATCTGTGCTCGACGTGCTACGCGATCAACAAGAAGTGCCGCGACGTGCTGAACGTCCCGGAATACCGGCGGCAGGCGAACGAGACGCTCGCGAAGATCGGCCGCCGCTACGACGACCGCATCGCCGGCACGATCCAGCACCGCCACACCCTCGAGATCCTCTGGAGCCGGCACCGACAGATCCCCGACCTCATCCGCCGACGGCTGTCGGGCCTCAAGGTCGCGACCCACCCGGCGTGTCACTACTGCAAGGTCTTCCCCGACGAGGTGCTCGGGGACAGCGAGAACTTCATGCTTCCCGAGGACCTGCTCGAACCGATGGGCGTCGAGAAGACCGGGAACTACCCGGAGAAGACGACGCACTGCGGCGCCGGATTCCGTCAGATCTACGTCAACCCCTCGCGCTCACTCGCCGTCACCCGGGAGAAGCTGCGGCGACTGGCGGCCGAGAAGATCGACGTGCTCGTCCACATGTGCCCGAACTGCTCGGTCCAGTTCGACCGCTACCACGACGCCATCTCGGCGTCCTCCGGCGAGGAGTATCCCTTCGTCCACCTCCACGTGCAGCAGCTCGTGGCGCTCGCCCTCGGGGCCGACCCGGACACGGTCTGCGGCGTCGAGGCGCACTCCCAGAACCTCGAGCCGCTGCTCGAACGCATCGGCGCCCGGAAACGCTCGAGCGTGGCGGCTCCGGCGGGAAGGAGCGACTGACGCGCTGCGGCGTCTTCCTCTGCGAGTGCGGGGGCAACATCTCCGACGTCCTGGACCTCAGGTCCCTCGCCGCCGGTGGTCGCGCCCTGCCCGGTGTCGTGAACGTGTCGGTCAGCCAGTTCATGTGCGGCACCGAGGGGCGGCGGCGCATCGAGCGTGCCGTGCAGTCGCGCGGACTCGACCACATCGTGATCGGCGCCTGCTCGCGGCGCGTCCAGGGCCCGACGTTCGAGCGCATCGCGCGTGAGCTGCGCCTCGGTGAGAACGCCGTGGCCTTCGCCAACCTGCGCGAAGGCTGTTCGTTCGTCCACCGCGACGAACCGGCGAAGGCGCAGAAAAAGGCCGAGATGATCCTCGCCGCGTCGGTCGCCCGCGCGGCCCAGCAGGCCGACCTGAAGCGGTCCCGGACGTTCCTGCACCGTTCCGCGGTCGTCGTTGGTGGGGGGATCGGTGGGATGTCCGCCGCCGAGGAGCTCGCCGACGCTGGCATCGACGTGCACATCGTCGAACGCGAGCAGTCGCTCGGCGGTTACATGGCGCGCTTGTCGAAGACCTTCCCCACCGAGGACTGCGCGATGTGCTCGCTCGCGCCTCGTCTCGCCAACGCCGCGACGGACTCACGCATCCACGTCCACACGCTCTCCGAGGTGACGTCCGTCGTCGGTCCGCCGGGCGAGCTGCGGGTTCGGGTGCTCCACCGTCCGAGCTACGTCTCCGAGCGCTGTGTCGCCTGCGGGCGGTGCACCTCAACGTGCCCGGTCGAGCTCGAGAGCGCCTTCGACTTCGGCATGGCGAAGCGCAAGGCGATCGGACGGCCGTTCGCCAACGCGGTCCCCGCGGGGTTCGCGATCGACTACCGCGGCTGGGCGCCCTGCGTCGCGGTCTGCCCGGTGCACACCGCCGCCCAGGGGGTTGCCGCCCTCGTCGCCCAGGGGCACACCGCCGACGCCTACGAGCTGGCGAGTCGGGAGAACCCCTTCCCGAGCGTGTGCGGCCGGGTCTGTCGCCACGAGTGCGAGACCTCGTGCACGCGGGGCCGGGTCGACGAGCCTGTCGCGATCGCCGGCATCGGGCGCTTCGTCGCCGACCACGTCATGGCGGCGCCCCCGGTCGTCGCGCCCCCGGCGGTGTACGAGGAGAAGGTCGCCGTCGTGGGCGCCGGTCCCGCGGGGCTCACCGCGGCGCGGGAGCTCACCCGGTTCGGCTACCACGTCACCGTTTTCGAGGCGCAGCCCGAAGCGGGCGGGGAACTGCGTCGTCTCGTCCCGGAGTTCCGCCTGCCACGCGAGCTGCTCGACCAGGAGGTCGGGCGCGTGCTCGCCCACGGCGTCGAGTTCCGAGCCGGCGAGCGTTGCGGCACGGACTTCACCGTGGACTCTCTTGTCTCCTCTGGTTTCCAGGCGGTGCTGCTCGCCGTCGGACGTCAGCGTGCCGCGGCCTCGACGCTTTCCGGAGCGGACCGGCCCGGCGTCGTCTCGGCCGCCGAGCTACTGAGCGCCCGCGCCACAGGCGAGCCGGTCGCGATCGGGCGGCGGGTGGTCGTGATCGGAAGCGGCGACACCGCCTTCGACGCCGCCCGCAGCTGCCTGCGGCTCGGGGCGCAGACCGTCACGGTCGCCTGCGCCGAGGACCGCCCGGGCGTCCCCGCCCAGCCGGAGCTCGTCACCGAGGCGATCGACGAAGGGGTCGAGCTCGCCTGCGAGCTCGTGCCGGTCGAGATCGCGGGAGCCGGCGCCGCCGGCGCCGTCCGGTTCCTCGCCCGGGTGGGCGAAGAGCCGCGCGAGATCGCCGCGGACTCTGTCGTCCTGGCGGACGAGTCGGAGATCGACGAGGGGTTCCTCGTCGGCGCGACCGGCGTCCGGGTCGCCGACGGACAGGTCGTCACGGACCGGGCGACGCTCGTCACGGAACGGCCCGGCGTGTTCGCAGCGGGCATCGCCGCGGTGGCGGGGCCGTCGACCCCGGTCGAGGCGATCGCCGACGGACGGCGTGCCGCTCGGGCGATCCACAACTTCCTGCGCGGCGAGGAGTGGGCGGAGGTCTGGCAACCTGGCCGCCCGACGGCCGAGGTGGCGGACGCCGACCTGCCGTCGGGCAGGCCACAGCGGCGCCGGCCCATGCCGATGACCGCCCCCGAGGAGCGCAAGGGGACCTGGGACGAGGTGCGCCTCGGGTTCAGCGAGGACGACGCCGTCGCCGAGGCGCGGCGCTGTGTCGCCTGCGGTGGCTGCTGCGACTGCCGTTCCTGCGAGACGGTCTGCCCGGCGCACGCCATCGATTTCGACCAGGAGCCCTGGGAGGAGGAGTTGACGGTCGGCGCGATGGTGATCGCCACGGGCCACCGCGAGTTCGACGCCCGGCGCAAGCCTCCGCTCGGGTTCGGCCGGTACGCCAACGTGATCACCCAGAGCCAGCTCGCCCGCCTCGTCTCCGCCTCGGGGCCGACCGGCGGCGAGCTGCGGCGGCCCTCCGATGGCGAGACGCCGAAGCGGATCTTCATGCTGCAGTGCGTCGGCTCCCGCGACCAGACGTCGCGGGGCAACACGCACTGCTCGGCGATCTGCTGCCTCTTCGCCACGGTGCACGCCTCGCTCATCAGACAGGACCACCCCGAGTGCGAGGTGACGATCGGCTACACGGACCTGCGGGCCCCTGGCAAGGCGCACGAGGAGTACTACCGGCTGGTGGCGACCCGCGGGGTTCGCTACGTCCGCACCCGGGTCGGCGAGCTGATCGAGGAGCCCGACCAACGGCTCCGGGTCCGCTTCGAGGACACCGTCACCGGGCGCAAGACCGAGGAGCTGTTCGACCTCGTCGTGCTCTCCGCCGGGCTCGAGGGCTCGGACGGGACGGCGCAGATCGCCCGGGTGGCCGGCCTGCAGCAGGACGCCGCGGGCTTCCTGAAGGAGTACCACCCCAAGCTGCGCCCGGTGGACACCCAGCGCGCCGGCGTCTTTGTCGCCGGGACCGCCCAGGGCCCGAAGAACATCCCGGACACGATCGCCCAGGCCAAGGCGGCCGCGGCCCGCGTGATGTCGATGCTCTCGAGCGGCTTCCTCATGACCCCCGCCGAGGTCGCCTGGTCCGATCCCGAGGTCTGCATCGGTTGCGGCGTCTGCGAGAACGTCTGTCCCCAGGGCGCCGTGCACCTCGTCGACGGAGCGCCTGCCCACGCCGTCGTCGAGTCGGAGAGCTGCCGGGGTTGCGGCATCTGCGTCGCCGAGTGCCCGTCCGGGGCGATGACCCTCGGTGGCTTCTCGGACGCCGAGATCCTCGCCGAGGTGACGGCCCGTGCCTAGCGTCCCGGTTGCGCTCGTCCCCGGGACGGTCGCGCCCGTCCCGGAGGGCGCGGACGGCTCTGACCCCGACGACGGCGAACGCACGATCATCGCTTTTTTCTGCCGGGAATGCGCCTACGCCGCCGCCGACGCGACCGGGAACGCACGCATCCCGTTGCCCACCACCGTTCGCAGCGTGCTCGTGCCGTGCACCGGCCGCGTCAGTCCCCTCCACGTGCTGAGCGCCCTCGCCGAGGGGGCCGACGGCGTCTTCGTGGCCGGCTGCCTCGAGGGCCAGTGCCACTACCGGGAAGGGAACCTGTCGGCGCTCGACCGGATCGCTTTCGTCCAACGATTGCTGGAATCCGTGGGGGTCGAGCCCGAGCGCGTCCAGATGTTCACGATGAGCGCCAACGACTCGCCGCGCTTCGTCGCCGCGACACGCCGGATGCACGCGACGATCTCGGGCCTGCCCCGGCTGTCGAGGCGGTAGACGGTGCCGCTCACCGCCCGCGGACGGGAGATGCTGGGTTCGCTCCCGGGGGTCGCGCCCAAGACGGCGACCGACGGGATCGGTTGCGAGATCGTCCGCCACGAGGAGCTCTGCATCGGCTGCGGCCGTTGCGTCAAGGTCTGCCCGTCCGCCGCCATCGCCGAGAGCGCACTTTTCGATCCGCTCCAGCTCTACGACGCTCCTGCCGGGACGACGCGGGGGGCCCTCGCTTCGGCGCTGCGGCGGATCGCCCGCCACGAGCCGGACGGTTCGTTCGAGGTCCCCGACCGGGTGCGGACCTTCCGGACGATCGAGTTCGACCGTGACCGCTGTCTCGGCTGTGGGGCGTGCACGCGCGCCTGTCCGACCGGCGCGGTGACGGCGCGGCCGGTCGACGGAACCGGCCCCGGGTGGCTCGCGGCCACGGAGAGCTTCGCCTCGGCGGTGCCGGCGTGACGGGATCCGGCGCGGGCGCGGCCCGCGGCACGCGCGTCCTCGTCTGCGAATGCGCCGGGACGATGGCGGCGAATGTCGACTTCGGCGTCGTGGAGCGCGGGATCGCCGAGGACGGGGGACTCGTCGAACGACGTCGGGTGTGGTGCGGACGCGAGGGTCGGGCCCGGCTCGCCGAGCTCGCCGAGGACGGGTCGGGCGAGCGTCTGGTCTTCGTCGGCTGCTCCGCGGACTCCGTCGCGCAGCGCTTCGGGAACCTCGCGGCCCTGGGCCTCGACCTCGAGGTGGCCGACGTCCGGGAGGGCTGCTCCTGGGTCCACGGCGAGGACCGCACCGCGGTCACCGACAAGGCCCTGCGCATCGCCCGGGCGGCCGTGCGGTTTCCCGCGGCCCGCCCGCGGCCCGCCGCCCCCGCGGCACGTGCCGACTCGGTGGTCGTCGTCGGCGGGGGCGTCGCCGGTATCGCCACGGCGACCGAGCTCGCCCGGATGGGTCATCACGTCGACCTCGTCGAGCGCGAAGCGTTCCTCGGCGGCTATGCAACCCGGATCGGCACGGCCTATCCGACGAACGACTGCGGGGCGTGCCTGCCGACGATCGAGGAGCAGTCCGGGGTCCGCCGGTGCCTTTTCCGCAACGCCGCCGTCGACCACCCGAATCTCGCGATCTGGCGGCGCACCGAGGTGCAGTCGGTGTCCGGCGAACCGGGCGGGTTCGAGGTCACCCTCCGCCAGCTCCCGAACATGGTGACGCAGGACTGCGTCGACTGCGGCCTGTGTGAGAAGGCGTGCGCGGTCACCGGTCCGGACGGTGAGCACAAGGCGATCTACTCAGAGTTGTTCGACGGCCGTGTCCGCTGGGCGGTCGACCTCGGCAGCTGCACGTTCTGCGGCGCCTGCGCCGAGGCGTGCCCCGTCGAGGCGATCGACTTCACCCAGTCCCCGCGGCTCGCCACGATCCGGGCCGGCGCGATCGTTGCCGCCACCGGCTGCGACCCCGCCCCCGCGGAGCTCGTCGCCCACCTCGGCTACCCCGCCGAACGGGTGCTCACCCAGACCGAGTTCGCGCTTGTGCTCGACGAATGGGAGGAGCGGCTCTGGCTCGACCGCCCGCCGGTCGGGGAGGTCGTCATGGTCCAGTGCGCCGGGTCACGCGACCTGCGCCGCCTGCCGTACTGCTCGCGACTCTGCTGCACGATCGCCCTGAAGCACGCCATCCGGCTGCGGAGGCTCTTCCCGACGACGCGGGTGACGATCTGCTACCTCGAGCTGCGCACCCTCGGCACCGAGGGCGAGAGCTGGTACACGGCGGCACGGGCGGCCGGTGTCGAGTTCCTGCGGGGCTCCCCGCCCCGGGTCGAGCTCGACGCCGACAACCGGCCCGTCGTGGAGGTCGAGGACGTGGGCGCCGGCGTGAAGCGGGTGCTCCGGCCCGATCTCGTCGTGCTGTCGACCGGGTTCGTGCCGTCGGCTGACACCGAGCGCGTCGCCGGGGTGCTCGGCGCGCGACTCGACGCGGCGGGGTTCGTCGACGTCCTCGACGCGAAGAACCGGGTGACCGAGACGTCGGCCGAGGGCGTGTTCGTCTGCGGATCCGCCTCCGGGCCGAAGTCGCTCGCCGAGTCCTCGACCCAGGCGTCCGCGGCGGCGGGCCAGGTCCACCGCTACCTCACCTCGACGTCCCGGCGCCTCGGGGTGGTCCCGACGATCGACGGGTCGCGCTGTGTCGGATGCGACGTCTGCACGGGCGCCTGCCCGTTTGGGGCGGTGAGCCTCGTCGCGCGCCCCGGCGACGCGCCGCGCCCGGCAGGGCTGCGCGACGACGCGATGATCGCCGTCCTCGACGCCGACCGCTGCCGGGCCTGCGGGATCTGCGCCGCGCACTGCCCGGAGCTGGCGATCGCCCACGGCCTCGACGACGAGACGCTGCTCGGTCGGGTGCGGACGCTCGTCGAGGGCGCGGACCACCCCGTCGTCGGATTCGTCTGCGCCGAGTGCGCCGGCGCCGCCTTCTCGCTGGCGGGGGTGCGCCGCGACCGCTACCCGGAGAACGTGCGCCTCGTCGAGCTGCCCTGCCTCGGGAGGGTGAGCGCGCTGCACCTCGTCGAGGCGGCGCGGCTCGGTGCGGCGGGGGTCTTCCTCGCTGGTTGCGCCGAGGACCGCTGCCAGTACCGGGGTGGCGACCGGAGCGCCGCCGAGCAGATCGCCGTGGCGGTAGAGCTCCTCACCGAGGCGAGCAACCCGATACCGATCGAGCAGTGGCACCTGTGCGCCGCGGAGCGCCACACCGTCGGGCGCCGGCTCCGCACCTTCTGCGCCCACGCCGAGAAGCTCGCCGGTGAGCGGGCCGCCGGAGCCGATCCCGCCCTGGCGGGGATCGGCGGGGGATCGTCATGACGGCCGTCGCCACCGCGGAGGCACGCTCAGCCGTCACCGCGATCGCCGAGCGTTGCCGGCCGTGTTACCAGTGCGGGCGGTGCCGGAGCGCCTGTCCGCAGGGCCTCGACATGACCGAGGGCCCGCGCCGGGTGGTCCGGCAGCTGCTGGCGGGGGACGTCGACGAACTGCTCGCAGCCGAGGACGTGTGGCGCTGCACCGGGTGCGGCGCCTGCACGCAGGCCTGCCCGATGGAGGTCGACGTCGCCGCCGTGATGGCCGAGGTGCGCCAGCTCCAGGAGGCCTTCGGGGGGCCGCGCTGTCCCGAGCGCGGCGCCGCCGCCGTGGCCGCACGGCGCCTGTCGAGGAAGCCGACGGTCGACGCCGTCGCCTTCGGCGCGGCGATGGCGGCCCGGGGATTCGTCCCCGACGATCTCGTCGACGCGGCTTCCCAGGGTGTCCACCGCGTCGCGCGCCGGTTCCGGCGCGCGCCCCGCACCGCCGCGCCGGCGGACGGGGACGTGCCCTTCTTCGCCGGTTGCGCCCTCGACGCCGACCCGTCCCTCCTCGCCGGCACGCTGGGTCTCGCCGCCGAGCTCGGCGTCGGGCTCGTCCGGCCCGCCCCGGCGGCGTGCTGTGGCCACCCGGCGGGTGCCTGTCCGCCGGCGGACCTCGCCGGCCTCGGGGCGGTCGCGACCGCCTGCCCGGCGTGCGACCGTTCGCTCGGCGACGCCGGGGTCCAGGTCACGCCGGTGTGGCGGGTCCTCGTCGAGACGGCCCGCCGCGACGGGCGCAAGCTCGCGGCCGCGGCGGCACGCTTCGTGCCCTACGTCGGGTGCCTTGCCGATCGGGACGGCGCGCTGGCGCTCCTCGCCGACGCGGCCGAGCTCGCCGGCGCCGAGTCCGTGGTCTCCTACCCCGCGTTGCACGCTGGCTGCTGCGGCGGCCTCGGTGGCGTCTACCGGGGGCCGAGCGAGGAGGTGGGGGCGCTTTTAGAGTTCGCCGCCGCCGAGAGGGCCCCGGTCGTCACGCCGTGCCTTCTGTGCCGTGACAACGTCCGGTCCGCCGCCCGGCGCCGCCGCGCGGGCGTCGCCGCCTACTTCTGGCCCGAGTTCTTCCGGGCCGCCCCCGACAAGCCCGATCGCGGAGGATCCGATGCCTAGGACCAAAGAGCCGACGACGCTCGCCGACGACGGCGCGCACACGAATCCGTACTCGGTCATCGCCGAGAACACCTTCTCCGAGCCGCCGCCGGCGCACCTCGAGCTCACCGCGCGGATCGCCACGGACCCGCGCATGCACGCCCACGTCGAGGGGTTCCTCTCGTGCATCCAGTGCGGGATCTGCACCTCGGGTTGCCCCGCCGCCCGCTTCGCCGACTACTCGCCGCGTGAGATCGTCCGTCGCGCCCTCGACGGCGACCCGACGCTGCTCACCGACGACACGGTGTGGCTCTGCTTCTACTGCTACACGTGCCAGAGCAGGTGCCCGCGCGGCAACTCCGTCGCGGTCATCAACCAGATCATCCGCGGACTCCAGGTCGACGAGGGCTACGGGATCAGACACGTCGAGATGTTCACCGCCTGGGCCGAGCAGTTCTACGACAAGGGGATCGGCGGCACGCCGCAGGTCTTCTTCGCCGACCGGGTCGAGGCACTCGGCCCGAAATGGCGGGCCTTCATCGCGCGCCGCGACGACCTGCGCGACGAGCTCGGCCTCGGCTCCATGTTCCCGTCGGAGAAGGCCGCGGCCGAGCTGCGCACGATCATGGACGAGACGGGGTTCAGGGACCGGCTCGTTTCGATGGGCGCCTGGGGCGGGGACCGCGAGCACCGGGCCTAGCGCCGTCGCGGGTGAGTGCCCACCGTCGCTCACTCACCCGCAACGGGCGTGACGACGCGGCCGGCGTCGAGGGTGACGATCTCGTCGACGAGCCGGCCGAGGTCGGGTTCGTGGCTGACGACGAGCACCGCGCGCGACCCCGCCGCGCCGACGAGCTCTGCGAGCACGTCGGCCGAAGACGCCGGGTCGATGTGCGCCGTCGGTTCGTCGAGCGCCAGCACGTCCCCCCCGGCGAGGAGGGTGCGGGCGAGTCCCAGCCGCTGGCGTTCGCCGGCGCTCATCGGCCGCCCACCCGCGCCGAGCACGGTGGCGAGGCGGTCCGGCAGGGAGGCGAACCAGGTCTCGAGCCCGGCGCGCCGGAGCGCCCCGATGAGCGCCGCGTCGCCGGCGTCCGGGGCGGCGAGGCGCAGGTTGTCGGCGAGGCTCGCGGCGAAGACGTGGGTCGTCTCGGCCATCCACCCGACGTGGCGGGCGAGGCCCTTGCGCGACATCCGGTCGACGCCGACGCCGCCGACCGACACGGTGCCGCGCGCGCACGGCACGAAGTGCAGAAGCGCCCACAGCGCGCTCGTCTTGCCCGAGCCACTCCGTCCGACGAGGCCGATCCGGCGTCCCGGGTCCAGCCGGAGCGAGAGCCCGTCGAGGGCGACCTTGTCGGCGTGGACGACCGCGACGTCGTCGAACGCGACCGTAAGTCGCCTCCCGGGAGGGCTTTCGTCCACGTCGGGTTCGCGCACCGGAGCGTCGAGCGCCCCGAGGTCACGGAGACGACGCGCCGCGGCGCGCGCTGCGCCGACGTCGGCGAGGACCGGCGGGAGACTCGCGCACTGGTCGTAGACGGCGAGGGCCACGAAGGCCTCGACGGCGAGCATCACGCCCGTGAGGTGACCGGCGTCGTGGGCGGCGATGCCGGTGGCGACGACGGCGATGAGCGCCGCGGCCGCGCCGAACGTGGCGACGGCGCGGCCGATCCCGGTGGCGAGGGCGCGCCGGGCCGCACCGGCGTTCGATCGCCGGCGGATCTCCTCGAGCCGGGAGTCGACGAGGTCCTCGCGGCCGTAGGCGACGAGCTCGCGGGCGACGCGCATCGTGTCGAGGACCGAGCCGGCGAGCTCGGCGCGCGCCGCGGCCTCGCGCTCCGCGCCGGCCCGGCCGAGGCGGGCGAGGGCGAGGGCGGCGACGACCATGACGACGGCCCCGGCGGCGAGCACGGCCCCGACGGAAGGCTCGACGGCCGCGGCGACGGCGGCCCCGAGGACGACGCTCGCCGTCACGTCGATCGCCGCCGTGACTCTCTTGGCGAAGGCCGTCGCCATGATCTCGGCGTCGGAGACGAACGCGCTGAGCACGGCGCCCGAGCCGTTCGGGCCGAGCCCACCGGGGACGAGGGGTTCGAGCGTGTCGAAGAGCTCGAGCCGCAGGCGCCCGAGCACGTCGAGGGAGACGTCGTGGACGCCGAGGCGCTCGGCGTAGCGGGCGAGTCCCCGACCGAGGGCGAACGCCTGGACGAGGCCGATGGCGACGCTGAGCACGAACACGGGCGGGCGCCCGGCGGCCCGCGTGATGAGCCAACCCGACGTCGCCAGCAGGCCGATGCCGCAGGCGGCACCGATCGTTCCCGACACGGCCGCCCGCCCGAACCGGCGCGGCGCGATCTTGGGCCCGCGGGTGAGCGGGCCCAAGACGCCGCGACGCCTCGTCCGGGTCCCGGCCGGGATCGCCGCCGCGGTCATGACGGCACGACCGCCCCGCTCGTCCCGCCGACCCCAGCCGGTTCGGTGCCGGGGGCGCCCGACGGCGTCCCTGACGGGTCCCCGGCGGGAACGAACCTGCCGGCGCGCAACGTCACGACCCGGTCGGCGAGGTCCACGACCGCCGGGCGGTGCGTCACGACGAACGCGCTCCGTCCGGCGAGCAACCGGCGGAGCCCGGCGACGACCGCCTCCTCGCTCGCCGCGTCGAGATGCACCGTGGGCTCGTCGAGGACGTAGAGGGAGCCGCGGTGCAAAAACGCGCGCGCGAGCGCGATGCGCTGCAGCTCCCCCGACGAGACCGGCCGCCCGCCGTCGCCGAGGCGCGTGTCGAGCCCGTGCGGCAGGTCGATGGCGAGCTCGGGCGCGCCGGCCGCGCTGAGCGCGGCGACGAGTTCGTCGTCGCTCGCGTCCGGATCGGCGAGCCGGAGGTTCTCGGCGAGTGTGCGACCGAGGAGCGCCGGATGCTCGGGCAGGTAGGTGACGTGCCTGCGCCACGCCCGCGGGTCGAGGTCGCACAGATCCAATCCGCCGACGGTGACCGATCCGCGGCTCGGGGAGGCGAACCCGAGGAGCAGGGCGGCCGCGGTCGACTTCCCCGCGCCGTTTGGGCCGACCACGACGACGGTCTCGCCCGGGGCGATGGCGAGGTCGGCGTCATCGAGCACCGGCGCGGACCGGCCCGGGATCTCGTAGCGCACGGCGCGCAGCGCGACCGTCACCCGCGCCGGGTCGGGGACCGAAGCGACCGGTGTCGCGACGGCCGGTGCCGAGGATGCCCCGGACGGCCGTCCGGGGCCGATGAGCGCCAGCGCCTGGGCGACCGCGGCGAGCCCTTCGGTGCTCTCGTGGAACTCGGCGCTCGCCCGGCGGAGAGGCAGGAAGACCTCCGGCGCGACGATCAGCACGGCGAGCGCCGCCGGGAGCGCGACCCTCCCGTTCAGCAGTCTCAGCCCGAGCGGGACCGCGAGGAGCGCGACGGAGACCGACGCCAGCGTGTCGAGCACGAGCGCCGAGAGGAAGGCGACGCGCAGCGTCGACAGGCTGGCGGTCCGCAGCTCCTCGCCGGCCCGCGCGATGCGGGCGCGCTGCTCGGCGGTGCGGCCGAAGGACCGCAGGACGGGAAGGCCCTCGAAGACGTCCGTGATGTGACGACCGAGGTCCTCGACCTGCCGCCAGCGGTTCCCGGCGAGCGCCAGGCTGGCGCGCCCGACGAGCGCCCCGAACACCGGGAACAGGCAGATCGCCGCGACGACGATGAGACCCGAGATCCAGTCGAGCACCCCGACGGCGACGGCGAGGGCGACCGGGGCCACAAAGGCGAGGACGAGATCCGGCAGGCACCGCCCGACGTAGACGTCGAGGGCGTCGAGCCCGCGTCCGGCCACCGTCGCGAGGTCTCCCGGACCCCCGGCGTCTCCGGAGGGGGCTCGGGCGAGGGCCGCGGTGACGAGTCGTGACCGCAGTTCGGCCTTGACCGTCGTCGCACCGTGGTGGGCGAGCGTCTCGCCGACGAGAGCGGTGAGGCCGCGGACGACGGCGGCGCCGCCCAGCCACACGAAGTCGGTGAGCCGGTTCCCGGGGTTGGCACCCGGCAGCGCGCCGGCGAGGAGATGGGCGAGCGCGACCGCCTGGACGACGACGGTGGCCGTGGAGACGAGCCCGACCGCGACGGAGGCGGCGATGGTGCGCCGGACGACCGGCAGCTCGCCGACGAGGCGCCGGTCGGCGCCCGACCGGGTCCGCTCGGCCCCCCGGCGGCGCACGCCGAAGCGGCCGGGCACGGCTAGTGCCGCGTCAGGCAACGTTTGCGCGTTTTACCAGCTCACGTAGTGCTTTGTCGTGAGCGTTGTGGTTCCGCCAGGTGATGTAGCGGCGGATCATCGAGGCCTGCTCTTGATGTGACCG
>Ga0181533_1001853_pt1 | contig 26046 bp, 32 predicted proteins | sample PEATcosm2014_Bin_45_FD_119772 | JGI IMG/M metagenome (GOLD analysis project Ga0181533, IMG submission 119772) | Peatland microbial communities from MTU Mesocosm Facility, Houghton, MI, USA - PEATcosm2014_Bin11_60_metaG | ecosystem: Environmental > Terrestrial > Soil > Wetlands > Peat | place...
ACAAGCCAAGACCGCAGACATCTCTATTGCGGATTGCATGGTCCAGGAAGAGCCCAAACCAGTGTCGGCGCCGATTCCTGTGTCTCAGATTCAGCCGGCCGTTGCGTTGCCAGTGCTGGCGCCCGTCCCTGTTGCGGCGCCGATAGCTGTCGTGCCCGATCCAACTCTTATTCCAGCGGCCCACTTCACGGTAAAACCATTTGCAACCTGTCGAGCCCGGTATCTCAACGAGTGCAAACGATTCCTGGACAGCGTGTCGCTCCTTCTGCGTGACGACGATTCAGCGATGATCGCACTCAACGGACCAATCAGCGCGATTGGCTTGCTGGAATATTTGCATAACGAAAGACGAATCGATCCTGCCCGGGTAAGTATGCGACTTGAGGACGTGGACACGATTTCGATCAGCGTGATGAGCGATTCCGATTAACAGAAAACCAGTGAAAGGAAAGGGGGTACGAAGATGTCTGCGAATGTTGATGCTCTAGCGAAATCGTACCTCCTGAGCCTTGTCCAAAAAGGTGCTCGACCGGTTCCCGCGGTCCATGAAGATTCACGAACTCGCTATGCTCCCGCTTCGCCATACTCTGAGGACGCGCGATCCATGATTGAACGTCTCGACAAAGAGTTCAAGGCCCAACGAAAAGAGCAGGAGCGATACGAAATCGAGGATCTTCCCGACAAATTCATTCTGCAAAACGGTCAGAAATATCTGTACGGAATTCACAAATCACAGACGAAATGGACTTATGACCCTAAGCTCGCCACAACTTTATCTGCGGAGGAAGTCGAGATCCTAACCCCGTGGTTGGATTTGATCTTTAAGACGCCCGTAACAATGTTGCCGGCGCCGGCAAGGGAGGGGCCATGAGTTGGAAACGGGTCGGCACGAACCTCTTCATTGCCGGTGTGACTCTTTTGATTTGGGTTACGGCTATTGTGATCTGCGCGAGGACGCGATGAGGATTCGCAAACATCGCATCCTTTTTCTTCCATTGATTTTCTCGGGATTCTATACAGCGCTCGCGTGGCATCTGGGTTGGAACGACCGACTCTTTGCAGCCGCGATCGCGGTGTGGGCCGTGGCGTCGATATTGGCGACTACAGGTCTTGGATTGGGCACACGCGCACAAAAGGACGGCCCAAAGTGATAAACTGCGATCACTATGTCTCCCCGCAGAATCAAGGTCAAACAAGTTTTCTACCTGTATCGTGATCAGATTGCAACACTCAAACGAATTGCAGAACGCCTCGATGAATCGATCTCTAAACTTATTCGCAGCGCGATCGATGAGTTTCTCCAAAAGCACAAGTAGATAGATGCTTGACAGACAAGCGGAATATATGTATGCTAGGTGCTAGACGTTGGAGGTACAGCATCTAATGACACGACACCGAATGAGTAGTACACCGGAATATATGGCTTATAGCAACGCAATGCAGCGATGCACCAACCCCAACGCCGCAAAGTATGAAAACTACGGTGGCCAGGGTGTCAAGTATATAATTCCCAAAGAAACAGCTTGACAGACAAACGGAAGACGCGCAGAATCTAGGACAAATAGGAACACCTCATCAAACTGAGCGGGCGACAGCCGCCCCGGTCCTTACGAGACCGAAGCGGCCCCAAAACGTCGCCAACATCGAAAGGAGCTTCGATGCCGACAGTCAATCTACCTCAGCGGCCCCCAAACGCCAAGGTAGAATTTCGCCCGCTCACCCTTTTTTCCACAGACAAAACACAAGCGACCACCGCCGAATCTGCGAAATCCAGCGGTGGTCTCGACTCGTCGCGGCGGAGTATCGCCGCGGCGAAGCCTGCCAATATGCTAACACCCGCCGATAGGTATGTTGCGGAGATCAGTCGTGGTCTCTACCTCCGAAATTTTTATGATGACTCGGGATTGAGTTTCACCGAAACCCTATCAGAATGCCGGCTCTTTCGCTCCTATGAAGCCGCGCGCAACGCAATACAGGTGCTCGGCGGAATTGGCAGCGTGCATCGCGTCCTGGTCGATGCCTCGGGGAAGAACGTGAGGATCGCCTTGATGCACCATCGGGAGGTCTGGTGATGGCCACTACAGAAAGTCTAGCCACGCACGAAATCCGCAAATACCAGGAAGGCGTCTTGCGGGAAATGTGCGCTGAGGCTGAGGTGGAATTTGCAGGAATTTTTGACAGCTTTCAACGGGCAGACGGCTCATTCACGCGGGCTCTAGCGTGCTGGAATTCCAAGAAGACGCACGCCACCTACGCGATGGACTTTTGCGAAATCACTGTTAAGGCGATTCGGAGCCGTACTGCAATCATGGATGCGCGCTTTGAACAAGTACGGAGGGAGCGGCCCGATGGTGCTTCTTGAATTCACGTTATCTAAAGCTGAACACAGACGCATCACTCGCTCACTGAATACAAATCCGCTTCACTGGCGAGCTCATCAGCATTTAGCAAATGTGTGCGTGCCTACCCAAGACAACGGGAGCGACGTTAAACCTGTTCATTTTGCCACACAGGAAGCCCGCGACAAATTTCTGCGAGACCAAAAGGACCCGCGCATCCAAAAGCGGATGCGCAAGATTCAAGAGTGCGCGATCCGGTGGATCTTGTGAGTGTCATCACCCACCAGGCCGTTGCTTACTTTGAAGCGTGCAGTCGCGCCGCGGCACAGACCCCAAGGTGCCGGCGCCATCGTCGCCGTTTGTCCTCAAACGTTAGATGGCTCATCTTTTCAATTTTCGCGGGCGTTATGTTGGGCCTCATTTTAGCTCACGGTATTCGATGAAGCGGGTTACGCAAAGAAGGAGAACTATGAGTCATAAAAGAGTTGTGTTCAATTTGATTGTAGCTATCACTACGCTGGCAATCTGGCTGGGGTGTGCTGCTTTAGCAAATCCTCAATCTATGTTTGTGCCACAATCCGTTACCACGAACGGCAGCACCGTTCTGCTCCTCGGGAACTTCGCAAACGATGGGGGCAATGATTTCGTCACCGTTGACTCAAACGGAGCATTTGAATGTATACCGAATGACGGTGGAACTTATGCGACCGCGCCTGTAGTGTCGATGCTTTATCCTCCTCAGCCCGTCTCCGCATTTGCTTCGGGTCCACTCATATCGGGACAGAACGATTTCATTTTGACCGGAGCGCCCGGTGCTTCCTTTTATACCTACAATTTTACAAGTGCGTGCCAGATCAATTTCTTCGGAAGTTACCCCGAAGGCGGGGATACTCCTAATGCAATTATCGTCACGAATACGCAACTCCGGAACGACGGCCCTGGTCCTTGGGTGGTTCTTAGCCTGTGGGACACCAACATGGCAGCCGCTGATAAGATTTATGACAACAATTACGGAAATCTCTCAGCGCCGGGTGGATACAGCGACGGTCCCAGCACAGGGGCGCTCGTTGGAAATTTCGGAAGTGGGGACACCTACGGTTACAATTCAGCGTTTGAAGATGCCAACGGAATTTTGAAGTTTCATCGGGCAGCTTCGACTAGTACGGTTACCACGCCAACTGAAATTTCTGGAACGGTCCAGAGTGTTATCAACACGCCAAACGGCAATGTCTATATTTCCAGCATATCGGGCAGCACGCTTTATCTCACTCCTTTAACTTGGACAAGCTACACCAGTCCAGTTCTCGGAACTTCGGAAAGTTTCAATTTTGCAGCCAACGTTACGGCCGTAGCCTCCGGTTATTTTGGTGGAAGCCAGCCGGATGGAATAGCGGTTGCGTTAACGAATGGCACCGTAGCTCTTCTACTTGACGCGGACGGCACGGGCAACTGGTCTGTCACGCAGACGCTCAATGTCGCTGCGAACGTATCTTTGAACACAATTGCAACCCCGATCTTGACGACCTCAGGGCCTTACGCAAGTCAAAATGATATCGTGACTCAGGGATCGAACGGAATCGCCTACATTCTCTGGCAGAAATATGCATCCCTGGTAGTAGCCAACCCAATCAGCCTCAACTTTCCGGCTCCGGGCACTACGCTGCTTGTGGGGTCCGCTGCTACGCCGCAATCTGTTGTACTAGCCAATCAGGGGACAGCGAACCTGGCCTGGAATTCTTTTTCTTTTACCGGCGCAAACGCGGCTGACTTTTGGGAGAGTGACAATTGTTCCGGTCAGCTTTTGGTCCCTGGAGCATCTTGCACACTCACAGTTGAGTATACACCTTCGGAATTCTTAGCTGAATCAGCCACGCTTGTTTTGTCTTCAAGCGCAACAAATTCTCCGTTTAGCATTCCTTTGAGTGCAGCCGCGGCCCCGGCACCAACGGTAACACTGTCAACGTCCAGTCTTGTATTTGGCACAGTCAAGCAGAATACGTCCGAAATTCTACCTCTCACGATCACGAACACAGGTGGGTACAATCTTTCATTCGTGAGCCTAAACATTTCGCCTGTGGGAGATTTTTCCCTAACAAACAACTGTCTGGCCTTGTTGGGTCCGGGGCTCTCCTGCCAAATTATGGTGCAATTTGCACCCACGGTAATTTCTACAGAGAGTGCAACACTCACGATCACAACCAACGCCTTGTCTTCACCAAACACAGTTTCGTTGAGTGGCACAGGCGTTCCTGAAACGGAATCTCTCGGCGTAACCGTCGCCGGCAATGGCTCAGGCACAGTCACCGGAAATGGAATCAATTGTCCATCTGTTTGCTCCGTGACTCCAACCGCTGGCACAGCGATCAGCCTGACGGCTTCGCCGGCCTCGGGAAGTTTTTTCACAGGATGGACCCCAACAGGCGGGACAGCAACAGTAAACAGTTTCACGATGCCCGCGAGTAACGTGTCATTGACAGCGACGTTCACCGCGATCATCAATGTTATTTCTACGCCTACAACTTCATTGACATTCGCGGCACAGAATTTCAATACCCAATCTGCGGCTCAAATCGTAACACTCTCTTCGGGCACGAGCAACGTTCCGATCAATAACTTTAACATTTCGGTTGGCACAGGGTTCCTGCAAACCAATTCGTGCAGCACGCTTGCTGTGGGATCTACTTGCACGATCGATCTCGCCTTTGACCCGACTACTCCAGGACAAGCAAGTTATTCTTCTGCTCTCACGGTCACATCGTCAGCCAACACGATCATCATTCCCGTCACTGGAAACGCGCAGGAGAGTCCCGCAATCACGGTGCAGCCCGCATCACAAACTGTTCTCGCACCAGCTTCCGCAACGTTTTCAGTGACTGCGGCATGCATTCCAGCTTGTCAATACCAATGGTACAGCGCCGGAGGAGCAATCACCGGGGCCACATCCAGCACGTACACACTTTCGCAGACGAATCTAACAGAGAATGGAGCCGCCTATTTCGTTGTGGTTTCCAACTCAGTCGCATCAGTTCAATCTACGACTGCGACTCTAACCGTCAATGCTGTTCCGGTCTTCACGACGCAGCCTCAATCACAACAGGCTAACCTTGGAAGTTCGGTCACATTCACCGCGGGTGCCAGCGGCAATCCAGCGCCAACGATCACATGGACTGTGAATGGTGGGCCAGTGGTCGCAACCGGAAACTCCTACACGATCAGTGCCGTGACTCAAGCGATGAGTGGTGAGACCATCCTCGTTACGGCAACCAACAGCGTAGGCCAAGCACAAAGCACTCCAGCAATCCTTACAACTAGCTGCACGGCTATTTCCTCCGTGGTTCTTTATTACGGCGCAAGTCCGGCGCCAGCGTCGATCACCGTTGTCCAGGGCACCAGCATGGTTTTTACAGTGCAACAGACTGGGGGATCTTCCCCTCTCACTTATCAGTGGCTTGTAGGAGGGCAACCATCCGGCAGTGCAGCTTCTCTTAACTTCACGGCCGGTCCGAATACAAGTGTGTCTGTTTCAGTTTCCAATGGCTGCACGAATCCGGTCAACAGCACAACGACACAGATCACGGTGACGCCGGCGGAAACGCAAGCCTTAACTTCCATATCTTTTGCGAACTCAAGCCCCGGAAGCGGAACGGATGTCGGCACCGTAACTCTCCAATACCCGGATACCCTTCAGGCGGTGACGGTGAAATTATTCGCGACGGACTCGAATGAGACCGGTCAATCCAGCTATGCGGTTTTAGTTCCAGCCACAGTCACTATTCCCGTTGGACAAAAGTCAGTCACTTTCAATGCCACGGTGACGCCGCAAACCCAGGCCGTAACTACCACGATCACCGCAACGACTACAAACGTCGTTTCCACGACACTGAGCGTTGCCGCCGCGCCAATTCCTCCTAGCTTCACCTTTGTTCTCAATCCAGCGACAGCAAGTGTGACTGCGGGGCAACCTGCCACAAGTGTAATAAACGTGACACCGACCAACGGGTTCAACGGCGCCATCACTTACACCTGCACAGACCCGGCTTCAAAATCTACTTGCAGCATCAGCGGCACGCCGGCCGTGCTTTCAATCACCACGACGGCTCCAACTACGTCATCGGGATTCGCGGGTCCGGGGATTCTGGGCGTTCTCTTCGGAGCCCTGTCACTCCTGATCATCCCGCGTAAGAAGCTGCGCGCGGCGCTTGCTGCATTCATCTTGGCCTTTGCTCTAACAAGCCTTGTGGCTTGTCAAGGAGGATCAGGTGGTTCCACACAAACCCCGCCACCACCAATACAAGTTCCAGGGACGCCTTCAGGAACATACAACGTGGTCGTGACGGGCACTTCGGGAACCACAACCGCATCATCCACATTTGTACTGGTGGTGAAATGATCACCGTACTCACGATTGCCTCCGTGGTTCTAGCCCTGGCTGCTTTAGCAGATGGGGCCTCCACGGTTAGGTTTTTAAAGAATCCCACGCTTGTAGAAATTGACAACCTTATGGTTTGGATCTTCGGGACCAATCGACCGTCTGCAGCGACGGTTTACAGTCGCGGAGGAGCCGTGATTGCTGCGGAGATCGCGCTGGCTTTCGGATTGACGCATCTTTTTCATCCGCTGGGATACGCATTGTCCGTTGGCATTCTAGTCCAATCAGTGCTTCATATCCAGGCGGCAATCCTAAATTTAAAGCTGCCAAGTTGAGGACATCATGGTAACCGGCGACCTGTTTTTTATTCTTTGGATAGTCGCAAGCATACGAATTATGTGGCTGCTTTGCAAGCTCTGGGTGCACGGATTGTACGAGGCAGATGATGCCTATTGGGATGCCTGCGTACATCCTGGAAGCAATCATTGATCTTGAGAAGAACTGAAAATGTCATACGCGGATTGGTGGTGGGCAGGATCATTTGCTGCGATGGCGGTCTGTATCTTCTCGCTGTGTCTGCTTCGATCTTCGGCGCAACGTGAAAATGCAGAGCGGACAGCTTGGCACAAACGTTTTGCTGACAAGAAAAAAGAAGCACTAGCAGCCGACTAAAAATTTGCGGCAAGCCTTCCCCAAAGACGAAGCCGCGGGGTCCAAAGCCTGTAGCTGCCCACGTTTTTCGTCGGGTGCCGAAACAGAAGACGGCCAAACACGCTGGGATGAAGCCGCTCACGAAGAGCACATTCTTTCATCATCATAACAGCAACTAGAGTTTCGTTCGCTCTCGCGGACGATTGCAGGTAAATAACAGGAAGGAACCGACACGAATGATTCAGGACAAGATGGATCTGTTCGACAAGACAATCCACACACTCTGCACGAGGGCGTTGGGCCAGGGAATCTCACCGCCATTGAAGGTATCGTTCATCAACAAGAGAAGCGGACACGAGTTCTTTCACACGGAAGTAACTCAGACCCCACCAAACAACGAGTTGGCCTGGAGGAGAAATTACCCGACCGACTTCAATGGCCCGATCATCGTCAACGTCACAGGGAACTTCCTGCTGACATGCGAGATCAACGCCGGCGAAGAACTGAAAACTGCATCCGCGACCTGAAGCGCCTGGGCGAAAGCGTTTCAGTTGGAGGAGAGACGGCCGTTGTCGAGAGAACAGCGGCCGTTTCCTTTTGTCACGCAAGAGATCAAGCAACCGCCCCAAGGTATAGGTCCCGCGGCCGGTTTTTCGCGGGAGAGGAAAGAATGAAGCGTCTCACAATTGAAGAAGCCGAACGCCGGTGCCCTGATATGGTGAAGGGGCAAGTGTGGAGGGGCGTAGACGAGAATTACAAATTCCTCTGTAAAACACACGGGGAATACAAACAAATTTTCTACAGCCATAATTACGGCTACGGTTGTGAAAAATGCGGACGGGATGCAGTTGGCAAGTCCAACAGCCTTACAATTGAAGACGCAGAAAAACGTTTCCCAAATATGGTGAAAGGACAAACCTGGAAAGGAACCAAAGCTAAATATCAATTCCTCTGCAACAAAGGTAAAGGACATAAATACGAACAGAGTTTTGATAGCCGCCGAGTTGTGGCAGGATGTCCTGTTTGCTCAGGATACGGACGCACAATCAAAATAGCTGAAACAGAGCAGCCTGATTTAGTAAGAGGCCAAACATGGAGAGGTGTTGATGCTGATTATAAGTATCGGTGCAAAACGCACGGGGAATATCAGCAATCATTCGCGCACCACAAACGCCAGGGGTGTCCGAAATGTGGACGAATGATTGTAGAAGCAGCGACTAGACTAACAATCGAAGAGGCCGAAGCGCGTTGTCCCGACATGGTGAAGGGCCAGAAGTGGCGACCGCTTTTCGGGTGTTTGTTGGAGTTGCCGATTTGGGCGTTTTAGCCAAATCGGGGCCTGAGCAATCTGAAAACCCTGATTGAATACCAAGGTGAGCAACACTATCGTCCCATGCGGTTCCGTAGAATCAGCGCAAAACGAGCAAGACAAGCGATACAGGGATTCAAAAAGATCCAACGTCATGACAGTATTAAACGCCACTGGGCTCGTCGCAACGGTTACAGACTGATCGTGGTGAGCTATCGGATCAAAGACATTGAGGGGTATCTGAAGAAGCGGTTGACTGTATTTGGTGTGGCAGCTAAGAAGAAAGCTGCGTAGAGTTTCAACTTGGTGCCAGGGCGAAGGCGCTTTAGTGGAGGAGATGCCGGGGAGTTTGAGAGGAACTCCTCGACGTTTTTGTGCGTGGATGCCAAAATGACTGACAACTTTAAATCGTTGATTGCATTTGGGATCCCAAATGGCTCGCAGAAAGTCCAACAAACTCAAACGTTTCTGTGGTTCCAGGACGACATCACTCATTTAGGAAACCTGAACTTTATCCTTTTAAGTTACGGTCCCACAACAACTTACAAGTTACGGCTTCCCAGTTGACGAACTGTTCGACTTGAAAATCAAACCAGTGGCGTTGAACTTTGTTTCCAGTTTTTCTAGAGCTTCGCGCGTCTCATTGTCCGGCACCATAGCATAAAGTTCAAGCGTAGTCGAAATGTCGCTATGGCGCAAGATCGCCTGAATGAGTTTCGGGTGTACACCCATGCCGAGAAGATTGGATGCCAAGCCGCGGCGAAAACCATGAAAGCCTCGCCACTGAACGCGACCGTCTTTTTCGAGTGCCGGCTTGATGACGTTCACGACCAGGTTGTGAAGATTCAGCGGCACACCTCTGCGTTCGCCGGCGAATACGTAGTCGTTCGGATTCGGTTTAATGCGCTCTCGCCGACGCGCCAAGATGCTTTCGACCAGGGGAATAACTGGCACAGCATTCTCGCTTGCGGCCGTCTTCACCGGTCCAACGTGTTTACCCCAGACTGATCGGCTGACGTTCAAGACCCGTTTGGATTCGTCCCAATCTGACCAGCGGATCCCCCGACATTCACTTTGCCGCAAACCAGTCATGCTCAGAACACCGATCACATCGGATGCAGTTTGACGGCGCCGGATCTCCTTCTCAGGAAGATCTTCTTGTTCGATGGCTTCCAGCATCCCAAGAGTGTCTGAGACGCTGTACGCGGCACCGCGAAACCTCACTGGTCTGCCAGGAATACTGACATCCGTAATCGGATTCTGGCCGTCGAGAACGCCCTCCTGCTTCGCGTGTTTGAAGACCGCGCTGAGAAAAGCCTTGATGTGAATTAGGGTTCGCCGGCCAACGGGAATCTCACGCAGCATTCGCTGCGCGTGGACTGTGCGAAAATTCCGCAGTTGAGTATCCAGCTTGTCTTTCACTTTGGAGAACGCGAATCGATAGGCATCAATCGTGGCGGGGCGTAACTGGTTTTCGACGGAGGGGAAATAAAAGTCTTCAATGTAGTCAGAAATTTTAAGGGAGGATTCGGGTTGGAACTGCTTGCGATTGATCGGGGCCAATATCTCGTCGGCTAGATGCCGAACGCTGTGTGAAGTGGAAAACTCTTTGGAGACTCGTGCCAGCTTCTTGCTGACGCGAACACGCTTCCGCTGGCCGTTTCGAAACTGGAAGTCCCAATACAAAATGGTCCAGGAACCCCTACGACAAACGATCGTTCCCCTCTGCATGAGGGGGATCGTGCCCTAAAATCCCTGTGAATATCAAGATGGGATGGTCCCACAAGTCCAGGCGAGCCCAGAAAGACGCACCACGAGCTCCGCAAGCGGGATCCCGAGGCGCCCGGGCCAGGAGCCGTCCAAGGCATCTGTGAGATCTAATTGCATTAGTATGAGCGCTGTAGGGGTCCAGAAAGGGCCTGGGGCGATCCAGGGTGCGGTTTTGGGGTGGATCTAGTGTTCGGGGGTAGGCCGGCGCGTCTGGGATGTTCCGGGGGGCTTTAGGACGGCAAATCGGGTTTTACTTTTTCTCTTCCTCAATTTTCTCTATATGCGCCGGGGCAATGTCTATCGCTGGGACAAGCCTGTGGGTTGGCTTTATGCCCGCAGGCGCAGGTTCGATGATGCCTTCGCGGACCAGTTGCCCGATCGTCTTGCCCGCACACGGGATGGTGAGATTATGGATTCTATTTTTCACCTTGTTTTTCCTCGGATTTTTCGTTGATCAAGCCCGCGCTCGTCCTGGGTGTGGACGTGGACTTGCGTTGAGAACGTCCGCGCGCAATTGGTAGTGCTTCAATCTCGGCCTTCGTGCGTGCGATTCTGCGGTTCCATTTCGCGTCTTCGTATTCCTTTCTGAAATCTTCGAGATGCGCAGCAACAGCAGCCGCGAGTTTTGGATCTTGGGGTTTCGTTTGCTTCATAATTTTTTCTCCTAAAAACAAGGGCAGCCCCCATCCCGCGGACGGTCTGTGCGCAAGACGAAAGGCTGCCGGTTATTGATTTGCAGTTTGTTAATCCCGCGCAATGCCGGGAGTTTTGTTTCCAATAAGCCCGGTGTCGGGGGTAATCGTCGCAGGACTGTAGGTTTTAGCAACGGTGGAAACGCCTTTAAAACCGTCTGCAGCCGGACTGCCTTCCTTACCGACAGTAGCCGGATCGGGTGTGACAACGACATTGGAATTTTCGGCCGCAACAAGTCACTTCGCCGCGGTCCCGATTATCGGCGCCCAGCTTATAGAGCGCCTTTCTCGACCTTGTGAAGCACCGTTCGTCGGCCGGACACCTTCAGAATCTTGTCCTTTTCAAGCCGCTTGCCCGCGACGTGCTTCTCGCGTTCTATTCTTACGGCAGCCCCGTTTTTCTCAGACTTGACGTGGCGACCATGCGTCACAGAACTTTTTGGTTCGACATGACGCCTGGATGATTCGCCTTTGCTTTCGAGGACGCCTTGAACGGTTCCGGGACTCAGATTTTCGTTAAAATCGTGGCCCTGGTTTTCGTTTTCAGTCTCCGCGAGCGCATCGGCATTCGGTACTTCTTGGTCAACTTCTTCTAGATTGCTCATGAATTACTCCTATAGGATTGCTGCTTCCGCTTTGTACACAGCGGTTTTTGGATGCCGTCAGGAAACCAAAATTCGTCTTACAAATCGCCGCGCGATCTCGATCGCGTAGCGAATGGTATCCAGCAAAATGATCATCGCGGTTTCGCGATGTGGCGAAGTCGCACGACCAGGCCATTTCGCACGCCTAGCCGTTTCAGTGTAGGCACTTTCGGGAGCGTCCCGGCTCTCTGAGCGTTCTCAGTTGTGATTTTTTCGCGGCTGTTGTCTGGCCCAAGCTCGACATTAGCAAGACCGAGCGCTGGTTTTCTACCTGACATTTTCAAGCTCCTCGCGAAGCTTCTCGATCTCCTCACGAAGCTTCTCGATCTCCTCGAAGAGTTCCAAGCGAACACGGTGAAGGGCATCCAGCACACCATCCCTATACGCCTGATCAAGCTCGCCGAAAAGATCTTTCCTTATAATCGCAACAGCATCTGCTACGCATTCTGCAACATTCCCATCGCGACCGTCTTTTCCGTCGTTACCCCGCTGGCCGAATGGACCCTGTTTTCCGGCCGGACCTTGCTTGATTGTAAGCAGCTTTCGATGATCTTGTTCTATCGCGCCGAGGCGGGATTCAAACGCGTCTATTCTCGCTTGAAACCTCAGACTTGGTTGCCTATGAAACACTTCTTGTTCGACATTTTCTAGCCGTTTTTCAATACTCATTTTTGATTTCTCCTAATTAGGATTTACATTTTCGGCGTTTCGAACCGCCGTTTCGCCGCGGATTTCTCGGAGGCAAACTTTATTTGGGATCGGTTGGGCCATCGGGGTTCTCCAGATCCCTTCTAATTTTTTCCGCTCGCGCATCCAGCCGATCAATTTCCTCATCTAACACTTTCGTCAGGGTGTCCAAGCCGGCTAGGTCGCCTTGTAACTGTTGTTTTGGTTTCTCTTCTGGATGTAACTGTGGATGTGAAAAGCGCCCCGAATCCGGGGTCGCGATCGCGTTTCCGCCCTTCGCGTAGTGCGGATTACCAACCTTGACATCGTGAGCCTTCTGTCCGGAACCTTTGAACCCCATATCCGCGCAACCTGTCTGTGGAGTCCATCCTGGGGCATCGGACGGCCCAACCGAAGCTACACGATCTGGACGCTTGAACGGGGTGAGATCCTTTACTGATAAACCGTCTACTAGAGCGGCAACCTGCTCTCCAGGCCACAGATAACCTTGAGCATCAGGACTGAGATTTTTCTCAGTGACCTGAAAATCAAAATGATTCTGGTCCGATACCACACCTGTTTTGTTCGTGATGGACCAGGACTTCACAGTTAAAACTATTCTTTTAGGGTCATGTATTCCCACGGTGTTTCTCCTTGATGATATCCAAGCGCCTGCAATTCCGCTTGTTCCTCGGGGCTGTAAAGCAAGATCGGATCTGCCTCGTACTCAAGCGATGGCCGTTGCCTCACGCCGTGATACAGGAAATCATTGAGCTTCAAATTCGGAATGAGGTCTCGACTCTCCTCCGCAACTCTTTCAACCCGGAAAAACAAATCTTCTTGATCCGCTCTCTTGAGCCACCCATTACGACCCTGAATGATCCAACGATGCACCCGTGAGATCTCGAAATGATCCTCAATGTTTCCAACAAAAGGCTCCCGAAAAACAGGAACTACATCGATCGCCATCAACTTACCAACGTTTCGACCGTCAGCTTGTGGGACCAGATCGAAGTGGACTGGCACCCCTACGATTTGTGCGTCCCGAATTCTGCCTAGTGCATCAGGAATTATATGCCTCACGTGATAAAACACACGGCCGCGTGAACCGTCCTCTTTTTTGTAAGCAATAAAACCATAGCCGGCCCCTCGACGGCATTCGCCCCCGTTCCAACTCTCGACAATTCCGTCCATCATGACCCCCAAAAGTTCGGGCGCCCTGTGGGTGGGGCGCCCGGTATACCACATTGAGCGATAGTATCGGCCGGTGAAGCCGCTTCGGGACTCAATGTGATCGATTAAGGACCCGAAGATCGTTTACTGCTTAGATAACTCTGCGAGAACACCCTCGCCAGGTGCCGGCAACGACGCAGCCATTCGGATCAAAGCATTCGTGCCCCGCATCTTCCGATCGGCAACAAGGGCTGCTTTTGCTCTCGCGCGCTGGCGCTCACGCTTCCGGCGAAACTTAGATTTCCGGCCGGCCATGTCAGATCCTTCCGGTGTTACAGGCTTGGTCGTAGTAAGGATGCATCCGCTGATCGTCTATCCACTTTTTCTTGAAATCCTGAGAGCCTAAGTTACGAAAATCCGCGATGCAGAGAGCAACATAATCAACCTTGACTGGCGGGGCTGCAGGCTCTGCAACGCGTGTTCCTACCTTCGCAGCCTCTGCTTCCATCTCTTCATAGAGAGCATTTTGTTTTTCGGAGAAGTCTTCGACCAGAAGCAATCGATCTAAAGCGCCATCCTCGACCAAACTAACAAAAATCTGAGAATAGGACCTCATGTAAGCGTCTATTAGCTCTTCATCCACGCGCGAAACCAGATTCCCATCTTCGTCTCGGCCTAATACAAACGCACCCTCGTGTTCGATGATATAAACAACATCTTTGAACACCCCGTCAAAATGCGTTCTTATGTAAGCTGCCACCGTATTTTGGAGGCCATCTGGACCACCGTATTTGTAACACCCAAGCAATTCCTTGTATTTTTTCACCCAGAGATCCTTCCACACAAAGTCCATGAGTTCTCTGGTGTCTTTTACAGTAATCATTTCCGCTCTCCTCTTAGATCTTACCGGCCGCACGAGCGGCCTCAAACAACCGATTCCATTCCTTATAGCCGTCTGGATTACTGGCCGCGTTCGATAACGAACGGCATTGTGCAACACTGAGTTTGTGATACTTCTCGACGAAATCAAGAACGTCCTGAGGGACCTTGCCAGTTTGAGTAGCCGGCAAACGATCTGTCGGGACCACCGCACCCCCGCTAGACTGAGTTGCGGCCCATTCGCCTTCGACCTTCTCGCGAAGGAAGACGCCAAATGCTGCATCTTTTCTTGCTCTTTGCCGGCACTCTTCCGCGGAATGAGTTCGTTCCCACTCTCCGAATTCACGCCAAGCAAGTTGAGCTTCGGTCAAAACTTTTCCGTTCTTATCCCGAGGACGATCGTCAACAACGACCTGACGCTCAAAACTGTTGCTGAGCATCATATCCGTCAGAGCCTTTGTCATTGAAGAGACAGAGATTTCTTTGTTCCCGTAAAATCTACTGAACCGATAATAAGCAAAAAGCTGCTCATCGGTGTCTGGACCGCGGAATTCAGCGTATTGCTTCCCTTCCTCCGTGGCTAGGAGATCCTCAAAAAACGCATCCTGCGCCGGCTTGCAGTCATCAACCCACAGTCGATCATTGACTCCCGCCCAAAATGGACTGCCAAACACATACCCATCTAGTTCTGAAAAATCATAATTCGCCATCACTTCTTCTCCTTACCTCTGAGATCGCCTGGACGCAATTGCGGTCCAGGGGTTACTTCTTTCTTTTCCTCTTTCGGTTGTTCGGCGGGCTCTGCTCGCTCTGCAAACCTGAGAAAATCACCGCCCCGTTCAAAAACCTGATTGACTGCACTTTCGGGTGAATCACCGCGAACGGATTCAATCCCCTTGTTTGGAAATCTAACGTACCAGCACTTTCTTTGAGTCTTCGTTTCAAAACCCGGCACGGCACGAAGCCCCCTGTAACTCATCGAAACGCGATCATCCCGCAAGCTCGATGAGCCCACGGCATCCTCTGCTCCGACTTCTTCTCCGTCTGGACTCAGACTGAAAAAGTATCTACCAGAATTCACAGCCCCTTCACTGTTGAAACGACGCCGTGCGAGAACAGCGTAACCGAATTCAAATTTCTGGGCTGCATGAAAATCGTCATCAAAAATCGGGACCAATTTAATTTGACCCGTCACTTTGCTTTGGGCGTTCTCCACTTTGGAAACCCAGGCGCGTTGCCCTGTCTGCGCGTTGATTACCCAGATATAAACAAGACTCGTTGATGCAATCATGGTTAAATTTTCCCTTCCGCGGCTAATTTATTTATGGCCGCAAGATAACGAGGATCACGAAGGCATTTTTGAGCCACGATTCTTGCTGGTGTACTTCTGTATTCCTCCAGCGAAATTACAAGCTCTTGCCCTTTTGGGACAGCCGCGGCTGCGGCTTGTGGGGAAAGTGTGGGCGGGCTCGGGCGACGATAACCATGCCGATCGCAGGCTAAGTTGTACCTAATTTGGAAGTACCGACCATCGGCACTATTCTCAAAATACCTTCTCTGTAGTTCAGCCGGCGAAAGACTTGCAAACTCTTCCAATTCATTGCGGGTCAATGGGACATCACGAACCTCTTTCACGGCCACATCCCACTGCGCGCGAGATTCCGCGCGTTGTTTCTCTGCGTCAGAGGCGGCATTCCCGCCGTCTGTTCTCGGAAACTTTGAGCGGGCCAGGAAACGATCGATCGTTGTTTGGGACGGAACCGCTTGCGCAGACACGAGACGCCCCAAGAGCTTCTCCAAATTCTCAGGACTCTGGAACTTCCTCCAGGTCACATTCGCATTGATTTCAATTTTGTAGTCTTGCTCAGTGAACATATTCTTTTCCTCAATCTTGCAACCAAAAGGAACGGACGCGAGCCCGGTCCTTACCTCGTGTCCGTCAACAAAATACGTGACTTTTGCTCTTTCCAAAGCTGACCAGCGGTGATTTTTATGATGTCCTGAACGTCTTTACCTGACAATCCACCCTTTCTGTATAGTTCAGACGCAACAGCCTGGATCTCAGGCCAACATTTCCACACCAACAGAAAAGTCATTCGCTTATATCTCTCGCGCTCATGTTCGTCTTTAACAAGACAATTGAATTCATCTAGATCATGTTTTAAACCAATCTGATCTGCCATATCTAAATCGAACTTACGGGTTGCCATAGGACCGGCCAGAACCATGATTGGACGAAGCGAACTAGATTTTCCTTTGTTTGGTGCCAAACTGCTAACTCCTGCTAAACTATCGAGTCTGGGACCGTCTTCTTTCAAATTTCTAAACCGGATGGATTTAATCTGAAAACCCAGAAAATGTCCTAAAACCGCGTGACCGGCTTCGTGGTGGGCAATCATCATCCATGCGTAATTACTCAAAGGCGAACCACGAAAATCAAAATCAGAATCTAACACCATTTATCTCCTACACGCCCCTGTCGGTGGTCCGAATCCTGGACCCTGCTCGTAAGGATTCCAGGGAGGATCGGGTGCATCCTCTCCTGTCCCTTCCCCTGGACCGATTTGCTTTTCTTGCGGAAGAGGTTCATCGGGATACAACATGTACTCCAATTCCCGCGCTTTGTAATCCTCTTGCAGCCTACGAGTCTCGCCTGGATCTTGCGCCGGGTAACGTGAAGGACTCATCTGGGTCGAGAACAAGTAAGCTACGGCATCAAGCACATCGTCGTTTCTTCCTGAAGGATAAGCCTCGAATTCCGCGATCAGTTCGTCCAAATCGGGCAACTGATCTGAAAAATGCAAGAAGCCTTGACGAAGCATCGGCTCCAACACAGCGATTCTTGAGTGCTTTGCATTTTTCTTCACATCCACAGTCACGAAATTCAAGGGTATACAGTCTGTGATCCCCATAGACAAAGCGATGTTCTCGATCGCTGGCCGTAAGTTCTGAGCCCCGTTCGACCCCTCAATCGAGATCAACTGGGGCTTGTAGCGAATCCAAGCGTCCACGATGGTCTGAGCCAGATCCCGCGGCTGATAATGATCGCGGTACATATCGATGATGTAGGTCTGATTCTTGTCATCCACGGCGCCCACAACGCCCACCGTGTAATCAGAAAGAGATCTGGTGCTGTACGCAAAATCCCAACTCATGTAGTTGATGGCTTTCGTTGGCAGCGCACTAAACGGAACCACCGCTCGAAGCAGAAGGTCGATCGGGAACGTCACGTCTGAATCGTGCAAGAACTTCAAAAGATACTGGCTTGCAAACGTCCGGCGATTCTTGTGCTCTTTATCCAGCAAAAATTTGGGAGAAAGGCGTTCTACAAACAAATAATCGTAATCCTCTGGTTTAAGCTGTTCCGCAGGAACCGAACTCTTCTCGGACTTGACGGTACGCGCCGGCTTGTAAAGAACTTTTAAGCTGTCAACGTTCGGCGCCCTCTTCTGCATTTGAGCATAATAATCCTCCCGATCGTAGGGGGTGCCAATGATGATTCGTGTTCCACCTGGGTCCAAAAGTGATTCTGCCAAGTCGATCGCATTCACTACCTTGTCAATCTGGTCCTCAGTGGCCGAATTTATGTCGTCTACGCAATCATCAAGTATCTGGAGATCGCAGTGAATTCCAGGGAGCCGGCTCTCCAAGCTACTGCACATGACGTTGGGCTCTTTTTGCTGTGAGACGTGATTCTTGAGATCGAAAGTGTCTGCTTGTCCGTCCTCGTTGCTCTTGATCACATACTGCGGGAAAAGTTGCTGCCACGTAGTCTCAGGATCACCGGAGACACTGATAAAGAAACCCTTGAGTTGCTGCAGGAAAAGACGGCTCAATTTTCGCGTCGCGGTCAGAATCAAAATTCTCACGTCTGGAAATGCCATCAAAAACTGGAGGCAAGAACAAATGTTACAGGTGCTTTTGAATGCGCCCCTCGGGAACAAAAGCAACCGATCCTTAATTTGCGGGCTCTGCTTGTCCAGTGGAAGGCTCGGATCAAGCTGCACAAAGAATTCACACATCTCCCGATGAGTTTTGTTCACGAAGCGAAGACCCAAAACACTGCGAGCCAGAAACATCAGGTCCGTTTTCGCGCGTTGTTGCAACTGACGATACCAGAGGGGCTCAGGACCTAAAGGAACCTGCTCCATCATCTTTGTGCGGTGTTCCGCGGCACGCCGAAATGGATCAGTCTCCTCAGGATGCCACTCGACCATGATCTCGTCGTATTCCATGTAGACGGCGAGTTCGTCTCTCAATTCACTAAGATCCCGCGAAGCCTTTGCCGGCGTTGCGTAGGGGAAGCGTTGATCCATCGCAGCCAGGAGATGATCCGTACCAACCGATTCATGGCGCTCCTCAGCAATCTTTCGGGCTTGCTCCAACAATCCAGTGTTGCCGGCTACGATAGGCTTATCGTGGGGCCAGTTTTCCCGATCACTTGTAGGAATCGCAGCAACATTTTCCAGCACCTTCGCGTTCGCTACGCGATCTGAATTCATGCTAAAAGTTTCGAGAACCGTCGCCGGCAACGCACCTGTTTGAATCTGCCTTGCAACTTCCGAAAGCCTAATCCTGTCCGGTTCGTCTGAGGCTTTCTTCGCGGCTTTGCGGACCAATGCCGTCAATCGCTTTGCGATCCGACACGAAAAACGGCCCTCGGACACGGTGGCTTCGAGGACCGCCTTGATACCAGTCAGCATAGTTTCATAACTCGGGTTTTCGCGGATGTCATCGAGTTCTTGGGTTGGGGTTCGCATGTTGGTCTTACTCCAATACAGGATTAATTTCCCACTTAATGGTTGGCTGTCCTGGACCGGCTAGACGCGGGAGTTCACGAACCCAACCCTTCTCGGCTAGATTCTCCAAAGCAAACTCCACACTCCACTTATCCTGTAAGCCGTACCAATGCTTCCGAAGAATGTCCCGAGATGTGAACCCGATACAAGATCCCTTAGTGGTTACTAGGTCGTGAGTTTTAATACGCTTGGTGATCTCGACCTCAGCTTTGTGAATCGGGCCTTGGATACAACCGTAAATACGCCGCATGTGTGATTCCAAATATACTAAGAGGTCAATTGCCTTCCTAAGATGGGCAGCATCGATCGGATGATAACCCATCAATGACCCAACTCCGATCAAATCAACAATCTGGAGCAAGCCGGCGACCTTCGGCAACAAGCCTTTGTACTTCGCAAGATGTGATCGTTTGACCATATCCATTTCGACAGATAACTTAGTGTCTAGGGCTGCAAACCATTCATCGAAAATAACCTGAGCATCAGGAGCAAAATGCATCGAAACCTGCTCTTCCCTCATGCTGGCTAAATCACGAATCACTTTACGAAACCGTTGTTTAGCCTCGTCATTAGCAATCCGATCAACGATCGGAGGTTTGGTATCATCCGGCCACACCAAAAAACCAAAACGCGGAATCATACCGTCATAAATATTGTGTGCATTGCTCAAGAACTCCCGAAACATCTCTGGCTGAAACCCACCAAAGACAGAAGCACACATGATCGCGTAACCGCCTTCCCGGCCCAAGCGATCGACACTGTATGGATCATTGCCATTCATCGCCGCAAGAAACATGCCGCGCTGAACTTCACGGCCCTCTTTATCCAACTCGGCTACCCAGGAGGACAACTCATCGCGGTAGTACAACAAACCTGTGGGATTATCTTTCATTACATCGTGCATCTTCTCGGGTGTCGCGTCATTCAAAATCAGGCGGCGCCGCGGCGGAGGTTCCTCTGGCTTTGGAGCAAAATCGAGATCATTGTCATAATCATTTTTCTTGTTTGACTTCTCCTGCTTCCTCTTACCTTCTTCCCATCGCTCAACAGTTTGCTCATAAGCAGCCTTGAGTTCATCGTGCTCTTGTTTCCAATCAAGATCCTGCTCTATAACATGGTTGGTAAATGTCTTCCATGTTGGTGTTTTCGTCTTGCCGGATGGTGCAACAACAGCGCCAGATACTGCAATTGCTTCCTTCCATTCCTTATCCTTTGCCTTCGGGTAGACGAACGCGCGGCGGCCAATCACGCCCGCAATTGTCACAAGAGAACAGACACCTGTAAAATCAAGTGGAACAGACATCCGCTGACTAACATCTTCAACCCACGGACGAATGCTGTCAGGCAAAAATTTAGCATCAAACGACGCAACAGGCGCTAATACATCTTCCACAGGAACCACAGTGGGCCATTCGCTCTCCGCGGGAGTTGGAACCTTGGTAGTGACAAGACGTTTGGCTTCTTCCACACCAACCTTGGGCACCAATTGTGCGATCTCTTTTAGCTGCACAGCAACAGAAGTGGGCACATCAATCTCCACCTTTATAGAAGGATCAAGCGGCGGTGGTGCTGACGGTGGAGCAACCACGAGAGTCCCGGCTCTGCGCGCAGCGCGGCGGGCGTCTAGCTCCGCTTGCTTGGCTATCCACTCTTCTCTTGTAGATTCTCGTTTACGCAACATGACTTACACCCTCTGCTTTCTTTGGCTGAATCTCAATTCTTATCGTTGCACTTGGAAAGTGTGCCGACACTCCAACGATGCGAAAAGTCCAGTCAGCTACCTTCATCAACTTTGCCAGCTTGGAAATGCCTTTCAGGTCAATACCGTATGGCTCGCTCACAAGAATGTCTTCACCATCTTTGTTTTCTACGAATCCCCAGTGGTCCAAGCCCTCATTGAATCCACTCAAGGCACTTTGAAAAAGAGTCACGGCTGTTTCACTGGTCAGATCTCTGTTGTCTTCAACATACTTAAATCCTGGCACGGGCTCCCCAAACTCATTCTTACCGGCCTGATATTGCGCCTCCATGCTTTTTATTAATTCCTGGTCAACGGGTGGATTGAAATCTTCTTTCGGAAACATCTTTTTAACGCCATCGATGAACCATTGGGGAGGATCATCGAAAGGATCACGCGGCCCGTTTGCTGTTTGAATCGTAATGCGCTGCGGAAGGTCAAACATTCCATCTACAAGATGAGGCACAAAAACTGTTGGGAGATCCAGTTTTGGAAGACCTGTAGTCGGATCTTCCCCTAAAGGTTCCGCGAAAGAGTCAACACCCTTAGAAAGACCGGCGAAATAATCATGGACTGTCTCGTTCAACAAATTCAGCGGCAAACTGATAGCCGCAACCAATCGCGCTACCCCAGATGTCCCAGCCACACTGTCGGCACCGGTGTGAAGTCTGACGCCTTTCTCGTCGATCTGTAGGTCTAACCTAGTCATGGTGCTCTCCCGAGGACCGCATTCGTTGTCCTTACACTAATGCTGCCGAATCGGGAATTGACCGCACTTTCGCCCGCAAGCTATTGATTCTACAGCCAGTTGTTGACACCAGGGCACTAGCATCAAAAATCGGCATTTTCCCATTCTCCCTCTGCGATTGCCACAACAAACGGGGTGCGCCAATCAGCGATGAAGATAGCGTCCTTTTGAAAAGCCTGGTCCAGTGCCGTCCTGATCCCTTTGACAGCTTGAATGAACTGGTCTTTTGACGGCCGCTTCTTCTTGTCAAACTCCCAGCGATCGCGTTGAGCTTGCTTCTCGGTCTTGTTCTTCAAATCCGTCAGGGCCTCTTCGTAGGATTCAAACCGATCCATATCGAGCTTGTACCATCTGGGTTTTCCGCGAACGATGTGCGCGTAGACCACCCGGCCATCGTGCGCCTTGATATCCGCAATCTGTGCGGGAGTGAATTTCGTAGTCGGCATTGTTTTCTTCATAGCGTATGTCCTTATCTTCTTCAGTTTTGTGATGAACGTTTTTCCGTACTTGAACCCATGCCTCTCTGCAAGATCTTCTTTGCTATCAAAATCGCCGTTGTGGAAATCCAGATCCCACTGCATCAAACAATAGTTCTCATTCGAGATGTTGAACTGAACTCCCGTTTCTGGGTCGGTTCGATCATCTTCGCGCGGATCTAAGGAGGACCATGCGTTACCATCCAGCAAAAGTTTCTCGTAGCCGGCGCGACACTGTGCCCACCGCGCTTCTTCTTGTTCCGTTTCTTCCTTTAGCTGCTCAGGGTCTTTCCGCGAACCGCGGTAAATCACCTGACTGGTGCCTTCGATGTATTTTGATTTTCCTTGTCCGCTATATTCGTCGTCATCGTTTGGCTCAAAATATCCTTCACTTAACTCTTCGTCCTCAATAGAATCAAGAAGTTCTTGAGGAACTACTTCCGGTTGTCTTGCAATATAAGGAACTGCGAGTGACTTTCCTCTTATCTGTTCTGCCTTTCGTAGCATGGCCCAATGATATTTCCCAGGATCACTTGCGATGAAACGGAGGTCGCAAATCGGCATAGAGTCAATCATCGATGCTGGTCGGGCGTCCTGCCCTAGTGGATTTGTCATCGCAACCAACGCATTCGCATGTTCTGGAATCACGTAGTTGTCAGTGTGATCCCTCTCGTCTTTTTTACCACCATTAATCATGCCCCAGTCGTAGCGTAACGAGTCAGGCATCTGCCGATTTCCAAGCGTCTTCTTGACCTTCGTGCCCGTGACGATAACTTTGTCAAACGGAATCAGTTTCTCTTTAGGGGGCGGAAGTGGCTCGATCTTTCCTTTATAGCGAGCCCGAGTGAAATCTCTCAATCCACCACGATATTCGTCTTTGATTTCATCGTAAGAAAGCCATGCGGTTGATATCTTTGTGCCGCCTGACGTTTTCCTGTCTCGAAAAGGACACGGATAACCGCTCTTCTTTTTTGTTAGATTCCAGTCCTCAAACAGACGTTGATCACATTCTCGTGGCAAAAGTTTCCAGCACTTTTTGATCTTCTGCCACCGCCAATGCCGACCGAAACCTTGCGTCCAGTTCTGCCATTCAGGAGGCAACTCTAAAACATTTGGTCTTTCGAGACAGGAATAAAAGCACATCAAATCATTCATCCCAAGTTGTTGTTCGAGACGATCACGCAACAATCTTGCCATCCACGAATCGTCGTCTAGCAACCAGGATGTGATCTTGTCAGACTTCTTGCTGAACAATGACTTATCGATTGGACAGTGTTTTGTTGAACCCAACGTGCGCGCGGACAATGCCCATTTAAACAGTACAAAGTGCGGCACGATGAAAGGAATAAGACCCGAATCAGTCGGCTTGACTTCGAGTTTACAATCAAAATAAGACCAGCCACAAACATCCCTAAAGCCGGTTGGCACAAAAGTGATCGGATCGGGGCAGACAAAGGGCTCAACACCGATCGGCTGCGGGACACCCACCTCGGCTTGTAAAAAGGCCGTCATCATTGTTTCTGTCCCGACTCCTTCTTTATTTTCTCGGTCTCAATCAAATATCTCTTCGCGCGCTCTTCATAAGGATCGATGCCAGATGCATTTTCAAGATGAGCGCCTTCCTCTAAGAAGTGAACGAAACCCCGCCCCATCGCTGCACCGGATCTTGTGTGTTTGTCTTTTGCATAATCAGGAATCTTGAGTTGTTGTCTGGGCACGGAGTAGTTCACAATCGTAGCGTGGTCTACAATGCGAGACTTCGGGGCACGAACTAAAAGCAGAACAGCGTGGACCAGGAACAGGCGACGAGCATCGCCAGGTCCGAAACTCATCCATGTCCTATACAAAGACTCAACCTCAACATGAGCCGTCAATGAAGCGATGCCTACATCTTCACTGGCAATGATCCGTAGTCGTTCCCACAATTGATCGGCATGCTTATCCAGGTCCATTTCCGTCGCCCAGAAAAGCGCATCCTCTTCTTTTCCGCGACGAATGGACTTCTGCAAAGCAGAAATCACTTCATCGTCGTTGTAGTTAAAAGGTAAGTTCACAGATCCTCCTCTTCGGACAGTCTTCCAAGAAGGCCACGCGGTATCGTTTTACCTGGCAGAAGCAGATCGGCCGGCTCATCCTCTATTGACTTTGCAGGAGGCTCCACGAGGGTTGGTGCCCCCTGGTCGGCCGCGGGGGGAATAGGTACTACTTTTGACGCCGCGGATACATCCGGTTGTGCCGAATCGTTACTGGTCGGGGCCAGTGCTTCGATCGGGAAGACAGGTTGCTTGACAGGCGCCGGCTCTTCCGCGGGCGGGGCGCCCAAGGTATTGAAGGGCTCGCCGTCGCTTTCTTCTTCACCTTCGATTGGCTCTTCCTCAACTTCATCGCTGTCGCTGGATTCTGGCCAATCGTCGCCACCAGGACGGCCCAGGGTATAGACCTTTTTCCCACCGTTGACAGTTCCCTGTTGCGCCGGTCTTGGCACCGGTGCCGACTCTGTGGGTTTTGTTGCTGGGGTCTTTTCCACGGACACTTCTGACTTTGCCGACCGCTGACTCTTCTGGGCGTCGTGATAGACTTTCAGAACGTTCCGCGCGGGCGTCTCTGGGTTGTTCTTGCCCCGATCACGGTCCTTCTTGTCCTGTTCTTTCGCTGCCTGCAAAATCCGCTGTTCCCAGACAGGAAGGGTCGTGATGATACCCAACAGGCTCTCGATCGTCTTGCTGGGAGATAGGTTTTCATCCCTGGCAACCACCAAGATCTTGTCATTTAGAAGAGGATCGAGCCCCGCATGAACGTTGATCTTTCTTATCTTAACTGCCTTGTTTCCCATGCTTTATCTCCTTTTGCTAATTTGCAAGTTTGCTAGTTTGCAAAAATGCGAACCATCTCATTTTGAATACTAGCACAGACGCGAATTCGTGTCAAGTAAAAAATGTAAAAATCTTTTTGTGCTGTAAGTCATTCATTCAAAAGCATATAGACTAACTAGGAAGATGCGGACGAAAACAAATGGCAACAGATGTGTTCTTTATGTCTATAGCGTAGACGTATCCTAAGAGTCGTCTCAAGATGAGATCAAACACACAGGGAAGCCCGCACAGCCATCAAAACAGATGGGATGTCCCGAATTGCGTTCCCGAGGCGGATCCAGTCAGGAAGGGCGGGAAGCGTGCGAAGAGGACTAAGTGTAGGCAGGGGCAACAACTTGGAAACCCAGGGGTCGGCGCCGGGGCCCCGCCTTCGGAAACAACGACGCGTGTCCGGGGCAGCCTGAGCGCACAACGATCGCCATCCGGCCTCACGTGCGAAACCCTCCCAGGGCAGCCGGCGCAGCGTGAGCATACAGTGCTAGCGACGGTGGCAATTAGTTTTTATCCAAGCGACTTGAGGGATGTGACGAATATCACGTAGGCCCGCTGGGAGCCGGCCTCCCAAGCGAACCAGTGACAGAACCCCAAAAAGAGTGACAGTATTCCCGAGGATCAAGAGAATACATACTGTCACTACCCCCACCTATGTTTTTTATCACACTAAAATGGACCATGTTCTTTATTTTCAACAACTTAACGAAAAACACTAAAATTGGCTGGACCTCTTGAAAAAGTATTCCTAGAAAAAATGAAATTTTTTAAGGGGTGGGGGTAGTGACAGTATTAATTCCCCTTTTTTGAGGATACTGTCACTCTTTCGAGGATACTGTCACTCTTTTCTGAATACTGTCACTTTTTAGTGGGATACTGTCACTTTTTAATACTGTCACTCTTTTTTGAATACTGTCACTTTTTAGTGG